>JAEEGH010000951.1_pt1 | contig 87947 bp, 68 predicted proteins | sample 9134181 | NCBI WGS metagenome assembly JAEEGH01 (sample SAMN16246544, study PRJNA631951) | gut metagenome | biome: gut microbiome; feature: rumen; material: DP-attached | host: Bos | place: Iran: Karaj | collected 2018-10 | reverse complement strand
TTGCGCATTTACAGAACCGCCCGGCTCCATTGTCCTTTTGTTAAACTTTCTTTATCGGCATAAATTTACTACTTTTGTAGTACAAACCTAGGTGCAGAGAACTACGCTGCAAATCTAAGGTTTGCACCTGTTATGACGAAAAATTACAGAATCATCCTTCTGGCGCTTGCCGCCCTTGCCGTTTTCTCCTGCCGCCGGGAAGATCCCGCCGTCAATCCGCCTGCACCGCAACCCGCCGCACAAACCGAATGGCTGTCCCGTGAAGACGGGTTCCAGGACCGTTACCTGTTGGACCAGATGGTGGTCCTGAGCCGCCACAATATCCGCTCTCCCCTGGTGGGGCCCGGCTCCATCCTGACGGAAGTCACCAATCCCGCCTTCCAGTGGTTCAACTGGGAAGGGGAGGCCAGCCATCTCACGGCCAAGGGCGAACGCCTGGAAACCAAGATGGGCGCCTTTTTCCGTCAGTGGCTGGGGAACAAGGGCTTTCTGGACAGCTATGCCCGGGACCCCTATGCCTTCCGCCTGTATGCCAACGGGAAGCAGCGCTGCCAGCTCACGGCCCGGCGCTTTGCCGACGCCCTCCTGCCCGGCGACAACCCCAAGGTGGAGATGAACATCCAGTACGACAAGATGGATCCCGTGTTCAATCCGCAGATCACCAAGCTTTCGGCCGATATAGAGGCGCGCGCCCAGCAGGAAATCCTGCAGTTCGGGGACCTGAACGCCGCCGCGGCGGAGGGCTTCGCGCTGATAGAACGGGTGGTGGACATTACCAACGCCCCCTGTTATCCCGGCTTTCAGCACTTTGGCGACGAAGCTTCTTCCGTGAGCTTCTCGCTCAACGCCGAGCCCTCGATGAGCGGCGGCCTCAAGAAGGCCTGCTCGGTTTCCGACGCCCTGGTGCTGCAGTACTATGAGGAACCCGACGAAAAGAAGGCCGCCTTCGGCCAGACCCTCACCCTGGACGACTGGGTGAAGATAGGGCAGGTGAAGGACTGGTACGGCGACGTCCTCTTCACGGCGCCTTCCGTCTCGGTGAACGTAGCCCATCCGCTGCTCCAGACCATGCTCTCGGAACTGCAGAACAGCCGCCGCACCTTCACCTTCCTGTGCGGACACGACTCGAATCTGGGCAGCGTCCTGGCCGCCCTCCAGGCGCAGGATTACGACCTTCCGCAGACCATCGAGAAGAAAACGCCCATCGGCTCGAAACTCGTCGTGGAGAAATTCCTGGGGAAGGACGGCTATTATTACGCCGACCTCTGGCTGGTCTATGCCTCTACGAAGCAGCTCCGTGAAGAAACGTCCCTTTCCTACAACGAGCCTCCAGTGGCCGTGCGTATCGGCCTGAAGGGACTGCGCTCCAACGTCGACGGCCTGTACCTCCTTCAGGACGTGTATGGCCGCTTCTCCGAGGCGATTGACGCGTATTACGAGCTGTAAGAAAACCGAATAGTTTTTTAATAGGTTAAGTTTAGGTTAGAAGAAAAGGCCCCTGCTGAGAAGCACGGGCCTTTTTCTTTTATACGTCATAATCTCCTCAGTATTAAGCTTTTTTCAAAAATATTATTATCTTTGTCTGCAGCTAAACTCACGGATTATGAAAAGATCGGCTTACATCCTTTTGTTTTTATCGGCCCTTCTCTGCTTCGGCGTCAGCGCCCGGGCTCAATGGCGTTATGTAGTTGACAATCTCCACGCGGACAGCACAAAAGTGTATTCCCGGGTAAAGAATGACGGCATGGACAGCAAGAAAGTCCCGTATCAACTGGGCAATGTCGCTTTCACCCTCGCCAACGGGGACACGCTCACCATCGCTGCGGCCGATTCTGGCCGCACGCACCTCGCGGAGATAATCCGCGAAGGGAAAACCCGTGGGAAGTGGTTCACCACCGTTACCATCAAAGGGAAAAAGTATTTCGTTGCAAACGAGAACCTGAAGTTTGCCGATGGGAGCAAGGACTGGATCAATGAAAAAGTGAACCATCATACCCCGCTGGGTCACTGGTATTCCACATCTACGCCCTATTGGCTCATCGTACTGTCTGTGGTCCTCGCTTTCCTCTGTGCCATTCTGGGTGCGAAGATGGATTTTGGATCACGCATTCTGGCGTGGCTTACGGTACCCTTCCTGACTTTGGCTGTGGGCCTGGAGTGTCTGGGCATCTATGCGCTGGGGACCGATGTCCTCTGGTGGATGGACATGAAGGTATATGGTTTCGGACCGGCTTTCTGGCCCTGCCTGCTGATGTTTGTCGTGACCATCCTGCAGTTTGCAAGCATGCTGGTGATGGCCGGGTCCACGAAAGACAACGGCCTGTCCTATCTTGCTCCCCTGATCGGCACTGTCGTGGGTCTGATCGCGGCGGTTATCTGCATCTTGATCGGCGGCGTCAGCAAGGGTGACGGCAGTACCATGGTGAATATCGGCTTCATCATCTTCGCCGTGGCGGTAGTACTGAGTCTGCTGTTCACCTTTATCAATAATATCAAGGTGCTCAGGCCCATCGGCGGAATCCTGTTCTCGCTGTTCACCCTCATCTGGACTATCGGCGTGCTGGCGATGGTTGCGCTGCTGATTATCGGCATCATCAGTTTCTTCGCAGAATCGGTCATCATGGTGGTGGGCTTCATCCTTGCCTTCTTCCTGAGCAAGCGGTTCTTCCCCATCTATGAATTCATCGATGCCAGCGGCACGCTGGTGCGCGTGTTTGAAAAATAAAGCGGAGAGACCGAGATTCCGTCGGGCTTCGCCCTTGGCGGGGTCTCTACGCGAAAAAGACAGCCGACCGGCTGTCCTTTGAAGCGGAGAGACCGAGATTCGAACTCGGGATACCCTTTTGGAGTATACACGCTTTCCAGGCGTGCCTCTTAAGCCACTCGAGCATCTCTCCAATAACCTTCCCGAAAGAAGGGACTGCAAAGATACAGACTTTTTCGTTTTTTGCAAAAAAATCTTTGGTTATCCCGGGGATTTTGGCCATCTTTGCACACTATGAAAATGCAGAGATTGATTGTGGCGGTGGCACTGTTTCTTCCCATCGCATTAAACGCTCAGGAGGCCCAGAACGCGGCCCTTGCCTTTACCCGAATCGACAGAAATCCCCGTACGTCGGCCTTTGCCGGCGCAGGCCTCGCCAGCACCGGAGCGAGCGCCTGGAGCGCCGTGGCCGATGCCGCCCAGATCTCCTTCCTGGAGGGGCTCGGCGACGCTGCGCTGGGCGTCCAGCTGTGGCAGCCCACCAATGAGGTGGACAAGACCACCAACTTCGGCGGCGGCGCGGCCTTCCGTTTCGGTTCCTTCGGCGTGGGTCTGGCCGGTGCCTATCAGAAGGGCGTGCCCTTCGGCGGCTATACTCCGAATGACCTGCTCATTTCACTGGGCGCGTCCTACAATATCCTGGATGTCGTGAGCGTGGGCCTCAATGCCCGTTACGCAGCGCAGCACCTCACGCAGACTGCCAAGGTGAACGGCTTCAGCGCAGATCTCAGCGTCATCGGCCGCATCCTGCCCCAGCTTACGGCTGCTATCTCCGTGGGTAACCTGGGCCCGAAGGTAAAGGCCTCGGATGCTTCCTTCGGCCAGCCCGCCTATCTCAAACTGGGTGCAGCGTGGAACCAGACTCTGGCGGAAAAACACACCCTGGAGATCCTCCTGGACGGCGAGTACAACTTCGGCAGTGCGGCTGCCGGAGCCATCGGCCTGGAGTATAATTACGGCCGCTTCGTCTTCGCCCGCGCGGGATACCGCCTTGCCGGGGAAAAGGCCCTCATCCCGTCGCATCTGGCCTTTGGCATCGGCGCACAGTTCGCCGGATTCCGGGCCGATGTCTCCTTCCTCACCGCATCCAAGCTGCTGGGGAATACGCTTAATATCGGCCTGGGTTACAACTTCTAGTCTTATGGAAATCACGCTGGAAAAACAGCAGGTGCCGGTGCTGCTTCTCACCGGCTATCTGGGCAGCGGCAAGACCACCCTCCTGAACCGCATCCTGTCCAATAAGAAAGGGATCAAGTTCGCCGTCATCGTGAACGACATCGGCTCGGTGAACATCGACGAAAGCCTCATCGAAAAGGGCGGCGTCGTGGGCGGGACGGACGATTCCCTGGTCGCCCTGCAGAACGGCTGCATCTGCTGCACGCTCAAGATGGACCTCGTGGCCCAGCTGGGCGAACTTACACAGGCCCGGCGCTTCGACTACATCGTCATCGAGGCCAGCGGCATCTGCGAGCCGGCCCCCATTGCCCAGACCATCAGCACGATGCCGGCCCTTGCGCCGCAGTTCACCCGGAATGCCGTCCCCTACGTGGACTGCATCTGCACCGTGGTGGACTCCCTCCGGATGAAGGACGAGTTCGAAGGCGGCTCCGCGCTGGAGAAAGAGGATATCGGCGAGGACGACCTGGAGCGCCTGGTCATCGAACAGATCGAGTTCTGCAACATCGTGCTCCTGAACAAGGCCGCGGAACTTTCGGCCGATGAACTGGGCAAGCTCAAAGGCATCGTCAAGACCATCAACCCCGGCGCACGCGTGCTGGAATGCAACTACGGCGACGTAGACCTGGACGAGCTCATCTACACGGGCCTTTTCGACTTCGACGCCGTGGCCACATCGGCCGCCTGGATCGCCGCCATCGAAGGCGAGGACGAGGAAGAAGAGGCCGAAGGAGAAGCGCTGGAATACGGCATCGACACCTATGTCTATACCCGCAGGCCCGCCCTGGACCTCAACAAGTTCGACCATATGGTGGCCACGAAATGGCCCGCAAACATCATCCGCGCCAAGGGCCTGTGCTATTTCACCGCAGACCCGGACAAGTGCTATCTCTTCGAGCAGGCCGGCCGTCAGAAGACGTTAAGGGACTGCGGCCTCTGGTTCGCGACGATGGATCCGGAAGAGCTGGCCGATATGATGGCCCGCGACCGCAAGCTCCGCGCGGACTGGGACCCCAAGTACGGGGACCGTATGCAGAAGATCGTATTCATCGGCCAGCATCTGGACAAGGAGGCGCTGGAGAAACTGATGGACGGCTGTCTGGCTTCCTGATCTTCCGGGAGAAAGCGGGAACCTGCACGCCTGGAAAGCGTGTATACTCCAAACTCAGCGGATGTTTGTCGCAGGGGTTCTGGTAGAGGTTACGGGGCGGACGGACATCCCGTAATAACGGTCCTTGTTGCCCTGCGCCTTGGAGTAGACGTTGCCGGTCGAGAAAAGGGAGAAATAAAAGTAATAGGCCATCTGGGGATCCGTCGAGACCCAGTCGCCGGCCCAATAGTAGCCATAGCCGTTCTCCGGTGCGGTTGAGTTCCGGTGGTAGCTTTCCCCATTGCGGAGATCCGCTCCGGGCAGGAAGATGGATTTGCCGTTCTTATTGGAGGTGAATTCCATCCCCCAGTTCCCGTCCTTCTGGCACTTCTTCCAACTGCAGTTTGCCGCAAGGGCTTCCCACTCGGCCTTGGAAGGCATCCGCCAGGCGCTTCCCCACATACAATAGGCGATATCGCAGCGGGTCCCGCTGATGCTGTTGCCGGTTTTCCCGACGACATTCGCCGGATGCCGGGCCGGATAGAAGACGGGGTTGGTCTCCGTATGGTATCCGCTGGCGTCTCCCCAGCCGTACAGGCCGCCGAAATCACCGGGGGACCTTGCGCCCACGTTACGGGTGGCCCACAGCAGGGGCTTTCCGTCCACGGTAAACCCAAGATCGACCGCTTCGGGCAGCCGGGCGTACTCGACGTCCACACTGGTGGTCGGCGGCTCCTGATCGGCCCCGCCGAGATCCCCGGAGGGCTCATAGGCCCCAGATTCTCGCTCCCAGTAGTCTGATTCGACTATATAGGTATTGCCCTGGTTGTCGCAGACGATTTCCTTGTCATTGGTGCAGGACAGACTGACCGCATTGCAGGATTCCGCCGCATCCTTCCCTTCTACGGCGGGCATCTGGGGATTGATGTTCCAGGCAGGAAGGTTTATGACGGTTCCGTCGGCATAGGTCAGCACATAGGTGCATTCCGCCTCATAGGTGACGTCGTACACACTGCTCTCCGGCACTGAATTGGGCTGACAGATGACGCTGAACCCGGCCTCGCTGCCCTCGACGGCGGCCGTTGCCTTCGTTTTGAGGGGGACCACAATGCCGCTCTTTTTCCATTGCCGCCCGGTCAGTTTCTCCGGGGTGGACGGCTTTCCGTCGGCCCCGACATAGACGATGGAGATGTCGGCAAGGGTCGTCAGGTCGGAATTGCAGGTGAACGAGTAGGACTTGGTGATGGAAACGAGGGTTTTCTTCCCGGTCGGTTCCGGGTCCGTCGTATTGCAGGCCGCGGCAAGCAAGGCGCAGATTCCAAGGAGGGCAACAGTTTTTTTCATATCGGGAACAAAGATAGTCTATTTGCGACAAGAATCAAAGCCTAGGGTGCCAAGGGCGTGGACCTATCGCAAAATGCGATGAGTTCTAACTAAACAAAAAGCCCCCCACGGAGGTGGGAGGCTGAATCTATTTTACGAGAGGGGTCGCTTATTTCACGACTTCCCAGGTGTAGCCGAAGAACTCGTGTTTGCCGTTGTACAGCTTGTCGACCAGGGTCACATAGCCGTCGGCATCCTTCTTATAGGTCTGGACAGCAGACAGTTCAGAGGTCTCCCAAGCAGCCTGGTCTACGAGCTTCTTGGAAGGCTTGCCGAACAGGCCGATTTCAAACATCCAGCGGTCGATACCAGCTTTATCGTCGCAATCGGGGAAGACTCCGCCGATGTTGTCCTCGGCGAGGAAGGTCTGCTCCTTCCACTCCCACTTGCTGCTCTCGTAACGGGAGAATTTCTTCAGGTTCCCGTTCTCCCACTGGAGTTCGGATTTCTTTTCCCCGTTTTTGGTAGTTTTGGTAAGATGGCCTTCGGCGTCATACTCGCAGGTGTAGCTCTTGTTTTCATAGTCTACGAAAGAGGCGACATAACCGTTTGAGCCCAACGTAAACACATAGGGGTTCTTTGCCGAACCTTCCTTCACATAGGCGGCCGTGATGACGTTGCCTTCGTAGGAGAAAGTCCAGGAACGGTCCGGACGTTCAATCTTTGCGATCTTGCCGTCGGCGTTGTAGGAGATGGTAAAATCATCAACACCTTGTTCGGCGTTGGGTTCGGTGCCTGTCTGGCTGTAATAAGCCAGGAGGTGAGTGAGGCGCTTGACCACTTTGTTACCTTCTGGCTCACCCTTCTTACAGCCGGTGAAAGCGAAAGAAGCCACGGCTACCAGAGCCAGAACATAGAATAACTTTTTCATAATAAAAACAGTTAAAAGGTTAATAAATAAAAGGTATTAAAAATTGTGTAAATTGGATTTCAGAAGTTCGATGCCGTACAGGAAATCCTGCCTGACATCATTCAAATGGTTGCGGCAACGGTACTCGAAACTGGCGCCGTCCAGCTTGCAGGCCTTGTAGAGGGCATTCGCCGAGGCGTAGTTCGTAGCTTCGTCACTCTGGCCGATATAATAGAATTTCTGGGTGTTGACGTTTAACACCTCGGGAAGCAGCGCATCCTCGAAATAGAGGGCCGAGAAAGATCCCTGCGACTGAAAAGCCGGTTTTCCGGCGTTCCCAATGGCAAAGACCTGCATATCATCCGTAGGATAGATATCCTGATAATAACTCATCCACTCCGGGAGGGTTTTGCTGTCCAGATCACAAGGCAGTAAAACGAACCTTTTGACCTTGGAAACTCCCCGCTGGAGAATGGCCATCGCGTCTTTTATCAACGCGGGCTCCACACCTTCATAGGCGATGAAAAGGGCCATCCCTCCCTGTTTCCCCGCAGCAGTATAGGCTTCGGACAGGAAAGCGCCATCTTCAGTAAACTCACAGCCCTCGGGCACGTCCACTTCCTTATCGGCAAACTGCCAGGAAGTTTCCCCAGCCATCAGGGCGGAGAAATAGGGCAGAATCTCCGTCAGGGCAGCTTTCCAATAAGATGTGCTATGGCCGCCGTCACCCACACGGTACTGGTGGGCATAGCCATTGCGGCGCATCATCACATGGAGGTCGTCGTTGGCGATGAGAAGCTGCTTTTCATTGTCCCCGCAGGTGAGGAACCAGTACACGGAGGAATACTTGTCATAGTTTTCTGCCGTAAACTGATGCAGCGGGCAAAGCGACTTGTAATAGTCCGTCAGACGGCCTTCGCCGCTCTCGCCCACGCCACCGAAATTGATTCCCCACTGGTTGTCCCAGCCACTCTGCGATTCCGCCATATACTGTTCGTCGGTGCGGAAGGACATCGAAAGCGGCGCGCTCATAGAGAACAACTCCGGATGCTTCATCGCAACGGCCATCGAACCGAAGCCGCCCATAGAATAGCCGATAGCGCCCCGGTGCTCCCGGTCCGCAAGGGTGCGGTAGGTCCGGTCGATCATCGGGATAAACTCCTCTACAAGCATAGTCATATAGGGGAACGAACCGTCGAAACGGTCCACCCAATAAGTCTTCCAGGCGTTAGGGAATACATAAATCATCGGCTCCAGGCCTTTCCGCTCAAGGGACTTGATGGTGGCCTCACAGCTCATATAGGTGCCGTTCCAGGAAGTATTGCTGTCTCCCCAGCCGTGGAAGCAATACATTACCGGATACCGTTTGTCGGGGTTGTCATTGTAACCTTCCGGCAGCAGGATGTCGTATTTGACCACTCGGTTCAACAGGGTGCTGGACATAGAGAGCCCGGTACTGTAGCGGGGGATCTCCACGGGATCCACCGGAGGCAATTCCCGCTTTTTGTCGCATCCGCAGGAGGCGATGGTGGCCAGGCAGACCAGAACGAAAAGGATTTTATTCTTCATCATATACTACCATTTCAGAGGCATAGAGTTCATAATCAGGATGAGGATTATTCAGGCGCAGCGTAAGGGTATGGGCCCCGCTCGCAAAACCATAGGCGCTGAAAATCTCGTATTTGCGTTTGATGTAGTCGATGGGCATCAGGAAGCTTTCCACTTCCTGCCCGTCCAAAAGGGCCGTCACCGAGGCCACATAGCTGTCATCGGCATGGCCCGTCTTGCGCACGCTGCCCTCCACCACGATGCTGTTCCCCTGGAAGGGAAGGTCTACCGAGGTGGTGAAAGCTTTCTTCAGCACGCGCTTCTCTACGGGTTTAACGCCATCGAAGCTCTGTTCGTAACGCACAGGCAGCGGCGCCTCCACTGCAAAGGAAATGCCGTCAGCCTTCTGCTGGCAACTTTGGAGCAATAAGTCATAATTCGCCTGACAGACCTGTTCCAGCGAAAGCGAAGTATACGGGAACGGGATATCCTTGATGCGTTCGGCGCCTTTCTTCCAGACATCGGGGATGGCGTCGTAGCCGTACATCACGCCCAAAACGCCGGCGGCCGAAGCCGGGTTGCAGTCCGAGTCGTTGCCGCAGCGGGTGGCGATATCCATCGTCTTCAGGAAGTCGCCCTCGCCGTATAGCAGGCCGATGACCACGAAGGCGCTGTTGATGGTGGCGTCGATGTTGAAGCCGTTCCAGACACCTTCCGGGCAGCCCACGTCGTTGGCGTGGCGGTTCGTCACTTCGAACCAGCATTGCTTCCAGTCGTTGGGGTATTTCTTCCAATACTTAATTACGTCGGCGATGGTACTGTGGAACTTGGTCCCCTCAGGGATGGCCTTCAGAGCCTCGGAGACGATGGTGGGAATATCCGTGCACACATAGGCCAGGCAGTACAGGGCGCCGATATACACGCCGCCGTACCAGCCGTCGCCGTAGTTCATAATGTGGCCGATGCGGTCGCTCAGTTCAGAGGCCTTGTTCACCTGGCCGGGATAGAGCATCCCGATGAAATCGGCCTCAATCTGGAAGTCGATGTCGTCGGCGTGGGGATTGTATTTCCAGAAACCGCTTTCCGGAGCCCCGCGGCCATTAAGAATATTGTAACGGGCCGCCTGATTGGCGTGCCAGAGCTTGTAATCCGCGTTCGCAAAAGCGTTGGCATAGGCCTCCACCGGAGCGTCCAGTCCATCCTTCAGCATCGTCTCCAGGAAGGTGAGGTCCATATAGACGTCGTCGTACAGACCCGGATCCTCGATGTAAGTGTCGTAGATATAGTCGTCGTACCAGGGGATGGGGATCTCATCCATAATGAGCCCGCCCTTGTACTTGAATTCCGTGGGCCCGCCATAGGTGCAGCCGATGGTCTGCCCGTACCAGCCGCCGCGAATCTTGTCCATCAGAGTGGCACGGTCCAGCGTTACGGTTTCGCCGTAAGGGACCTTGGCGGTGCAGGCCGCCAGGAGCAGGAGGAGCGGTATGAGGATGCGCTTCATCAGTTATGGTAATAGGTATCCTTGTTCTGTTTTTCGCTGTAGTACTGGATGGCGTTGATGCGGAGAAGGTAAGTATCCGGCTTGGGGTTGCGCCAGACCATCTTCACCTGGTGCCGGCCTTCCTCCATCCCGTATTTCCACGCGGGTTCCAGTTTGCGGGAGGTCCCTTTCATCGGCAGGAGGGACACCTGATCCAGCTGCCCGTCGATCCAGACCTCAATCTCCGCTACATAGTCGTCGTTTTCCTCGGCCAGGGCGAAGACTTCGCTGCCCACGTGCTTCTTGCTCACGCGGGCGGCATAGTCGGCCGATATTCCCCGCAGGCACACGAGGTTCCCCCAGATGACAAAGCCGTTGCCGGAGAAATCAAACTCGTACACGTCCTTCATCCAGGCGTCCTTCTGATCGCGCATCAGGGGATAGGTATTCACAAAGTTCTGCTCCAGCGGCAGCACTTCCGGCCTGGCGACGGGAATTACCACATCGGCCTCCGTCACCTTTCCGCCATTCTTTTCTATGAGCTGCAGGGCCTGTTTGAAGGAGTATTCGCTGCCTTTTTCCAGAGAAACGTCCGTCCCCTCGAAGTCCAGGTTCCAGATTTCCATCACGGGGTCCTTCCAGAAGGGAGGCAGCTTCTCCAGGCCGCAGACCACGCCCAGCACGCCGCCCACGGTGGCGGGATTGCAGTCCGAATCCTGGCCGCAGCGGGTGGCGATCTCCATCGAGCGGCCGAAGTCACCGCCCCCATAGAGGAGGCCCATCGCCACATAGGCCGAATTCAGCTTGGCGTCGATGTCGAAGCTCAGGCTCACGCCTTTAGGGCAACCGGTATCCAGCCCCCATTTCTTGAGGAGCTCGAACCAGGCGGCTTTCCAGTCTTTGGGATATTGCCTGTGCCAAATGCGCACGTCGTTGATGCACTGCCAGAAGGTGCTTTCCTCCGGGATGGCCTCCAGGGCCATATCCACGATTTTCGCAGGATTGTCTTCAATGAAAGCCGCACTGTAAAGCCCGGCCACGAAGGCGCCGCCGTAGAAGCCGTCGCCGCTGTTCATAATGTGTCCCACGCGGGACGCGATGTCCAGCGCCTGCGGCAGCATACCAGGCGCCATCAGGCCTACGAAATCGGCCTCGATCTGAAAATCCAGGTCGTCGGCGTGCGGATTGTTGAGCCAGTGGCCGCTTTCCGGCGGCATGATGCCCTGACGCACATTGTATCGGCCCGCCTGATTGGCGTGGGCCAGATGGTAGGGAGCATAGGCGAAGCGTAGCGCGAGCTCTTCTGAGCTGGCGTCCAGGCCCAGTTCCTCGAAGGCTTCGGCAAAGGTAAGATCGTTGTACACATCGTCGAAAAGACCCGGCTTGCGGTCCCACCAGTGCTTGACGTATCCTTCGCCCCAGCCGATGGGGATCTCCTCCGGAATGAGGGTCCCCTGGAACTTGAATTCCGTGGGGGCGCCGTAAACCACGCCGATGGTCTGACCGGCCCAGCCGCCCATAATCTTGTCCATCAGGACATCCCGGGACAGGGTGATCTGCTCCGGCGCCTTGGGTGCGGAGCAGGAGGCCAGGACAAGGGCCAGGACGGGTAGAAGATTACGCAGCTTCATACACTTCAAGTTCTGTAATGGAGATGAAGGCGCTCACCGCCTTGGTGTACTTGTGCCAGTGAATGAGGACGGCATCGTCGCCGATAACCCGGATAGCCGTGGTTGTAACCTTCGGGAAGGTGAAGACGAACTCGCCGTTGTGCGGCTGGAAGAAGACTTCGTCGCTGAAGGGCCAGTCCGGCGTTACGGTGGCCTCAACCGGCTGCCACGCCCCGTTTTCATCCAGATATTCTACGTGGAGGTTGCTGTACCAGCCGCCGAATTCCTCCAGCGGGCCGTAGTGGAAGGAAACCATATCCGTGGTGACGGGTTCCTCCCAGCGGTAGCCGAAGTAATCCTGTTTGGGCGCGTTGGATTTTTCTCCCAGGGAGTAGAAGGCCGCACCGGGACCACCTACAACACCGTCGTTGATGACCTCCACATTATAGGCACGGTAGCTCACCGGAATGGTGAGCCAGCAGGAATCCAGCGTAGCGCGGTCGGTCTCCCGGGTAAGGGCCAGAATCTCCGCGGCATCGGGCGCCAGGTTGCGTCCCCGTTTTTCCGGAAGGGTGAACGTGGCCGCCGCCTCCACAGGTGCCTGGAAACGGGCCTTGGGATTGATGGTATAGATCTTCTCCCCGTTCTCTTCCCGCACGCTTCCGCCACGGGCGAGGATGATCTTTTCGGCCAGCACTACAGTGCGCTCGATGATATCCTCGATGGAGGCGTCCGGCATATCGTAGCGCGTGACGTTGATGTAGCGGTCGTTGAAGGGTTTGGTCCAGTGTTCGAATGGCATCGCGCGGTCCATCGGGACGCTGCCCACCCCGCCGATGACACCCAGCAGGCCGCAGATAGTGGCCGTCTGATTGTCGCAGTCGAAGCCCAGGGCGCAGCCGATGTTGAGGGTCTTCTCAATATCGCCGTCGCCGTACAGCAGGGCCAGGATGCCCAGGGAACCGTTGAGGTCCGCGTTCCAGATGCTGCGGGTGATGTCCGGCTCGTTCACATAGAGTTCATCGGCCATCACCTTGCGGGCCGCCTTCCAATCCTCGGGATACTGCTTCCAGAGGGCCAGGCATTCGTCGATGACCTTGCGGAAACGGTCTCCCTTGGGCAGATATTCCTTGGCGTGACGCACCAGGGTGGGGATATCGTGCTCGAAGAAGGCTTCGGAATACATCGCGCCGTAAACCACGGTGGGAGAAACGGCCCAGTCGTCCGAGGTGATGCGGGCGGCCCAGTCCGAGATGCCCGCGGCATAGGCGGGCATCCCCGGCGCGGTATAGGCCCATATCTCGTTGATGAGCTGGGGATCAATCTGGAACCAGTGCGGGTTGTACTGCTTGCTGCCGGTGAGCGGCGGGGTGAAACCATAGTGCATCAGGCCCAGGGCGGCGCGGTTGGCGAGCCACACCCGGTCCCGGATATGGTACATCCAGCCCTCTTTCAGCTGCGCATAAGTAAGATCCACCCCAAACTTCTCCATCATCAGCAGATAGAGGTATTCCACGTCCGTGTCGTCATCCGAGAACGCCCCGTCCACAGCCTCCATCTTGCGCATCGCCTTGTTGAAGACGAAGGGGCCTTCCCCGGGCTCGTCCACGAACTTGTTCTCGTATTCCAGGCCGTAGATATTGCCCACCATCTGGCCCAGCCAGGCGCCGGCAATCTTGTCTTTCAGCTGCGTCCGGCTGATCTCCAGCGGCTTTTGCGCGCAGGAGATGGCCAACAGTGCGAGGATGGGTATAAGGAGTTTTTTCATACTTACTGCAGGTTAGGATTCGCGGTTTTGGCCTTCTTGGGGAAGGGAAGGAAGAGCACCGACTCGTCCATAGCCGGCTTGTTCCACCAGGGCTCCAGGAATTTGTCGAAGCGGATCATATCCTGCCGCGACCAGCCCTCGAGCGCCAGTTCGTGGGCGCGCTCCCAATACAGGTTCTCCAGGGTAAGGTCGGCGGCCGACATAGCCGGCAGACCGGCACGGGTCCGGATGGTCTTGAAATCGGCCACCTCGGCGGCATCGGTCGCTTTCCCCTGACGGACCAGGGCTTCCACATACATCAGCACAACGTCGGCATAGCGGAAGATGAAAAAGTCGTTGTCCATTCCGATTTTCCCGTTTCCGGAAATTCGACCATCCGTTTGATAAGTCCATTTGCCGATACGGGCACCCTCCAGTTTACCGCGCCGTACACTTTCATCTTCTTCCGCTCCCAGTCCTCTTCCAAAATGAGATTCCGGGAAAATAGGATCGATGATATAGGGAACTCCCGGTTCGATTTCCAGCGCTTTTCCGGCAACATCATACATCTGCCCATACAGCCAGGTATCGGCCTTGCGCGTATCCGCAGGATCGTAAGAATCCATAAAGTCCGGCTCTCCAACCAGGCCGTCCCAGGCCTCCGAATGGATGTTGAACGGTTCGCATAGATTGGCCGGAAGGGTGGACAGAAAGATGATGAAGGCATTGTGGTCCGAAGTAGTGTAGGTGGTGCTGAAAGGAACGGCGAATATCTGCTCCAGGCACGTCTCGTTCTGGACCTTGAAGTTATCCTTGTAATTTTCGGCCAGGCTGTACTGTCCCCCGTTAATCACTTCCTTACAGGCGGCTTCGGCCTCTGCCCACATCGGCGTACCGATCCACTTCTCGGCATTCAGGTACATCTTCGCGAGGAGCGTATAGGCCATACCCTGAGTGACGCGACCGTAATACGCGGGCGTAACCTCCTTCTGCAGTTTTGCAACATTGTCCGTGATTTCCTTCACAACAAACTCAAAGAGGAAAGCGCGGTCTTTCTTGGGCGGATACCCCTTGCTCTTATCGATGGAATAGGGGGCCGAACCCCAGTTGTCCAGGGCGCACATATAATAGAAGGCACGGAGGACCTTGACTTCCGCGATGGCGCGTTCCTTGGCATCGAAGTCTTGATCTATATTGATGAAGGTGTCCAGCACATCGTTACAGGCAGTGACGCCGTTGGCCCAGAAATCCCAGGCATTTTCCAGCAGCGGATTGCTGGGCGAAATGTTCTGGACGTGAACATCATAGTAACGACCATCGTCCCACCACTTCCCGTTGGGGTTGATGGGTACGCAAATCTCGTTGGTGTTTTGTATAATGAGGGTCCACAGGCTCTTTTCCGTCCCCAGATGCTGCAGGGTGGAATAGGCGCGGGCCGAGTACTTCACAAACTGCTCTTCGCTGCTGAAGAAACTATCCCTGGAAATCTTGGAATAAATTTCCTCGTCCAGGTTGGTGCAGGCGCAGAGAGCGGCCGCAGCCAAAAACATATAAAGAATCTTTTTCATCACTCGGTCCGTTTAGAAGGTTAACGTGGCGCCCAGCGTGAAGGTGCGCGTGCGGGGATAATAACTGGTACTCTCGATACCGGGCGTGAGGCCGGTGAGACTCACCTCCGGATCCACACCCGAGTAGCCGGTGATGGTGAGCAGGTTCTGCCCGGAAGCGAACACGCGGATTCCGTGGATGTACTTGTTCTTGAAAGGAACATCGTAGCTCAGTGAAACATTATCCAGTTTCAGATAGCTGGCATCCTCGATATATTTGTCGGAATACCTGATTTCGCCCCGGAATTCGGGATGGTCCAGCCAAGAGGACAGGATGTTGTACAGACCCATATTCTGCAGGCTCTCGTAGTTGGCCCGGTAGCTGTTGAACACCTTGCCGCCCAGAGAGCCGCGCAGGGTCATCGACAGGGAGAACTGGCGAAAGCGGACGTTGTTGCTCCAGCCGAACGTGAGGTCCGGATAGGCCGATCCGATGCGCTGCCACTTGGTAGTGGCCACGGAGCCCTTGAATTCATCCTTCAGGACGTCTTTGCCATTTGCATCCACACCCAGCCAGATGGGGGCATAGAATGAACCCAGGCTTTCCCCCTCGATGAGCCGCTGGACATTGGCGCCCACCGGCGTAGCAATCCAACCGATTTCGTATTCCTGACTCTTGAACTCCTCGTTGGTGAAGGTGATGAGTTTGTTCTCGTTATGGGCTGCTACCACGCTTGTGGTCCAGGTCCAGTCACGGGTTTTCACCGGAGTAGCATACAGCGAGAGTTCGATACCGGTATTGCTGATGGATCCCACATTGGTGAACAAGGTCTTGTAGTCATACGGCGGAACAGGGACATCGTATTCGTACAGAAGGTCCGTAGTAAGCCGGTAATAATAATCCAGCGTACCGCCTATCCGTCCTTTCAGGAAGGAGAAGTCCATACCCACGTTGAATTCGTTCTTGCGCTCCCAGGCCAGATTGGGATTGGCGTTGGAGGCGGGAGCGTAGGAAGGAGTCCAGTCACCATTGTAATAAAAGTAGGAACTGGAAGACATCAGCAACAGGGATTTGTAGCTGGAGAAGTCCTGGTTGCCCGTGACGCCGAAGCCGGCGCGGAGCTTGAGTTCCGACAGCCACTCCAGGCTGTCCATCCAAGGCTCTTCCGAGATGCGCCAGCCCATGCTGACAGCCGGGAACCAGCCCCACTTGTTGTTCTTACCGAAACGGGAGGAACCGTCGCGGCGCAAGGAAACGGACGCCAGGTATTTTTCCTTATAGTTATAGATGGCGCGTCCGAAAAAGGCGATGTAGCGGCTGGAGGAGCGGTTGGTCTTCATACTGGCCTGGCCCTGCTTGAGACCTGCTCCAAGGGCCATATTGTTGTACTTGTAGAAGTCCGACTCGAAGCCGAAGTTCTCCATACTGCTGCTCCAGTTCATCTTTTCCTCCCAGGTGTAGCCCAGGATTCCCTGAATGGAATGACCGTCGAAGGTGCCCGCATACTGCAGCGTGCTTTCCCATTGAAGGTCGTCGTAGCTATTGGCCGCTGAATAGGCCACGCCTTTTTCGCCGATGCTGCTGGGATAGTAGGAGGTCTTGTACTCCTGACTGGAGTATTTCTCGTCGCTGTAGCTCAGGAAATTGTCCCACTTGAGTCCCTTGATGGGCAAGATGTTCAGCGTGGCGCGGAAATTGGCGGCCACCGTAGAAGTCTCGTCACGGCCTTCCCGTTCGTAAATCATCGCCACGGGATTGTAGTACTCCGACTCAGAGAGATCATAATAGCCGCCGTACTGGGACATAGCGGGATCGTCGGTGTAAATGGGTTCCGTAGGATTGCGGGTGAAGGCCTGACGGAAGGCGCTGTAATTGGCGGGAGAGGCCACGCGCTTGACATAAGTCAAGTTATAATCCAAATCCAGCCAGCCCTGAAGGGCCTTCTGGGAGATATTGGTCCTGAACAGGTACTTGGAGGCGTCGTTCTTCAGCTGCAGACCTTGGTTTTTCTCAATATTCAGGACGGTGCGGTGGCTGAATGTGTCCGTACCGCCGGAGATGGCCAGGCTGTGCTTGTGGCTGATGGGGGTACGGGTAATGGCCTTGAACCAGTCTGTATCATAACCCTTTATGGAGTCGGATGCCCCCGGGTTATAATTCTGAATGGTATACTTAAATTCTTCCGCAGTCATAGGAATGGCCCGGGACTGAACGGTCTGTACGGAGACCTGTCCGTCGTACTGGACCTGCGTGACACCACTCCTGGCCCGCCGGGTGGTGATGATAATCACACCGTTGGTGCCGCGGGTACCGTAGATGGCGGCGGCAGAGCCGTCCTTGAGCACATCCACGGATTCCACTTCCTGGAAGTTGATGTTGCGGATATCGGCATCCACCACGCCGTCGATGATGATCAGCGGGCCTTGTCCGGCCTTAAGGGTGTTGGTGCCGCGCAGGAGGAACTGATAGGAGGCGTTGGGGTCACCGCCGTCGGGGTTCACTACCACGAGGCCGGCCACTTTACCCTGGAGCATTCCGCCCGCATTGGTATAGGAGCCCAGATCCAGGCTTTCCGCCTTGATGCTGGTTACAGAACCGGTAACCTCTTTCTTCGTGGTTTTACCATAGCCGATGGCCACCGATTCATTCAGCACCGTGGAAGCGGATGGGGTAAGGGAAATGTTAACCTTCTCATTCCCGTTCACGGAGAACGTATAGTCGTCGTATCCAAGGAAAGAAACGACAACCGTAGCCCCCTGCGGAGCGGAAAGGGTAAAGCTACCATCGATATCCGTGATGGCGTGGGCATTCCCTGCTACGACGGCCGCGCCGGCCAGTGGGTCGCCGAATTCATCGGAGACGACACCCGTCACGGTGCGGGTCTGGGCCAGGGCGGTCCAGCCCAGCAGCGCGCAGAGGATGCAGATTGCTATTCTTTTCATACGCTGCTAATATTACATACCGGCAATTACCACGCAGGAGAGACCGGCGACAAACAGGCCGAACATAAGGGCCAGCAGGCCGTAGACCTTTTTGTCGGCCCCCTTGAATTCCTTCCAGATGAACACGCCCCAGATGGCGGCCACCATGGGAGCGCCCTGGCCCAGGGCATAGGAGACGGCAGCTCCGGCAGTGCCGGCGCAGATGTAGTTGAGCGAGGTACCCAGAGCCCAGATGCAGCCGCCCAGCACACCCACGAGGTGGGTCTTCAGATTGCCGGCAAAGTACTGCTTATAGCTCACGGGTTCGCCCACGAAGGGCTTCTTCATCACGATGGTGTTCACCACGAAGTTGCTCAGGAACACGCCCAGGGCGAAGATGACCATGGCGGTGTAAGGAGTGAGCTTGCCTGCTGCGGGAGCGGCGAAGTTATCCAGATCCACGCCATTGTAAACCAGGGCGCTGAAAAAGCTCATGATGATACCGGCGAGGAGCGCCAGGATGATGCCCTTGCGGTTCTGCTTCGGATCTCTTTGTTCATTGGACACCTTGCCGGAAGCCATTCCGTTGCAGATGATGGCCAGCACCACAAGCGCCACGCCCAGCCACAGCAGGCCGGTCTTCTGACCGGCGGTGGGGTGCAGCAGGAGGTTGTTCAGCACGCCCATTACCAGGGCAATGCCCACGCCCAGCGGGAAGGCCACCGCCATGCCGGCGATGGAGACCGAGGCGCTGAGCAGGATGTTCGACACATTGAAGACGACGGCGCCCAGAACCACCCAGCCGATGCTGGACCAGCTGGCCTGGGAGATATCGGCCAGGAAAGGACGTCCCTCTGCGCCGATGCTGCCGGCAGTGAAGGCCAGCACCAGAGAGAAGAGCACCATGCCGATGACATAGTCCCAGTAGAAGAGTTCATAGCGCCAGCTCTTGGCGGCGAGTTTCTGGGTGTTTCCCCAGGAACCCCAGCAGAGCATAGTGATGAAGCAGAAGAAAACTGCCAAAGAGTAACTTCCTACGATGTACATAACCTATACTTTTTAAATATTAATATCTTTTCTGAACGGGATGGAATTCTGGGCGCCCATCTTCTGGACGGTGAGGGCCGATGCCGCACAGGCGAATTCCGCAGCCTCCTTGAGGCTCTTGCCTTCCGAAATGGCAACGCACAGGGCGCCGCAGAAAGTATCTCCGGCGGCGGTGGTGTCCACGGCCTTCACCTTGTGCGCGGGCACGAAGATAGCCGGGCCACCCTCGCAGATGAGAGCACCCTTGCTGCCCATCGTGACGATGAGTTTCCCCACGCCTTTCCCCTGCATAACTGCGGCGGCTATTTCGGCCGATGCAGCATCCTCCACGGGAAGGCCGCTGAAAGTGGAAAGTTCGGTCTCATTCGGGATGAAGAGGTCGATATAGCGGAAGAGTTCTTCCGGAAGCTCACAGGCAGGGGCGGGATTCAGGACCACCATCGCGCCGGCCTCGTGGGCGATTTTCGCCGCCTTGAGAACGCTGGGGATGGGGCTCTCCAGCTGGAGCAGGAGGATGCCGCAGTGCTCAAGGGCCCCGCGGGAGGCTTCAATATCGGCCTCGTTCAGGTCTCCGTTGGCTCCAGAGGCCACCACGATGCAGTTCTCCGCGTGCTCGTCTACATAGATAAGAGCCACGCCGGAAGGAAGTTCCGAACGCAGGATGCCGCTGGTATCCAGGCCTTCCGCCTCATACTGTTTCACGGCATTGTCGCCAAACATATCCCGGCCCACCTTGCAGATGAACTGGACGTTGCCGCCCAGACGCTGCGCCGCTACGGCCTGGTTGGCCCCCTTGCCGCCCGCGCCCATAGTGAATACGCCGCCAAGGACGGTTTCGCCCGGACGGGGAAGATTTTTGGTCTTGGCAGTCATATCGGTATTGCTGCTGCCGACGACCAGAATGGTTTTCTTGGACATATAAAATCTTTGTGTTATTTGCGGTTTTTGCGCAAACGATTGCGCTATCGTTTACAAATATAGAGAAAAATATTCGTAATCAGCGCAATTTATTTGAAAAAATATATGCAAATGCTTACCTTTGTGAGAAGATGAGCGGCAAAAACAACATAGTGAGCATCTCGGAACAGACGGGCTATTCCGCTTCTACGGTATCGCGTGTCCTTTCCGGAAAAGCGGCGCAGTACCGCATCAGCCAGGCCGCCGTGGACATCATCACAAAAGAAGCGGAACGCTGTCACTACCGGCCCAACCTGGTGGCGCAGAGCCTCCGCACCCAGACCACCAAAACCATCGGCCTGCTCATCCCCGGCATCGAAAACCCCTTCTTCTCCAACCTGGCGGCCATCGTTATCAGCCTGCTGGACGCCCGGGGTTACCATACCCTGCTGGCCGATTCCCGGGAATCCGAAGCGGAGGAAAAGCACGAACTCCAACTGTTCCAGAGCCGCGGAGTAGACGGGATCCTCTGCGCGCCGGCATCGGCCTCCCCCGCCGTGCACGAAGAGATTGCCCGGCAGGTCCCTATGGTCCTCATCGACCGTTATTTCCGCCAAACCACCCTCCCCTACGTCTGTACAGACAATTACGCCGGTTCCAAAATGGCCACGGAGTTTCTCATCGGGAAGGGTTACCGCAGGATCCTCGCCATCCAGGGCGTGGAGCTTTCCCTTCCAAACCAGGAACGCGTGCGCGGTTTTCTGGACAGCTTGAAGGGAAGCGACGCCGTCCATGACATCGTTGGAGACGCTTTTTCCGTAGAGAACGGCTACCGGGAAACCCTGAAGGCGTTCAAGGATTCCCCCCGCCGCTACGACGCCATCTTCGCCTTCAGCTCCACCATCCTCCTGGGCGCCATCAGCGCCCTCAGGGAGCTCTCGCTGCGGGTGGGGAAGGACGTCGGCGTCCTTTCCTTCGACAACAACGGCTTCCTGGAATTCCTGGACCCGGCCGTCACCTGCGTGGAACAGCCGCTGCGGGAAGGGGCCGAGATAGCCGTGAACATGCTCTTCTCCATCATGGAGGCCCGTCGCAAGGGCCAAGCCGAACCCGAAACCCTGCAGCAGCAGATCCCGCCCACACTGGTGGTCCGGGGCAGTTGCTGACCTTTTTATAACCCAAGCACTATGTACCCCCTCAAGTTCAAACCTATCCTGAAAACCCTTATCTGGGGAGGCGAACTCATCGCACCCTACAAGGGCATCGAAACCGATCAGCACAAAATTGGCGAAAGCTGGGAACTGTCCGGCGTGAGCGGCAACGAAAGCGTGGTCTCGGAAGGGCCCCTGGCCGGCCGCAGCATCGCCGAACTGGTCAAAGAATACAAGGGACAGCTCATCGGGCAGCACGTTTATGAAAATACCGGGGACGAGTTCCCGCTCCTGGTGAAGTTCATCGACGCGCTGCAGGACCTTTCCATCCAGGTGCATCCGAACGACGAACTCGCCGCCGCGCGCCATAACGGCAGCAAGGGCAAGACCGAGATGTGGTACGTAGTGGACGCGGCGCCGGGCGCGCACCTGCTCGTGGGCCTCAAGGAGCAGATTACTCCGGAAATCTATGCGCAGAAGGTGGCCGACGGCACCATCACGGACGTCCTCTGCCGCTACGACGTACAGCCCGGGGACGTGTTCTTCCTCCCCGCAGGCCGCATCCACGCCATCTGCGGCGGCTGCTTCATCGCGGAAATCCAGCAGACCTCGGACATCACCTACCGCATCTTCGACTACAACCGGCCCGGCCTGGACGGGAAGCCCCGCGAAGTGCACACCGAGCTCGCGAAAGACGCCATCGACTATACCGTTTACAAGGACTACAAAACCCACTACACCCCCTTGGAGAACGAAGAGGTGGAAGTGGTGAGCTGTCCCTATTTCACCACCAGCATCTACGACCTCACCCTCCCCTACGCGAAGGACCTCAGCGGCATCGATTCCTTCCTGGTGGTGATGTGCCTCAAAGGCAGCGGCACCCTGGAAGTGGACGGGGAAGAAATGACCATCGGCCAGGGCGAGACTGTGCTCATCCCGGCCGATGCCGATGACATTTGCTTCATTCCCGATGACGGGATGAAGGTGCTTACCAGTTACATCCGTTAATTCAGGCCCCTCGCGCGCATCAGCGCCGCAGGGTCGGGATCCGCACCGCGGAACTCCCGGTAGAGCGTCATAGGCTCTTCGGAGCCGCCCCGCTCCAGGAAAGTCTTCCGGAAGGACTGCGCGGTGGAAGGGTTGAAGACGCCGTCGGCGAGGAACTTCTCCCAGGCGTCCACGGCCAGCACTTCGCTCCAGAGATAGCTGTAATAGCCGGCGCTGTAGCCGCTGCCCATAATGTGGTTGAAGTAGGTGGTGCGGTAGCGCGGGATAATCTCGTCGATGAGCCCCATATCCTTGCACACGATGCCCTCAAAGGCGCGGATGTCGTCCGGCCCCTCGAAGCGGGCGAGTTCTTCGGCCGATAGTTCGTGCCACTTCATATCGAGGATACTGGCCGCGCAGAGTTCACCCGTGGTGAAGCCCTGGTTGAACTTGAGCGCCTTGCGGATTTTCTCCACCAGTTCCGCGGGGATGGGTTCGCCCGTGCGGCAGTGGTTGGCATAGACCGCCAGGATCTCCGGCACGAAGGCGAAGTTCTCGTTGAACTGGGAGAACATCTCCACGAAGTCGCGGGCCACGGAAGTGCCCGAAACCGTCTTGTAGCGGCACTGGCTGAAGAAGCCGTGCAGGGCGTGGCCGAACTCGTGGAAGGCCGTCTGCACGTTGTCGATGGTAAGCAGGGACGGCTGGGCCGATGTCGGGTCCTCGCCGGGCGCAGGGAAGTTGCACACGTTCACGATCACCGGACGTACGCCTTCCGACTGGTCGCGGAAATTGTTCATCCAGGCGCCGCCCCGTTTGGTGGGCCGCACATAGTAGTCCTTGTAGAAGATGCCGATGAGCGCGCCATCCGGTTCGCTGAGTTTGTAGGCCGATGCAGTGGGGTTGTACACCTCCACCTCGGGAGCCTCCTCGATGCGGATGCCGTAGACCTTTTCCGCCGCGGTGAAAACGCCCTTCAGGACGCTGTCGGCCTGGAAATAGGGTTTGGTCTGCTCCTCATCCAAGGCATACTTCTGTGCACGGAGCTTCTCCGCATAGTACATCCAGTCCCAGGCCTCGATCTTGTGCCCGGCAATGGCCTCCATCTCCTTAATCTGCACGCGCGCACTGCGCATCGCAGCGTCCATAATGGGCTGCAGGAAGGCGTCCACCGTTTCCGGTTTCTGCGCCATCTTGTCGGCGAGCTGGTAGGCGGCGAAGGAGGGATAGCCCAGGAGCCCGGCCATTTCGGCCCGCAGCTTCAGGGTTTCCAGGACGATGGCGTTGTTGTCGTTCTCGTCGCCGTGGTTGCCGCGCGAAGAATAGGCCTCGAAGACGGCCTGACGCTTGGCGCGGTCCGGGCAGGAGGCCATAAAGTCGTAGTACTCGCTTACGGTGATGCCGGTGGCCTCCTTGAAGGCATTGTTCTCTGCCAGCAGGTTCTGTCCGAACTTCTGCTGGAGGGTGGCCAGACGCGTCTGGATGGCCGCGAAGCGCTCTTTATCGGCCCCTGTGAGGCCCACGCCGCTGCGCTCGAACCCCTCATAGAGTTTCTTCACCACCATCTGCTGCTCGCGGTCCAGGGAGGCCGACGCCTCATAGACCGCCTTCACGCGGGCGAAGAGGGCTTCGTTCATCATGATCTCGTTGGAGGCGTCCGTCAGCAGCGGCAGCATCTCCTCCTCGATGGCCTGCATCACGGGGGTGGATTCACTCTCCGTCAGGTTGAAGAACACGCCTTGTACGCGGTCCAGGATAGGGCTGGCGTTTTCCATCGCCAGGACGGTGTTCTCGAAGGTGGGCGCATCGGGGTTGTCGATGATGGCCTGGATGTTCTCCTTCTGCTCCTTGATTCCCGCCAGGAAAGCGGGCTTGTACATTTCGGTGGTGATCTTCGAGAAGGGGGCGGTGCCGTAAGGGGTATTCCACTCCTGCAGGAAGACGTTTTCCGAGGGATTATTACAGGCTGTCATAAGCAAAGCCAGGCCGCAAAGCCTGGCAATGAAACGGGTTGTATTACTCATTATTTAATCAAACTTTCGTTGGTTCCGGTGTAGAACACATCCAGGAGGGTGAACTGCACCCCGCCCTGATAGCGGGACAGGATGCCCACCACGTCCACGTTCTTGCTGCCGTTACGCACCTTGGTAGGAATTTCCACGTCGGCGAAACGGCTGTAGCCGCTGGTGCGCACCTGCACCTCCACTGCATCCTGATACCAGAAGTAATGGCTCACGCTCTGGGCGCTGGGATGGGCCAGAATCACTTCCTTGTAGGGCTTTACGTAGCCAAAGTTGTCCTCCCTGGTAAGGGCGGTACCCACCTTGCCCAGGACGGACTCGCCGATGTCCACTTCGTCCCAGGTCCCGGCCGCGGCCAGCTCGTAGAAGCGGTTCTTGGTGAGGGCCCAGGTCTTGATCCCGAACGTATAGTCGTTGGTGGAGGAATTGTTCATCGGCGAGGAGAGGAACACGCGGTTCCAGGCCTCGTTCTTGGAATGGTTCAGGTTCGGGTCCGGATAGAACAGGCAGAAAATCTCCTTGCCGCCGGGTTTGTTGCGGTACTGGAGGTTCGTCAGCTTGCACAGCGTGCTCACGATGGCGCTCTGGGTGTCGTCCTTGATGGCCGTGAGCTGCGCCGCCGTGTAGCTGGCGGGCTTGATGCGCTCGGCCTCCGGCAGGATCTTCCCGCGGAAGATGTGCTGGTTGATGATGGGCACCAGGTCGATGTAGGCGGTCTCGTACTCGGGCACAGCCGTGGTTTCCTTGTCCTCATAGGCCTTCCAGCCGTCGCCCTTCAGGCCCAGCTGCAGCAGGCCGGCGCCGTAATAGGTGCCGCTCTTGTAACCATACTCGCCGATGGTGAGGCCCTTGCACTTGACGTACAGGATCTGGCCCACCTTGTAGTCGTCGTAGGAGGAACTGCGTCCGAGCTTCAGGCAGATGGCGCCGGAAGCATCCTGGATGTAGAGCTCCCTGTAGACGTTGCCGTCTTCGTCGGAGGTGGTGATCTCACCCCTGATGATATAGTCGTTGGTGATTTCCACCGGCTTGCCGTGGGTGGTGTACAGGGCTTTCACCTGGGCGATGGTGGCGTTCACTTCGGCATCCATATCCACGGGGACGAACTCCTGGTAACCGGGATCCCCGAAGGTGAAGACCGGGTCGAACTCTTCCTTCAGACTCTTGCAGGAAGCGAGGGCTGCGATGGCAGCGATAATCAGTAAACTCTTTTTCATGGCTCTTAGAATCTGAAGTAAACGTTAAGCATATAGTTGAAGCCCGCCATATAGAAGTACTTGGAGTCGAAGCGGTAGTAACGGGACTTGCTCTCGGTGTTGTCCACCATACGCGTCTGCTCGTAACCGCCGGTCTTGACGTTCAGGTTGTTCAGGAGGTTCTTGGCGTTGGCCGAGAAGCCCAGCTGGTACTTCCGCTGGATGTACCAGGACTTGCCCACGGAGAGGTTCACGAGCCAGGCTGCCGGGAATTTTTCCTGGGTGGTCATATACTCGATTTCCTCCGGAGTGGCTTTGTAGTCCGGGCCCAGCACCGCGAAGTAGGTGCGGTAGAGCGGGTTCATATCCAGGTAGGAACGGTCGAAGTATTCCACATCGGCCTCGATGAACCAGTAGTTGTAGTTGTAGGACAGGCCCAGGCTGGCCGCGGTCTGCGGCGTGGACGGCACATAGTGCTTCTGGATGGACAGATAGTCGTTGATGCCGGTTTCGTCGGGGATGTCGCCCTTCACGGTGCGAAGGTACACCGGGCTGTACTGCCAGAAGGCGACGTTCATCCGGGTCTCCCCGTTGTAGCTCACCAGGGAAGCGCTGTTGTCCAGCGTCTGCACCATATCCGGGTTCGAGGTATAGACGGCCTCGCCCAGTGCCAGGACACCCTGGATGCTCAGGTTGGGGATGATGAACGTGGGGGTCTTGAAGCCCAGTTCGATACCCATATGGCGCTGGTTGATGCCGCTCAGGGCGAAGTTCGAGAACGCGTTCTGCACGTCGTCATAGGCGCTCATAATCTTGCTCTGGTCCTTGATGGTGGTGTAGTAGGCCGTGGCGCGGACGTTGATGCCGTTGCCGCTGTACTGCCAGTTGATGTCCGAGGCGAAGGTCTTCACCGTCTTCACGTCGGAGACCATCGAGTTGCGGGTGCGCGGGCTCAGGAACACCTGGTTGAAGGTGGGGGCGTCGTTGAAGTAGCCCAGGTTTCCGTAGAAACGCATATTGCCGCCCAGGATCCAGTTCACACCCAGCTTGCCGGCATAGGTGAAGAATTTGGCCTTGTCGGAATTCCCCTTGGAGGTGATGGGCTTGCCGTTCTCGTCCTTGGCCGGTTCCACTTCCGCGCCCGAGACTGGATCGGTGAATTTGACGCCGGCGAAGAGGCCCTTGCGGATGAGGCCCTCGCGCCAGAAGCTCTGGTAGCCCAGACGGCCGCCGGCGTTCACGCTCAGGTTGCCGAAGACGAATTCGCCGTTGATCCAGCCGCCCAGGTTGCGGATGTGGGCGTAGTAGTCATAGCCGTACTTGTCGCCCTGGTGCAGGATGCGGGCCTGGCCCTTGGTCTTGAGATAGTAATCCAGGTCGTTCTGGGCCATATACGGGGTGGCTGCATAGTCGCGGTCCGCGAAATTATCCACGTCCACGAAATACTTGCCGCCCAGCAGGTCGCCCACGATCTTGTAGTATTCGGTATTGTTCACCCGGAGGCTGGCGCCGCCCGTGAGGGTGGCCCAGCTCAGGGGCCGATACTTGAAGTTCCAGGCGAGGTTGAAGTCCCGCTGGTCCGTCCGGCGTTCCTCCTGTACGTACTTGGACCGGCCGTCTTCGCTCATCGCGTTTACCTGATAGATGCGGTCCCAGTTCATATGCACGGTTTCCGGAATCTCGTTGTACCAGGAGATGTAGGCTTCGCGGGCCTTGTCCGGGTTCGTACGCTTGAAGTCCGGGTTGGCGTTATAGAAGTAGGACGGGAGGTTGCGGTAGTAGTCCGGACGGGGGTCCTGGGCATTGTACCAGTCCATCGCGGTATAGCCGTTCTTGCCGAAGCGGAAGAGTATCGTGGCGCTGCTCTCGAACTTGTCGGTGGGCGTCCAGTCCCACTTGAGGAAGGTGATGGGCTCGTGCGTCTTGCGCACGCGGGCGTTGCGGACCCGGCCGTTCTGGTAACCCCAGTTGGCGTTGTACATATTGTCGTACATCAGGTCGTAGACTTCCTGGGTGGAAGCCATCTGCGCACCGCGCTCGCCGGGCGTTCCCATAAAGGCGAAGCTGAGCTTGTGCTGGTTGTTCAGCGCCTTATCGGCCGCGAAATAATAGGCGAAGGAGCGGTAGTACACGCCCTTGATCCAGTCGTTGCCGCCCAGGCGGGCGCTCACGTTGGCTGCGAAGGCCCAGCCGTTGTCCATCATCCCCGTGGCGTAGGATCCCATCAGGCGCACCCGGTAGAGGGCGCTGTTGGTGAGGATGCTTCCGCGGGGGCCCTTGCGCATCTGGGATGCGGTGCCGAAGACGTTGGTAACGCCGTTGTAGCCGCCCAGGGCTACGTCGGAAACCTCCGCTCCGTTCACCGTCTCCTTGCTGCGGGTGGCCTCATTCAGGCCGCTCCACAGGGAGAAAGGACCGTAGCCGGTGATGGCGTCGTTCATCTTCACGCCGGCCAGGTACACTTCCTGGCTCTCCGAGGAATAACCGCGGGCGCGGAAACGCACGGCCGAGAAATTGAAGCCGGCGATGTTGTTGAACACGTCGTTGCTGCTGAACAGGATGGCCGGGTTGTCGTTGAAGCCGGAATCGTCCATATCGAAGGCGGCGAAGGAATCGTCGTCCACCTCCGCGGTCTGCTGCGTGGAGGTGAGGGACAGGTTGAACATATTCTTGACGTAACCGTCGTTCACCGTCACCTGTACCTGGCTTCCCAGGAACTCGGGGGCCTCGATCACCAGGGTGTACATCCCGTCGGGAAGGTCCCCGATGAAGAAGGTGCCGTCCTGGGCCGATGCCACCGTAGCCACCTGCGCGGCGCCCTGCATCAGGACCAGGCGGGCATTCTCAATGGGCTGCCTGCCGCCGCGGCTGACCACCGTACCCTTCACGCCGCCCGTGGGGATCTGCGCCTGCAGCGCCAGGGAGGCCAGGAGGGCTGTGACTGCCAATAAAATACGTTTAGTCATATTGCGTTACTTTTTAATCACGATGTAGGTGGGATAGTGGTCCGAGTAGCCGCCGATGAATGCGCCTCCGGAGAAGGTGCGGAACGGCGTGCCCTTGTACTGACCGCTCTGGTTGGTCATAAAGGGCTTCGAGAACACGCGGCCGTAGAACTTGTCCTTGACGATGGGCTGGATGGCGAAAGTGCCCTCCTGCGCGTGCGCCAGGGCGTTGTTCACCATCACGATGTCGAAGATGTTGGCTTCGCCGCGATAGTACAGCGAGCCGTATCCGGCCTTGATCATACTCAGGAACGGGTCGAAGAAATCCTCGTCCGTAGTCTCGGCGATGGTCTCCTTACCACGAAGGAAATCCGTCATAGAGGCGTCGCCGGGGTTGTCGTTCATATCGCCCATCACCACGATCTTGATGCCGGGGAATTCCTTCTGGAGCTCCATCGCCCGCATATAGGCGATTTCCGCGCCGCGGGGACGAAGATCGGCCCCCTTGCCGCCCAGACGGGAAGGCAGGTGGCACACGAAGAAGGCGAACATCTCGCCGTCGATGGTGCCGCGCACCATCAGGACATCACGCGTGCGGAAGGCATCCATCTCCTCCTGCGTCCACTGGCTCCAGTCGATGCGGGAAGGAGTGAAGGTGAAGGGAATGGCTTCGCTGGTGATGAATTTGAAGATTTCGGGCCGATAGAACAGCGCGCAGTCCACGCCGCGGCGGTCCGGGCTGTCGTAGTGGACGATCTGGTAGCCGGCATCGGCGATGGCGGGCTCGTTCACGAGGTCGTCCAGCACGTGGCGGTTCTCTACCTCGGAGACGCCCAGCACGGCGTGCCAGGCCCCGTTGTCCTCCTTCATCGCGGCGATGACCCGGGCCATATTCTGCAGCTTCTTGGCATACTTGGCCTCGGTCCACTGGTTGCCGCCGTCCGGCAGGTATTCGTAGTCGTTCTTACCGTCGTCGTGGTAGGTGTCGAAGAGGTTTTCCAGGTTGTAGAACCCGATCACATAGGCTTTACCGGCGCTTTTCTGGTTCTTCCCAGCCTGGTTCGAGGAACCGCAGGAAGAAAGCACGAGGGCAAAGACGGACAGGATGAACAGTACTCTTTTCATAGCTACCAGGCGTTAAAGACGGCGGTGGGATCGGCCGGACTCTTGATGGCCGCGATGGCGGCGGCGTCCAGCTCCGGTACCAGTTCCAGGTTCACGAAGAGTTTGTAACCCAGTTTGGTCTCCAGTTCGCTGATGGGATAGATGTAGTTCATATAGTTGTCCGTTTCCGTCTCGGCGTTGTGCGGGAGATAGAAACCTACAGCCGAATAGTTAGTTCCCTGCTTGCGGAGGAGGGCCTTGAAGTAGGCCGACGGGACCTTTACCTCACGCTGGTAGTAGGACGAGGTCCAGGTGTTGGAACCCTCCTGCGTGCAGCCGGTGACCACATACAGCGTGTCCTTCTTGGGATCCATCTTGGAGCTGCCGGCCTTGTTGCGCACGGCCACTTCCAGACTGCCCCAGATGCCGCCGTTGAACTTCGAGCCCTGAGGGGTGATGTTCGTGGGATAGCAGGAACTCATCACGGAAGCCTGGGTGAGCTGACGGTCCGCACGGGCCATCTGGTGGCCACGGTTCCACAGGTCGTCGTTCCAGTCGCGTCCGCCGTAGGAGTGCTCGGTGATGTCCGGCTGGTAAACGCCCTGTTCCGTCAGGATAGGATCCGCGGTCCACTGATAGTCGTACTTGCCGTTTCCGTAGAGGTCCTTGTTCAGCGGATAGGCTACCCAGATGGAGACCAGTCCGTCCACATCCCAGTAGAAGGAGTAGTTGCGCAGACCGCTCTCCGCCCGGTTCTTATACTTCACGCCTTCCATATCGTAGCTGCCGAAGACCATCATCTTCTCCGTCGCCTCGATGGCGGGTAGTTCCAGCCACTGGGGCAGGGTGCCGGCCAGGCTGCCGGCCTGCTTGATCTTGAGCGTGCCCCAGCTCTTCCCTTCCACGGGATAGGAGGCGGTCTTTAACTTGATGGTGGCAGAACGGACGGATTTGTTCTCGTTCGGGTCGAAGGTGACGGCAATGTTCATAATGCCGGCCGGGCCGCTGGTCTGGCTGAAGTGCACCCAGCCGGTCCCCATCCCGTACTCCACGGAAATGGTCCAGTCGGAGTCCGAGGCCACTTCCAGGAACTGGGAACCGCCGCCATTGCCGATGGTGGTGTTCTCCAGCGTGAGCACCGGAATGCGCTCGATCTTCTGTTCGCAGGAGACCGCCACGGCGGCTCCCAGAGCCACCGCGACGAGCGCCTGAATAAACCTTTTGATAGACATAGCTGTTGTCTTTTATTACGGGAGGTAAATCACACGGATTTCAGTCATACGCACCTGGGCGTCCGTAGCCGTGAAGGTGACGGACTGCTGGTTACCGGTCCAGGTGGCCGATGCATTGTCGTCGCTCACCACCAGGCCCGCGGGGGCGCCGGCGCCGAACTTGTTCAGCATACGCTCCGGAGACTGGGCGTCACCGGTGGAGGAAGAGGTGAGGTGGATTTCCTGAATGGTCCCGGTGGTGGCGGAGATTGTCATGGAACCGCTCTTGTAGATACGGAGGTCTTTCAGGTTTCCGTTCATACAGCCATTGGTGAAAGCCAGTTTCACGCCGTCAATGGTGATGTCGCAGGCCTTTCCGGAAGTCGGGAAAGTGGGATCCTTCGCCACCACGATGGCCTGGGTGAAGATCACTTCCACACCGTCCACATCCTTGTTCTGGGTAACCGTAACGGTGTAGGATTTCGCCGTGGTGACAGCGGCATCCTGCGTAGCGATGGTCACCGTGAAGACATTGTTATTATCCTTGCTGGTGTTGGCCGGGAAGGTGATTTTCACCTTGCCGTTTCCGGCACCGTTGCCGCCAGCGGGTTCCGCGATAGTGGCGCCGCCGGTCACGCTGGCCGTCCAGGCCACGCTGCCGAAAACGTCAATTTCCGCTTCAGTATCCGCCGCACGTACGGTGTAGGCGGTCTTTGGAACGAAGAAGGCGGGTTCAGGTTCAGTCTTGCCGTTCAGGGAGTAGATGTAGGCTTCTTTATCGGCCGTCTCATAGATGACAGAAGCCTGATAGAAAGTGAGCTTACCGTACACAACCACCTGGTCGCCGGGCTTGACATTACTGTAGCCTTCGATCCAGGGACTGTTGCCCAGATAATAGACGCCGTAGCACTTGAACTGCGTCTTGTAGTCCGCGCCGTCCTCGGAGATGCTGAAGATGGCCGTGCCGGTGGTGGCCTTGAACGGGCCTTCCACTTCATCCTTGTCGGAGATGACGCCCCTCACATAGACCTTTTTCTCCGGGTCGAAGGACGCGCTCTTAATGAACGCGACGGCACCGGCGGCATTGTACGGGTTCTCCAGCGTACCGTTGCCGGAAGGCGTGGTTTCCTCCGTCACGGCTCCGCCGCGGCTCTTGCCGTTGAGTTCATAGATGAACGCCGCACCCTTGCCCAGGGTATTGGGCTTGCTGTTGAAATTGGCCACGGGGCCGTAGACGTAAACCTCGTCGCCCACCTTGATGTCCGGATTCTCTTCCGTAAACGGACCCGTAAACTTCTTGTTGCCCAGATAGTACACCTGGTAGCAAGTCACGTCGTCGTTGGTTTCCTCCATACTGTCGGAGATGTAGAAGGAAGCGTTGCCAAAATCCCCGCTGTTGGCGAAGTTCTCGGTCTTTTCGTTGTAGACGTTAATCTTGTGGATGAAGCCGTGGATCCAGTATTTCTGGCCGCCGCTGCCCACGAGCGAACTGCCGCTGGTTTCATTGGGCAGGTTCGCAAGGATCCATTCCTTGGCTTCGCTCGGGCTCCAGGCCGTCGCATAGGTGAGGCCGTCGCCGGAGGCAAGCTCGCCCAGCTGCGACACGTTCACGTTCACATAGCCGGCCATCCCCGCATCGATCTTGACGGCGGCGCTCTTCTTCTTCCCGGCGTTGGGAAGGGTGGTCAGATGAACGGTGGCGCTGCCGGTTCCGCTGGTGGGAGAAACGTTGATCCAGGTGGCGGTGGCAGGCTTGGTGATGGTCCAGGACTGGCCGGTGGTCACCACGATGTCCAGGGTGCCGCCCTCCTTGTTGAACTGGAGGGTTTCCTTATCGGCCTGAATGCCGAATACAGGCTTTTCCGGCTTGCAGGAGACCAACAAGGCCAGACCCGCAGCCAGAGCAAGGAAAAAGTGCTTGGTTTTCATTGCTTTATAGTTAGTATTGATTATTGTTCCAGTTTACAAATATAACATTTTTTCGAGGTTTTTCAAACAGGCGCGGGAAAAGTGCGTTTTGGGCTTTATTAAGCACAGAAGACCTCTGGTGCACACCGGCCCTTTTGGGAAAGGGCTGAAGGAGATTATTCGGGAACAATGTCAGAAGTCCCTCTCCAGCCAGTGGGAGAAGAAGACGTCGTAAACCTCATAGGAGACTTCATCCACGGACAGATGCTTCAGAACGAGTTCCTTTTCTTCCAGGGACTGGACGGCCCGAAGAGCGGTTGCGGCGCTGCCTATCTTGTATTTGGAGATAAATGCGCTGGCTGTAATCTGTTTGACGCTTCCTTCTCTGGCGATGCCGGTGAGGAGGCGCCACTGCTGGGTGGGAAGTATTTCCCGGAGCAGGAGGTAATTTTCACTTAGGTTCTCCAGGATATCCCGGCACACGGCATAGACTACGTCCAGCGTGATTTCACGTGCCCCGTTATTGAACAGGGCGTGACAAAGCAGCTGTGTGTAATAGGTGTGGCAACGCGTCCACTCAAGTACATATTCCAGGGCGTCGTCCCGGATGGACCTTCCTTCCTCGTCAAACAGCCGGCGGATGAACTGCCCGTAAACATCCCTGTCCAGTTTGTGCAGATGCAGCGTGGTGCTACTGGCATAGAACGGCCTAGCTGCATCGTTGAACATAGAGACCATCATTCTCCGTTTGCTCCCGCAAAAGATGAAACGCACGTTGTGCATATGCTGAATTTGCGAGCGCAGCAGGGCCTCCACGTTCTTTTCCGGGTACTCCGTTATCGTCTGGAACTCGTCAATGGCCAGTGCAACTGGCTCCGGAGCATTCTCCAGCAGATCCAGCAGCTGTTTAAGCGTGGCTTCTTTCTGTATCTGGGAGACCAGTTCCAGATGAACTTCCATAGCGCCGGTCTTTTCGTTCAGCCTGAAAAATGGCCGGAGTCCTTTCAGGAAAGAGAAGAACCGCTTCCCCAATGTTGTTTTTTGGGGAAAGGCCGACAGAATGGCGGCGGAAACCGCATCCAGAAAACCGTTCAGGGAGGAAGTGGCCGAGATATCGGTGTATAGCGTATGGTACTCCGGCGCAATCTTTTTTAGCTGGTCGAAAACGTGCAGGATGAGCCCCGATTTCCCATAACGGCGGGGAGAAATGAGGACGGTGTCCATCCCGCTTTGAAGGTTGTCCAGCAGGAGCTGCGTCTCTTTCTCCCTGTCGCAGAACAATGCTTCACCTGCATATCCCTTTGTTATGAATGGATTATTAATCATATTCTCTCCTTCTATACTCTTTACTACAAAGATATTTAACAATTTGTAATTTACAAAATGTTAATTGAAAAAATATAAAAAAAGCGCGGTCCCGGGGAGGGACCGCGCCTTTTTAAGCATTCTCAAGGTGACTCAGTTACTCGCTGAAGGTCGCGCTCTTGAATTCGACGAACTTGTTGGAAGATACGCTCACCGTCACGTTGTAGATTATCTTGAAATAGCAGTTCTTCCAAGAAGTACCGGAAGGACGTTCAAACTTAAGGGTGCTGCTGGCAGCAAATGTACCCGTCAGTTCAGATACCGGATCCGAGAAATTTGAATTGGTGGACACAATCAACTTTACGGAATTGACTGTGATGCTGGAGGCGGCACCATGCTCAAGCGCCACTTCCTTGACATCGAACGACAAAGCCGTCGTGCTGTACACCGGACGATTCTCATTGGTAATGCTCTTTCCGCCAATACGCCAAGGACTCATAGTGGTATTGGCCATCACCTTCCAAGTAATATTGTTTTGGGTGATTTCCGACTCTGCCGCATAACCGTTGGACCCGCCGGTGATGGTCCCGTCCAGTTTATACTGCTGACTACCGCCACCGCCGGAAGTGGGATCCGTGAGGGTGGCAGAGGCCGTAGCCGAGGAGCCGATGGCGTCGGAGGCAGAAGCCTCGACGGAGACCTCGTAGGTGCCATAGGCATCCATCGTGAAGACGTGGCGGCCGGCGGCAGTGGCATCAATGCTCTGCGTGCCGCACTTGACCACGTAGCTGATGGCCGCATCCGTTCCCGTTGCTCCAGTCCACGCTACAGCAATCTGCTTGTTGTCGTTATCCGGGGTGGGAGTGACCGTAGGCACGCTTAGGGCCTTGGTCTTGCCGTTCCAGGACACGATGTAACCGCCGTCGGTTTCGGAAACGGGACTCCCGCTGGAAGGCGTGTACAGTTTCAGCTTTCCGTTGATGACAAGATTGTCGCCCACTGTGAGCAGCGCATTGCCGGCTACCCAGTTCACGTTTCCGATGTATTTGAGTCTATAACCCTCGAACAGCGACTCTGACTGGCCGTTTTCGTCCAGCCAGACGCTGGCGGTACCACCGGCATTGAACTGATAGGCGACCTTGGTCACCTTACCGGTAATATAGTAGGTCCCCGTATCACCGGCAGCCGCTTTTGCAGCGGCCTCGGATGCCGTATACGGATGCTCAAGGGAGCCGTCGTTGCCGCCGCCCTGGGAAGCCTCGGTCACGGTCACCTTGAAGGTGGCCTGTTTGGCTTCGTAGTTCCCGCTGGCGGCGAGGGACACGGTAATGGTGGCCTCACCTACCGCAATGCCGGTGATAGTACCCTGGGCGTCCACGGTAGCCACGCCGGTGTTGCCGGAGCTATAGGTTATCGCGCCGGGCGAATTCGTCTGGACATCGGCCGATACGGTCTTACCCACCTGGACGGTCTTGTCGGACACGGTAATGGTGGGCACTATGGTCTGACTGCCGCTGCCGCCTTCGGTGAAGTCGGAGGTGGCCCAGATACCGAACTGCTTGGTGGTGTTGTACGGAAGAGGATAACCAAGCACGTCACCCTGGGCGTCCTTGGCCACAACCACGGACTTGGTCTGGTCGCGGAGAACGATGGTACTTCCATTCTGCGAAATCTCGCCGCTACGTTCAGCGCTGACGGAGCCGTTCACGCCCTTGGTCACCGTTACGCCCTTGATGACGATACGGCGGCTGATATTGGCGTCGAAGTTCGCATTCAGGTCCGCAATGGTCATTTCCGTCAGCGGAATGGTGCCATTTTCGCCCTTGGTGTATTCCGTACCCAGGGAGGTGATTTCCGGCAGGCCGTTGTACTTGTAACCGGTACCGCTCACCTTGCCGGAGATGGTATCGCCGGCCTTGAGACCGTGGTTCGCATCGGAAAGGTACAGCAGGATGGCGCCGGAAGCGTCTTCCAGGAAGACATTCTTCCCGTTCACGTAGGACACCACCGCACCGGTCAGGTTGGCCGAATAGCTGCTGGGGCTGCTGGAAGAGGTGGCCGTAATCTGGGAGGTGATTTCCGCCACGGTGGACGGTTCCACGCTGGGAGCGGCCGTTACGGTTACCTTGAAGGAAGCCGTCTTGGCCTCATAGTCGCCGCTGGCGGCCAGGGATACGTTGATGTTGGTCTCGCCCTCGGAGACACCGGTGATAGTACCCTGGGCGTCCACCCGGGCGATGCCGGCGTTGTCGGAGGTATAGGTAATTGCGCCGGGCGAATTCGTCTGAACATCGGCCGATACGGTCTTACCCACCTGGACGGTCTTGTCGGAGACGGTGAGCGTTGTCACCACGCCGCCGGCAGGGGTGAATTCGGAGCTCTCGAAGACCGCAAGCTGCTTGGTGGCGTTGTTCGGGCAAGGATAGGCGATGAGGTCACCCTCGGCATCCTGCGCGAGCACCACGTTCTTGGTCTTGTCGTAGAGGGCAATCTCACTTTCGCCCTGGGAAATCTTACCGTTGCGGTCTCCGCTGCCGATTCCGTCGGTGACCTTGCAGCCCTTGATGACGACACGGCGGCTGATGTTGGCGTCGAAGTTCGCCAGGAGCTGGGCGATGGTGATTTCCGTGAGCGGAATGGTGCCGCCCGTGCCCTTGGTGTATTCCGTACCCAGGGCGGTGATTTCCGGCAGACCGTTGTACTTGTAACCGGTACCGCTCACCTTGCCCTTAATGGTATCGCCGGCCTTGAAACCGGAATCCTTCAGGTAGAGCAGAATGGCGCCGCTGGCGTCCTCGATGAAGACGTTGCTGCCGTTCACATAGGAGACTACAGCACCGGTCAGATTGGCCTCATAGGCACTGGCGTTGCTGGAAGAAGTGGCGGTGATCTGCTCGGTGATGCCGGCTACGGTGGTCACCTCGGGCATCGCCTCGGTGACGGTGACCTTGAAGTCTTTGGAGGCTTCGGGATAGATGCCGTATTCGGCCACAGTAGCCGTAATGGTGGTCTCACCCGGGGCGACGCCGGTGATGACACCCTGCGCGCTCACGGTGGCGATACCCGTATCGTTGGACACGTAGCTGATTTCGCCCTTCGAGTTGGAGCTCACGCCGGCCGCCACGGTTCTGCCCACGGCGACGGTCTTGTCCGCCACATTGATCTCCACCACGGGAGCCTTCTGGATGAGCTTGACGACCTTGTTGGTGGTCTCGCCGATAACGGTGAAGCTGGCCTCGCGGGCCGCGGTGGCGCCTTCGTTCGCGTCGAAGGTAACCTCGATGGCGGTGCCGTCCTGGTTCTTGGCGAAGCTGTTGATCCACTCGTCGTGGTTACGCACGGTCCAGGTCTTGTTCGAGGTGACGGGGATGCTGGCCGCGGTGGCATCGGCCTCCACGGTGAGGTCTTCCACGTTCAGGATTTCATCGGTGGGAGCGGCCTCGTCCTTATAAAGGTAGAGCGCATAGCAGTTCGACGCCGGATAAGTGGCTTCGCAGCAGAACTCCTGGTAGTTGCTCTTCATATACTGAAGGATACCATTGGAATGGGCTTCCGTCATATTGGTAAGAATGACCTGGCCCTCTTCGTTGAAGGAAATCGACCAGGCGTCTCCTTCCGCGGGAGTTGCAGCAGCATAGAAGGACGTCTTGTAGCCCTTGCTCTGATAGATATAGCCGCCACCGGGCTCCTGGATGGCGTAGTTGCCACCTTCCAGGGCCTTGAAGTTAAAGGCCAGGGATGCATCCTGATAGGTGATGCTTCCGTCCTCATCCACGACCACCGGAGGCTTCTGGCACCAGTACTCATAACGGCCGCTGCCGGGAGTTCCGGGCCAAGCGTCGCCGGCATACAGGACGTCGTCGAAGGTAAATGCCACGATGTAGCTCTTTCCGGCATCAAATTCGGCCATAGAACTGATTTTCTTGTAGATGCGGGTGGCATCCAGCGCATCCAGGCCGCCCTGTTTGATGGCCACCTGGAGCGTAACGCCCTCGCCGTAGATGTACAGCACCTGGCCGCGGGGACCCATCATTTCTTTGAACTCGTTTTCGTTGTCCGGGGCGGTGATGGTGAGGACGGCATTGCCGGAGCCCGAGCCGGGGCTCACGTGCAGCCAGTCCGGAGCGACGGCGATCCATTCGCCGTTGGCGGTGAGAGTAACCGTGGCCTGTGCGCCTGCGGCTTCCAGGACGACCTCGTTCTTATCCACGCTGAGGTTGGTGGCAAAATTCAGGTCGCCGGTTTTCTCCTGGCAGGCGGCAAGAAGGGTGATGCCGGCGGCCAGGGTAAGGATGGTATTGATAAGTTTTCTCATAGTCGCGTGGAATTAGAAGGTCAGACGCACACCCAGCTGCATTCTCCAGCGGGATTCGAAATCGCTGGTGTAGATGGGCCTGGGGTTGAACGAATAGGTGGGCGTATAGTTGCCCTGACGATCTGCGGTAAGCTTGTCCAGAGCAAGGATGTTACGGTTCCAGCTCGGGCTGTAGTAAACGCCCCACTCGCGGTTGAGGAGGTTGGAGAAATTCAGGATATCCAGCATAATCTCCACCTTGCGCTTGTTGGCGGGGTCGAAGAAGATGTTCTGGGAGAAGTGAACGTCGAAGTGGTGTTCGAACGGCTGGATGCCGCCGAAGCGCTCCGACCACTGGCCGCGATGGCTGTTCAGGTAGGGATCCTGACGGATGAATTTCTCGAAGAGCACCGCATCGGCCGGATCCGTCCAGTTCATCTCGCCGATTTCATTGGCGGTGGGGATGTACATCAGGTTGTTGCCCTTCTGGCCGTCGCCGTTGAAATCCGGCGTCTCGCTCATCGTGTAGGAATAGCGCTGGCCGCTGCCGGCGGTATAGCTCACGGTGACGTTGGTGGAGAAGATGCGCCCGTAGATGGGGCTGGTATAGGAAGCCAGCGCAATGATCTTGTGCGGCTTGTCGAACAGGGAGTAGGAGACCTCGTCCGGACTGTTGGGATCCACGCAGTAGTTGGCGGTCCAGTTGGACTTTGCGACGGAACTCTTACCGTCGTTCACGCTCTTGGCGCGGGTGAAGGTATAGGCGGCCATCAGGTCCAGACCCCATTTGAAGTGCTTCTCCAGTTTGCCGGTAAGGGAATAAGTGTAACCCTTGTTGGTGTTCTGGAGGGCGATGACGGCGGCATAGCTGTCGTCCACCGTGTAATAAGGAGCGCTGGGACCCACCTCGCTGTTCACGGCATAGACCACGTTGTTGGAGGTGAGGGCCAGGTTCTTCACGTAGAGGTTGTTGAGCGTCTTGGAGAAGAGACCGTCGAAGGTGAATTTCCAGCCATAGGCGAAGTTCTGCTCATAGCCCAGGTTCACGCGGAACACCTGCGGGTACTTGAAGTTCTCGTTCAGGGTGTTGATGGTGGCCTTACCGCCGGCGGCGGCCAGTCCGCTCTGGACGACAGCCTCATAAGGATTGGGATTCTTCAGGGCGGCGGCATTCCCCATCCAGCCCGGATTGTCCACGCTCACCTGTTTGGTTTCCATACCGGTGTTGTTGTAGGCGTTGGAAATCCACACGAACGGCACGCGTCCGGTGAAGAGGCCGGCGCCGCCGCGCAGCAGACTGGTGTGGCTGTCGTTCAGGAACCAGCGGAAGCCCACGCGGGGGCTGAACAGCGGCTGGGGCTTGGGAACGACGCCCACATACTCGTCATTGGCCAGGGCGATGGGATGCACATTGAATTCCGGATTCTCCGTGGGTTTGTTGAAGTACATCGGCACATCCACGCGGATACCATAGGTAAGGGTGAAGTTGCGGCTGGGCTTCCACTCGTCCTGGAGGTAGGCGCCGAACTGGGCGGCATAAGTGGTGGCCTTCCAGTGAGGGTCGTCGGAACCGGTAACGGCAGGATCCGCGTAACGGTACTCGAACTTGTTGGCGTTGTTGTTGAAGAAGTCCGCCAGGGAGTCGAAGATATATTCACCGTAGGCATACTGCAGGAAGAGATTGTTGAAGGTGTAAATCTCATTGTGCGTACCCAGGGTGATTTCGTGATTGCCCACGAACCAGCTCAGGTTGTCGGTAATCGTGAAGGTGTTCGAATCCATCGAGTTGGCGCCGGAGGAGTACTCCGTACCCAGGTCGATGGTGATGTTGTCGCGGATGTACATACAGGCACCGTTGTAAGGGACCTCGCGGTGGTCGCGCTCCATCACGGCGGAAACGCGCAGCATATTCTGCAGGTTGTCGCCCAGACGGCTGTTCAGTTCGGCCACCAACGTATGGGTTTTTGCCATCTGCTTATAACTGGAATTGCCGAAGTAGTAGGTGCCCAGGTTGGAAGAGTACTTGTCCATAAAGGCGTTGTTCAGCTGGTAGCGGAACATCAGCTTGTTGGCGTCGTTGATATTCCAGTCCAGACGGGCCAGCGCGCTGAAGGAACGGGTGTTCTTCATATGCGGGAGAATGTTCTCCACGGCATCCGGGGCATAGGTGTTCGTGTAGTGGTCGATGACGGCCTGCGCAAGGTCTGCGGTGAGGTGGTCGTACTGCTGACCGTTCACGTTCACGGCGTTCTTGAGCAGCTGGGAGTCTTTATTCTGACCGATGTAGCTCTCATAGCTCTTGTTGAGCGGCGTGTAGATATTGGGGTAGGCCTTGTTGGTGTACTCCAGACTGCCGAAGAAGAAGAGCTTGTTCTTGATGATGGGACCGCCCAGGGTGAAACCGTAGATTTCGGAGCTCTGGGTTTCGTACTTGGTGCGGGGCTCGTTGACATCTTCATACTCCGAGCGGGGACCGGCGGACGTGCCGATGAAGTCCTGCGTATAGTGGTAGGTGTAACCCGAACCCTTTACGGTGTTGGTACCGGACTTGGTGATGGCGTTGATGGCGCCGCCGGTGAAACCGCTCTGCCTTACGTCGAAGGGGGCTACGACCACCTGGATTTCCTCAATGGCGTCGATGGACACGGGGTTGGCACCCGTCTGGCCGCCGTTGGTACCGGCAGAAGACAGGCCGAAGGTATCGTTGGCCATCGCACCGTCGATCTGGAAGGAGTTGTAGCGGTTGTTCGCACCGGCGAAGGAGATACCGCCGTCCTTGTTCACCGTAGCCTGCGGGGTGAATTTCACGATGTCGTAGACGCTGCGGTCGATCTTCGGGGCGTTTTCCACCGAAGACAGGCTGAAGCTCTGTCCCGCACCCGTCATATGGGAGGCGAACGTGGACTCGCCCACCACCGTCACGGCCTCCAGTTCGTTGGCCGATGCGAGGTTGGCGTTGAGTTCGAAGGGCTCACCCAGCTTGAGGACGATGTCGTTGTACTCCACGGTATTCATTCCCAGGTAGGAAATCTCCACCTTGTAGGGACCGCCGGAGCGCATACCCTGGATGGTGTAACGGCCGGCCTCGTTGGTGATGCCGTAGTACTGGGTGCCGGAAGGAACGTGCACGGCCACGACCGTTGCGCCGGCCAGGGGCTCGCTGCCCTCCTCGCTGATCTGTCCCGCGAGGGACGAGGTGGTCACCTGGGCATAGGCGACCGTGCCCACAATCATCGCAGTGACTGTAAGCAGAACAGTTTTGAAGAATTTCTTCATAAAAAGGTTAAATATTGATTGTTGTTGCTCGCAATTTGGCGTCACAAAGTTACGACAATTTCACGACAAAAAAAAGCCCCGGATTATAATCCGAAGCTTTTCTTAATAAGTGACACACTGTCAAGGAGTTCCCATCCGAAAAACTGGACGATTTTCTCCTTTCCCTGCACCTTTACGGTCTTCCGGTAAGGCTTCCGTCCCATATGCCCGTATGCGGCCGTGGGAGTGTAGATGGGATTCTTCAGGCCGAACTTTTTGATGATGGCCGCGGGGCGCAGGTCGAAAAGCTGGGAGACTTTCTCGGCGATCTCTCCGTCGTCGTATTTTTTCCCCGTCCCGTAGGTGTCCACGAACACGCTGACGGGCTTTGCCACGCCGATGGCATAGGCCAGCTGGACCAGGCACTGATCGGCCACCCCCGCCGCGACGAGGTTCTTGGCGATGTACCGGGCGGCATAGGCGGCGCTGCGGTCCACCTTGGAGGCGTCCTTCCCGGAGAAGGCGCCGCCGCCGTGCGCACCCTTGCCCCCGTAGGTGTCCACGATGATTTTCCGGCCAGTGAGACCGGTATCCCCGTGAGGCCCGCCGATGACGAATTTCCCCGTGGGATTCACATGGAGGGTATAGTCGTGGATGAGACTGGCCGTCTCTTCCGGGAGTTCGGCCTTCAGGCGAGGAATAAGGATGGCCTCCACATCTTCGCGGATCTTTTGCTGCATCGCCTCGTCCACGCGGGCCTGGCCGAACTGGGCCACGGCCTTCTTATAGCTCATCCGGCCCAGGGAGGCGGGCACGAATTCGTCGTGCTGGGTGCTCAGGACGATGGTGTGCACCTTCACGGGCTGATGGGTTTCCCCGTCGTATTCGATGGTGAACTGGCTCTTGGCGTCCGGACGCAGATAGGGCATCAGGCCGATCTCGTGGTGCCGGATCTGGGACAGGATTTTTAATAATTTGTGGCTCAGATACAGGGCCAGGGGCATATAGTCCTCGGTGTCGCGGCAGGCATAGCCGAACATCATTCCCTGGTCGCCGGCGCCCTGCTCCTCTTCCTTGGCGCGCTCCACGCCGCGGTTGATGTCCGGGCTCTGCTCGTGCAGGGCGCTCATCACCCCGCAGCTGGAGGCGTCGAACATATATTCGGCTTTGGTGTAGCCGATCTGGCGGATGGTTTCCCGGACCGTGCCCTGGATGTCCACGTAGGCCTCGGCCTTCACCTCGCCCATCACCACCACCATACCGGTGGAGCAGAAACTCTCGCAGGCCACCTTGGCCTCCGGGTCCTGTTTCAGGAATTCGTCCAGGATGGCGTCGCTGATCTGGTCCGCCACCTTGTCCGGATGCCCTTCGCTCACAGATTCCGATGTAAACAGATAGTTCTTCATAACGTGCAAAAAAAAATAGCCACCGGGAAAATGCGGAGGCTAAAACACAAAACACTTATTATGAATGTAATTTTAGCATTTTTTAACGTGGTTGCAAGCAGCCAAATCTATCCACATATTTCCCTTTCGGGATGGCAAAGGTACTGCAATTTTTCAGAACGGCAAAATATTTCTTCACCTTCGCCCATTTCCGCCCCCGCTAAAGCACACTTTCGGCCTTCTAGCGCCATTTTCGTGCTTTAGTGCCCTTTTTTCACCCCGCTAGAGCACACTTTCCGCATCCAGCGCCACTTTTCGTGCTTTAACGGAGCAACGGGGGACTGCTCCGCCGAATTGCTTCTTTTTTATTATCTTTGCGCTGCGATGCCAAAAGCGAAGAGCACCATACAGATCAAAAGCCGCCGGGCCTCGTTCGATTACGAGTTCCTGGAGACCTATACCGCCGGCATCCAGCTGGTGGGAACGGAGATCAAGTCCATCCGGGCGGGCAAGTGCTCGCTCCAGGATGCCTATTGCTTTTTCGTGGGCAGGGAGCTCTTTGTGCGGGGAATGAACATCGCCCAGTATCACTGGGGAAGTTGGAACCAGCACGAGGCCGTGCGGGACCGCCGTCTCCTTCTTAACCGCAAGGAACTGAGGCATTTGCAGCAGGCCGATAAACAGAAAGGCCTCACCATCGTAGCCGTAAAACTCTTCATCTCGGAAGGCGGTTTCGCCAAGCTGGTCATCGCCCTGGCGAAGGGTAAGAAAGAGTACGACAAGCGCCAGTCCATCAAGGAAAAGGACGTGCGGCGCGAAATGGACCGCGGGGACTATTGATGAACAAAACCGAACTGCTCCCCGACCGCCCCGGCATCCCGCCAATGGCCAAGCTCCCGGATCCCGAGACCATCGATCCGGCAGCACTCTTGGATGCTTACCGCCGCGGAGAGATCGATCTCATCTGCGTTCTGGGCCCCACCGCTTCAGGTAAAACTCGCTACGCGGTGCAGTTGGCGCACGCGTTGAAGGGGGAAATTCTTTCGGCCGATTCCCGGCAGATTTATCGAAACATGGATATTGGGACCGGAAAGGACCTCCGCGAATACGGCGACATTCCCTATCACTTGATAGACATCGTTCCCGCCGGGGAGAAATTCAATATCTACCAGTATCAATCGGCCTTCGCTGAAGCATATGCGGAGATAAGGAGCCGCGGCGTCATTCCCATCCTCTGCGGCGGGTCGGGCCTGTGGATCGAGAGCGTGACCCGTGCCTACAAGTTCGAAAAGGAGAACGGCGTCCCGGCCGAAAAGCTCCCGCAGCACGTATATTATATAGGTACGCTGGTCACCCGCGAAGAGCGTGTCGCGCGCATCGACCGGCGGCTGGAAGAGCGTCTGCAGGAAGGCCTGGTGGAGGAAATCCGAGGCCTCCTGGACAGCGGCATCAAGGCCGATGACCTCATCTATTATGGCCTTGAGTATAAGTTCGTTACGCAGTATGTCCTGGGCCAGCTCAGCTACGACGATATGGTAGTTGCTCTGGGTAACGCCATCCACCAGTTCGCCAAGCGCCAGATGACCTGGTTCCGCGGGATGGAACGCGACGGGGTGCGCATCCACTGGGTAAAGCCCTAGACGGTACCGCTGGAAAATCGGCAAAAAATGATTATTTTTGCAGGATAAACGCACGCGGGCACCCGCCGACGGGCCCGCAGGATATAACAAGCATATGACAGCTAAAGAGATTCGCCAGAAATACCTGGACTTCTTCGCCTCCAAGGGCCACACGGTGGTGCCCAGCGCCCCGATGGTCATCAAGAATGACCCTACGCTTATGTTCACCAATGCCGGGATGAACCAGTTCAAGGACATCTTCCTGGGCAATACCGCGCCCAAATTCCCCCGGGCGGTGGACAGTCAGAAGTGCCTCCGCGTGAGCGGCAAGCACAACGACCTGGAAGCCGTGGGCCACGACGGAAGGCACCATACGATGTTCGAAATGCTGGGCAACTGGAGCTTCGGCGATTACTTCAAGAAGGAAGCCATCGACTGGGCCTGGGAACTGCTCACGGAAGTCTATAAGATCGACAAGACCAAGCTTTACGCCACCGTCTTCGAGGGCTGCCCGGAAGAGGGTACCGCCCTGGACACCGAGGCGCAGCAGGCCTGGCTGCAGCATCTCCCGGCGGACCACGTGCTCACCGGCAACAAGCACGACAACTTCTGGGAAATGGGCGACACCGGCCCCTGCGGCCCGTGCAGCGAGATTCACATCGACCTTCGGCCGGATGAGGAAATCGCCAAAAAGCCTGGCCGGGAGCTCGTGAACACGGACAACGACGACGTCATCGAGATCTGGAACCTGGTGTTTATGCAGTACGAGCGCAAGGCCGACGGTCACCTGGAGCCCCTCCCGGCCAAGAGCATCGACACGGGAATGGGCTTCGAGCGCCTGTGTATGATCCTCCAGGACAAGAAGAGCAACTACGAGACGGACGTCTTCTCCGGCCTCATCGGCCAGGTGGAAGCCTTCTCCGGCCACAAATACGCCGAGGGCGGGAACGTGGAAGTGGCGATGCGCGTGATCGCGGACCACATCCGCGCCATCGCCTTCTCCATCGCCGACGGGCAGCTGCCCTCCAACGTGAAGGCCGGCTATGTCATCCGCCGCATCCTCAGAAGGGCCGTCCGCTACGGCTACACCTTCCTGGGCTTCAGCGAGCCTTTCCTGTGCCGCCTCATCCCCCAGCTGGTGGCCGATATGGGCGAAGCCTATCCCGAATTAAAAGCCCAGCAGCAGCTCATCCAGAACGTGATCAAGGAAGAGGAAAACGCCTTCCTGCGCACCCTGGACCGCGGTATCCGGATGCTGGAAGACAATATGGCCAAAAACGCCGGAACGAAAGTGATTCCCGGCACCGACGCCTTCGTCCTCTACGACACCTACGGCTTCCCCATCGACCTGACGGAACTCATCGCCGCGGAAAAAGGCTACACCGTGGACCTCGAAGGGTTTAACGTGGAACTGGGCAAGCAGAAGGAGCGCGCCCGCAACGCCACCGCCAACGAATTCGGCGACTGGATGGTCTTCGAGGAGGCCGATGTGGAATTCCTGGGCTACGACGCCCTCAGCGTAAAAGGCGCCCGCCTGCTGAAGCAGCGCACCGTCAAGCAGAAGAACAAGGAATACTTCCAGCTGGTCTTCGACCGCACTCCCTTCTATGCCGAAATGGGCGGTCAGGTGGGCGACACCGGCTATATCGAAGGCGAAAACGGGGAGCGCATCCAGATTCTGAACACCGTCAAGGAAAACAACCTCACCATCCATCTGGCCGAGCGTCTGCCTTCCTGCAGCACCCAGACCTTCTCCCTGGCGGTAGATGGTGTCCGCAGACAGAACATCCAGAACAACCACAGCTGCACCCACCTGCTGCATCAGGCCCTCCGCGCGGTACTGGGCACGCACGTGGAGCAGAAAGGCTCCTTCGTGGGCCCGGATTACTTCCGCTTCGACTTCTCCCACTTCCAGAAAATGACCGACGAAGAGCTTCGGGACGTGGAAACCCGCGTGAACCAGCTCATCCGCTCGGACTTCCCGCTGCAGGAAAAGCGCGACGCCACGATGGACGAGGCCCGCGCGATGGGCGCAATGGCCCTCTTCGGCGAGAAGTACGGGGACGTGGTCCGCGTGGTCCGCTTCGGCGACAGCGTCGAGCTCTGCGGCGGCACGCACACGCCCAGCACCGGCACCATCGGCCTCTTCAAAATCGTCTCCGAGAGCGCCGTAGCCGCCGGCGTACGCCGCATCGAGGCCGTCACGGGCGGCCGGGCCGAGGAACTGGTCCACCATATGGAGGACCTCCTGAAGAACCTCAAAAATCTGATGAACAACGTCCCGGACCTGCAGGCCGCCGTGGAGAAACTGGTCCTGGAAAATGCCGATGCCAGGAAGCAGCTGGAAGCCGTGGCGGCCGAAAAAGCCGCGGCCCTGGCTGCCAGACTGGAGGCATCGGCCGAAGTGGTCGGCGGCATAAAGCTGGTCCGCTTCGACAGTTCCATCGATCCCGCCATCGCCCGCAACGTGGCCCTGCTTTTGCAGAAAAAGGTGGAGAATTTCGTCCTCGCGGGCGCCTTCGCCTATGACGGGAAACCCAACCTGATCCTGATGTACTCGAACGATCTGGTGGCCAAAGGCAAGAACGCCGGCAAGGACATCCGCGAGGCCGCCAAGGCCATCCAGGGCGGCGGCGGCGGACAACCCGGCCTCGCCACGGCCGGCGGCCGCCTGGTGGAAGGTCTCCCGGAAGCCCTGAATAACTTGATAAGTATTGCAACCAGCTAAAAAGCGCTCTGCAGAGCGCTCGGCCAGAGGCCGCGGGGGGTGGTAGGGGGCAGCGCCCCCTCAGAAGAAAAAGAGCGAGAGCCTTGCGCGTATGAAAAAACTCGACCAGTTTATCCTGAAATCCTTCGTGGGACCGTTTTTCGCGATCCTCGCGATTGTCACGTTCATCCTGGCCCTGCAGTTCCTGTGGGTGTACATCGATGAACTGGTGGGCAAGGGCCTGGATTTCAAGGTTATTCTGGAGTTTATGATGTGGGGCAGCTGCCAGACGCTCCCGATGGCCATTCCGCTGGCCACCCTGCTGAGCGCGATGATGACCCTGGGGGATATGGGCGAAAAGTTCGAGCTCACGGCGATGAAGGCCGCGGGCATCTCGCTCACCCGCGTCCTCATTCCGATGACCATCGTGGGCGTTTTCATCGCCATCGGCGCCTTCTTCGCGGGCAACAAGCTGGTCCCCTATTCCATCAACCAGATCTATACGATGCGCGACGACATCGGCCGCACCAAAAGTGAGATCAAAATCCCCACGGGAACCTTCTACGACGGCATCGAGGGCTATATCCTCCGCGTGGAGCACCGCGACAAAAAGACCGGGATGATGTACGACATCCAGGTCTACGACCACTCGGACCGCCGGGGGAACAACCGCCTCACGGTGGCCGACAGCGGCATCATCCGGATGTCCAAAGCGAAGGACTACCTCACCTTCCAGCTGTACAACGGGGTGAACTACCAGGAGGAGAACGTGCGCAAATACCGCGACACCACCCTTTCCCTCCGGCGGGTCCGCTTCCAGAACCAGGAACTGGTGATTCCCCTGGAAAACTATGCCTTCCATCACTCGGACAGCGCCCGCTACAGCGACCAGGTGAGGGCGATGAGCCTCAAGTCCCTCCACCACGGACAGGACTCGCTGATGAACCTGGTCTATGCCGGAACGGAGCGGCACGTGCGGGAATTCCTGCGGCAGACCTACATCGACCACCGCGACCAGCTGGACACCACCTGGAACCAGACGCCGCGCACCGTTCTGGATCCCCCCTCCGAGAGCCGCTGGCATTCCATCGCCGACAAGAAACGCGGCCTGGACGCCGCGGCGACTGCGGCCCGGCAGTACGAAGTCCTGGCCCGGGGACAGACGATGGAGTCCTACGACTATACCTACCTGATTTACCGCACCGACGTGGAGATTTGGAAAAAGTACGCCCAGGCGCTGGCCTGCCTGCTGCTCTTTTTCATCGGCGCGCCCGTGGGAGCCCTGCTCAAAAAGGGCGGCCTGGGGGCTCCGGCCGTCATTTCGATGCTCTTCTTCGTGCTGTACTGGGTGATCGACATCACCGGCGAGCGACTGGCCAACAACGGCGCCGCCAGCGCTTTCATCGGCAAGTTCATATCGGCCTTCATCCTCGCGCCCATCGGCGCCTGGCTCACCGTGAAAGCCGTGAAGGACGCCAGCCTGTTCAACCTGGACGGCGGCAAAATCTGGTGGCGCCGCATCAAAAGTAAATTTTTCCGTATGTTCCGCAAGACACGCATCGTCTATATGGGCACGCCGGAGTTCTCGGTGGGCCCGCTGGAAGCTTTGTTGAAGGCCGGCCACAAGGTGGTGGGCGTAGTCACCGCTCCGGACAAGCCGTCCGGCCGCGGACTCAAGATGAACGAGAGCGCCGTGAAACAGTATGCCGTCGCACACGACCTGCCGCTGCTCCAGCCGGAGAAGCTCAAGGACGAGGCGTTTTTGAAGGCGCTGGCCGCCTGGAAGGCCGATTTGTTCGTGGTGGTGGGCTTCCGGATGCTGCCGGAAGTGGTGTGGACAATGCCCAAGTTGGGCACCTTCAACCTCCACGCCGCCCTGCTTCCGCAGTACCGCGGCGCCGCGCCCATCAACTGGGCGGTAATCAACGGCGAGAACATCACCGGTGTCACCACCTTTATGATCGACAAGAACATCGACACGGGCGGAATCATTCTGCGGTCCGAGTGCCACGTGGAGCCCACGGACACGGCCGGCGACGTACACGACAAACTGATGGAACTGGGCAGCGACCTGGTCCTGGAGACCGTGGAAGGTCTTGTGCAGAAGAATGTCGAATTACGCGTCCAGCGCAGTTTCATCCAGGGATCGGAGCTGCTGAAGCCGGCCCCGAAACTCACCAAAGAGCTCCAGCATATCGACTGGAGGGATACCACAAAGCACGTTTACAATCTCATCCGCGGCCTGTCCCCGTTCCCGTGCGCCTTTACGGAGTTGGTGAGCGCCGGTGCGCTTCCGGAGGGGACAACCCCTTCGGTCGCTGAAAAGAAGGCCGATGCTCCCTCAGGGGTGTCGCCCTCCGGAGTCGCCCCTCAGCAACTGAAGATCTATTTCGGCGAAATGCGTTTCGATTTGCCCAAGGCCGAACCCGGAACGGTGCTGAGCGACGGAAAGACCTACCTGGCCATCGCCACCGAGGACGGTGCCGTCGCCGTCACGGACCTGCAGCTCGCCGGCAAGAAGCGGATGGACGTGAAGTCCTTCCTGCTGGGCTTCCGCAACCCCACGGCTTACAAGGCCACCCAGGGTACTTCCAAGGCCGAAATGGCCAAAGCCGCCCCGAAGGAAGATGAATAGCCTCGTCATTCTCTGCAACGGCGCCTTCCCCACGGAGGCCTATCCGCTGTATCTGCTGGATTCCGCGGAGGGCGTGGTGTGTTGCGACGGAGCCTTGGCAAAATGGCTTTCCAGGACACCGTCGGCCCGGCCGCTCGCGGTAGTGGGCGACATGGATAGCCTGTCCGCCGAGTTGCAGGAGCGTTTTGCCGATGTCCTTTTCCATGAGACCGAACAGGACTTCAATGACCTCACGAAGGCCATGCGCTGGGTTTTGAAGGAGCATCCCGAAGTGGCCGAAATCACCATTCTGGGAGCGACGGGGCTGCGGGAGGATCACACGGTGGGCAATCTGGGCCTCCTCATGGAATACACCCGGCTGTTCGACCTGGGCGACCGCCGCGTCTCGATGGTCTCCGATTACGGCACCGCCTTCGCCGTCACAGACAGCTGCGACCTCCACCTGGGTGAAGGCCGCAGAATCTCATTTTTCAGCGCCGACAATTCGCTGCAGATCAGCTCCGAGGGTCTCGAGTGGCCGCTGGACGGGGTCGTCTTCGACGCCTGGTGGAAGGCTACGCTCAACCGGACATCGGCCCCCATCGTCTCCCTCCACTTCTCCCAGCCCTCTGCGGTGCTGGTGCTGGTGGACTAATTCAGCGCATCCGCGCTCTGGATAAACTTCGCCAGGTCTTCGTCGGAGACGTGGTAGTTCTGCATTTCGCCGGAGAAATAGCTGTCGTAGGCGCCCATATCCACGAATCCGTGACCGGAGAGGTTGAAGAGAATGGTCTTCGCCTCGCCGGTTTCCTTGCACTTTAAGGCCTCCTTGATGGTGGCGGCGATGGCGTGACAGCTTTCCGGAGCAGGGATGATGCCCTCCGTACGGGCGAACAGGACGCCGGCGCGGAAGGAATCCAGCTGCTCGATATCCACCGCCTCCATATAGCCGTCCTTCATCAACTGGCTCAGGATGACGCCGGCCCCGTGATAGCGCAGGCCGCCGGCGTGGATGGAGGCGGGCTTGAAGCTGTGGCCCAGGGTGAACATCGGCAGAAGCGGGGTCATTCCGGCTTCGTCGCCGAAGTCATACTCGAACTTGCCACGGGTGAGTTTGGGGCAGGAGTAGGGTTCGGCCGCAATGAAACGCGTTTTCTTTTCGCCGGCGATGACGTGGCGCATAAACGGGAGAGCGATGCCGCAGAAGTTGGAGCCGCCGCCGAAGCAGGCGATGACGATGTCCGGGTATTCGCCCGTGAGGGCCATCTGCTTTTCGGCCTCCAGACCGATGACCGTCTGGTGCAGGCACACGTGATTCAGCACGGAACCCAGGGCATATTTGCAGTTGGGGGTGCTCATCGCCAGTTCGATGGCTTCGGAGATGGCGCAGCCCAGGGAGCCGCGGTCGTTGGGGTTGACGGTGAGGATGTCCTTGCCGGCACGGGTGGACATGGAAGGGGAGGGCGTCACGGCGGCCCCGAAAGCCTGCATAATGCTGCGGCGGAAGGGCTTCTGCTCATAACTGACCTTCACCATATAGACCGCGCAGTCGATGCCGAACTTCTTGGTGGCATAACTGAGCGCTCCGCCCCACTGGCCGGCACCGGTTTCCGTGGTGAGGTTGGTGATGCCCTGCTCCTTGGCGTAGTAGGCCTGGGCGATGGCGCTGTTCAGCTTGTGGCTGCCGGCGGGGCTCACGCTCTCGTTCTTGAAGTAAATATGGGCCGGGGTGCCCAGGGCTTCCTCCAATTCATAGGCGCGCACGAGGGGGGTGCAGCGGTAGGCGGCGTACTGCTGCCGCACTTCTTCCGGGATGGGGATCCACTCGTCCGTCTGGTTCAGCTCCTGGTCCGCGCAGGCCTTGCAAAAGATGGGGTACAGGTCCTCGGGTTTAAGGGGCTGCTTGGTGGCCGGGTGCAGGAACGGCAGCGGCTTGTTGGGCATCACCGCCTGGATGTTGAAGTAGTGCGTGGGAATCTCCGATTCCGGCAGCATAAATTTCTTTTGTTTCATATACCGTTAGTTTAATAGTTAGTTGTCCATTATTCATAAAAAAAGCCCTGCTGTAAGTCAGCGGGGCCTTTTCCATTTATAACTACGGCGAAGCGACTTACAGGTTTGAGCTGTAAGTGCGCCACCAGTTATTGCTGTTAATTCTCATTCTTTTGCAAAGATGTGAAAACCATTTCAAAAAAACAAATATTATTATCCCAATAATGAGATGAGCGGCTCCGTGTACTGCGATGACGCTGTTTCGAAGTTGCCTTCGATGAAGGCGTTCACGGCCGTGGCGACGAAGAGCAGCACGATGAGGGCGGCGACGATGCGGCCGATCCAGCGGAGGCGGGGCAGCCATTTCTTGTTGTTCCAGCCGATGGTCTGGAACATACTCCAGAAGCCGTGCTCCAGGTGCAGGAAGAGGGCCACGAACCAGATGATGTAGCAGGCTACGACCCAGGGGTTACGGAAAGTGGCGACAAGGAGCATATACGGATTCTGAGCCTCTGCGCCCAGGAATTCCTGCAGCTGCATCTTGGCCCAGAAATGGGTGAGATGGAAGCCCAGCAGGCCCAGGATGAGAATGCCCAGGATGGCCATATTCTTGGCACTCCAGCTGTCGTTCTTGGCTTTGGAAGGGACCTCATAGCGCTTGAGACCGCCGCGGCGGATGTAATTGTCTGCGGTGAGCCACACGCCATAAAGGATGTGGATGACAAAGCCCAGGGCCAGGATGGGGACCATCACCTTGATGAAGGGAGAGGACATAAAGTCGCAGCCCAGCTGGAACCAGCCGTCCCCGTGGGTATAGGGGAAGGCATCGGGGGCCACTTTTCCGAACTGTCCCTGCAGGGAGTCCAGCACCGAGAAGAAGTTGATGGTTCCGTGCAGCAGGAGGAACATGATGAGGAAAGCGCCGCTGACGCTCTGGATGAATTTCTTGCCGATGGAAGAGGTTAGGAAATTAGCCATTCTATCTTGTAATAATTACGTTCAATCATACAAATATAGGAATCTTTCTTGGAAGTTCCCCATTTTTTCGATACTTTTGTTAGAAATTCGACACCGTATGTACAAGCGCGTTTTACTCAAGCTCAGCGGCGAAAGCCTGGGCGGGCCGGAAGGAAAGGGACTCAGCACGGAGTGGCTGGAAAAGTATGCCAAAGAAATCGCATCGGCCGCCAAAGCCGGTCTCCAGATTGCCATCGTGAACGGCGGCGGAAACATCTTCCGCGGCCTGCAGGGAGCCCAGAAGGGGTTCGACCGGGTGGACGGAGACAAGATGGGAATGCTCGCCACCGTCATCAACGCCATCGCCCTCAAGATGTTCATCAAGGCGGAAGGCGTTGAGGCCGAAGTGTTTACATCCACGCCGATGGAACCGCACGCCAAGTATTATATGCGCGACGACGCCGTGAAACTGCTGGAAAAGGGCGGCGTCGCTCTCATCGCCGGCGGCACGGGCAACCCCTTCTTCACCACGGACAGCGGCGCGGCGCTCCGGGCTCTCGAGATCGGGGCCGACGCCCTCCTGAAAGGCACCCGCGTGGACGGCGTGTACAGCGCGGATCCGGAGAAGGATCCATCGGCCGTCAAATACGATTCCCTCTCCTTCGACGAGGCCATCTCCAAACACCTGAAGGTAATGGACCAGACCGCCTACGCCCTCTGTGCAGACGGCAAGATGCCCATCATCGTCTTCGACATGAACGAAGGCGGCAACCTCGCCAAACTCCTTGCCGGTGAAAAAATAGGCACCTTAGTGCATCCCTGAGTCATGAAAAAACTCGTTTTTTCCCTTTTGCTCCTGCTGTCTGTTCTGACTGCGGGCGCACAAAGTAAAATTGTCACCGACAGCATCCAGAGCAAACTGCTGGGGTGCGAACAAAAATACAACGTCTATCTGCCCAAAGGCTACAAGGCGGAGAATTCCTATCCTGTCATCTATTTGCTGCACGGTCTGTATGGAGATTACAACAACTGGATTCACGCGGGACATATGAAGGATGTGGTGGATCTGCTCATCGCACGGGGAGAGCTGCGGCCCGCGGTCATCATCATGCCCAATGCCGGCGACCAGGACGTCCATCATTACCAGAACGGCTATTTCAATGTAAAGGACTGGCCCTATGAGGATTTTTTCTTCCAGGAGTTCCTGCCGGCCGTAGAGACCAAGTATCACTGCGGCGGCAGCAAGGGACTGCGCGCCATCATGGGTCTTTCCATGGGAGGAGGCGGCACCATCGTCTATGCCCAGCGGCACCCGGACCTGTTTTCCAGTGCCTATGGCATGAGCTCCTGGCTGGACAACAAACAGCGTGAGGTGCGCGGGAAAGAAGTCCCGGAGAGCAAGCTGGTGTTTACGGAGCAGTCCGTGCGGGAGCATTCGGCCCTGGATTTCATCGACAATGCCTCGAAAGACACCCTTAAGGCCTTGAACAGCGTGGCCTGGTTCCTGGACTGCGGGGACGACGATTTCCTGCTCCAGCTCTCCCTGGATCTCTATACGAAAATGCGCAAGGCCGGCATCAAGTGTGAACTCCGCGTACGTGACGGCGTCCACAGTTGGGAGTACTGGCATTCGGCCCTCTACATTGCCCTCCCCTTCGCCTCACGCAATTTCTCGGCAGGAAAATAGTCCCCGCCTGCTTTTAACATTCCGGCGGCTGGTGCGTCTTTTGTATGGTAACGCTTGAAACCGCCATGAAAAAACTGCTCATTTTATTTACTCTTTCAGGACTGTTCACGCTTTCCTGCGCCGCCGGGCCGGGTTCCGTACAGTCCCTCATCAACCAGTACAGACACAACGAAGGCTTCGAGCACGTCTCGATGGGCCCGCTGGCCCTTTCTCTGGTCAAAGGCGCCGTCCTGCTTGACGGGGCCGACCAAGAGGACCTCGCGCTGCTGAACGCCTTCAGAAAAATCCGCAAGGTTTCCATCCTGAGCTTCGAGGATGCATCGGCCGATGTAAAAGAGCGCTTCGTGCAGCATGTGAGAGCGTTTCTGGACGGGATGGAGCTCATCCTGGAGGCCAAGGACGAAGGAAACCACCTGAGCATCTACGGCGTCGACGAAGAGGGCCGCATCCGCGACTGTGTTCTCTTCGACCCGTCCGGCACGCTCATCTGCGTACGCGGGACCTTGAATCTGGAGCAATTGCTGGCCCTGGAGAATGACTGAACGCGCGTTCCATAGCATCTGGCTGCCGCTGCAGGGCTATTTTTACCGCATCGCCTATTATATAATGGAGAATGAGGCCGATGCAAAAGATGCCGTGCAGGACCTGTACGTGAAACTGTGGAATCTGCGGGATCATCTGGACCTGGTCCAAAGCCCTAAAGCCTACGGCGGCCTGCTGCTCAAGAACCTCTGCATAGACCGCATCCGCCGGGCCCGTCCCACGGAGCAGCCCGACGAAACGCTGGCCGCCCCAGCCGACGAGACGCTGGAGTTGCGCGAAATGCTGCGGGAGGTTGCATCGGCCATGAGCCGGCTTCCGGAATCCCAACAGAAACTGCTCCGTATGCGCGTTCTCGCCGGGCTCTCCTATGAAGAAATCGCCCGGAAGACCGGCCTGTCCGAACTGAATATCCGCGTCCAGGTGAGCCTGGCCCGAAAAAGAATCAAACAAAGCCTATGAAGAATTTGAAAGACATAGAAAAACTCAGCGCGGCGGATCTCGAGCGTATCGGGGCCGATGAAAGCGTCGCCGTCCCCGACCTACAGCTGCGGCTTCCCCGCAGTCGCGCCGCCGTGTGGGGCATCGCCGCCGGCGTGGCGGTTCTCATTGGGGCAGGGGCCATCGGCCTGTTGCGTCCCCCGGAGCCCAAGGACACTTTCTCAGACCCCTACCTGGCCTACGCCGCGGTGGAACAAGCCTTTCAGAAGATGGGCGGTGCCGTGGCCCAGAGTGCCAGGACCATAAACGAACAAGCGAATATTGATAAAATAACTTATTGGAAATGAAAAGATTATATATACTCCTGACGGCCCTTCTCGTCACCGTCACCGCCTTTGCCCAGAGCGGCAAGGAACTCTACCAGAAGTACTCCGACCTTCCGGAAGTGAGCGCCGTGTATGTTTCCCCGTCCATGTTCCGGATCATCGGCCGGCTGCCGGAATTCGAAGTGGAAGACGAGTCCGTGGACCTGGCTCCCATCATCCGCACCATGACCGGGTTCTACCTCATCTCCTGCGAGGACGGCAAGGTGAGCGAAAAACTCTACTCGGAAGTCACCCGTCTGGTGGACAAGGGGAAGTATGAACTCATCATGGAAGCCAAGGAAGGGGGCGAGGCCACGCGCATCTACAGCGCCGGCAGCGGGAACGAAGTGATGTCGCTGGTCATGCTCACCCGCGACGGGAACGAAGTCACCTTTTTAGGCGTAGACGGCCGCATGGACCGCGACAAGCTGGAGAATATCCTGGCCGAAGCGGCGAAATAGACCACTGGCAACAGACTTCGGCTCAAGGCCGTTTTCGTTAATTGCCTGACTGATAGTGCTTTATAGATTCTCCTCCCTAGTGAATTGCGGGGAGGAGAATCTATATTTATTTAATTATCAGCGCCTTACTAAAAACGGCCAAAAATAAACGTTTACGCTTGCTTATATCAGGAAAGCTTCCGACCTTTGTTGCAGGATGAACGTCGGCCATAGCTTTACTATGCCAAGACGTTTTTTAAACAACATTTTAAACCACTGTTATCAGCGAACAGTGGACTGCGGAGTCCTGTTTTACAGCCGCAGCGACCATTTGGTCTTCTTTACACTGTATTGCACCCTGGCCCGCAAGTATGGAATCCAGGTGTTATCCCTCTGCCAAATGCCGGATCATATCCACGATGCGGTGGTGGCGCAGCGTCAACAGGATTTGGTTCGTTTCAAACGGGAGCTGAACGCTCGTTTCGCGAAAATGTACAATACATATTGCGGAACGAGCGGCCCCGTCTTTGAATCGCCATTTGGCAGTGCGCCAAAAAACGGATCAAAAGCTGCGCGCTCCACGCTCATCTATATTGCAAACAATCCGCCGGAAAAACAACTTGTGGAACAGGCGGAACAATATCGGTGGAGTTACCTGTTATATGCGATAAGTCCGCATCCTTTCTCCAAGCCCATTGTTATCCGGCGATCCTCGAAAGCACTTAGAATGGCTGTTCGTGTTGTTAAGTCGCAGTATAAAGCCGGTCGGCCGATGAATTACACCCTGCTGAGAAACCTGAACAAGGGACTTACTCGGGAGGAGACGGAACAACTGACGGACTATATTATCTCCACCTATAATGTCATTGACTATCCGGCAGCTATCCGCTTCTTCGACACTTACCCGGATATGTTGCGCGCCATATCGTCCAATATCGGCAGTGAACACGATTTAAACGAGATCTTCCTGGGAAAAGACGACAGGCCGTACGCACAAATGACACGGGTCTTAATGACTGTGTGCGGTTATCTGGATATTCACGAGTTCCTCCCCTTGTCAGTTGAACGCAAACGGGAACTATTCGCCATCCTTCGAAAACATACGGGCGCCAAGTCACGGCAGATAGGACGATATCTGCATCTTCCGATAGAGATGTGTTTTTGTTAAAACATTGATAAAGAGCGATAAACAAAAACTCCTCCCTGTCAATCTGACGGGGGGAATTTTTATAAAACACTCGAAATCAATTGGTTAACAAAAACAGCCCAGGGCGCACCGGAGGGACGGTTAATGGTTCTGATACACGTAAATCGGTTGACTGATGGCATCATAATGCCACAGAACAATCTTCCAGGTGTGGGATTCTTCCGAAGCAGACACACGGATTGTCATTCGATTGCCCTCCGTTTCCAACTCAACCCCATCCAATGAGGCCGTTTTTCCGTATTCGGTCTGGAGACCGTGTTCTCCGTTAGCCATATTCATCAAATCGGAAACGAGGATCTCCGGATAATTGGACGCAGAGATCATATCCTCCCCTCCTTCTGCTCCAAATGACACTTCGTATTTATCAAGTTTGATGGGCGGCCACCCGCCCTCACCCACATTCGAGCAGGAAAGAACGGTCAGTGCAAGGATGCCTACTATAACAAAAGTATGTTTCATAACGTTGTTTTTTATTTCTAGACCGGCCTTGTGACGTCGAGCAGCCAGGCGGTGACGTCGGCGGGAAGGCGGGGCGACAAAACGTCGAAAACGTGCTGATTGTAGGCGTTGAGCCAGTCGCGCTCGTCGGGGGTCAGGAGCGAAACCTCCAGGCAGGACGTATCGAAGTGGCACAGCGTAAGGGTTTCGAATCCCAGGAAGGAGCCGAACTCGCTGTCCCCCACCGGGCGCACCAGGACGAGGTTTTCGTGGCGCACGCCGTGCATTCCTTCGCGGTAGAGGCCGGGTTCGTCGGAGAGAATCATCCCGGGTTCCAAAGCCGTGGCGTTGAAATTCTGCCGCAGATCCTGCGGTCCTTCGTGCACATTCAAATAGAAGCCCACGCCGTGACCGGTACCGTGGCCGAAGTTGCGCTTGGCGCGCCAGAGCGGCTCCCTGGCCAGGGCGTCGATCTGGCAGCCGGCCGTTCCACGCGGGAATACGGCCATCGCGAGGTCGATGTGCCCTTTCAGCACCAGCGTATAATCCTCCCGTTCCAGGGCCGTGCAGGGGCCCAGCGGGACGGTGCGCGTGATGTCCGTGGTCCCGAAGAGGTACTGCCCGCCGGAATCCACCAGATAGAGCCCGCGCGCTTCCAGGAGAGAAGACCCGGACACAGGCGTACTGTAATGCGGCAGGGCCGCGGAAGGCCCGTAGGCCGATATGGTCTCAAAGCTGTCCCCGCGGTAGCCGGAAACGGCCGAGCGCAGACGGCCCAGCTCGCAGGCCGCTTCCCACTCGTTCACGCGGCCGGCGCTGCGCGACAGCCAGTAAAGGAACTGTTCCATCACCAGGCCGTCTTCCAGGTGCGCTTCCCGCATCCCGTCCACTTCCGCAGTGTTCTTCACCGCCTTCCACAGGGGAACCGGAGAAGAAACCGGAAGGGCCTCCACCGCGGGATCCACCGCCTCCTGCAAGGCATAATTCAAGGACGAGAGATCCAGACAGATGCGGTCTACGCCCTCATCCGTCAAGGCACCCAGGGCGAACTCCGCCTCATCGTAATCGCGGATTACAACGCCGTCGGCCTGCAGTTCGGAAAAGCTGTCCGCCGTCTCCGAATCCAGGTCGGCGTACGCATCCTTCCTGACGAACCAGGAAACATCCTCCAGCGTCACCAGCAGGTAGGAGATGACCACGGGGTTGTAGGCCACGTCGCTGCCGCGCACGTTGAGCACCCAGGCTATCTGGTCCAGTGCGCTCAGGAAGACGGCATCGGCCCCCTGCAGAACCAGCCATTTGCGCAGCCGGTGGATTTTCCCCGAGCGGCTCTCCCCCACGAGGTCCTCGCCCAGGGTGATGACAGGCGTGGAAGAGACGGCGGGACGCTCCGTCCAGAGGGCCGAGAGCAAATCCGGCACCGACACGATGCGGGCCGATGGAACCGCCGCCTGCAATGCGGAAACCGCGGAAACGCTCTGGCACAGCCCGTCGACGGCGATGACCGGCTCGTCCAGCCCCAGCGAAGCGAGCCACTCGGGGATGGGGACCTGGTCCGGAACGCGCAGCTTGTGCAGCTCGATGCCGCTTCCGGAGAGCTGCCGGCGCGCCTGGATGAAGTAACGGGTATCCGTCCAGAGGCCGGCGTGGTCCATCGTCACCACGATGTCCCCGGCCTCTCCGGTGAACCCCGAAAGCCATTCCACCTGTTTCCAGCGCGCGGCGGGATACTCGCTCCCGTGCGGATCGCTCCCGGTGAGGACCACGATGTCCCATCCGTTTTCCCGCATAAGGCCGCGCAGGGCCTCTACCCGTTCCCCAAAGATTGTTGCCATAGTACGATATTTGCACAAAGTTAACTATATTTGTATGATTTTAAAACACATCGAAAATGACTGAAGATCCGCTCGAAAGAATCGAACGCGAAGAGCGTGAAAGAAAAGAGAAAAAAGGTCCCCGCAGCGTTATGACCATCCTGGCGGTCATCGCCCTGGTCCTGGCCGGCGTGCTGGGTTATATGCTGTATCAGCGGAACTCGCTGGTGAGCGAACTGGAAAGTGAAAAGACGGAACTGGCCCAGCAGATGGTGGCCCTCCAGAACGACTTCCAGGACCTGAGCTCGGACTATGAATCCATCAATCACCAGCTGGACACCTCCCGCGAACAGGTGGCGCAGCTCATCGAAAAGCTGAACCAGACGGAAGCCACCAACCGCGCCAAAATCCGCCAGTATGAAAAGGAACTGGGCACCCTGCGCAGCATTATGAAGGGTTATATCGTGCAGATTGACTCGCTGAATACCCTGAACAAACGCCTGACGGCCGATGCCGCCGCGGCCCGCCGCGAAGCCGCGGAAAGCCGCCGCGCCAACGAAGAACTCACCGCCCAGGTGGCCGGTCTCTCCGAACAGGTGAGCGCCGGCAAGGTGCTCCGCGCCCGCGCCATCGCCCTGAACGGCTACAACAGCAGCAACAAGGTGAGCGACCGCCACAGCCGCGTGCGCTATCTGGTGGCCTCCCTCTCGCTGGTGGAGAATTCCCTGGCCGACAGAGGTCCCGTGCGCGTTTATGTGCGGGTGAAGGACCCGGAGGGGATCCTGCTGATGAACGACGAGTCGGTGAGTTTCACCAGCGGCGGAGCGGCCCTCCAGGCCACGGCTTCCCGCGAGGTGGACTACGAAGGCGAAGAGGTGGACCTTTCCATCTACGTGAAGGACACCGGAGAGTTCCTCAAGGGTGCCTACAGCCTGGAAGTGTACACCGAGAAGAGCCTCCTGGGCCGCGCGGAATGTTACCTCCGCTAGTATGATCTACATCCACGTCCCTTTCTGTCTGAGCCGCTGCATCTACTGCGACTTCTTTTCCACCGTACCGGAGAACAACGGTCCTATGGAACGCTACACGGATGCGCTGTGCGGGGAAATCCGCCGCCGCGCGGCAGAGATGGACGGGCAGCCCCATACCCTTTATTTCGGCGGCGGCACCCCGTCGGTGCTTCCGCTGGAGTGCCTGACCCGCATCCTCCTCACCCTGGAGGAGGTAGGGCACGGGGGCCCCTATAAAGAATTTACACTGGAGGCGAATCCGGACGACGTCGTCCAAAAGGGGCTTCCCTATTTGGAAAGCCTTCGGCAGCTGGGCGTGAACCGCCTGAGCCTGGGCGTGCAGTCCTTCGACGATGAACTGCTCCGCTGGATGCGCAGAAGGCACGACGCTCAGAAGGCCCGCGAGGCCGTGCGCCTGGTGCGGGAAGCCGGGTTCCGGAACCTGAGCCTGGACCTTATCTTCGGCCTGAGCAATCTGCCGGAGGAGACCTGGGAGCGCACCATCGACGAAGCCCTGGCGCTGAAGCCCGAGCACATTTCCTGCTACCAGCTTACGGTGGAGGGAGAGAGTCCCCTCACCGGAATGCTGGAAGACGGGCGGTACGAGGAAGCCTCCGAGGAAGTATGCCGCGCGCAGTACGACCTCCTGTGCCGGAAACTGGGCGCAGCCGGATACAACCACTACGAAATCTCCAACTTTGCCCTCCCGGGCTTCGAGGCCGTGCACAACGGCGGCTACTGGGCGCGCAGGCCCTATGTGGGGCTGGGACCCTCGGCCCACTCGTTCAGCGGCTGCTCCCGCAGCTGGAACGAAGACAAACTGGACGGCTACAAGCGCACGGAGGAGTCCCTGAGCGAAGAGGACGAGAAGGTGGAAACCCTTATGCTGGGCCTCCGCACCACCGCCGGCGTGGACGCCGCTTTCCTGGAGGAAAACGCGATGAGGGGCAGCATCGAAACGCTGGTGGAAGCCGGAGCGCTTGTCAAAATCGGCCCCCGCTACCGCATCCCCGAAGACCATTTCTTCACCTCCGACGAAATCATTAGACAGCTGATATGAACCATCTGAGAAGATCCTTCAAATACTTTATCCAGCTCACCCTCATCTTCATCGTGCTGGTGGGCGTGCTGATGCTCATCGGGATGATACCAAAGGATATAGCAATGGCCTTCCGGAAGGGGTGGACCAGCATTTTCTACATCCTGGGCCTCTTCGCCGCGATGGCCGCCGTCTATCCCCTCTTCGGCTACGGCAAACGCCTGGTCCGCACCACGGGAGACCCGGCCGAACTGTGGCCCCTCGTGGAGGAGGCGATGGAAGGGCGGGGCTACCACAAGGCGGCCGAGAAAGAGGACGGCTCGCGGGTGTATAAGCTGAACAGCACCGTCGCCCGGGTGGCGCGCCTCTGGGAGGACCGCATCGAGATCTCCCGGGAACTGGAAGGATTCCGGGCCGAAGGGCCGATGAAGGACCTCGCCCGCGTAGCAATGTCAATAGACCATAAAATCAACCGATATGACTGATTCCCAAGGATTCAAAACGGTCGCCACCTTCCAGGACAGGGTGATGGCGGACCTGTGTGTTGCCAAGCTGGGCGACAACGGCATCCCCGCCGGCGTTTTCGGCGCGGACTCTTCCTATCCTTCCCTGGGCTATTCGCGGCCCATCGAGGTGAAAGTGAATGAAAGCGATTACGAGGCCGCAATGAGCATCTTGGCTGCGGCCGAGAGTGCCTCGTAGAAATCGGCCCCAAAAGCATCCGTAAGCGGCCCGCGGAGGAATTCGTACACCCGGATTCCTTCGCGGCGCCCTTTTTCATAGGCTTCCCGGCAGATGTCCCAGCGGTGGAGGTTCAGCCCCACGCGGCCGCCGCCCAGGTCCACCACCCGCACCGGGTACAGCGAGCAGGAGACGGGTTTGCGAAGGCCCATCCGCTCGATGGCGCAGAGGCAGTTGCCGTCGGCCTCGAAATGGCAGAACGCACATTCCTCGCTGCCCTCCACCAGCGGCGTTACGATATCCCCTTCCCGGTCGATCTCGAAAAATCCTTTGGCGGCTACGGCAGTCCGGCCGGCCTCCCGCATCAGGGGGCTGTAGACGGGATAATTCCGCTCCAATGCCTCCAGTTCCTCTTCCTTGAGGGGGGCGCCGCTGTCACCGACGATGCAGCATCGGCCTTTACAAATGGGATAATCGCAGGCGAAATACTCCAGGATGACATCCTCGCTCACCAGGACGTCGCCAATCTCCACAATGGTGCCGAAATCCCGCTTACTCATAGTACTCGATGCGGCCGCCTTCTGCGCTGAGGCGCAGGAATTCCTGCACCCCGTCCGCGGTGACGGCGCCGATGGCCCAGGCATACCCGGTGGTGATGTCCTTGTTGACGGAATAACGCTCCAGAAGGGCCCCCACCTGGCCTTCGGGCGTGGCGAGACGGGCCTTTACCCCGGCCTCCAGCTTCTTCTGACGGGCGGTGAGGTCATCGGAGGCCAACGGTTCGGATGCAGCGGCGCGGAGCACGGCGGCCACGGCCGATACGACGGAAACTTTTTCGGCCGGCCGGCAATCGGCATCCTCCCTCGGGAGCGGACGGCAGTGGATGAGGATGCGGAAACGCTCCTGCGGCTGATAACACACCTGCAGGCTGGCTTCCGCCTCATAGCCCTCGCGGCGCAGCCGGCGCGACAGGGCGTCATTCAGGGCATCCACGGCCAGGCTGGCCGTATAGAAATGCTCCGCCGTGAAAGCATAGGCGGCGTCGGTGAGCAAATACAGATCCGCACCCCTGCCTTTGACGGTATGCGTTCCGCTCACCGTTCGAAGGCTTACCGGACGGCGGGGAACGGAGACGTGGTCGGGCGGGAGGGCCCCCACATACTGCAGCAGGTGCTTCTTGACGGTTTCCACGGAAAGGTCTCCGGACAGGATGAGCACCCCGTCCGCCAGGTGCGGCAGACGGTTTTCATAAAACTTCTCTGCCCGCTTGAAGGTCTTTTCGCTGACTACCCCCTTTACGGGCGCATAAACATAGCCGGGATGGAGTTTGCGGAGTATTTCATCTTCCGGGGAAAGCGGGGCGAGCGAGGCCTTTTTCAGGTAGGCATCCAACGCCTCCGCATCCGGCGAACGGCTCACGGAGAGGCCGATGAGGGCTTTCAGCAGGAGCGACAGCCTTTCCGGCGGTGCACTGCCGCTGATGTCCATCCCGTTCAGCGCCACGTGCGCATCCAGGCTGATGCCGTTGGCCTCCAGCATCTCGTGAAAAGCCCCGGCCTTCATTCCGCCCACTCCGAACAGGTTCAGCAGCGGGCCGATGTATCCGCCCTCGCCCTCCTTGAGGCCGGAAATCCGCGCCAGGCCGCCGTCCAGCTGCCAGGCATAGCTGATCCGTCCGGCACCTTTCACGGGCTTGAACACCACGCGGAGCCCGTTGGAGAAGGTCCACAGGGTGCCGCCGGTGAGGGGTTCCGTCCGTTCATTCTTGATGCGAACCCTGGTGGACGCGACATTCAGGGAGAGGGTATCGGCCGCATTCCAGGAATAGTCCTGCGCGGCGGTGGTGTCGAGGCGGGCCTGCAGGTAATCGAAGATATAGGCGTTGAGCGCCGCCCCGTGGTCCAGGGTGTCGCGCCCGGTTTCCAGGCTGAGCGTGAGATTCTGCGCGTGGTCGAAAAGGGCCTCCGAGTAGTTGTTGAGCAGGTTTTTATAGACCTCGCCCTCCAGCGCCTTGCGCCCAAAGAGCCGGAATTCCTCCGAGAAGGGAGCCAGGTGCGTCCCGTAGCGGTAATTCCGGATGCAGCGAAGGGCCCATTCCCGGTTCGTGAGCGGGGCCGATGCCTCCAGCGCCATCGCGGGCGTCATCGCGGCACGGGCTTCCTCCAGTTCCCGGCGGGACACGCCTTCCTTCTCCATCCGGGCAAGGACCGCGGCGACGGTAGTCGTCACGCGCCCCAGCTGCTCCTCGGGGGCGGAAACCGAGACGATGAAACCTTCCCGTGTGCTCCCCTGCGAGAGTCCTTCATAGGAAACTTCCGGAGGCCGGCAGGGAATCCCCGCCAATTCTGTTTCCAGCCGATGCCGCAGGATGAACACCAGTTCGCGGGAGAAGATGTCCGTGACAAGGGCCTGCGCGGTATTGCGTTGATCGGCCGGGACGGGAGGCGCCTCATAGTACACTTCCACGCGGGGCAGGGCGCCGGGCGTGGGACGGGCCAGGCGGATGACCGGCTGCTCCCGGGGCGACCAGGCCGCCAGGGTGTCGGGTTCCGCTTCCGGCCGATACGGGAGCTGGATGGAAAGCAGGTCCAGTTTCCGGCGGATTTCCGTGGGGTCGATGTCTCCGCTCACCACAATCACCTCAGGACCGTCTCCAACCAGGGAAAAGACCTTCACCAGTACCGAATCCAGCGAAGCGGTCCTGTATACGGGAACGGCGGGGAAATGATGCACGGGGGTATCGGCCTTTCCGGCCAGGGCGATGTGGGCGAATCCCGGCGTGGCGGCGCTTTTCACCAGGTAGTAGTTCACACCCGATCCCAGCACGCCCGCCTGCACCCGGCTGTCGCGGGTAAGGGCAGGCAACGCTCCCGCTGGCACAGCTTTTGCCAATAGGACGAGGGCGCAGATGCAAAGGTATTTGATACCGCTACGCATAATGTCGCTGCAAAATTACGGCTTTTTTTGCTATATTTGCAAACTCAAGCACGAAGTGTAACCTTAAAATATAGGAAGAAATGAAAAGAGTTTTCTCTCTGATTGTCGCTCTGGGCCTGGCTGCCGTCGCTGCCTGGGCACAGGATTACAACGCCGCGATGGAGGTCTACAACAAAGCCGCCCAGGCGGAAAACAAGGCTGAGCAGATTGCCGGTTTCCGGGAAGCGATGGGTCTTTTCGCCGCGTGCGAAGACGAAGACGCCCCCGCACAGGTGGCCCTTTGCAAGGAGAACATCGTAAAGCTTTCCTTCAGCATAGTAAACGACCTGGTCAAGGGCAAACAGTACGACGATGCCCTTGCCGCCCTGGACAACGCCAACGCCGCCGCAGCGGAGTTTGAGCAGGATGCCGCCGAACGCAGCAAGAAACTGCAGGGCGCCATTTATAACGGTCTGGCCAAGGAGAACTTCAAGGCCAATCCCGCCGTTGCCGCGGAAAATGCCCAGAAGGCCATCGATATCGATGAGGACAACGGAGCCACCTATCTCTTCCTGGGTATGGCCAAGGTCCAGCTCAAGGAGGCCGATGCCGCCATCGAGGCCTTTGAGAAAGCCAGCGAACTGGGAATGAGCAAGCAGGCCGCCGGCCCGCTCTCCAACCAGTACGTGAACAAGGCCGTCGCCGCCAACAAGGCCGGCAAATTCGCCGACGCCGTGGAATTCTGCGGGAAGGCCATCGCCGCCAACGAGGGCAACGCCAACGCCTACAAGATCCGTGGCAACGCCTACGTGAGCCTGAACAAGATTGAGGACGGCATCGCGGATTTCGAGAAGTATCTGGAAGTGAATCCTTCCGCCAAGGACGCCGCCCAGGTGAAGACCAACATCACCCAGCTGAAGGCCGCGAAGAAATAGGCTAACTCACCGTCATTTCACAGACGGCGCAGTCGAAGCGCACGCAGAGCCGCTCTTTCCCGTTCCGGAGGAAGAGCGGTTCCGCATTTCTGGCCTTCCCCTGCTTGGGGCAAAGGCCCAGTTCGTGACGGATGCAGTACTTGCTGCGCATCAGTTCCGCCCCTTCGCGGCGGGACAGCTCATAGGCCGGTTCTATGCGGACGGCGCCCCGCTCCGTATACAGCCGACGGGTGGGTTCGTTCGCCACATTGGCCTTATAAGTAAGCTGTTCGGGCTGCGGAACGGTGGGGTTCACGCTACCACGGCGCATCGGTCTGAGGGTGACCGGCAGTTCGTCCAGTTTCGCGGCCAGTGAGCGGCGGATGGCGTTGAGGAAGGCCGCGCCCATAAAGGGAAGGTCGCCGTACAGGGCCAGGGATTTTACGTAGAAGGAATAATGGCCGCTGCGCTTGTTCAATTGGGCCGACAAAGTGTCCAGCATCCGGAGCGGATCGCGGGCGGGTTCCTCGGGGGCCGGGACCTCCTCTACCGCCTTCCGGCCGTCCTCGCTGACGGCCGTCACGGTAATGAGCCCCTCCTTCATTTCCACCATCAGCTGCACGTCCAGCTCCCGCTGTGGTTTGTTCCGTTCCAGTTCCCGTTCGAAGGCGGCGCTGATGTTCCTGTAGATGCGCACCCCTTCCCGAAGGCCCTCCGGCTGCTTGCAACTGACGGCGTTGCCGCTGCAGACATCGGCCCGGAAGCCGGCGATGCCGCCGTCCGGCGCGACAAAGGCCAGCCCGTCGCCGTTGGAGAGGACGATCTCCCCGCCCGCCGGCGCGAGCACAAAGCCGTCCGGCGTGAGGCGTGCCACCGTCCCCACGAATTCGCCCATCGACTTGGGGGCGTCCATCGAGGACCACAGGCCGCGGGTCCCGTCCAGGAAAAGCTGCGTATAACCGCGGTTGAAGGTCTTGTCCAGCGCCGGGGTAAAACCGCCCTTGACGCGGCCGAACGAGGCGCGGCAGTAGCGGTCCGGATAACGGGCCACGAGGGCGTCCAGCGCTTCCGAATAGGCCTTCACGACATTCCGCACATAGGATTCGCCCTTCAGGCGGCCCTCAATCTTGAAGGAGGTCGCGCCGGCCTCGGCCAGCTCTTCCAGACGGTTCAAGAGGTTGAAATCCCTTAACGAGAGCAGCGCCTTGTTCCGCACAAGCACCTTGCCCGAGGCGTCCGTCAGGTCATACAGGCTGCGGCAGGGCTGGGCGCAGGCGCCGCGGTTGGCGCTCCGGCCTGTCAGGTATTCCGAAAGGTAGCACTGACCGCTGTAGCAAACGCAGAGCGCCCCGTGCACGAAGCATTCGATTTCCGCCTCCACGGCCTCGGAGATGGCCTTGATCTGCTCCAGGGAAAGCTGCCGCTCCAGGACCAGCCGCCCATAACCCAGGCTTTCCAGGAAACGGGCTTTTTCCGGCGTACGGATGGCGCACTGGGTGGAAGCGTGCAGGGGAAGCGTACTCATCTCCAGCACGGCGGGATCCTGCACGATGAGCGCATCCACGCCGGCCTTTTCCAGCGCCTTCACCAGCGCCCGGGCGCTTGGAAGCTCTTCATCGTAGAGAATGGTGTTCACCGTGGCGAAAATGCGTGCGCCGAAACGGTGCGCATAGGCGCACAGACGGGCAATATCCTCCACGCTGTTGCCGGCCGCCTGGCGGGCGCCGTAGGACGGTCCGGCGATATAGACGGCATCGGCCCCGCAGTCGATGGCGGCGATACCGATTTCACAAGTTTTGGCCGGAGCCAGCAGTTCCAGTGCTTTCATCGAATCCAGTCCTCCATTTTTAGTCCCGGGATACGGGAGAAATGATGCATATTATGGGTAACCAGCGTATGGCCGTGAACCAGGGCCGTGGCGGCGATCAGGAGGTCCATACTGTCAATCCTGTTCCCCTGCTGTTCCAGCAGCGCCCTTAACTGCGCATACCTGTCCAGGACAGCATAGTCTACAGGGATGGTTTTAAAGAGTTCGCGGAGGAACTGAATGTCGTGGAATTCACTCTCCTTATTTGTTTTGTAGGCCCCCACGAGCAATTCGGACAGGACAAGCTCCGACAGGCAGCACTGCTCCACGCCCAGGCTCCCCAGCTTTTCCTGTATGCCATTCCTCCCTTTCAGGAGCGGAATCACCACACAAGTGTCTAACAGATACATCATTACCAGTCAGGAATTTCACGTGTATTCACCCGGGAATCGTGAAGCATCCGGGCATATTCGAGCGGGTCCATCTCTCCGCCCCAGGCTTCGGGATCATTGGAAAGACCCCTGAACGGCCCCGTGAAGGGACCGGTAAACGGCTCCTCCACAGCCGCAAAACTGAGGGAGACGCTTCCGTCCTCCTTTTCTTCCAGCTTCACTTTGGCGCCGTCCTTGACGCCCAGCCTTTTCAGGATGGCCGACGGGATGATAATGCCCCGGCTGTTGCCAATGCGGATGAGGGTTGTTTCCATATCTTTGTCAAATGTTATGACAAAGGTAGGAATGTTATTACAGAAAAACAAATCCGTAATAACATTTTGCGCGACCGCAGCCATCAGATCAATTCGAAGGTGAGGGTGGCGTCGCCCAGGCGGACGGGCTCGCCGCTGTTGCGCTCGAAGAAAGCGCGGGTGAGCGAGCCGCGCCAGACGATGTCGTCCCGGGAATAGAGCGGCATATCCAGCTCAATGCCATAACTCTTGGAATTGACCTTCACCATCGCGCTGCATTTCCAGTTGGTGCGGGTGCCGCCGTCGTCCTCGATGATCATCAGGCCGCAGGAAGTGAGCTGTTTGGTCCATTCGGAAACCAGGACGGCATTGAAGGGGATTTCCTTTTCTTTCTGACTCCGGCGCACCACCACCATGAAATCGGTGATGGAAGGGTCGTAGAGGCGCATTTCGGCCTCGGTGGAGGCCTTGAACTTCTCCACGGCGCCCAGTTTGACGAAGAACTCACTGGCGCCCGCGAACCAGGAATCGAACTGCCGGTGGGCCGTGAAGGAGCGCAGGATGAGGGTTTTCCCGCCGGCGTCCACCGTGGATTTGACGAGAATCTCGCCGCCGCTGCCCCAGGAGGGGTCTTCCCGCCGGAGGAGTTCCAGGGTTTTGTACTGGGCATCCTCATTGCGGTTCACCACCCAGACCGGCTGCTCCAGGGTTGTGTTTTCATCCACCGTTACTTTCTTCAGCGTGCCGTCCGGCTGCAGGGCGAAGCCTTCGTTCCGGGTAGCGCCTTCGCCGGGATTGTAGGTGACGACGGGGAGCGACGAACCGTCCCACCGGTCGGAATAGGGCCAGTAAATCTGGACGTCGGAAAGGGCCAGCGCATCCAGCCAGGCCTCGGAATCCGCCGGGCCGCCGGCCTTGGTGGCGCCGCCGAGGAGCGCCTCCCGCAGCAGTTCGCGAAGGGGGCGCGGATAACTGCCCGCCTTGGCGGGGGCATCGGCCCCCACGCCCGTCCCCGGAGCGGCGAAAAGGTCCTTCATCCGGTATTCCTCGTCGTAGCCGTTCAGGGCCGATGCCGACGCGGCGTCGTGCACCTCCTCCATCTGGGCCGTTTCCAGCGGGACGGAGGCGAGGAGCGCGGCCACCTCCTGCAGGGATATGTCGGTCCCGGCCGGAGCGGGAATCTCGGGGGTTGCGGTGGATTTGTTGCACGCGCCGAAAGCGCTTGTCATAAGGGCTGCCAGGGCAGCCGCGAAAAGGGTTCTGTACTGCATAACAATGTGCCGGTTTTTATGGTCCGGTTCCTTGTCGCAAAGTACAGCAAACTTATCCGTTTCATCAAAATTGAAACGGATAATCGACAAAAAAGGCCTTACACAAAGGTGTAGGGCCTATTTAGTGTAAAAGATAAACCTGTTTTTGTCGTAAAAATCGGTCACTAGTTCGGCCTGCGGGAAACCTGCGCCGGTAAAAACCTCCCGGGTCCTGGTTCCCAGCACCTCGTTGATCTCCGTGAGACCCTTCCCTTCCGGCGAAAGGAAGCGCTCCGACCAGCGGGCGATGGCCCGGTAATAGAGCAGCGGATCGTCGTCCGGGACGAAGAGCGCGCCGGCCGGCTCATAGTCCACCACATTGCGGCGGAGGAGCGGCTTTTCGCTCTCCATAATATAAGGGGGATTGGACAGGATGAGGTCGAAGGTTCCGAAGCCGAATTCCTGCTCCGTGTCCAGGATGTCGGCCATCACAAAAGTGGGCGCGAGGGCGCCTTTGGCCTTCAGCTCCTGGGAGAAATTCTGCCCCCGGGCCACTTCCAGCGCCTTTTCGCTGATATCCACGCCCACCACGCGCGCACCCGGCACGGCCAGGGCTACGCTCCAGGCGATGTTCCCGCTGCCGGTGCACAGGTCCAGTACCCGGACGGGTTCCGCGCTCTTGCCGAAGGGAATGCGCATCCGGCGGAGCATATCGGCCTGCTTGACGGCCTCCCGCACCAGCAGCTCCGTCTCCGGACGGGGAATGAGGACATCGCGCGTGACGTGGAAGGAGCGGCCGCAGAATTCGGTTTTGCCGATGACGTACTGGATGGGCTCACCGGCCTGCAGGCGCACCATCGCTTCCGCCAGGGGCTGCTCCCCTTTCCGGTCGATCTGGTACTGCGGATCCACGATGTGCGTATAGCTCTTGGTGCCGATGACCTGTTCGCACAGCATCAGGACCATCGCACGGGCCTCCGCCGTGGGATACAGCGGCTCCAGGGCGGCGATGCCTTTCTTGAGGAAGTCTACCAGCAGCATCCTTTAGGCGTTTTCGATGATGGTGGTGAGAAAGTCCGTGATGGAGATGCCGGCCGCCCGCACCATCTTGGGGACGAGCGAGGCGTTGGTCATTCCGGGGATGATGTTCACCTCCAGGAAGTAGATGCCGTCCTTGGCCGATATGTAGTCCATCCGCACGAGGCCCTTGCAGCCCAGGTGCCGATAAATCTTTTTGGTCACCTCCGAAACCTGGAAGGCCAGGCTGTCCGGAATTTCCGCAGGGCAGACCTCACGGCTGAGGCCGTTGTACTTGGCGTCGTAGTCGAACCAGCCGGTGGTGGGGATGATTTCGATGACGGGTAGGGTGCGGACCTCGCTGCCGTCGAAATAGGCCGCGCAGGTGAGCTCGTGCTCGCAGGCGATGGCAGCCTCCACGAGGACGGTGTTCCCTTCCGTGAAGGCGATGCGGATGGCCTCCGGGAGGTCATCGGCCTTGTCCACCTTGGAGATGCCGAAGCTGGAGCCGCCGCCGGTGGGCTTCACGAAGAGGGGCAGGCCCAGTTCCTTCACGGCCCTGGCGCTGAAGGCCTCCACGTCGTCCCCCTTGCGGATGAAGGCGTCCGGAGAGAGTTTCACGATGCCCGGAGCCCCCTCTAGATAACGCTTGCAGGCGTATTTGTCGAAGGCGACGGTGGTCACGAAGGCGCTGCAGGAGGAATACGGCACGCCGATCATCTCCAGATAGCCCTGCACCAGACCGGTCTCCCCGGGAGCGCCGTGCTGCATAATGTAGGCGAAGTCGAACTTGATCTTTTCGCCCAGGACCATCACCGAGAAATCCGACTTGTCCACCACGGGCTGGGCGCCTTCCGGGAACGGCTGACGCATAGAATTGGCCTTGCGCATAGCCACCAGCTTCCACTCGCCGAAGCGGGCGAAAATCTCGTAAACATCGTAACGGAATTCATCGATGCGGGACGCGGTGAACTCACCGCTGCGACACGACACCTCCCACTCGGAAGAGTCGCTGCCGTAAATGACGGCGATGGATTGGTATTTGGACATCTTATTCAAAGACATAATTATCCAGGTCTATGGATTCCAGGTCTATCTGTTCCTGCTGCCGGTTGCAATAGCTTCCCTTCAGGGATTCCGGGAAGACATCGGCCTCCGAAATGCCCAGGGTTCCGTCCTTGAGGACCTTCTGCATCCACAGGCCCCAGATGGGGAGGGCCATATTGGCACCCTGTCCCAGGCTGGTGCTCTCGAAGTGGACGTAACGGTCCTCCGCGCCCACCCAGACGCCGGCGGTGATCTTGGGGGTATAGCCGATGAACCAGCCGTCCGAGTTGTCGTTGGTGGTTCCGGTCTTGCCGGCGATTTCCCCCTTGAGGCCGTAGCGGAAGCGCAGGCGCGTTCCCGTGCCGCCGTCCACCACGCCGCGCATCATCTGGAGCATCGCGCCGGTGGCCCGTTTGGAAACGGCTTCCCGTTTCTTCCCGGAGAACTGGCCCAGGACGTTGCCGTCGCTGTCCTCGATGCGGGTGACGAAAACGGGCGAGGTATAGGTGCCGCCGGAGGGGAAGGTATTGTAGGCGGTAACCATATCATATACGGAAAGGTCCGCCGAACCCACGCACAGGGAAACGACGGGGTCGATGAAGCCGCCGATTCCCATCTTGCGCATCATCGACACCATCGCCGGCGCGCCCAGTTCCTTCATCAGGTAGGCCGATATGGAGTTGGAGCTCTGCGCGAGCCCCCAGGCCAGATCCTTCATCTCGCCGTCCGCGTGCGGATCCTGGGGCGACCAGGTCTCCTCCTTGGTGGGGACCGGAATCACCACGGGCGCGTTGAGCACGGGATCGCAGGGCGTCATCCCGGATTCCATCGCCTGGGTGTACAGGAAAGGCTTGATGGTGGAGCCCACCTGACGCTTGCCCTGCCGCACGTTGTCGTACTTGAAGTAACGGTAGTCCGGCCCGCCTACATAGGCCCGGATGTGCCCGGTATTGGGCTCGATGGCCATAAAGGCGGCGCGGAAGAAGGACTTATAGTAGCGGATGGAGTCGTTGGGGGTGAGCACCGTATCCCGGTAGCCGGGTGCCTCCCAGGTGAAGAGCCGCATCTTGACGGGTTCGTTGAAGGAGGCCTCGATCTGGGCGTCCGTGAAGCCGGCGGCCTTCATCATCCGCGTGCGGTCGCTCCAGCGGCGCGCCTGCTGCATCGTGGTCTCGATGACCTTCGGGGGCGTGGCGATGGTGAAGGGCGGATTGCGGCGGTACTTGAGTTCCCGGCGGAAGGCCGGCTGGAGCTCCTTGCCCAGATGCTCCACGACGGCTTCCTCCGCATAGCGCTGCATCTTATAATTAATGGTGGTATAGATGCGCAGGCCGTCACGGTCCAGGTCGTACGGCGTGCCGTCGCTCTTAGTGTTCTTGTTCAGCCAGCCGTACACGGGATCATCGGCCCAGAGGAGGGAATCCACGCGGAAATCTTCGTCCGTAAGGTACGAACTGCGCTTGGGCTTCTGGGCGCTCATCGTGCGGCGCAGCATATCGCGGAAATAGGGGCCCACGCCGGTGGTGCGGTCTCCCTTGCGCTGGTGCAGCACGATGGGCAGGGCCTGCAGCGAGTCGCATTCGGCCTTGGTGAGGTATTTCATCTCCCGCATCCGCTCCAGCACCAGGTTGCGGCGCTTGAGGGCGTTGTCCGGGTTGATGGCGGGATTGTAGCGCGTGGGTTTGTTCACCATCCCCACCAGCACGGCGCTCTCCTGGGTGAGCAGTTCCGCGGGCTTCTTGCCGAAGAACTGGCTGGCGGCGCTGGAGATGCCGTAGGAGTTGGAGCCGAAGAAGATGGCGTTCAGGTACATATCCACGATCTCTTCCTTCGTGTAGTTTCGCTCCAGTTTGATGGCCGTGATCCACTCCTTGAGTTTGATCCAGATCATCTTCACCTTTCCCACGTGCTCGCCGCGCGGATAGAGGGTTTTGGCGAGCTGCTGGGTGATGGTGGAACCGCCGCCCTGCGAGGAGTCGCGGGAGAGCAGGGTCTTGAACAGCACGCGGCCCAGGGACTGGAAGTCCACGCCGGAATGCTTGTAGAAGCGTTTGTCTTCCGTGGCGACGGCGGCCTGGACCAGCGAGGGGGCCAGTTCGTCGTAGCTGGCGAAGGTGCGGTTCTCTATATGATAAGTGGTAAGGATTTCCCCTTCTTCCGCGATGACCTGCGTGGCCAGCTTCGTATCCGGGTTCTCGAGCTGCTCCAGCGAAGGGATGTCGGCAAAGGCCCAGACCAGCAGAAGCAGCACCAGCAGCAGGAGGATCGGGGCCGCAAGCAGAATCCAGAACCACTTGACGATTTTTTTCTTGAGGGCGTCTGTCATTGGCAATTTTTCCGTGTTTTCACAAGACCTTAGGTCTTGCCAAAATTCAACTTACAAAAGTAAGCAGAAAATTTGGATTTATCCCCCGATTGTGCTTTACTTTGCAGAAAATTTGGAGGATATGAGCGGTAAAAATCTAGTCATCGTGGAGTCTCCTCACAAGGCAGACACCATTCAGAAATACCTGGACAAAAACGACTGGACGGTCAAGGCGTCCGTGGGTCACATCCGTGACCTCGAGGAGCACAGCCTGAGCGTGGACGTGGAAGACGGCTTCCGCCCCCGGTACGTGGTCCCCGCCGACAAAAAGAAAGTGGTGGCCGACCTGAAGAAGATGGCTGCCCAGGCCCAGACAGTCTGGCTCGCCTCCGATGAAGACCGCGAAGGAGAGGCCATCGCCTGGCACCTGCGCGAGATTCTGGAACTTCCCGCCGGGAAAACCCGCCGCATCTCCTACCAGGAAATCACCAAGAACGCCTTTATGGAGGCGCTGGCCCATCCCAGGGACATCGATATGAACCTGGTGAACGCCCAGCAGGCCCGGCGCGTGCTGGACCGCCTGGTGGGCTTCGAACTCTCCCCCATCCTCTGGCGCAAGATCCAGCCCAAGCTCAGCGCCGGCCGCGTCCAGAGCGTGGCCCTGCGCCTGATCGTGGACCGGGAAAAGGAAATTATGGCCTTCACGCCGGAGGCGTATTACAGGGTTGAGGCCATCTTCTCCCCGGAAGGCAGCGCCACCCAGGTGAAAGCCGTCCTGGACACCCACTTCGCCACGGAGGCCGATGCCAGGAAGTTCCTGGAAGACAGCATCGGCGCTCACTACAGCATCGCTTCCGTGGAACGGAAAGAAGCCGCCCGCACCCCTGCGGCGCCTTTCACCACCTCCACCCTCCAGCAGGAAGCCGCCCGCAAACTCCGTTTCCCCATCGCCACCACGATGCGCGTGGCGCAGGGGCTCTACGAGCGGGGACTCATCACTTATATGAGAACGGACTCCACCAACCTGTCGTCGCTGGCGCTGGGGGTGGCCAAGAAGTTTATCCTGGCGAACTTCGGCGAGGATTACTATCACTTCCGGCAATACAAGACCAAATCCAAGGGAGCGCAGGAGGCCCACGAAGCCATCCGTCCCACCTATGTAGATAATGTAGAGATCGAAGGCACGCCACAGGAGAAGAAACTCTACGAACTCATCTGGAAACGCACCATCGCCTCCCAGATGGCGGACAGCCGCCTGATGAACACCACCCTGAAGGTGGTCTCCGACCATCGGCCCGAATCCTTCGGCATCCAGGCCTCGGAACTGCTCTTCGACGGATTTATGAAAGTATACCTGGAAAGCCGCGACGACGACGAAGCCGCCGACGAAGAAACCGTCATCCTGCCCCGCCTCTCGGAAGGCGACCGCCTGGTGGAGCAAGAGATCAGCGCCCTGTGCAAATATACGGTAGCGCCGCCCCGCTACTCCGAAGCCACCCTCGTCAAGAAGCTGGAAGACCTGGAGATCGGCCGGCCGTCCACCTATCAGTCCATCATCGGCACGCTCACTACCGGGCGCGGCTATGTGGTGAAAGGCGACAAAGACGGGCAGCGCTTCCCGGTGACCAACCTCACCCTCAAGGGCGGCGTGGTGAAGACTTCCCAGAAGACCGAGACGGTAGGGGCCGAAAAAGGCAAGCTCCTGCCGCAGGAAATCGGCCTCATCGTATCCGACTTTCTGGTGGACAATTTCACCGATATCCTGGATTACGATTTCACGGCCCGCGTGGAAGACGACTTCGACCAGGTGGCTCTGGGGAAGAAGGCTTGGAACCGCATCATCGAGTCCTTCTATCACCCCTTCCACAAACACGTGGACGAAGTGATGCAGGAGCGCGGCTACAGCAACAAGGTAACGCGCCAGATCGGCGTGGCACCGGACGGGGATATGGTCATCGCCGCCTTCGGCAAATTCGGCCCGTACGTGCAGAAGGGCGACGGCCCGCGCCGCCAGAGCGCCTCGCTCGCCAAGGGGCAACTGATTGAAACCATCACCCTGGAACAGGCCCTCAAACTCCTGGAGCTCCCCCGCGTTATCGGCCAGATAGACGGGATTGAGGTGGTGGCCCTGAGGGGAAAATTCGGCCCCTACTTAAAATACGGAAGCAAAAACGTGAAAATGCCCCGCGGAGCAGACCCGCTCACCATCTCCCTGGAAGAGTGCGAAGGGCTTGTCCGTGCGTCAATGGCCGAAAAATCCTCTCCCGAGTTCATTCACGAATGGGGTGACATAAAGGTAGTGAAGGGTCGTTTCGGCCCCTATATCAAGCAGGGAGAGTCCAATTTCAAGATTCCGCGCGGAAAAGACATTACGAAACTTACAGAAGCTGACTGTCAGGCGATTATCGCCGCGAGCGAGCCTACAAAAAAAATCTCCGGAAAAAGGAGAAAATAAAAAATTTTTGTAACTTTGCTGCGGTTAGTTATAAAATGTAAGTAGCGTATGTCCAGTTATCATATCGACGAAGTGGATCAGAAGATCCTCTCCTTCCTTGTTAAAAATGCCCGTATGCCTTTTCTGGAGATTGCCCGTGAATGCGGTGTCTCCGGTGCCGCCATCCACCAGCGCTTCAAACGGCTGGAGGCGAACGGCGTCATCACGGGTTCCCGCCTGCAGGTGAAGCCGCAGGCCCTGGGACTGAACGTATGCGCTTTCGTGAGCATCACCCTCTCGGAAAGCACCAAGTATCCGGAGGTGATCGCCAACCTGAAAAAAATCCCCGAGATTGTGGAATGCCACTTCGTCACGGGGAAATACGCCATCCTGGCAAAACTCTATTGCCTGGATAACGACCATCTGATGGAGGTGCTGCTGAACACCATTCAGAAGATTCCCTACATCCAGTCCACGGACACGATGATCGCCCTGGACGAGCCCATTGAGCGCCAGGTCTGGGTGAAATCCTACACGGGCCGCGACTAGGCCCTATTTCTTTTTACCGAAGAGACCTTCGAGAAGCCCGGAAGCGAGGACAATATCCTCCGGGGTTGTGATTTTTATGTTCGTGCGCTCGCCGGGAAGGAAGGTGAGCGGAATGCCGTGACGTTCGGCCACGGAAGCGTCGTCCGTAAACAGGGTGTCGTACCCCTCCTCCGTATAGGCCTCTTTGAGGAGTTCGCTGTGGAAAATCTGCGGCGTCTGGGCGGCCCAGAGGCGGCTGCGGTCAATAGCTTCGCCGGTGGCCTGTAAAACGCCGTCGGGGCCCTTGGAAAGCACTTTCAGCGTGTCCGTCACCGGCAGCACAGGCACCACGGCCGGGGCCGATTCGGACGCCTGGAAAAGCGAGCGGATGAGGCCGACGGAGACCAGCGGCCGCACGCCGTCGTGCACGGCTACGAGGGCGCCGTCCGGGACATACGCCAGGGCATTCTTCACGGAGTGGAAACGGGTGAAGCCGCCCACCACCAGCCGCTGCGGGCAGGTGAAGGAGGCTTCGAGGCAATAGTGCCGCCAGAAAGTGACGTGTTCCTGCGGCAGGACGGTAAGGATGTGAACGTCCGGAACGGCCTCCAGGAACTTTTCCAAGGTGAGCCGAAGGATGGGCTTCCCGTCCAGTTCCAGGAACTGTTTGGGGACGGAAGCGCCCATACGGGTGCCCGTTCCGCCCGCCGTTACGATGAGATACTTTTTTCTTTCCATCGGCCGCAATTTCTTTACGCAAATGTAAGATTTTTTTCGTAATTTTGAGGGCTTATACGAATAATAAGACTCTTACGTAAGATATGGCTTTCAGATTTCTCAATCAAGAATTGGCAATGGACCTGGGAACGGCCAACACCATCATCTTCCAGAATGATGAGATTGTGCTGGACGAACCCTCCATCGTAGCCATCGATAACCAGACCGGGAAATGCATCGCCCTGGGCCAGAAGGCCAAGCTGATGCACGAGAAAACGAACCCGGGCATCAAGACCATCCGGCCCCTCCGGGACGGGGTGATCGCAGACTTCAATGCGGCGGAAATGATGATCCGCGGGTTCATCAAGCAGGTGAACTCCCGCCACCGCAGCATCTTCGCCTCAAACCTCAAGCTGGTTGTGGGCATCCCCTCGGGTTCCACGGAAGTGGAGATCCGTGCCGTTCGCGACTCTTCGGAGCACGCCGGCGGCCGGGACGTCTACCTCATTTACGAGCCCATGGCAGCGGCCCTCGGTATCGGCCTGGATGTGGAAGCCCCTAAGGGCAACATGGTGGTGGACATCGGCGGCGGCACCACGGAAATCGCCGTGATTTCCCTGGGCGGCATCGTCCAGCAGGAGTCCATCCGTATCGCCGGCGACGTCTTTACGGCCGACATCCAGAACTACCTGCGCCAGCAGCACGTCATCAAGGTGGGTGAGACCACGGCCGAAAAGATCAAGATCGCCGTGGGCGCCGTCATCCCCCAGCTGGACGTGGAGCCCGAACCGTTCCTGGTGCGCGGCCCGAACCTGATGACCGGCCACCCGGTGGAAGCCCTCATCCCCTATCAGGAGATCGCCCACTGCCTGGACAAATCCATCGCCCGTCTGGAAGCCGCCATCCAGAGCACCCTGGAGCAGACTCCGCCGGAGCTGTACTCGGACATCGTGGAGAACGGCATCTTCCTCAGCGGCGGCGGTTCGCTGCTGCGCGGCCTGGACAAGCGCCTCTCGGAAAAGATGAACATTCCTTTCCACGTGGCCGAAGATCCCCTGCGCGCCGTGGCCCGCGGGACCTGCATCGCCCTCAAGAACACGGAGAACTACTCCTTCCTTATGCGCTAAAAGATGGGCAGGCGCGGCACGTCGTGGCTCACCGCCCTTGTGAATGTGGTCATTTTCATCGCTTTGGAAATGACCGCTTTCCAATTGGTACGCCACAATGCCCCGCTGCAGCGCCTCTGGGCCGCCAAAGCCGCCCACGCAGTGACCGGTAGCATCTGGAACGCCACTTCCTCCGTCCGCTACTACTTCTCGCTGCGCGGGGCCAACGACGCCCTGGCGCAGGAGAACCATGCCCTCTACACGGAACTGATGGACGCCCGCGAGCAGCTGCGCCGCGCCGGGCTGGACAAACCGGCGGAAAGGCCCGGCTTCAGCACGCTCCCGGCCGAGGTAGTGCGCATGAGCCACAACGGGCAGCATAACTTCCTCATCCTGAACAAAGGCTACGAAGACGGCGTACAGGAGAAGTCCGGCATCATCACGCGCTGCGGCGTCGTGGGCATCGTGGACGCCGTGAGCGCCCACCACGCCTTCGCCTTCTCCTTCCAGAACAGCGACATCTCCATCAGCGCCCGCCTGGGCCGCGAAGGCGGTAACGGGCTGCTGGTGTGGGACGGCGTTTCCAAGCAGGGCGCCATCCTGAAGGAAATTCCCCTTCAGTTCAAGTACGAGAAGGGCGACACGGTCTATACCAGCGGCCATTCCCTCCTCTTCCCGCCGGACATCCCGCTGGGAACCCTCACGGGAAAGGCCCATCTGGTGAACGGCGCCACCAACGAACTGGACGTGGACCTGTTCCAGAACTTCGCGGGCATCCGCTACGTGACCCTGGTGCACAACAATTCGTTTGACGAGATACAGGAGTTCGAGCTATGAGAAAGCCCTTGTTCTGGCCCATCTATGTGCTGCTGTTGATCGCACAGCTCGTCCTCACGCACTATTTCCGCGTGAGTCCCTACCTTACGCTGTGCATCCTGCCCGTGATGGTGCTGTGCATTCCCATCCGCTTGAACACCGTATGGGTGATGCTCATTGCCTTCGCCACCGGCCTGGTCGCAGACCTGCTGGGAGAAGGCGTGCTGGGGCTGAACGCCCTGGCGCTGGTTCCCGTGGGATTCCTCAGGAACTGGATCATCCAACTGATCTTCGGAACGGAAGTGTTTGCCCGGGGAGAGGATTTCTCCGCGCGGCGCAACGGCCTGGGGAAGGTGCTCCTGGCCGCGCTTCTCGCCCTGGCCGTCTATTTCATCCTCTTCATCTGGGTGGACGCCGCCGGAACCCGGCCCTTCGGATTCAACCTGCTCCGCCTGCTGTGCTCACTGGGCGGCAGTATGCTGCTGGCCCTGCTCACCCTTGAACTGCTGGCCCCCGATCCCCGCCGCTGATGAGGGATGGGCGTCATATCCGTCTTTTAATCGGCCTGGGAGTCGCCGCACTGGTCCTCCTGGGCAAAATTTTCTCGCTCCAGATTCTGGACGGCCGCTATAAGGAGAAGGCCAGCAGCAACGCCACCATCAGCGAAACCATCTATCCCACCCGCGGCATCATCTACGACCGCAACGGCAAGATCCTGGTGGGGAACAAGGTAGCCTACGACATTATGGTGAGCCCCCGCGCGGTGAAAGACTTCGACACGCTGGCGCTGGCCGCCGTGCTGGACGTAGAACCGGCGTTCATCCGGGAGAAGATGGCCGAATTCAACCGGCGGCGCTCGTCCATCGGCTGGCAGGAGGTGACGCTCCTTCGCACCGTTCCGGCCGAAACCTATATGCGCCTGGACGAGGTAAAGTACAAGTTCCCGGGCTTCCGGGGCCAGGTGCGCAGCATCCGCGACTACCCCGTAAACGCCGGCGGGAACCTCCTGGGCTATGTCTCAGAGGTGAACCAGGACTACATCCGGCGGCACAACGGGGAGTATACCAGCGGCGATTATGCCGGGATGACCGGCATCGAGGCCGCCCGCGAAAAGGAACTCCGCGGAGAAAAGGGTTACCACATTTTCCTGCGCAACTCCCGCAACCAGAAGGAAGGCGCCTATAAAGACGGAGCCGAAGACAAGGAGGCTGTTCCGGGGCACGACATCACCACCACTATCGACGCCGCGCTCCAACAGTACGGGCAGGAGCTGATGCAGGGCAAGGTGGGAAGCGTCGTCGCCATCGAGCCCGCCACCGGAGAGATCCTGGCGCTCGTATCGGCCCCCGGTATCGACGTCGATAAGCTGGCCGATATCGGCAAATACTGGAAGGAGATTGCGGCCGATCCCTACAAGCCGATGTACAACCGGGCAGTGCAGGCATCCTACCCGCCGGGGTCGGTGTTCAAGCTCGTGAACGGGCTCATCGGCCTGCAGGAGGGCGTCCTTCGGCCGGAAATGACCTACCCCTGCCATCAGGGCTACCACTTCGGAAGCGGACACAAGCTGGGCTGCCACGCGCACAAGAGCCCCCTCAATATGGAGGAGAGCATTATGATGAGCTGCAACGCCTACTACTGCTACGTCCTCAAGAACATCCTGGACCAGAAAAAGTTCGACTCGGTGGCCGACGGTCTGGACCACTGGCGGGAGATGGTGATGAGCTTCGGCTTCGGCCAGAAACTGGGGAGCGACTTCCCCGCGGAGCTCAGCGGCAGCATCCCCTCCTCCAAGACCTACAATAAGGTGTACCGCCGGGGCGGCTGGAACTCCACCACCGTCATTTCGCTTTCCATCGGCCAGGGAGAAATCCTTGCGACGCCAATGCACCTGGCGAACCTCTGCGCCACCATCGCCAACCGGGGCTTCTACTACATTCCGCACATCATCAAGGAGACGGAAGGCGTGCCGCTGGACGAGCGTTTCTCCCAGCCGCAGTACACCCTGGTGGACCGGGAGCACTTCCCGAAGATCATTCCCGGGATGTGGCGGGCAGTGAATTCCGGCCCGGGAATGGGCGGAACGGCGTGGATCGCGCACGTGGACGGCCTGGACATCTGCGGCAAAACCGGGACGGCGCAGAACCCCCGGGGGGCCGATAATTCCGTGTTCATCTGCTTCGCGCCGATGGATCATCCGCGCATCGCCATCGCCGCCTATGTGGAGAACGGCGGCTTTGGGGCCACTTACGCGGCGCCCATCGCCTCGCTGATGGTGGAGAAATACCTCAACGGCGAGGTTTCGCGGCCCGGCCTGGAGCGCAGTATGAAAGAAGCCAACCTCTTATCCCGTGTGAAACGTGATTGACAGGGACGCGCATAAAAGGCAGTCGGTGGACTGGAAACTGGTGGGGGCCTATCTCCTGCTGGTAGTCATCGGCTGGGTGAACATCTTCGCCGCCACGCACTCCGGGGAGGCGGGGTCCATCCTGTCCTTCGGCACGCGGGCGGGGAAACAGTTCGTCTGGATACTCACCGCGCTGGGACTTGCCGGGACGATTCTCTTCCTGCTGCCGGCCCGGCTGTGGGAAGGGGTCTGCATTCCGTTTTACGCGTTTGTGCTGCTCCTGCTGGTGGTGGTGATTTTCGTCTCGTCTGACATCAAGGGATCGCATTCGTGGTTCAGTCTGGGGCCGGTGAGCTTCCAGCCGGCGGAAATCTCCAAGATCTCCACGTCGCTGTTGCTGTCGTTCCTGTTGAGCCAGCAGGGTTTTAAGATGACGCGCTGGAAAGACTTCCTGATGGCCTGCCTGGTCATCGGGGTGCCGATGCTGGTGATCGTGGGAGAAAGCGAAACCGGCAGCGCACTGGTTTATACCGGTTTTATCTTCGTCCTGTACCGGGAAGGGCTTTCCGGCTGGTGGCTGGGGCTCATCGGCCTGATCATTCTGCTGTTCATCACCACGCTGACGCTGGGAGCCTACTGGTCGCTGGTCATCCTGCTGGGGGTGCTCGTGGGCTGCAACGCCTATCTGCATCCGGCCGAATTCTGGAAACGGCTGGGGATCGGGGCCGGGATCGTACTGGCGCTGGCGCTGCTGCCGGCGGTGATTCGGGGGATTGACGCCGCCGTGCTGGCCCGGACGGAATACCTGGGTACGCGCATCTGGGTGCCCCAGGCCGGGGAACGGATGAAGTCCTTCTGGAGTTTCCTGCTGCCCGTAAAACCCATCTGCGTGCTGCTGGTGCTGGCAGCGATTGGTGTGCCCTATCTGCTCTGGCGGGCCTGGTGGAGGAAAGACAAGTTCCTGGGGCTGGCCGTGGGCGCCTTCGTGGCGGGACTCATCCTGGTTTTCTCCACGCAGTATATCTTTGAAAACGTGCTGCAGGATCACCAGCGGGTGCGCATCGAGGTGCTACTGGGCATGAAGGAAGATCTGGCCGGCGCGGGATACAACGTGAACCAGTCCAAGATTGCCATCGGCTCCGGCGGTTTTGCCGGAAAGGGCTTCCTGAACGGCACCCAGACCACCTACGGCTTCGTTCCCGAGCAATCTACGGACTTTATCTTCTGCACCGTGGGCGAGGAATGGGGCTTCCTGGGCTGCCTGGCCGTCATCGCCCTTTATGTGTTTATGATTGCGCGCCTGATCCTGGACGCCGAACGATGTCGCGGCCACTTCACGCGCGTTTATGGCTACTGCGTGGCGGCGTGCATCTTTATGCACCTTTTCATCAATGTGGGGATGACCATCGGGATGATGCCGGTCATCGGCATTCCCCTGCCGCTGCTCTCCTACGGCGGCTCCTCCCTCTGGGCCTTTACCATCCTGATTTTTATCTTTTTGGCCCTCTACCGCGACGAAAAGAAATATTTTTAGTACCTTTGCAATCCCACATTTTGCCTTGGTGGTGGAATGGTAGACACGAGGGACTTAGACACATTTGAGTGCACTCTCCGAAAAGAGAGATGTAGAATGTCGTAAATTCAAGGAAACCTTAACAGGCCGTGCTGAAGGCAATCTTGAGCCAAGCCTCTGAAAAGAGGAAGGTGCAGAGACTAGACACGACACACCTAAAGGGCCCCGCCCCACGGTGAAGGAATAGTCCAGACCACAAACAGAGATGGTGGCGAAAGCCATAGTGGTACGAAAATCCCTTGGCCCGAAACGGCCGTGCGGGTTCGATTCCCGCCCGAGGCACAAAAAGAGCTGCGACATCGCAGCTCTTTTTGCGCCTAATATCTTCGATAGACTGGGGGCCTAATCCCCCAGACCCCCTGGGTCGGCCTTCGGCCTCCGAATCTTCATTACAAACTCTTTACAGAGTCTTGTTTTTTGTATCCCCCAAATTTGACCACGTTTTGACCACATTATTTAAGAAGACTATGGCATGTCAAGACATTATTCGCCGAATAGATTGGATATCGCAAATAGCGGCAGTATCTGAACGTGGCGGACAGCGTCTTTGTCCTTTTTGTCAATGTATTCCAACTCTGAAAAGTTCTCCAGCGAGCTGCGGATTGCCTCCGTCAGGTGTTTCTGGCGCATAAACTCATACAGGCTCTTCATCTTTCCGCTGGTCCCGGCCTTACATTCTATGGGCAGGACCTTTAACTCTCTGGCTATGATATAATCAACCTCTGAACGTGTTCCCTCTGCGGTATTCTCCCAGTAAAACAGGTCGTGCTGCGTCCGGGGGTTATTGTACTTCACCAATTCCCATCCAAGAACCATCTCTGCCAGGCCACCTTTATTCACCAAGTCTTCAGCTGTGCCTGCGATAATCATCTCCGTCAACTGGCGGGCTCCGCCAAAATCAAAATCCAGTATGCGCAGCAGAAGGCCGCTGTCAAGATAGATATACTTACGGAATTTGTCATTCACTTCCGCCCCAAGAGGGAGTCCGTTTCCGGAAGTATAGCTCACCCTCTTGATGATACCGGCGTCACACAAAAGTTTCAGAGCCTTTTTCACCTCTTCTGCCCGGTATCCGCCATCCACCTCGCTATAGGTAAACTTGTCTCCGATCTGCATCACAACACTCTGCAACGTGTTCCGAAGCAGTGTCGTATCAACCTTTTTGGCGTATTTGGGGAAATCGTCATAGTAGGTCAATTGGATGTCGTCCAGTTCTGCCTGACACTGGCTGTAATCGTGCGTTGTTATCCAGGCGGCAACGCTGGCAGGCATCCCGCCCACCATCAGGAAGGTACGGAAATGCTGCACAAGGTCATTGTACAAAGGCTCGAGCAGAGGCTTCTCCGTACTTGCCCCCTGTTTTGCTTTTACCCAGTCGGCCTTACCCTCGGCCACCAGGAACTCATCGAAAGAGAAAGGATAGACGAACAGCGAACGAATCCTTCCCACACCGAATGACGGCAAATCCTGAAGGGCGAATTCCAGCAGCGACCCGGCTGCCACGACATGTAGTTCCTTATAATCCTCCTTGAAAGACCACAGACTCTGAACGGCGTCGGCCGATTTCTGAATCTCGTCAAGGAACAACAGTGTCCGGCCAGGTATCACAGGGGTGTTGTAATACATACCTAGACTGGAGGCAAGTTCGTGCACATCGTGAATCTTCTGAAAAACATCCAGCATCTCCGGACGCTTTTCAAAGTTCACCTCTATGAAATAGTCAAAGGTCTCCCCAAGGTGCTCTACCGCCCAGGATTTTCCCACCTGGCGGGCACCCCTCAGAAGAAGCGGTTTACGGTTGGCACTGTTCTTCCACTCCAGAAGCAATGCGTCTATCGGTCTTTCTATATACATACCCTCTCGGTTTTATGGTTCCTGTGGCAAATATAGCATTATTTGATAAAACCGAGAGGAAAAACATATCTAAATCTGACAAAACCGAGACGAATAATTGCCAGAAATTTGACAAAACCGAGAGATCGATAATGTGTATTTGATATCATAGTCTTAAAACATAAAAATTGATTATCAACATTTTGCCAGAACGGATCTTCGTCTGGATGTCCATTTGTATTCGCATATTTATCTTTTGCTGTCAATTGTATGAGAAATAAAAACAAATACATTATCTTTGTTAAAACTAAAAGAATAACACAACTACTTAGCACCATGAAAAGATTCTTACTCCTTCTGGCCGCCTTTGCCGGCCTTCTGATAACCGGTTGCAACAAAAATAACCAGTACGACAGCCTTATCCTGGGCTCATGGAAAGGTTATTCCCGCTCCCGCATCATCCTCAAAAACGGTGAGCCCGTATCTCCTGCCACCTATCTCAACGACATGATCAAATTGGGACTCATGGAAGAACCGGAAGACGCAGAAGAATGGGCCGAGGCCATCGAGAGTGTCCAGGACCGTATCTATGACGAATACCTTATGGAAGGAGATGAAGACATCATCCTCCGTTTCGAAAAAGACGGCAAACTCACTTCTATCTATGAGGACGAAGAGCCCATCAGCCAAAACCTGGCTTATTCCATCGAGGGGGACCGTCTCTTGTTGACGGATCCGAGCAAGCCCTCTACCCCGCAAACCATGACTATCAAGAACCTCACGGCCAAGGATCTGGTCTTAGGTTTCAACAGCGAAGACTCTGCCGTGATCAGTCAATCCCTGGTAGCAATAGGTTACAGCGTCTATCACGAAATAACTTTCAGGAAGATTTTCCTTAACTAACTACCAGGCCTCTTCCATAAAAAGTTCGCCTTTGACATAAGCCAGGTGGTCTGCGCCCCCAGCGGCACGCAGACCATCATCCACAGCAGGACAAAGGCTAGACCTCTACCTTTTCCAACAAGTCAAATATTTGGTTTACATCGGCCATTCTGGCTTTGGGCATCCTCTTTATCATGGGGCTGAATTTCCTGAGCTTTGCCTTGGTTGCGCTTTATCTTTACTACCTTGTGTATATCCTCAAGTTCAACTTTACGATGCGAGGCATCAGGAGGGCGGGCCGATGGCAATCTTGAGCCAAGCCTCCGGAAGGAGGAAGGTGCAGAGACTAGACACGACACACCTAAAGAGCCCAGCTCCACGGTGAAGGAATAGTCCAGACCACAAACAGAAATGGTGGCGAAAGCCATAGTGGTACGAAAATCCCTTGGCCCGAAACGGCCGTGCGGGTTCGATTCCCGCCCGAGGCACGCCGAAATCCAACTACTTGATTATCAAGTAGTTGGATTTTTGTTTTTGCCGATTTTGGGCCTTTCTAGTCGAAATGTTTCAGTACTGTTACAGTAATTTACTGAAACATAGTTAGTGCCTTTTTTATTATCTTTGCTACTAGTAATCTATTTGCTTATGTTGCAGATCAAAAGAATAATCATCCTTCTGTGCGCTTCCGCATTTATGATTACGGCGTGCACATGCTCTTGGACTAATCGAAAGGCACAACATGAATCTGTGGTGGAAAACAATATAAAACCGCCTGCCACATCTAGTCAGTTATATGATGAGGTGATTCGTCACATTACATATGAAAAAAAACAAGGCAATTACTCATATCCGGATTCATTGATTTACGCCGGCGTCTGGTTCGACTTTCAGGGAGAAGCCGATTCGCTATATGTTTTAGGCGGGCCGATGTCTTTGCCCTTTGAGACAGATGATGTCCAGTTTCTTGGATACTTCAAAGATCCCTGGCATTTCATCAGCTTCGCCGTGTTGGGAACACCAAACTTTTCCCACATTAAACAGTTTATTGACATCGACGCCCTAAATATCAACAAGGAAGAATACCAGAAAGAGCTTGATGTCATTACGAATAACGCACCTAATGTATGCGCCTGGTGGGTTTCTTCCTTTTCATTTGGCCCCAATCAGGAGCTGATTCTTTCCAATCGAAGACTCCGTCGATAATTGACATTGGCTGCAATAGAAAGACTCTAACAGACAGAAATGTTTCAGTATAGTTTCAGTAAAAATAAAGAACAAGTGTTTATCTAACTGATAGTCAATTATTTCTATTTAATAACCAGTGTTCCCGCCCGAGGCACACTGCGAATGCGCCCAACGTCCCATTATTTGGACCGTTGGGCGCATTTTGGTA
>JAEEGH010000950.1_pt1 | contig 87967 bp, 74 predicted proteins | sample 9134181 | NCBI WGS metagenome assembly JAEEGH01 (sample SAMN16246544, study PRJNA631951) | gut metagenome | biome: gut microbiome; feature: rumen; material: DP-attached | host: Bos | place: Iran: Karaj | collected 2018-10 | reverse complement strand
CTCCCCGCGCGGTGACGAGCGCGGAGGAGGCGGCGGGCTACGCCCGGGCCACCCGCGAGCAGGCGCTGCTGATAGCGGCGAGAATGGTGAAAAACCTGAAATAATATCCATATTAAACGCCGGATATCGCCGGTCAAAACCGGGGTATTCCCGCGGGAGGAATTGAAAGAATGCTGGACAGCCTGAAATTCGTCGGTACCCAGGTGCTGATCCTGTTTATCATCATGGCCGTGGGCTTTGCCTGCCGGAAGCTGCGGGTGCTTACCGAGGGGGGCGTCAAGGGCCTGACGGAGCTGATGCTCTTTCTCGTGACCCCATGCATGATGCTCAAGGCTTTTCAGCAGTCCTTCGACCGGGCGCTGCTCAGGGGCTTTCTGATCACCGCGGCAGCCACGACGGTGTTCTATGCTTTGGAGATCGGCCTGGCCGCTGCGCTGCTGCGGGACAAAGACGAGGCCCGAAAGCGGGTCCTGCGCTTCGGCGCGGTCTTTTCCAACTGCGGCTATATGGCGCTGCCGCTGCTTCAGAGCCTGTGGGGCTCCGAAGCGGTCCTCTACGGCGCGGCCTACAACGCGATCCACGTCTTTTATCTCTGGACCTACGGGCTTAGCCTCATGAACGGGGGAAAGGAGAAGGTCTCGCTGAAAAAGGCCGTGGTCAATCCCGGCACCCTCAGCACCCTGCTGGGCCTGATCCTGTTCTTTTGCTCGTGCCGTCTGCCCGCTCTCATCGCGAGACCCATCGAGTACATAGCCGCCCTGAACACTCCGGTACCCATGCTCATCATCGGATTTTATCTGGCGGGGCTGGACCTGCGGACCGTACTGCGCACCCGGAGCGAATACGTCATGCTGGCGCTGCGGCTGCTGATCGTCCCGGCCCTCACCCTGGGCGGGCTTTGGCTCTGCGGGGTGCGGGGAGTGCTGCTGTGCGCCAACGTGGTCTGCATCAGCGCGCCTGTGGCCACCATCGGCACCATGTTCGCGACGAAATACGACGGGGATCCCACGCTCTCCTCCGGTACGGTGGCGGTGAGCACCCTGCTGTCCGTCGTCACCATGACTCTGGCGGTGGGCTTTGCCGGCTATATCGCGTAGCAGCCGATACCGCCCGCGATCAAAGGACCGGATAAATCAGAAAAAATAAACTGCCCGGAGGCGGGTTTTCGCCTCCGGGCAGTTTTTGTTATTTTCATGAAAGTATCTTCTCCGGGAGCTTCTTTTCCCTGCCGTGGCAGGTGAAAAGGATGATCTGTCTTTTTTTGCCGGCTCCGGCGCTTCGTATTCCCGACCGCGGCGAACCGGGTCACATCTTTAAAGTGATCTGCAGAGTCCCGTCGGGGTCCATTCCGGCCTGAAACGGGCGTATGTGCTTGTCGAAGAACTGCTTTTTCTCCGCGTCCGTCATATTTGCGCGGGTGGCCGTCAGGGCGGCATCCAGCATATCGCGGAAATTAAAGCTCAGATGCTCGGATATGTAACGGCGCAGCTCCCGCTGAACGGCGTCCATCATTATCTTTTCGCTCTTCGCAGAATGGAACTCGTCGATGTAGCAGTAGAAAATGCCCTTTTCATCCAGTGCGTCCCTCATATCCGGGCCGCACTTGCCATGTTCGATCATGAACAGGAATTTCGCCGTGGGGAGGCTTGTGACAACGCTCCAGTAATCAGAGTCGGATGAGGCCAGAACGAAGGAATCGACCAGGTTTTTGTAGAATTCCTCGCTTATGCGCATCGCAAGACGCATATCGACAAGCGATTTGCTCTCTTTCAGCCGCTCAATGAGGATGTGCTCGACGGGTATGGAAACGTGGTCCTCCAGCACCCGCCAGGCGGAGGAAGTGTGGACGTCGTCGAAGAGGATGATTCGCCGGACCTTGGAGCTGCTCGCCTCATCGAGACTCATCAGGGCCGCGCAGAGATTGTAAGGATCGGAGTTCTCGCAATCGACCACGAATATGACGTTCGTACCTTCCTCGATAAAATCGTATATATTTCCCGTAACGTAATCACTCGCGTCCTCCACTTTGTTGAACTGAGTGAACTGATCGTTATTCCACATGTACAGCAGGGTAACAAATTTTTTGTCGCTGAACAGAATGTTGCCGCAGTCGCAAGGAGCCCAGTTTATGTACATCTGATAAGGATAAAACTCCAAATGGGTAAAGAACTCGTTCGCCCCCGCCTTTATGCCGTCCTCCGTCAGTCCCTCCGGCATGATGAAAAGCGCACGGAGGTATTTCCAATTCAGCCACGTGGGGAAAAGAGTCTGACAGTTATTGATGCGGTCGCCGATCAGCCGGTTTATCTCGATAATATGCTGCCCGAGAAACGTGCAGTTTCTTCTGAATACGGTGACGCCGTCGCTTGACAGCTGAGCAATGCTTTCGCCCGGAATGAACTCCTCCAGAGAATCGATGCTTCTGAACTGATTGCGCAGCGCGTTGTTGATCTTTCCGAAATTGCGTTCGATGGCCGTACGTATTATACACAGATTTCTGACCGTCCTGGCGGCTCTGTTTTTCTCCAGAGTCTCATATACCTCCGGATCCGGCGGCTCATGCGGGTTATCGAATATGCTTTTCCGGACGCCGATCAGATAGGCGAACGCGGATACGATATCCGTCGTCCGGTCCGTCCGGCGCGACTGAGCGTTCATTGAGTCCAGCAATCCCTGCAGCTTTTCGTTGTCGCTTTGTGATAACTGCATTCTCCGGGTCCTCCGTTAACGGCGGGATGAAACGGTCATCGCCGTATCTTCTCCTGATGTCATTGTATTCTCCGACTCCCTTTCATACAAGCGGAAAGCCGGGGCCGCAGCGAAGAAGATCGATGCAGCCCCGTATGCCCTGCTTCGGCTTTTTTATTTCTTTTCCGCGAGTATCTTTTCGAGGAGCTTCTTTTCCCTGCCGTGGCAGGTGAAAAGGATTATCTGCCTGGTTTCCGCCAGCTCGAGCAGCAGCCTGAGGGCGTTTTCGGCGCGGGCGTCGTCAAAGCAGGTGAGCGCGTCGTCGAGTATTATCGGGCAGGGGTCCTCCCGGGGAAGGGCCTGCATGCATACCGCGAGACGCACCGCGAGATAAAGCTGGTCGCGCGTGCCGTCGCTGAGATATTCCAGCTCCCTGGGGCTGAGATCGCCCTCGCGCGCGGCGGAAAAACGCATGTTCCTGTCAAAATATACGTTGCTGTATCCGCCGCCGGTCATGCGGCTCATGAGCTCCGCCGCGCTGCGGCAGATGATGGGGGAAAATACCTGCTGCAGGCGGGAATTGGCGTCCTTCAGCGCGTCCGCCGCGAGCTCCAGCGCGTCGTATTCCCGTCCCAGGCGCGCAAGCTCGTCCTCGAGGTCGCATTCCCTCGTGCCGAGCAGCACCGGGTCGCCGAGGTGGATGAAGGAGCCCTCGCCCCTGGCAAGCTCCGACGAGACCTGTCTGAGCCGGGCGCGGACGCGGTCGAGATACTCTTCGGTATCCCGGCGGGAAAGGCGCGCTTCGCCGGAAATGAGCTCCAGGCCTTCCTCGTCGGGCTCCGGCGGCGGGGTCGGCTCGCCGAGAGCCTCCGCGCGGGCCCTTGCCTCGGCAAGGCGGGAAAGAAGCTCCTCCGCCCGGGCAGCGGCGTCAAGAGCGTCGGCCTTTTCGTCCTTCGTTATTTTCAAAAGGGCCCGGGAAAGCGCGGAACTCAGCGAGGCGCATTCGTCGCGGGCGGCGTCGTATTTTTCCGAGAGCCCGGAGTACTCCTCCTCGGCGCGGGCGATGCGCTCCGCCGCCTCTTTGCGCCTTTTCGAGCGGCCGACGGCCAGCACGGCGCAGGCCGCGATCAGGCAGAGGACCGCGCAGACGGGGATAAGCACGTGCCGGAAAGCGAGGAAATATACCCCGAGCAGTATCACGGCGAGGGCGTAGAGGGCGCATACGGCGAAGGAGGGCTTTTTCTTTTCTTTTCCGCTCTCCGTCAGGGCCTTCAGCCCGGCCTCGGCTTCGTCGCGCAGGGCGCGGGCCTTTTCCTCCGCCTCTTCGGCCGCGGTGAGTCTTGCGCGCGCTTCACGCACCGAGCGGATATCGTCGCGGGTGACGCCGCGGGCGTCGAGACTGAGGCGTTCAAGCTCGCTCCGCGCCTCGCGCACGGCTTTTTCCCGCGCCGCGTGATCCTCCAGAGCCTTGCGGAAGGCGTCTCTTTTATGGCGTTTAAGCTCGGTTTCCAGCTGCTTTTCCTGCTCCTCGAGCTTTGCGCGCTCTTCTCTGAGGGCGGCGAGACGCTCGTTTTCCGCCTCGATGCGGCTCAGCCTGCTCCTCGTGTCCGCAAGCTCCGCCTCGGCCTCGGGTATGCGGCCCGAGCCCGTGCGCCAGCGGCGCTTTCGCTGCCAGCGGCGCAGTCTTTCGTCCGCGTCGGTATACGATTCTTCCTCGCTGCCGGAGGTAACGAGGGAGGTTATGCGCTTTTCGAGCTCAACGTCTCTGTCAACGGCCATCTCGGGGCGGGTGATGAACGCGCTGCGGCGAAATACCGGTTCGGTCACGCCCAGGACGCGCTCGCCTACGCTTTTGCCGGTGAGCTCGGGCAGCTTTTCGCCCGTGCCGCCGTATTCCGCGAGGCAGGGGCCCATGGGCCTGCCGCTGCCGGTGGGCTCGCGGCGAAGAGTGATCTCCGTGTCGCCGAGCCGCAGCTCCATGCTGCCCTCCATGGGCCTGCCGCTCCAGGGCATGAAGCGCTGCTTGTCCGGCAGAAAGCCGGCTCGGGCCCTTTCCGAGGTGCTGACCCCGTAGAGCATGGCGCGGATGAAGTGGCTCCAGGTGGATTTTCCGGATTCGTTCGGAGCCTCGATGATGTTCAGCCCCTCCTTCAGCTCGAGGGTCTCGCCGTCGAGACGGCCGAAAACGGCGCTCAGCTTACGTATTATCATCACATGTCCTCCCGGTATTCCAGCGCCGCGATGCCGTAGCGGGCCGCCATGACGATCTTTTCCTTTTCCCCGGGACTGTCCGCGGAATCGTATCTGCCCTTGAGTATGCGCAGGAAATTGCCCTTCAGCGTGTCCTCGGCGGCCTGCGCCCAAATATCCTTTTTCAGAACGGTCGCGTCCCTCAGCTCCAGGTGCCAGAAATCCTTTTCAAGCTGCTTCTTCAGCTCGTCGGGACGGAGCTTTTCGTCCCACTCTCCGGAAAGGGTGATGCGGTAAATGTTTTCGGCGGCGTCCGCCGGCACCGCCGCGCGCACGGCGGCGGCTATGTCCCCGCAGCCGCTCACGTCCACCTCGGCGGTGACGTAGCGTCTTTCCGGAAGCGGCAGAAATTCAAGCTCGCAGCCCTGCTTTGACACCGTGCCGCGTATTACGCCCTTTTCCCCCGTCTCGTCGAAGCCCCGGCCGAGCGGACAGCCGGGGTAGGCCCAGACCGTCCTTCCCGCGGAGCGTATGCCGCTGAAGGTATGGATATGCCCCAGGGCGAGATAGTCGAGCCCGGAGCCTTCGATGTCCTCGCTTTTTATGCTGCCGTAGCGGCTGTCGGGCATTTCGGTATCGCCGTGGCAGACCATGACGTTTATCGCGCCGCCGTCGGGGACGGAAAAGCCGCGCAGAGGCGGAGCCTGCCTCTCGGAAAGAAAGGCCGTGCCCCATACGACGCAGTTCAGCTCTTCGAGCACGACCGGCTGAGGAGCCGTATCGGTGAAAACGTGCACGTTTCCGGGAAAGGAAATGTGGGCGTAGGGGCTCATCGGCGCGTAAAAATCGTGGTTCCCGGGAGCGACGAAAACGGGGATACTTACGGCCTCGAAGAAGGAGCGCAGCGCGTCCACGGTCTCGCCGTAAGCCCGGGAGGAGTCGAACAGGTCGCCGGAGAGCAGGACCATGTCGGCGTCCCGGGCAAGAAGGGCGATGCGCCCGAGCTGTTCCCGCTGCTCGCGGCGGCGCAGAGCCGCCTTTTCTTCTCCGAGAGAAGCAAAGGGCGAGTCCAGATGAAAATCGGCCGCGTGAATGATCTTTACCATATTCAGTCCTCTATTCTCAGCGCCTCCGCCGTAAGGCAGAGGCCGGTTCGTTCGTCCAGCTCGAACACGGCGCATTCGAGCTTGCAGGGCCCGGGGGCGGGATCCATGCGCCGTTTGGGATTGCCCAGGAAATTCGATACGGAGTGCTCCGCGTTCATGCCCAGAACGGATATCCGCGGCCCCGTCATGCCGAGATCGGTAATATAGCCGCTGCCGGCGGGCATCACGCAGGCGTCGGAGGTCTGCACGTGGGTGTGCGTGCCCCACAGGGCGGATACCCGCCCGTCGAGATAAAAGGCCATGGCCAGCTTTTCGGAGCTCGCCTCGGCGTGAAAATCGACGAGGGTGAAAAGTCGCTTTTCCGCCTTCAGTATGCGGTCGGCCTCAAAAAAGGGATTGTCGGGGCCGAAATCCATGCCGCAGCGGCCTATAAGGTTAATGACCAGCACCTCGCCGAAGGCCGCGGGGAATACGCCCCAGCCGCGCCCGGGCGTCTGCGGCGCGAAATTCGCCGGGCGCAGTATGCGCCCTTCGTCGTCGAGATATTCGAGTATATCGGTCCTGCCGAAGGCGTGGTTGCCCAGCGTGATCACGTCCGCCCCGGCGTCCAGGAGCTGTTCGGCCTGGCGCCGGGTAATGCCGATGCCGGAGGCGTTTTCCCCGTTGACGACGGTGAAGTCTATTCCCTTCAGTTTTTTCAGACTGCGCAGTCTGCGCTCGAAAAGATCGGCGCCGCTCTGTCCGACCACGTCTCCCGCGGCAAGTATTCTTACAGGCATGTCGATGCTCCCCGGTCCCTTTCCGCTCCGCGCTTTCTTTGACTTGATATATAAAGTATACATAATATCCGTCCCGTTTACAATCTTTATTGCGGAGGCGGCCGGACAAAAATAAAAAAAACGCAATAATACGGAAAATAATGTTTACAAGCAGGAAAAATTATGGTACAATCATTCGCTGTCAGCCCCTCGGCTTGGTTACGGGAGAAAGAGCCTTTCCGCCCGTTACCCGGCCCTGCGGGGAATATATAGGAAAGGAAAAGAAAAAATGCTTCTGAAAGACCAGAAAACCGAGATCATCGAAAAGAACCGCGTACATGAGACCGATACCGGCTCTCCCGAGGTGCAGGTCGCCATTCTGACCGAGCGCATCAACATCCTCAACGAGCACCTCAAGGCTCATCCCCACGACAATCATTCCCGCCGCGGACTGCTCAAGATGGTCGGTAAGCGCAGAAATCTGCTGGACTATCTCGCCGCCAAGGATATCGAGCGGTACAGAGCCTGCATAGCCAAGCTGAACATCAGAAAGTAAGCCTGTCAACGGGACTGCTCCGGGCGACCCCCGGGCAGTCCCGCAAACAATATCATCAAACTAAAAAATGCGGAGAGGTCAGACCTTTTTAGCAGTTGAAAAAGCGCCGCGGCGGCGCCGCGGGGTTTTTTCAAGTGCTAAAAGGCGTACTCTCTGCGGAAAGGAAAACAAATGATAATCACAAAAAGAGAGTTCCCCGAGCAGAAAAAGTACGAGATCGAATTTGCCGGCCGTCCCCTTTCCTTCGAGGTGGGCAAGCTGGCCGAGCTGTGCAACGCCGCCGTGCTGGTGCGCTACGGCGAGACCACGGTGCTGGTATGCTGCACCGCCTCCGCCCGTCCCAAGGACGGCATAGACTATTTCCCGCTGAACGTGGATTTCGAGGAAAAGCTGTACGCCGTGGGCCGCATCCCCGGCGGCTTCCTCCGCCGCGAGGGCAAGCCCTCCGAGAAGGGCACGCTTGCCTCCCGCATGATAGACCGCCCCATGCGTCCGCTCTTCCCCTCGGATCTGCGCAACGACGTGGTCATCACCTGCACGGTGCTGTCGGTGGACCATGACTGCTCCCCCGAGATCGCCGCGATGCTCGGCGCCAGCGCCGCCGTGTCGATCTCCGACGTGCCCTTCAACGGGCCGATAGGCGGCGTGAACGTGGGCTGGGACGGCGAAAAGTATTTCTTCAACCCCACCTCCGCGGAGCGCGAGATATCCCGCATGACCGTTACCGTGGCGGCCACCGAGAAAAAGGTGGTCATGATAGAGGCCGGCGGCAAGGAGATACCCGAGGACGTCATGTTCGAGGGCATCATGCAGGCCCACGAGGTCATCAAGCCCGTCATCGCCCTCATCGACCGCATGGTCGCCGAGATAGGCAAGCCCAAGTTCTCCTATGAGCACGCTTCCTTCGACGAGGACCTTTACAACGAGCTGTTCGAGCGCTATATCAAGGATATAGAGTACTGCATGGACACGGACGACAAGAACGTCCGCGAGGAGAGAGTGAACGCCGTCCATGACAAAATGAACGAAGAGCTGCTGGAAAAGTATCCCGATATGGAAAACTACATGGAGGAATGCATGTACCGCCTGCAGAAGCACGTGGTGAAGCATTGGCTCCTTGACGGCAAGCGCGTGGACGGACGCGCCATGAACCAGATACGGCCTCTGGCCGCCGAGGTCGGGCTCATCCCCCGCGTGCACGGCTCGGGCCTGTTCACCCGCGGTCAGACCCAGGTGCTCTCTCTCTGCACTCTTGATACGATGGCGGCCCAGCAGAAGCTGGACACCATTTGGGAGGAAGAGAGCAAGCGCTATATCCACCACTACAATTTCCCGGGCTTCTCCACCGGCGAGGCGAAGGGCTCCAGGAGCTCCAGCCGCCGCGAGATAGGCCACGGCGCCCTTGCCGAAAAGGCGCTCGAGCCCGTCATCCCGCCGCCCGAGGAGTTCCCCTACACCATACGCGTGGTCAGCGAGGTGCTGTCCTCCAACGGCTCCACCTCTCAGGGCTCCATCTGCGGTTCGACCCTCGCTCTTATGGACGCGGGCGTGCCCATCACCGCGCCCGTGGCCGGCATATCCTGCGGCCTTATCTCCGACGGCGACCGCTGGACCACCTTCATCGACATCCAGGGCGTTGAGGACTTCCACGGCGAGATGGACTTCAAGGTGGCCGGAACCAAGGCCGGCATCACCGCCATTCAGATGGACCTGAAGAACGACGGCCTCATTCCCGAGGTCATCAGATCCGCCCTCGACATCACCAGAGAGGCGAGGATACAGATACTCGACGAGATCATGCTCCCCGTCATCTCCGAGCCGAGGAAGGAGCTCAGCCCCTACGCGCCCAAGATGCTGTCGATGAAGATAGACGTGGACAAGATCCGCGAGGTCATAGGCAGCGGCGGAAAGACCATACAGAAGATCGTCGCCGAGTCCGGCGCCAAGGTGGACGTGGAGGACGACGGCAGCATCTACATTTCCTCTCAGGATATCGAGGCCTGCCGCAAGGCCAAGGAGATGATAGACGCCATAGTCTTCGTGCCCGAGACCGGCGCGCTGTATTACGGCAGAGTCACCCGCGTTATCCCCATAGGCGCTTTCGTGGAGCTGGTGCCCGGCAAGGAGGGCATGGTCCACATCAAGGACCTTGAGTTCAAGCGCACCGAGAAGGTCGAGGACGTTCTGAACGTGGGCGATATGACCTGGGTCAAGTGCCTGGGCGTGGACGACCGCGGCAGACTCAACTTCTCCCGCAAGGACGCCTACAAGGAGCTTGAAAAGAAAAAGGCCGAGGAAAAGAAGGCCGACGAAGAGCCCAGGGCCGAGTAAAATCGAATAGGGACGGACCTGCCGCCGGGAGCGATCGCTCCCGGCGGCTTTTCGCGCGCTTGACTTGCGCGGCCGCGGCTCTTAATATACAATATAAATAAAAATATAAGGAGCTGCGTGAAATGGAACCGAAACTCGTAAAAGCCTTTGAGATCAACGCTGCCGTCGGAAAGCCGAGCTTTATCGGGCAGGACGGCAGGGCCGGGCGCCGCCAGCTCATTTCCATCACGGGCGGAGAGCTTGTCGGGTCAGCTCTGCCCTTCAGCGGAAAGGTGCTGCCGGACGGCGTGGACAGTCAGGTGGTCCGTCCCAACGGACGCGCCGAGCTCTCGGCGCGCTACGGCGTCCGCCTCGACGACGGCAGGAGCTTTTATATCCAGAATGACGGGATACGCACCGTTCCCCCGGAGCACGTTCAGACCGTGCTGTCCGGCGGCATCGCTCCCGCGGAGGTCTATTACTGCGTGACGAAGCCGGAGTTCGAGATATACGACGAGTCCCTCAGCATATTAAAGGACCGTCTTTTCATCGTAAACGCCACGCGGTATCCCGACTCCATCAAGCTGGAATACTACATGGTCGAGCTGGAAAAATAAGAGATCGGGTCATAAAGGAAAATACCGGACAGCGAAAGGAGCAACGCCATGAAAGGAACCATGAAGGCCCTGGTGGTCTACGGAAAAGACGAATACAGGTTTGAGCCCGCCTTTCCCATTCCGGAATGCGGGCCGGACGACATACTGATGAAGACCGAGGGCTGCGGCGTGTGCGCCAGCGACGTGAAGTGCCGGCACGGCGCGGAAAGCTACTGGGGCAACGGCGCGGACAAGGCTCCCTGGGTACGCGCCCCCTTCATACCCGGCCATGAATTCGTCGGCGTCGTCGCGGAGGTCGGGGCCAACGTGAAGGACTACGCCCCCGGGGACCGGATCACCGTGGAGCAGATCGCCCCCTGCGGGGAGTGCCGCTTCTGCAGGGACGGGCATTACTGGATGTGTCAGCCCCACTATATCTACGGATATTTCACCGATTACTGCGGCGCCATGGCGGAATACATGCGCATACCGACCGGGCACGCCCGGATCCATCGGGTCCCTAAGGAGCTTCCGCTCTCCGCCGCCCTGCTCATCGAGCCCTACGGCTGCTCCAAGCACGCGGTGGATCGGGCGCGCATCGGCCATGAGGACGTCGCGGTCATCTCGGGCGCGGGCACCCTGGGGTTGGGCATGGTCACCTATGCCGCGTCCCTGAAGCCGAAAAAGCTCATCAGCCTGGACCTGAAGGAGAACCGGCTGGAACGGGCCCTGGCCTTCGGCGCGGACGAGGCCTGGAACCCCGGCAGGGAAGACGTGGTGAAGAAGATAATGGATATGACCGACGGCTACGGCTGCGATATCTATATCGAATGCTCCGGCCATCCCTCGAGCGTGACGCAGGGCATGAATATGATACGCAAGCTCGGCCGCTTCGTGGAGTTCTCCGTCTTCGGAGAGCCGACCTCCCTTGACTGGTCGATCATCGGGGACAAGAAGGAGCTGGACGTGCTGGGCTCTCACCTGAGCCCCGACTGCTATCCGTTCGTGATAGAGAATATGACCTCCGGCGTGCTCAGGACCGACGGGGTAGTTACCCGTACCTTCCCTCTTGAGCAGTGGGAGGAGGCCTTCGACTGCGCCTCGGGCAAATACGGAGATATCAAGGTCGCCATCACGTTTTGAGTCAACGGGTGAGTCAACGGGGACGGTTCTCTTTGACTCATTCCAGCCCTCGATATCGTATCGATCATAGGCATCACAGGGGACGGGAGTGCGTGTCCGCAGCGCGGACACACACCCCCGTCCCCTGTGTCACCCTGTGTCAGGATCGGGAGAACAGTTTGCGAAAAGCCTGTCTTGCAAGTCGTATCAGCCCGGCATAGACAAGGGAGCAGGCCGTCACGGCGATGAACAGCAGCAGCATGCCGGACGTTCCTTTGAATACGCCGCCCAGCCTGCGCAGCAGCATGAGAAACAGCACGTGGCTGAGGTATACGTCATAGGATAAGCCGGACAGCGTTCGCGCGATGCGCTGTACGATGCGCACGTTTCCGGCCTTTTGGGCGACGCCGCAGAGCGTGACGAAGACGAGCGCGGTATACAGCATGATCAGGGGCTTTATCGAAAGATCGACGGAGCCCGTCGCGCGGCTGTCAAGGGTCAGCAGTACCGCCGAAACGAGCCAGAGGATGAGCAGCCACGGCAGGCTGTCCGAAGCGGCGCGCGAGATCCTGTCAAGCCGCTCTTTTGTAATATACATGCCCGCGGCGAAATAGAAAAGCCAGGTGGGAAACAGCCGCCATACGTTCCATCTGAACCAGCCGGAGCCGAGAAGCTCCGTGCCGGAGCAGGTGAGCATAAGCAGCTCCTGAAGGCAGAAGCTGAGGGCAAAGCTGAGCGTCAGCACGGCTCCCGGGCGCTTTTTCATTAGATACCGCAGAGGGTAAGCAAGGATATAAAGCTGTATGATGAGGGGAACGAAATACAGGTGCGAGGCAAAGCTGCCGGAGCTTATCCCGCGGAGAAAGGCCTTCACCCACCCGGCGGGGAAGTGCAGTCCGTTGTTGTAAAGAAAGTAAACGGCGCCCCAGACGAGATAGGGAACGAGTATCTTGACGGCGCGGGATCTGAAAAACCTCGCCGCGCCCTTCCCGCCCTCGAACATGCCGAAGGACATGCCCGACAGCAGCACGAACAGGGGCACGGCGAAGCGGGCCGCCTGATTTACGTACATGGCGGCGTTCATATCGAACAGCCTTACGCTGCTCTCGGCGAAAATATAGGTGCTGGAGACGTGCAGCGCGATCACCGCGAGCATCGCCGAGACTCTCAGATGATCCGGTACCTTTTCTCTCATTGCATTCCCTCGGAGCGTGTCATGAGACACGGCAGGCGGATAATTTACACCGGGCGGCTTTTGACCGCCCGGTGTGTGCTTAAGGGTCCGTTACATTTCAAGCAGAGCGCGCTTGACCATGGTCTTGGCGATCTGGATCTTGAATTTGGCGTCCTCGAGGGAGCAGGCGTCGGCCACGGCGGCCTCGCCGGCCTTGGCGGCCAGCTCCTCGGTGATCTCCTTGCCGTTTACCACTTCCTCGGCCTTGACGGCGCGGTAGGGAGTGGGCGCGACGGCGTTGAGGCAGATGCGGGTCTTGCCCTCGCAGGAGCGTATCGCGACGTTCACGATGGGGAAGTCGATGCTCTTGCGGAGAGCCATCCTCTTGTATATGCTCTTGCCCTTCGCGGGGATCTGTATCTCGGTGACGATCTCGTCGTCGTCAAGGACGGTGTTGGTGAGGTTGCCCACGGCGAAGAAGTCCTCCGCGTCGAGAACGCGCTTGGTGGTGACGATCTTCGCGTCCGCGGCGATAAGCACGGGGGCTATGTCGCCGGGGTTGACGGCGTGGCAGCTGCAGTTCATGCAGCGGGACGCCTCGGCAAGAGTCTGCTCCGCGGACAGGGAGAACTCATCCTCGTCGGTCAGCGTACGCTGATCTATGGGACGCTCGCCCAGCTTGTTGGACTCGTGCACCAGCACGCCCTTGGTATCGAAGGTGCGGAAGCCGGTGTCCTTGGGCTCGGCGGGGAAGGGGAAGCCCAGATCGCGGCTCATGCCCATTGCCGCCACGTGACCGGCGTTGATGGCGCGGATGGCGATGTTCGGGCCGGTGGCCACGTCGCCGCCGGCGTACATGCCGGGACGGTTGGTCTTGAAGGTGGAGAGGTCCACGTCTATGAGACCGCGGGCGGATTTGAGCTGATCGAGGAACTTGTCGCCGAGGAAGCTGATATCGACAGCCTGGCCGGTGGCGAGAATGATGTAATCGGACTGATATACCTTCCGCTCGTTCTCGTCATACTGAGGGCTGAAGCGGCCGGTAACGGGATCGCGCACGGAGACGCAGCGCTTGGAGTCAAGGCCGGTGACCTTGCCGCTCGCGTCGGTTATAACGCCGCCGAGGCCCCAGCTGTTGAATATCTGTACGCCTTCCGCTTCGGCGCGGGCGATCTCCTCGGAGCTGGCGGGCATCTCTTCGCGCTTCTCAAGGCAGATGAGAGTCACGCTCTTCGCGCCGAGACGCTTGGCCGTCAGGGCCACGTCCATGGCCACGTTGCCGCCGCCGCAGACCAGCACGTCGTTGCCGATGGTCTTCTGCAGGTAGGTGTTGACGTCCACAAGGAAGTTCAGGCCGAACAGAGCGAGGTCCTCGCCGCCTATGCCGAGCAGAGGCTGCTTCCACGCGCCGGTGCCGAAGTAGACGCCGTCATACTGCTTGTCGATCTCGTCCATGGAGATGTCCTTGCCTATGGTCACGCCGGTGCGTATCTCCACGCCCATGCCGGCAATGGCGTTCACCACGTCGTCGACGTAGTGCTTGGGCAGACGGTAGTGAGGCACGCCGTAGCGCATCACGCCGCCGGCCTTTTCCATGCGCTCGAATACGGTCACGCTGTGGCCGGCCTTGCGCAGGAAGTAAGCCGCGGTCAGGCCGCCCGGGCCCGCGCCGATGATGGCTACCTTCTTGCCGGTCTCCTTATCGGGAGCGGCGTAGAACTTGCCGATGTTGGCGAGGATGTAGTCGCCTATGCTGCGCTCCACCGCGTGGATGTTCACGCAGTCGCCGTACTGGCACTGGTTGCAGGCGTCCTGGCAGGGATGCGGGCAGATGCGGGAGGTTATCATGGGCAGGGGGTTGACCTTCATGATGATCCTCGCGGCCTCGTCCCAGTCGCCCTTGCGGATCTTGTCCATGTAGCCGGAAATATCGGTGCCGGCGGGGCAGGACTTGGAGCAGGTGCTGGTGTGGGTCTTCATGCCGCCGAAGATGGAATGATAGCGGTTCTGGCCCTGGATGGCGAAGCAGGTCTCGCCGCCCTTGCGGGCGCAGTCGAAGCGGTCCTCGGACTTGCGGAAGTACCAGCAGCGGGGCAGCTGGGCGATGTTTCCGCCGATGGTGGCCTGCTCGCGGAGGTTGGGGGTGCAGGTAACGGAAGCAGCCTGATGCAGAGCAAGGCATTTCTCCCTGACGGTCTCGTCCCTGCTGATGTCGGCCAGCCTGGTAAGAGCGCCTATCTTCAGCATTCCGTCCTCTTCCTTGATGTATTCAAGGCCGGGGATGCTTTTGAGGTTTACCAGAGTATCGGGGTATTCCGGGATGATGTTGTCCTTCAAAGTGCCGAGAAGATCAGCGCCGCCCGCGATTGCCTTGGCTTTGCCGCCCTTGAGAACGGCGGCCGCCTCTTCCAGCGATTTAGCGTTTACGTGATTAAATGGCTTCATGTCTGTCCTCCCTTAGCACTTTCCCAGTGCCTTCAGTACTTTATCGGGGGTCGCCGGGGGATCGACCCAGACGCCGATAGCGTTGTAGATGGCAATGATGATGAGATGAGTATTCGCCAGAGAATGGCTTATGCCGTTGGCGCCGTAGGCCGCGTTGCCCGCGCGGGTCTCGAGGAACTTGCGGTTTACGGAGGGCACGTCGAGCATGGTGGGCTTTTTGTAGTCTATCATGTTGGCGTTGAGCCTTACGCCGGTCTTCTCGTCGAATACGTACTCCTCCAGCAGCTGGCAGCCCTGGCTGAAGAACATGACCTGGTCGATCTGGCTTTCGAGAGAAGTGAGACGCATGACCTTGCCCGGGTCGGCCACGACGCTGAGCTTGAGGATCTCGACCTCGCCGGTCTCCTCATCGACGGCGACCTCGCAGTAAGCGGTGTTCATGGTGTCGAGCATCTTGCCCATGCCCGTGCTCCACAGAGCTGCGGGGGGTCTGCCGGAGTAGGTGGCGAAGATGTTTTCCTGAGTGGCGCTTGCCAGAGCTATGGACTTGCTCGGATCGGCCTTTACGATGATGTTGCCGCCGACCATGTCAAGATCCTCGGGCTTCATGCCCTTCAGGGGGTTGGGAGCCTGCTGCCTCCCGAAGCCGCCGAAGCCGCCGAACATGCTGGGAGCGGGAGGATTTTCCGCCGCCTTGATGGCGGACTCGAGTATCTTCTGCTTGAGGATGTTGGCGCATTCCTTCATTGCCCAGGAGGAAGCGGTGGTGCCGTCGGAGCCGCCGCCCACGGGGGTGAACTTTTCTCTGTAATCGAAATCGACGATGACGTCCTCGTACTCCAGGCCGAGCTCCTCGGCGACGACCATCGCGTTGGCCTCAACGGCGTAAATGCCGGTGCAGGGGCCCTGAGTGGGCATATGCACCTTGCCGCCGCGAAGCTCCAGCTTGCAGTCATAGCCCGAGAAAGCGTGACGCGGGCACATCTGATAGCGGAAGCTCGAGCCGTGCAGCCTGCCGTCGGGCAGCCTCTTGGCTCTGGCGGGATGCCAGTTCCAGTCCGTGTACTTGCGGCCGGCCTCGATGCAGGCCTCAAAGCTGGGCACCTCGTCGGTATCGGACTGAGAGGTGGGGCCGTGCAGGTTCAGCTTGGCTATGTCGATGGGGTCCTTGCCGAGCTTCTCGGCGATGATGGCTATCGCCATGGTCAGAGTATCCCAGTTGAAGGGGCAGTGCTGGCCGCTGGTGTACATCTTGCCGCGGTTGGAGTCGACTACCTTGTATTTCTGGCTGATGTTCTGGCATTTCAGCGTGTAATAGGGGCCGTAGCCCTGGTCCTGAGCGACGCCGAAGGCGGAGCTGCCGGGCACGCCGTTGTCGGCGATGGAATTGTCGTCGACGGCGGTGATGAGGCCTTCCTTGGTGAAGCCGACGCGCAGATGGCAGAAGCGCTCGTTCATCAAAAAGTCGAAGGTCTCCTCGCGGGTGTTGGCGCAGCGTACCGGTCTGCCGGTGCGCTTGGCGAGCAGCGGCGTGATCTCCTGAGACATGCGCATGCCCCAGTCGCAGTACTTTCCGCCCTGGAACAGACCTTCCTGTATGGTCTTTTCCGCGGGCATGTGATACATCTGGCCGACGCTCTCTCTTCTCTGCACGGCGCCCTCTATATGCAGGCTTTTGCCGGGGCCGTGATAGGGATCGTCCTCCCACCAGGCGATGGAGGTGGGGGGGTTGGGTATGACCGAGGCGAAAGCGGGCAGGTTGGTGTCATACTCGATGATGTAATCGGCCTGCCTGAAGCCCTCCTCGAGATCGCCCTCTATTTTGTTTACGAAGCTGACGTTGCCCTGCTTCGCGGGGGCGTTGGGGTCGGGCATGGAGAACATGTCCGGAGGACCCTCGTCCTCGGGTCCGCGGACCACGGGGTAATCGGGCTCCGCGCCCTTGCGGAGGTCTATGACATGGGGAAGGACCTCCCACTGTACGTCAAGCTGTCTCAGAGCCTCTTCGCAGAGCTCCTCGCTCTCGGCGACGACTATCGCGCCTACCTCCTGCTGCTCCTGATGGGCGACGTTGCCCAGATAGGACTTCGGAGGGCCGAAGGGAGAGCCGCCCAGGCTCATCAGGTCGGGATCGTCCCACAGGATTACGTCGACCACGCCGGGAATGGCCCGGGCCCTGGCCGCGTCGATGGAGAGGACCCTCGCGTGGGCGTAGGGGCTGCGAAGGAATTTCGCGAAAAGCATATCCGGAGCCGTATAGTCGGTGCCGAATTTAGCAACGCCCGTGGCGAGCGCATAGGAGAGCACGCCGGGGAGATTGGGCTTGCCGACTACCCGGAACTCTTCTCTTTGTCCGTTGATACCAACAATATCAGCCATTCTCAGTTACCTCCTTGACCGAAACCGCCGAAGCCTCCGAACCCGCCGAATCCGCCGGGGCCTCCGGGACCGGGCGCGGGCTTGGGCGGCTCGGGGGGCCTTGCCATGACCTCAACGGCCTCGAGTATCGCCTGCGCGTGGCGCGGATAAGTGCCGCAGATGCAGATGTTGCCCGACAGAGCTTCTTTTATGTCCTGCTCGGTGGGGTTGGGGTTGCGGTCCAGCAGCACCTTCGCGGTGACGAGGAAACCGGGCGTGCAGTAGCCGCACTGCATGGCGTCCCACTTGCAGTACGCGTCTATCAGGGGCTTCCATTTCTGGTCGGCCGCTATGCCTTCGATGGTGGTGATCTTCTTGCCCTCGCACTCAACGGCGAGGAGATGGCATGAAAGCATGGGCCTTCCGTCGATGATCACCGTGCAGGAGCCGCAGGCTCCGCGCTCGCACATGTGCTTCGCGCCGGTGAGACCGAGCCTGTACTGCAGAGCCTCGAGCAGGGTCCAGTTGGGCTCGATGAGCATTTCGCTGTCTTTGCCGTTCACGTTCAGACTGACGGTGATGGGCAGGATAGAACCTGCGTGCTCCATCGCGTAATGAGTCTTCAGATCGTCGTAACAGGCAAAGACTTTTCTGCACAGAGGGCAGCGGTACTGAGTAAGCAGCGACGGGGCCGCGTCGATCGCTGCCGCTGCCTTCGCCTGAGCGGCCTCGAAGGTGACTCTGATGCCGCCGGCTTTTTCTTGTTTGTCCATTGATCGTCCTCCTACTACGTCAAATGTATACCTTAACCGCATTGTATCATGATACAGAGGGGATTACCACATATATTTAACAGCATATTATCCTTTTTTAAGGATAATAAAGAAGAAAAAGGCAGCCGCGGACGGGCCGCGGCTGCCGGAAAAACAGGGTCTGACTTATCTGGCCAGGTTGTAGCCGCCGTCGATGGTGACCACGGAGCCGGTGACCATGTCGGAGGACTCGCTGGCAAGGTAGACGGCCAGAGCGCCTATCTCGATGGGCTCGCCGAAACGGCCCACGGGGACCTTCTCGCACATGAACTTCTCAAGCTCGGGGGGATTGCCCTTGGTGAAGTTGGAGTGAGTGAAGCCCGGAGCGATGGCGTTTACGTTGATGTGGTAGGGAGCCCACTCCCAGGCGAGGCACTTGGTCAGGCGGTTGAGGCCGGCCTTGGCTACGTTGTAGGGGGTGAAGCTGGGGATATTGCACATGTTGCCGGAGTTGGAGGTGATGTTCACGACCTTGCCGCCCTTGCCGGCGTCGCGCATCTTTTTGCCCACGAGGTAGCACATGCGGAAAGCGCCGTTGAGGTCGACGTCGATGCAGTGGAACCATTCCTTGAGGTCCTCGCCGTAATCGAGCACGCCGCCCATGGCAGCCACGCCGCCGTTGTTGACCAGGATGTCGATGCCGCCGAAATCGGCGCAGACGGCGTCCACGGAAGCCTTGCAGTTGTCGTAGTCGCTGATGTCGGTGCGGTAGAATTTATATACGCCGCCGTACTGACTCAGCTCCTTGATGGCCTCCTCGGCGCTCTGCTGATTGCGGCAGAAAATGGCGATGTTCGCGCCCTGCTGCGCAAAAGCGGTGCTTATGCCGAAGCCTATGCCGGTGTTGCCGCCGGTGATGATGGCAGTCTTGCCCTTAAGGGAATAAGCGGTTTCCATTGAGGTTATCATGCTGTCGTCTCCTTTGCAAAATAATATAAGGTTTCATGTAGGCAATGATATCACAGGGCTTCGGCAAATGCAACCGAAAGACAAACCGTCGGCAAAGTCTTCCGGCTTGCCGACGGTCTGATAAGGGAGGAGCACTTTGGGCGTGTGCCCTTGATGTGCTTTAAATTCGCTTGTTCACAGCCCGAGATATGCGCGCTTGATATAGTCGTCCTCCATAAGCTCGCTGCATTTGCCGCTGAGGACGATGCGGCCGTTTTCCATGACGTAGGCGCGGTCGGCTATCTCCATGGACTGCTTGACGTTCTGCTCGACCAGCATGATCGTGATCCCGCTCTCGCGCATTTTCTGCACTATTTTGAAGGCCTCCTTCGCCATCAGGGGAGACAGGCCGTAGGACAGCTCGTCGAACAGACAGAGCTTTACGCCCGTCATCATGCTGCGGCCCATGGCGAGCATCTGCCTTTCGCCGCCGCTGAGAGTGCGGGCCATCTGCTTTTCCCGCTCTTTGAGCCTGGGGAACATTTCGAAAACCTTCTCGAGCCTGGCCCTGCGTTCTTTCCAGACGGAGCGGGGATACGCGCCCATCTCCAGGTTTTCGCGTACGCTCATATCGGGGAAAAGCCCGCCGTTTTCCGGCAGATAGGATATGCCCTTTTCAAGCAGCGTGTGGCTGGCCGCGCCCATCAGCTCGGCGCCCTCGAAGATTATGGAGCCGGAGCGGGGAGCGACGAGGCCGGTTATGGAGTTGAGCAGAGTGGTCTTGCCGGCGCCGTTCGCGCCCAGCAGGGCGACGATCTCGGCCTGCTCGACGTTCATCGACACGTCCCACAGCACCTGCACGTTGCCGTAAAAGCAGTTCAGACCGTTGATTTCAAGCATAGCCATGCGTTATTCCCCCAGATAGATGTCTATGACCGTTTTGCTGTTGGATATCTGATCGGGAGTGCCCTCCTCGATCTTCTGACCGTGGTGAAGCACTATTATCCTGTCGCAGAGAGTCATAATGGCCTTCATGACGTGCTCTATCATGATTATCGTTACACCGCTGCCGCGGATCTTTGAGATCAGCTCCATCGCCTCGCCCACCTCCGTGGGGTTGAGGCCCGCCATGACCTCGTCGAGCATGAGCACGTCCGGCGAGGTGGCAAGCGCGCGGGCGACCTCCACGCGCTTCTGAAGCGCCAGGGCTATGTCCGCGGGCGACTTGTCGCGGAACTGCTCCAGGCCGACGAAGGAAAGGATCTCGTCGGTCTTTTTCTCGGCGGCCGCGCCGTCGGCGCCCTTCTTGCCGAATATGGCGCCCATGAGCACGTTTTCCCTGACCGTCATGTCCGGGAAGTTCTTGGCCTTTTGGAAGGTGCGCGCCAGGCCCATGTGGCAGATGCGGTACGGCTTCATGCCGCTGATGACCCGGCCCTTATAGGTCACGGTGCCGCTGTCCGCGCTTATCGCTCCGGAAATGAGATTGAACAGCGTGGTCTTGCCCGCGCCGTTGGGGCCGATCAGACCGAGGATCTCGCCCTCCTCCACGTCGAAGTCGACGTTGTCGACGGCACGGCGGCCGCCGAAGGCCCTGGTCACGCCGATCCCTTCAAGGATTTTCATTCTTCTTCCCCTCCTTCCGCTGCCGCAGCCCGGCCGCAAGATCGTGAACGACGCCCAGTATGCCGCGCGGCATAAAGAGGATCGCCGCGACCATGATCACGCCCATAGCCAACATATAGATGTAGGGGAACTGCGTGGTGAGCAGCTCCTGCAGATAGGCGAACACGGCGGCGCCGATGATCGGGCCGAGAAGATTGTCTCTGCCGCCGAAGATGACCATCAGCACGGGCAGGAAGCTGTAGTTCGCGTTGAACGCTATGCCGGGGTCGATATAGGTCCAGCGGGTCGCCATTGCCGCGCCCGCGGCGCCCATGGCGAAGGCGCTTATCGCGAAGGAGAGGACCTTGACGCGCGTGGAATTTATGCCGATATGCTGCGCGGCGTCCTCGCCCTCGGCGATGCAGACCAGCGCGCGCCCGAAGCGGCTGCGCTTGATGACGATGATCGCGGCCAGCAGGACTATCAGCAGGACGTAGAGCGCATAGAAGACCTCGGTGAAGGAATACGACACGACGAAGCGTCCGCGCGTGCCGTTGAGGTGGACCTCCAGATACAGTATCAGCGTTTCCATCAGCTTGACGATGCCGAGGGTGAATATCGTGAAGTAGACGCCGCGCAGGCGCAGAGTGATCAGACCCGTCAGGAAGGCCAGCACGCCTGCGGCGATCCCGCCGATCAGCATCATCACCGGCAGAGGCATGGACGCGGCGTCGCCGAGGATCGCGGAGGTATAGACGCCCAGGCCGAAGAAAGCGGCGGTCGCCAGAGAGATATAGCCCGTCGTGCCGGAGAACATATTCCAGCACAGCGAGAGGATGACGTACATAAGGACGCTGCCCATCATGATCGTGGCGTAGGGCTTGGTCATTCCGGGCAGGAAGCCGAGCAGGACCAGCGCCGCGATAACGAAAGCGGGCAGGATGGCCTTTTTGGGAGACGCCCTATACTCGTTCAGCAGCTGTTTCATCACGTCTTCCCTCCCATCAGTCCGCTGGGCTTGACCAGCAGCAGAACGATAATGATGAGGTAATAGGCCACCAGCGACAGGCTGGGATCGATGTAATTGACCAGCGTTCCGACGAAGCCGAGGATGAAGCCGCCGAGCAGGGAGCCCGGAACGCTGCCCATGCCGCCCAGCACGACCACGATGATGGCTATGATCGTATAGCTCATGCCGATCGAGGTATTGAACTGGTTGATGATGGAGATCAGGCTGCCGGCCACGCCGGCCAGCACGGCGCCGATCCCGAAGCAGATCGCGCCGACGCGGTGGATCTTTACGCCCATGAGGGCCGCCGCGTCCGCGTCCTGGCTGACGGCGCGGATGGCTTTGCCGAGGCGGGTAGTCTGCAGGAAGAAATAGAACATCAGGCTGATCGCGACGGCCAGCAGGAGCACCACGAGCCGGTTCAGGGCGATGGCGGTGCCGAGAAAGCTCACGCTGGTCTGCAGGAAAGCATAGACCTGCTGCTGGCTGCCCCAGATCTGGAGCGCCACGTTCTGCAGCACGAACATGAGGCCGAAGGAGACCAGCATGGAGTTGGATTCAAACGCGCCGACGGAGCCGGAGACGTCGCCGAGCTTCTTGTATATCGTCCGGTGCAGCACGAAGCCCAGCAGGAACATGGCCGGCACGATAAGCAGCATGGCTATGAGAGGGTTCACGTTCGCCCGCACGAGCACGAGCGTAAGAAACGCGCCGATCATTATAAACTCGCCGTGGGAAACGTTCAGGATCCGGGCGACGCCGTACTGGATGCTCATGCCCATGGCGATGATCGCGTACACGCCGCCCATGATCAGACCGCTGGTCACGACATTGAGGACCGTTATCCACATAAGAATCAATTCCTCACTCTGTTTTTTTCGAAAGGAAGGGGGTGCTCCGGATCCGGAACACCCCCGGGTTTACCGCCTTTCGGCTGTATCCGACGGCCTGTCAGTCCTTGGGCCAAGCGGGCTTGGGAACGATGGGATCGCTGGTGGCCTTGTCAGTGCGGTCGATGACCTCGAACACGCCGTCCTGCCACTGACCGACGTTGCCCATGAAGCAGTCGCCGGCGATCAGGTTGTTTTCAAACCAGGTGTCGCCGAGAACGGTCGTGAAGTGGTTTTCGGCGAGATAGTCGCGCACCTTGGCGTTGTCCAAAGTGCCGGTCTTCTCGATGGCCTCCTGCACGCACTGCAGGCCGGCGTAGTAATGGACCAGTCCCCAGAAGTCGTAGTAGACGTTGGGATCGTCCTTCCAGAATTCCTTGAAGTGCTCGAAGTACTCGGCGCAGGCGGGGCTGCTCTTGGGGTTCCAGGCGCCCCAGGACATGATGCCCTGGACCGTTTCCTGTCCGTAGAGGTCAAGCGTGCTGGAGAAGCCGCCGCCGGAGCCCATGAACCACACCTTGGGGTTGTAGTCCAGCGCGATGGACTGGTTCAGAGCGAGATAGCCCTGATCGGGGTAGGTCAGGCAGAGGAAGGCGTCGACGCCGCTGTTCTGAGCGTCCTGGATGATGCTGGTCATGTCCTGGATGTCGGCGGGCACGCTCTTTACGCCCTTGATGTCGCAGCCTATGCCGGCCAGCGCGGGGATCACGGCCTGGGAGTACTCGATGCCGTGGAGATCCTCGATGTAGACGACGTAAGCGGACTTGATGTCGGCCTCCTTGAAGATCTCGGCCAGCGCGGGGGCCTGCGTATCGGAGAAGTTCAGACTGGAGAAGAAGTAGGGGTACTTCGCGATGGACTCCTTGAGGGAGGCGCTGCCGCCCTCGGCGCCCATGAGGACCTTGCCGTACTTGTTGGCTATGGGAGCCGCGGCATAGAGGAAAGCGGTGCTGACGGGGGGCAGGATGAAGTCGACCTCGTCCTCGACGATGGCCTTTTCAAGATTGCGGGTCATGGTGCTGAGGTCGGAGGTGTCGTCGTAGACCTTCAGTTCGATGGGCATCTTCTTGCCGTACTCTTCAACGTAGATGCCGCCCTGGGCGTTGACGTCGTCCACCCACATCTTGTAGATGGGGCCGTAGGCCGACTGCTCGAAGAAAGCGTAAACGCCGGATATGGATCTCGAACCGCCGAAAACGATGGTTTCCTTATTGGGGTCGATCTTGGTTTCGCCGGAGTCGGGGGTCTGCCCGTCCTGAGGCGAGGGGGTCTCGCTCTTTGCGCAGGCACTGAACAGCATGAACACTGCCAGCACGGCGAGGATGAGTGCCAATACGGATTTTTTCTTCATGACGTCCTTTCCTTTCAAACTTTTTTATTATTTTCTTCCGTTGCGTGCCCGGGCAGAGCCGCGCCTGCCCGAAAACGACATATCAAAGACACGGTTTTTCTATCACTTGATTGAAAAAAATAATAAAGAGATATTACCCGCGTCGGGATGATAATACTATAATTGCTCACTTTTGTCAACAGGGTTTCGCGCGCGGAAGGCGTCGTACGGAAGAAAAAAAGGAAAAGCGGGAGCTTCACATGCTGCGGAAGCCGAGGCCGAGTATATCGCTGGTGTCGGTAACTATCACGAAGGAGTCGGGATCGGTCTTCTTGACCTGAGCCTTGAAGCGCGCGCTTTCGCGCTTGCTGCAGACCGTGAACAGCAGCGCTTTTTTCCTGTGGGTGAAGACTCCCTCGGCCTCGCAGCGGGTCACGCCGCGGTGCAGGGAGTCGAGCATATACCGGCTGACGTCGTCGGGCTTTTCGGTGACGACCATGAACAGCTTGCACAGGTTGATGTTTTCTATGACCGAGTCTACCAGGAAGGTGGTGGCGAAAAGGCCGGCCGCCGAGTAGAGGCCGATCTTTATCCCGAATACCCAGAAGGCGCTCAGGGTAACGACGCAGTCGGAGATGAGCAGCGCCTTGCCCACCGAAACGCCGCTGTATTTCCACAGTATCAGGGCGATTATATCCGTGCCGCCGGAGGAAGCGCCCTCGCGGAAGAGCATGGCCGAGCCTATCGACGAGAGCAGTATGGCAAAGACCAGCTCGAGCATGGGCTGATCGGTCAGCGTGCCCCCGGCGGCGAAAACGGCGGCGTCGGTATAGGGCAGCCAATGCTCCAGCGCGCTCATGCCGAGGGAAAAGACCGCCGTGCCGTATATCGTTTTGACGCCCATGCTTTTGCCCAGCAGCAGTACGCCCAGCACCAGCAGCAGGACGTTCACCGCGAGGATGAACAGAGCCGGCGTGACGGAAGGGAACAGGGAGGCTATGACCGGCGCGAGGCCGCTCACACCGCCTATGGCGAAGCCGTTGGGTATCTTGAAGAAGTATACGCCGGCGATCATCATCGCAAGACCGAGATTTACCTTGAGAAAGCTTATCAGCTTTTCGCCGATCCCGCCCTCGCCGGGGCGCACGGGCCTTTTTTCGTTCATGGTTTCCCTCCTGCACGTTTTCCGACCGCGGAGCGGCCGAAAAAATTTTTATAAAAAATACTTGACAAAACAAAACGGAGCTATTACAATGCGGAACATCAACGTAGATGAAGAGCGTCTGTCGGAAGGCTTTTTCAGAGAGCGGGCGGTCGGTGCGAGCCCGTAAAAGCGCCGGTAGAGTATCACTTCGGAGTTCGGGCCTGAAATCCCGCGAGGGTGAGTAAGCGTCCGCGTGACGGCACGTTACAGCCGAAGGGCTTGATGGAGTCCGATGAGTGCGCCGGCGGAAAACCGGCGAAATTGGGTGGTACCGCGGATCAGATGACCCGTCCCGATATTCGGGAAGGGTCTTTTTTATTTTTGAAAAGGGGATGAAACGATGGAAACAAGGCTTAACGAGGTGGCGCGCAGGATCAGGGAGATTCGTGAGATACTCGGCTATACTCCCGAGGAAATGGCGGAGGCCCTGGAGACGACCGCCGAGGAATATCTGGAATGCGAAACGGGCAAAAAGGATTTTTCCTTCATGTTCCTGTATCGCTGCGCCGACAAGTTCCGCGTTGATATCATAGAGCTCATGACGGGAGAAGGACCGCATCTGACCGGCTACAACGTGGTCAGAGGAGGCAAGGGCCTGCTGATGCGCCGCGACCACGGCTTTGATTATATGCATCTCGCGGCCGATTTCCGCAAAAAAAAGGCGGAGCCCTTCCTCGTCCGCGCGCCCTATCATGAGGAGGAGCAGCACAAGCACATAGAGATGTCCGCGCACGAGGGGCAGGAATTCGACTATATCCTCGAGGGAACGATGCACTTCGCCTTTGAGGATCATATCGAGGTGCTTGAGGCCGGAGACTCGGTGTATTACGACTCCGGACGTCCCCACGGCATACTCGCCGTGGGCGGCAGAGACTGCGTTTTTCTTGCGATAGTCGTAAGGGGCGAGGAGGAGAAAGAGAAATGAGAAACATCAACCTGCGCTACGTGCGCGAGACCTATGACGAAACGGGATTTCTTACCGATTTTCGTCTCGAATACCCGGACAATTTCAATTTCGGCTACGACATAGTGGACGATATAGGTCTCAACGATCCCGACCGCCCCGCCATGCTCTGGCTCAACGAACACGGCGAAAGGCATCTGTTCACCTTCGCGGAGATAATGCGCCGCTCCAATCAGGCGGCTAATTTCCTCAGGAGCATAGGCGTGAAAAAGGGCGACATGGTGCTGGCCGTGCTCAAAAGGGATTATCGCTTCTGGTTTCTGGCTCCCGCCTGCCATAAGCTCGGCGCCGTGCTGGTGCCCGCGACGCACATGCTGAAAAAGCACGACGCGGAGTACCGTCTGAACGCGTGCAGCGCGAGGGTGGTGGTATGCATCGAGCCGGTGGCGGACGTCTTCGACGAAGCGCAGCCGCAGTGCCCGTCGCTGCAGGTCAAGGTCTGCGTCGGGAAAAAGCGCGAGGGCTGGCTGGATTACGACGAATGCGTCGATCCCATGCCGGACACGCTGGAGCGGGTGGATACCAAAGCGACGGAGCCCATGCTGATGTATTTTTCCTCCGGCACCGCGGGCAATCCCAAAATGGTCCTGCACAGCCATACCTACGCTCTGAGCCATATCTTCACGGCCAAGCACTGGCATAATCCCGACCCCGACGGCATACATTTCACCATAGCCGATACCGGCTGGGGCAAGGCCGTGTGGGGCAAGCTCTACGGACAGTGGGCCATGGAGAGCTGCGTTTTCACTTACGATTTCGACAAATTCGTGCCCGCGGACATACTGCGCCTCATCGGCGAGAACGGGATCACAACGCTGTGCTGCCCGCCCACGATGTACCGCTTCTTCATGAAGGAGGACCTGTCGAAATTCGACCTGTCCGGCCTGAAATACTGCACCATAGCCGGCGAGCCCCTCAATCCGGACGTTTTCTACGGCTGGAAGGAGGCCACGGGCATCACGCTGATGGAGGGCTTCGGACAGACGGAAACGACGCTGTCGATATGCAACCGCGTGGGCATGAAGCCCAAGGCCGGCTCCGTGGGCAAGCCCTCGCCGCTGTACAACGTGCGGATAGTCGACAACGATATGAAGGACTGCCGCCCCGGCGAGACCGGCGAGGTCATCATCGGCCTGGATCCGAGACCGGAAGGGCTCATGATATGCTACTACCTCAATGAGGAGAAGAACGCCGAGGCCATGCGGGGAGGCTGGTACCATACCGGCGACACCGCGTGGAAGGACGAGGACGGATACATCTATTTCGTGGGCCGCAACGACGATATAATCAAGTCCTCCGGCTACCGCATAGGGCCCTACGAGGTCGAGAGCGTGCTCATAAAGCATCCGGCGGTCGCCGAATGCGCCGTATCCGCCGCCCCCGACGAGATCAGGGGCCAGGTGGTCAAGGCCACGGTGGTGCTCAACTCCGGGTGGAAGCCGAGCGACGAGCTGGCAAAGGATATACAGCAGTTCGTCAAAAACGAAACGGCTCCCTACAAATACCCCCGCATAGTGGAGTTCGCAGAGAGCCTGCCCAGAACGATAAACGGCAAGATAAGACGCTCCGAGCTTCGGTAAGCTTTTCGGACGCCGCGTACCCTTCGGCTCAAAGCGGGCCGAGATCGCTTTCCATCATCGCCATAAGTTCCCGCGCCATATCCTGCGCGGGGACTTTTTTTATCATCTGCCCTTTCTTGAAGAGCATTCCGTAGCCCCTGCCGCCCGCTATGCCGTAATCCGCGGAGGAGGCCTCGCCCGGGCCGTTGACGACGCAGCCCATCACGGCCACGCGTATGCTTTTGCGGCAGCCCTTCAGCCTGCGGCATACCTCGTCGTAGAGCGCGGCAAGGTCTATCTCGGTCCGTCCGCAGGTGGGACAGGCTATTATTTCCGGCCCGTCGTGCCTCAGCCCGACGGCGCGGAGGATCTCGAGCCCCGTTTCGACCTCTTTCACGGGGTCCCCGGTCAGCGAGACTCTCAGAGTATCGCCTATGCCGTCCAGCAGCAGCGCGCCTATGCCGACGGCAGAGCGTATCATGCCCGTGTCGCCGCCGCCGCTTTCGGTAACGCCTATGTGCAGGGGATAGTCGAGGCATTCGTGAGCCAGCCGATAAGCCGCCACCGTGGCGGGCACGTCGCTGCATTTGAGGGAAACGCAGATGTCGTCGAAATCGCAGCGGTTGAGCAGCGCGGCGTGGTTCCGCGCGCTTTCGAGCATGGCCTCGGGCGTTGGCCCGCCGTATTTTGCCAGCAGCGGCTTTTCGAGGCTGCCGCCGTTGATGCCTATGCGTATGGGTATATTCCGGCTGCGGCAGCTCAGGGCCACCTTGCGCACGTTTTCCTCCGAGCCTATGTTGCCCGGATTTATGCGTATCTTGTCGATCCCGGCCTCGGCGGCCGTGAGAGCGAGACGGTAGTCAAAATGGATGTCGGCGACGAGGGGGACGGGCGACTGCTCGCGTATCGCCCCGAGGGCGGCGGCCGCCTCGGCCGACGGCACGGCCAGACGCACTATCTGACAGCCCGCCTCCGCCAGGCGCTTTATCTGCGCCACGGTCGCCGGGATATCCTCGGTTTTGGTATTGCACATGGACTGCACGCTGACGGGCGCGCCCGCGCCTATCGCGACGCCGCCGACGGTGATCTGTCCGGCCATTGCTCCGCCTCCCGCCTAAAACAGCTTTATGATGTCGTTGAGCATGACGTAGGCCATCAGTCCCAGCAGCAGTACGAGCCCCGCCGCGTGGATATAGCCCTCTATGCGCCGGTCGGGCCGGCGGCGTATTATCAGCTCTATCAGGGCGAAAACGAACATGAAGAATATCCTGCCGCCGTCCAGCGCGGGCAGAGGCAGCATGTTCATCAGCGCGAGGTTCACGGCGATGAACGATATGAAGTAGAACACCTGCAGCAGTCCCGCGCCGACGCCGGACGCCTGCCGGCCCACGTCGTTTATCGCCGAGACCACGCCGACGGGTCCGGAAAGATCCTTTAGCCCGGCCGTGCCGTTGATCAGCGCGCCGAGACTGTAACGCACCAGCTTGACGAAATACATGCAGTCGTACCAGGTGTTTTTTATTATCCCCGGCAGATCGAGCTTTTCGCTGCTGAAAAACAGCCCGTAGCGGCTGACCGTATTGCCGTTTTCGTCGGTATAATCCCTCAGTATCAGCGGCAGATCCGTGAGTTCGACGAGCCTGCCGTCCCTCCGCACGGTCAGATCCACCGGCCGGTTGTTTTCAAGGCTGAGAAACAGCGTGAACTCGTTGTAGGTATTTATATGCCGTCCGCCCAGGGACACGATGCGGTCGCCTTCCACCAGCCCGCTTTCGCCCTGCAGGGGAAAGCCGTCCATAAAGCCGGTTATCACCGGGGGCGTGGCGTAGGGAGCGATGATATTCAGTACAAGGGCTATGATGAAGCCTATGATGAAGTTGGAAAGGGAGCCCGCGAGCAGTACGACGGTGCGCATCCATATCGGCTTTGCGGTAAACGCGCACTCTTCTTCGCTGTCGCCGTCCTCGCCCTCTATGGCGCAGAAGCCGCCTATGGGAAGGCAGCGCAGGGAATAAAGAGTCTCGCCGCGCTGCTTTTTGAATACGGTCGGGCCCATGCCGAGGGAAAACTCGTTGACCTTTATGTTGAAGAGCTTTGCCGTGACGAAATGGCCCAGCTCATGTACGCCTATGAGTATACCGAAGGCGATTATCGCAATTGCTATATACAATCTTCAGCAAACCTCCTTGCAGCCGCGTCGGCGGAGAGTATGTCGTCGAGGGTGTCGGCCTTCATGCCTCCGAGCGCGGTGAGCGCCGCTTCCACGACGGCGGGGATGCGGGTGAATTTGATCTCGCCGCGCAGAAAGGCGTGTACCGCCGTTTCGTTGGCCGCGTTGAGCACGGCGCAGTCCGCCCCGCCGGAGCGCGCCGCGCCGAGGGCGAGGGCGAGACAGGGGAAGGCGGCGGTATCCGGCTCGAGGAAGGTCAGCGGCGGAGTGCGGGTGAGATCGAGGGACGGGGCGAGGCTTTTCACACGCTCCGGCCAGGTCAGCGCGAGCTGTATGGGCAGGCGCATGTCGGGCGTGCCCAGCTGCGCGATGACCGCGCCGTCGGCAAAGCGCACCATGGAATGGACTATACTCTGAGGATGCACCAAAATGCTTATTTTATCCGCGGGCATGCGGAACAGCCGCATGGCCTCGATGAACTCCAGACCCTTGTTCATCATGGTGGCGCTGTCCACGGTGATCTTGGCGCCCATGGACCAGTTGGGATGCTTCAGCGCGTCCGCGACGGTCACGTTTTCGAGCTGCCGTGCGGTATAGCCCAAAAAGGGCCCGCCGGAAGCGGTGATGATGAGCTCTTCGGCGTCCCCCCCGGCCTGCAGGCACTGAAACAGCGCGCTGTGCTCGGAGTCCACCGGCAGGATCTCGGTCCCGCGCTTTTCCGCGGCTGCCATGACCAGCTCTCCGGCGCAGACCAGAGTTTCCTTGTTCGCCAGGGCGAGCCGCTTGCCGGCCTCTATGGCCGCCAGGGCGGGCCGCAGCCCTATCGCGCCGGACATCGCCGCGAGCACCGCGGAGGCCCGGGGCAGAGAGGCGGCTTCGATAAGCCCGGCCATGCCCGAGGCGACGCGTATATCCGTATCGGCCAGCGCCGTTTTCAGGGCGCGGGCCGCGTTTTCGTCGTACATCACCGCCAGCCGCGGCGAAAAGGCGCGGCACTGCTCCTCCATGAGCTTTACGCTGCTCCCGGCCGCGAGAGCGCATACCGGAATTCCGAGAGAGGAGGCGACCTCGAGCGTCTGACGGCCTATCGAGCCCGTGCTGCCGAGTACCGTAAGCATCACAGCACCCCCATGATATACAGCAGGGCAAGCACCGTGGGCGCGGCGAAGGTCGTGCTGTCAAATCTGTCGTAGGCTCCGCCGTGTCCCGGAAGGAGCCTGCCGTAGTCCTTTATTCCGAAGCAGCGCTTGATGACGGAAAAGGCAAGGTCGCCCAGCTGAGCCGCCGCGCCGGATATCAGCCCGATCAGCGCGGTCATCCACAGCGGGATATCCGTGCCGAAGCGCCGCATCACGAGCCCCAGCACCGTCATGAACAGCGCGGAGCATACAAGCCCGCCCACGAGCCCCGCCACGGTCTTGTTGGGGCTGGTGCGCGGGGACATTTTGCGCCTGCCGAAGGCCCTGCCGGCAAAATACGCGCCCGAGTCGCCTATGAAGGTCGCCACGACCGGCATCAGCACGAGCAGATTGCCGCCGCCGCGGTTTCGCAGCAGCACCATGGCGGACATGCCGACCGGTACCGCGAAGCCGCAGAAAAAGGCCGCGCCGAAGGCGGTAAAGCCGAAGTCGACGCCCTTTTCATAATATGCTACCCATATCAGGAAAAGAAGAAGCGCAAACGGCAGCAGCACGGTAAAGGCCGCGGCGAACCCCCAAAGCAGGGCGCACAGCTGTATCGCCGCCGCGGAGACGCAGCACAGGGCCATGGCGGCGAAGCGCTTTTCCGCGCCCGCGGCGCAGAACATTTCGTGCACGCCCACCACGCTTATCGCGCAGCAGTATATCGCCGCGGCGAAGGGGGGCAGGAGCACGAGCACGACAAACACCAAAGGCACGCCGATCACGGCGACTGTAAGACGCTGCTTCATTGTTACCTCGCAACATTTAAATAATTATAAAGAGAAGCAGGGCGCTGTCCGTCGGAGATCCGGCGGGAAGAAAATGCCGCCCTGCAATCGGGGGAGGACAGTAAACTTGCCCTCCCCCTGTATAGGCGGCAGAGGTTCAACTCTCTTCGCCTATGACGATCACAGCCGGATCTGTTCCATGACGAAGGCCTCGAAAACGTCGCCTTCCTTGATGTCGTTGAATTTTTCGATGGAGATGCCGCATTCGTAGCCGGTGGCGACCTCCTTGACGTCGTCCTTGAAGCGGCGCAGGGAGGCGAGCTGGCCCTCGTGCACCACTATGCCGTCGCGTATCACGCGCACCCCGGCGGAACGCTGTATAACGCCGTCGGTCACGTAGCAGCCGGCGATGGTGCCGACCTTGGAGGCGTGATACGTCTGGCGCACCTCGGCATGGCCGATGAGGTTTTCCTTGAACTGCGGCGCCAGCATGCCCTTCATGGCGGACTCTATCTCGCTGATGCATTCGTAGATGACGCGGTACATGCGCATATCCACTCCGGCGCGCGCCGCGCTTTCCCTGGCGGTAGCGTCGGGACGCACGTTGAAGCCCACGATGATCGCGTTGGAGGTGGCGGCAAGCATGATGTCGCTCTCGGTTATCGCGCCGACGGCGCCGTGTATCACGCGCACGCGGACCTCGTCGTTGCTGAGCTTTTCAAGCGAGGACTTCACGGCCTCCACGGAGCCCTGAACGTCGGCCTTGACTATCAGCGTGAGCTCCTTCAGCTCGCCCTCCTTGATCTGGGCGAACAGGTCGTCCAGAGAGACCTTGCGGCTTTTGCCGACGGTGGAGTTCTTCTTTTCCTCCTTGCGCTGGTCGACGAGCTCTCTCGCCATGCGCTCGTCCTCGACGATGTTGAACACGTCGCCCGCGCCCGGAGTCTCGGACAGACCGGTGATCTCCACCGGCACGGAGGGACCGGCCTCGGTCAGGCGCATGCCCTTGTCGTTTATCAGCGTGCGGACCCTGCCCACCGCGGTGCCGGCTATCATGATATCGCCCGATCTGAGCGTGCCGTTCTGCACCAGCACCGTGGCCACGGGACCGCGGCCCTTGTCCAGCCTCGCCTCGATGACGGTGCCGCGGGCAAGGCGGTTCGGGTTGGCCTTGAGCTCGCGCATTTCCGCGGTGAGGGCCACCATTTCGAGCAGATTGTCTATTCCGGCTCCGGTACGCGCGGAGATCTCGCAGACTATGGTGTCTCCGCCCCAGTCCTCGCTGAGCAGGTCGTATTCCGTGAGCTGCTGCTTTATCCTGTCGGGATTGGCTCCCGGCTTATCCATTTTGTTGATGGCGACGACTATGGGTATGTCGGCGGCCTTGGCGTGGTTGATGGCCTCGGCGGTCTGCGGCATGATGCCGTCGTCCGCGGCCACGACCAGAATGGCGATATCCGTTATCATCGCGCCTCGGGCGCGCATGGAGGTGAAGGCCTCGTGGCCCGGGGTGTCGAGGAAGGTGATGACCTTGTCGCCTATCTCGACCTGGTACGCGCCTATGTGCTGCGTTATGCCGCCGGCCTCGCCCTCGGCCACGTGAGCGTGTCTTATCTTGTCGAGCAGAGAGGTCTTGCCGTGGTCGACGTGGCCCATAACGACCACCACCGGACTGCGGGGAAGCAGCTCGGACTCCAGGTCCTCGTGCACGTCGATGAGCCGTTCCTCTATGGACATGACCACCTCGTGCTCTACCTTGCAGCCCAGCTCCATGGCCACCAGCGCCGCGGTGTCGTAGTCGATGATATCCGACAGCGAGGCCATGACCTTCATCTTTATCAGCGTGCGGACGACCTCGGCGCCCGTCTTCTTCATGCGCGAGGCCAGCTCGCCCACGGAGATCTCGTCGGGTATCTCCACCTTCAGAGGAGCCTTTTTCGCGATCTCCAGCTGGAGCTTCTGCATCTGCGCCCGCTGCTCCTGCCGGCGCTTCGCGCCGGAGGCGGCGGTCATGGGCCGCTTATCCTTGCCGCGGCCCGCGAATTTTTCCTTGCCCTGCTTGGCGTTCTGAAGCTTGTCGGGCACGAATTTGTCGAGACGCTCGTCGTATTTCGCGGTGTTCATGGTGGCGCCGCGGGTGTCGATGACCCTCTTCTGAGGCACCTTGCTGCCCTCAGAGCCCTGGCGCTGCGCCTGCTGCTGAGGAGGCTGCTTGGCGGCGGGCTGCTGCTGAGGCTTCTGCTGAGCCTGCGCTCCGCCCTGGGGACGGGGGCTCTGGGCGGGAGCGCCGCCCTGCGCGCCGCCCGCGGGCTTCACGGCCCGGGGCTGTCCCTCCGCCTGAGGAGCCCCGTCGCTCCCGGGGGCCGCGGCTCCGTCCTTTTTCTCCTCGGCTTCGGGGACCTTCCGGTCGCCTTCGGCCGGCGCGGCGGCAGCCGGAGAGGGCTGAGCCGCCTCGGCAAAGACCGTGTCGAGAGACTCTATCTGATTGTGGAAGGTGAGGTATTCAAAGACTATATTCAGTTCCTCGTCGGTAAGCACCTGCATATGGTTTTTGGGCGCCGCGGAATACTTGGTGAGTATCTCCGTGATCGCCTTGGAAGTCGTCTTGAAGTCCTTTGCCACCTCGTGGATCCTGTATTTAATCATTGAACTTCCTCCCTCTCCTGACAGTTTTTTCTTTCATCGTTTCGGCAGCCTGTGCGTACTCGGGCAGCTGCGCGGCCAGCTTTTCCATAAAGGCTTCGGCCATGCCCCGGTCGGTCAGGGCAAGGATGGCGCATACTTTCTTATCAAGCAGCTCTCCCAGAGTGTCCTTGTCCCAGGGCAGGGAGACGAGCGGCGCGCCGTTCCATTCGGAAAGATTTGCCGCCTTCTTGCGGGTGTTCGAAGCCGTGTCGGACGCGGTCATGATAAGCGCCGCGTGTCCGCTGCGGGCCGCGCCGCTCACGCCGTCCTCGCCGGTGAGCAGCGTCCCGGCCTTTTTGCACAGGCCGAGAAAATTAAGGGCCTTATCCGTTTTTTTCGCCCTCGCTTTCCATGCGGGCTATGAGCCCGTCGTATATTTCGGGGGGTATGGCGGCGTCCAGCGCGCGTTCGAGCGCTCTGGATCTGCGCGCTTTTTTCATGCACTCGGCGCTCGGGCACAGATACGCGCCGCGCCCGGGGAGCTTTCCCCCGGCGTCCAGAGCTATCGCGCCCTCGGGCGAGCGTACTACGCGGATGAGCTCGCGCTTGGGCTTCATCTCGCGGCAGCCGAGACATTGGCGAACAGGTATTTTTTTCGGCATCTTTACCCCCGTAGGATCAAAAAAGTCACTGCTCCGCTTCGCCCGCGTCTCCGGCGTCCCCGGAGCCGTCGGGATCGTCAAGATCGAGCATGGACAGATCTATGTTGAAGCGCGAGGAGTCCATCATCTGTGAAGCGGGCTTGATATCTATCTTGCAGCCGGTGAGCTTGGAGGCGAGACGGGCGTTCTTGCCCTCCTTGCCTATGGCGAGGGACAGCTGGCTGTCGGGCACTATGACGCGGCAGGTGCGGCCGTCGTCCACCATGGAGGTGCTGTATACCTCGGCGGGGGACAGGGCGGCTGCCACGAACTGCTCCACGTCCTCGCTCCAGTTGATTATATCCACCTTCTCACCGTTCAGCTCGTCCACGACGGCGGCGACCCTCGCGCCCTTGGGACCGATGCAGGCGCCGATGGGGTCCACGTTGGGATCGTTGGAGGAAACGGCGATCTTCGTTCTTACGCCGGCGTCTCTGGCGATGCTCTTTATCTCGACGACGCCGTCGTAGATCTCCGGGACCTCCAGCTCGAAAAGACGCTTGACCAGACCCGGATGAGTCCTTGAAACGACGACCTGGGGGCCTCTCGAGGAGCGGCGGACCTCAATGACGTATACCTTGAGCCTGCTGCCCTCGCTTATCACCTCGCTGCGCACCCGTTCGCCGGGCATGAGCACGGCCTCGGTCATCTCGGAGCTGCTCGACAGCTTGATATACGCGTTGCCGGACATGGAGTCCACTCTCGTGACTACCCCGGTGAGCACCTCGTGCTCCTTGGAGGTGAATTCGTCGTATACCATGCCGCGCTCGGCCTCGCGTATGCCCTGGATGATGACCTGCTTGGCGGCCTGCGCGGCGATACGGCCGAATTTCCTCGTTTCGAGATCGAACTTCAGCACGTCGCCTATCTCGGCCTTGCGGGAAACGGCTCTGGCCTGATCCAGCGTGAGCTGAAGGGCGGGGTTTTCCACCTCTTCCACCACGGTCTTGGCGATATATATGCGCACGTTCTTTTTCTTTTCGTCTATCTCGACGTTTATGCCGTCGGCCTCGGCGGGATTGTTCTTCCTGACCGCGGCGAGGAGAGCCTGATTGATCTTTTCCAGCATGTACGACTTGGGTATGCCCTTGTCGCGCTCTATCTCGTCGAGCGCGAGGAAGAATTCACTGCTCATGTTAACGGTGCTCATTATTGCTGTCTCCTTCAGAACGTGATGCGCAGGCGCACCTGCGCGGTCTCGCTTTTTGTAAAAACACGGCTTCCGTCCAGCTCGACGTCGCCGTCGCGGTAGGCGGTAAGGACGCCGACGTGCTCCTTGCGTCCGTCCCTGGCGCTGTAAAGCTTCACGGCCACGGTGCTGCCGATAAACCGCTCAAAATCCGAGGGCCGCTTCAGCTCCCGCTCGGCGCCGGCGGAGCAGACCTCGAAAATATAGGACTGCTGAATAAGGTCGGCCTCGTCCAGCAGCGCGTCCAGCTCGCGGCTGACGGCCTCGCACTGGTCGATGGACACGGAGCCCGCGTCGTTGTCTATATATACTCTCAGATAGCGCTCGCCCGCCTCGGTGACGTACTCGGTGTCCCACAGAAAACAGCCGTGCTTTTCGGCGATGGGGGCGGCCATGGCGGCCACGGCCTGGGTGATCTTCATCGCATTACCCTCCGGTTCGGGTCAAGAAAAAGAGTGGGCAGAACCCACTCCAAACACTGACCTTCCTCTTAACGTACCGTATTGTAGCATATCCGCGGTGTCTTTGCAAGCCTTTTTTGAAGAGCAGAGCGGCCTGCCCGGACTTTTTCGGGCGCGGCGGGGAAACGATCCTGCGGGAAAGGCTCGGAGAGAGGCCTTTCCCGCAGGTACTGAGGCGCCGGACGCCGGTCCTCAGCCGTTTTTGAAGGTGGAGCGCTCAAGCATGGCGGAGATATCGCCGCGGCTGAGCTCCCGGTCATAGAAGAGAGAATAGAACTCCGCGACCTTGTCGCATATGTCATAGTCGTATATCCCGGGATACAGCAGGTTTCCCAGCCACCATATGCCGAGTATGCGGTTTACCGACGGCGGGTTGGACATCCAGTTGTAAGGAAGAGAGGGTGTCTCATAATATCTGCCCTCTTTTACGGCCTCCAGCTCCTGCCAGCTCCTGTCGCCGGCGACGGCGTCATACGCTCCGTCGGAGTTGAAGATGATGCAGTCGGGCGCGAAATTGTAGAGCTGTTCCATGCTTATCGTGTTGCCGCCGTTCTTGCTGCTGAGCTCGTTTTCGGGAACGACTATCGCGTTCTCGGCGCCGATGAGCTCTATCACGTCGGCCTGCGCGGAGCCGCGGGCGTTGCAGTTGAGGCCGTCCTCACCGACGGCGTACATGACGGTGATCCTGTCCTCCGGAGCTATAAGCGCGCGCTTTTCGGCGGCGTAGGCTATCGTATCTTCAATATATGAGGCGATCTTTTCCGCCTTTTCGGGGCGGCCGAGAAGATCGCCGAGGGTGCGGTAGGCGTCGGCGAAGCTGTCAAGATCGGCCTGTATGAAAACGGTGGGTATGCCGGTCTGTTCCTGCACCGAGTCCATATCCTCCTCAACGCTCTTTTTCCTTTCGCCGAGGTCGATTATGATCTGAGGATCGGCTGCCATGAGGCTTTCCATGTTCAGATTGGACTTGCCGCCGTAAAACTGTCCGAAAACGGGCAGGGAGTCCACACCCTGCGGAAGGTACTCGAGCCTGTCGGCGTCGGGCATGTTGGACAGTCCGACAAGGAGCTCCGGCGCGATCGTAAGAAGCATCATCTGAGCTACGGAGCCGCTCGGCGCGACCCGCTCTATCTTTGCCGGCAGCGTCACGCTGCGTCCGCAGCTGTCGGTGAACCCGCGCGTTTCCTCCGCGGCGGGGCCTGCGGCGCAGGCGCAGAGACACAGCAGCATCGCCGAGGCGAGCAGCAGCGAAAGAAGTTTGTTTTTCATAATAAATATCCTCCCGGTAACGGTACGTTTTTTTACATGCTATTCTCCGGCAAGAATAATAGCACACGGCGTATGCCGTTGTCAACCGGTCGGCGCGTTGTTTTTTTTCTTTTGTTTTCGGGACTCCTGTGGTACAATGACCGCGCTGCGATGCCTGCCGGCAAAGTCCTCCGGACTTCGGCCGGACGGACGCCGGAGGACGGAATGATGATAGAGACGGAAAGACTGATGCTGCGGCCATGGAGGGAGGACGAGGCGGAGGCGCTGTTTGCCTTCGCGTCCGATCCCCGCGTCGGCCCGGACGCGGGCTGGCCCGCGCACGCCTCCGTTGACGACAGCCTCGCGGCGATACGCCGGATGAACTCGGAAAAGGAATGCTACGCCGTCGCCCTGAAGCCGGGCGGGGAGCCGATAGGCAGCATAGGGCTGACGGAAGAGCGGCGCGGGCCCATGAGGCGGCGGAGCGCGGAAATGGGCTTCTGGATCGGCCCGGAGTACCGGGGCAGGGGCTATGCGGCGGAGGCGGCGCTCGCGCTTGCCGACCGCGCCTTCGATCAGCTCGGGCTGAGGACGCTGTGGTGCGCGAGCTATCCGGGAAACGCGGCTTCGGAAAGAGTGCAGGAGAAATGCGGCTTCAGGCCGAAAAAAAGGCAGTACGACGTTTCGGGATACGCTCCCGGGACGAGCGAGCGGGTAAACTTTTCCCGCCTCACCGCCCGCAGGCGGCGGAGAGCGAAAAAAAGACAGGACAGAATGAAAGGGACTGAAAAATGAGCGGCACCAGAGAGGAAACGGCAAGGCGAAGGACCTTCGCCATCATATCGCACCCGGACGCGGGCAAGACCACGCTTACGGAAAAGCTCCTGCTTTACGGCGGGGCGATACAGCTTGCCGGCGCCGTAAAGGGCAAGGCGGCGGCGCGGCACGCCGTGTCGGACTGGATGGAGCTGGAAAAGCAGAGGGGTATATCCATAACCTCATCGGTGCTGCAGTTCGGGTACAAGGGCTGCTGCGTGAACATCCTCGACACCCCGGGACATCAGGATTTTTCGGAGGATACCTACCGCACGCTCATGGCGGCCGACAGCGCCGTCATGGTGATAGACGCGGCCAAGGGCATCGAGCCTCAGACGAGGAAGCTTTTCAAGGTCGTCGCCATGAGGCACATCCCCATTTTCACGTTCATAAACAAGATGGACCGCGAGGCGCGCAGCCCTTATGAGCTGACGGAGGAGCTCGAAAAGGAATTCGGCATAGACACCTATCCCATGAACTGGCCCATAGGCAGCGGCTATGATTTCAAGGGCGTTTACGACAGGGCGGAAAAGCGGGTGCTGGCCTACGGCGAGAGATACCGCGGACAGGAGCGGATACACGCCGAGACCATAGCCGCGGACGATACCGCCGCCCTCGACGAATTCATCGGCGAGGGACTGCGCAGGACCCTTGAGGACGATATAGAGCTCATCGAGGGCGCGAGCAGCGAATTCGATCCCGAGGCCATACGCGCCGGCAGGCTCAGCCCGGTGTTTTTCGGCTCGGCGCTGATGAATTTCGGCGTGGAGCAGTTTCTCGACAGCTTCCTCGAGCTGGCGGCCCCGCCTCTGCCCCGCGTCGCGGAGGGCAAAGAGGTGGACCCGTACGACGAGCGGTTTTCGGCCTTCGTTTTCAAGATACAGGCGAATATGAACAAGGCCCACCGCGACCGCATCGCCTTCATGCGCATCTGCTCCGGCAGATTTGAGCGCGGAAAGGAATATTGGCACGTCCAGGGCGGCAAGAGCCTGCGCCTTGCCCAGCCGCAGCAGATGATGGCCGAGGCGAGGGAGGTCATAGACGAGGCCTATGCCGGGGATATAATAGGCGTATTCGATCCCGGGATATACTCCATAGGCGACACGGTGTGCGAAAAGGGCATGGACGTGCGCTTCGACGGCATACCCACCTTCGCTCCCGAGCATTTCGCGGCGGTGGAGCGCGTGGATACCATGAAGCGCAAGCAGTTCGAGACCGGCATAAAGCAGATAGCCCAGGAGGGCGCCATACAGATATTCCACGAGCCGAACTCCGGGCTGGAGGAGGTCATCGTGGGCGTGGTGGGCGTGCTGCAGTTCGAGGTGCTGGAATACAGGCTCAAGGCCGAATACAACGTGGAGGTGCGCAGGCGGGCCCTGCCGTACGAGTACGTGCGCTGGATAGCCGGCTCCGATACCGATCCGTCGAAGCTCAGCCTGACGGGGGATACGAAATGGGTCCGGGATTTCCGCGGCGGAGACCTGCTGCTGTTCACGGGGCAGTGGGGCATAAAATGGGCCGAGGAAAGGAACGCCGGCCTTGACCTGAGGGAATTCGGCAGAAACTGAGTGATAATGAGCATTTTTTTGCCCGGCCGTTCTTGCAAAGAGCGGCCGGGTATGTTACGCTTTATACATAATATAATGAGACAGCCTTTGAGCGGAAAGGAAGAGGATCATGTATCAGTTCAAGCCTTATACCGAACGTATCGCCAGACTGCGCGACAAGGTCAGGGACAGGATCATCATTGCCGATCCCGTTAAGTCCCGCATCAAAAACGAAGCTCAGGCAAAATTCAAGAATTATCCTCCCATGGTGCAGAAGCCTGCGGAGTCCCTCTACGTGATCTCGAATATGCCCATAGACATAGTGGACGACGAGTATTTCGCGGGCGACGTGGGCAACAAGCACTGGGGCGCGGCCAACGGCACGATGTGGGCGATGATGGATATCGAGCACACCTGGCCCATGGGCGAGGACGGCCTTTACCACGCGCCGGACGACGACCCGACCTATTCCCACCAGAAGCTCGCCATCTCCCCCGAGGACCTCAACGAGATGCGCGAGGACATGAGAAGATCCATGAGCGCGGGCGGCCCCCGCGTAAGAGCCGAGCAGTGGCTGCCCCAGGGCGCCGAGGAGCTGTTCCGCCTCGAGGCCACTCCCTTCGGCCGTCCCGGCGGCTTCGGCGTGCTCATGCCTCCCGGCCACCTGACCCCGGGCTTCCAGAATATCCTCAAAAGAGGCTACGGAGACATACGCAGACAGGCCCAGGACTGGCTGGACGAGCACAAGGGCAACGTGATGGGAAACGACATGGGCAAGTACATGTTCTACAACGCCGCCGTCCTTGCCTGCGACGGAGCCATCACCCTTACGAAACGCTACGCCGACAAGGCCCGCGAGAAGGCGGCCTCCGCGCCGACTCCCGAAAGGAAGGCGGAGCTTGAAAAAATGGCCGAGGGTCTTGACCATATCGCCGAGGGCACTCCCGGAAGCTTCTGGGAGGCCTGCCAGATGGTCATGCTCTACCACGTCTTCCTCATGGTGGACAACGGCCCCGGCGTGACCAGCATGGGCCGCTTCGACCAGTACATATGGCCCTATCTCAAAAAGGACCTCGAAGAGGGCAGGATCACCATGGACTACGCCCAGGAGCTGGTGGACGCCTTCTTCCTCAAGCTGAACATCTTCTACGGCGGCGGCTTCGGCAAGGGCGCCCAGACCGCCGGCATAGGCCATATCGGCCAGCATACCACCATCGGCGGCTGCATCCCCGAGACCGGAGAGGACGCGGTCAACCCCGTGTCCTACATGGTGCTGGAGTCCATTGCCCGCCTGAAGCTCCACGAGCCCACCGTTTCCCTGCGCGTCACCAAGGATACTCCCAAGGAGATGTGGGACTGCGCCATGGCCACCTCCATGAACGTGGGCGGTCTGCCGCTGCTGCAGAACGACGACGTGATCATCCCCGGCATCATGCGCGAGCTGGGCTTCACCCTCGAGGACGCGAGGGATTACAGCTTCATCGGCTGCCAGGAGATCGTCGGCTCGGGCAACGACTACCCCGCGCCCAACGGCTCTTCCATGGGCATAAACGGCATCTACTGGCCCATAGTACTGGATATGGCCATCAACAACGGCATAAATCCCATGAACGGCAGACAGGCGCCGGCGGAATACTGCTCGGGCTACCTCTATGAAATGAAGTCCATGGACGAGGTCAAGGCGGCATATGAAAAGCTTGCCAAATGGATGTTCACCTGGATAGCCACGCTGAACAACTATACCGAGCATGAGTTCGCGCGGCTGTTCCCGTTCCCGAACCTGTCCATATCCACCATAGGCTGCATGGAACAGGGCAAGGACGTGTCCGAGGGCGGCGCGAAATACAACTCCTACGGCGGCACCGCCACGGGCCTCGCCACCGTGGGCGACAGCCTCACGGCGCTGAAATACATGGTGTTCGACAAAAAACTGGTCTCGGGCAAGGAATTCCTCGACGCCCTGCTGGCCAACTGGGAGGGATACGAGCCGCTCAGACAGCGCATCATCAACGAGGTGCCTCATTACGGCAACGCCGATCCCTACGCGGACGAGGAGCAGAAGTACGTTATGGATCTGTACTACGGCATAAGCCGCGCTTTCCATAACGAGCGCTGCGACGTATACAAATGCGGCATGTTCGGCGCGGCGGACCACGTGCCCCAGGGCGAGATAACCTGGGCCACGCCCGACGGCAGAAAGGCCGGCACGCCGATAGCCGACGCCATGAGCCCCGTTCAGGGCCGCGACGAGCACGGCCCCACCTCCGTGTTCCTCTCCTCCTGCTGCTTCGACCATTCGCGCTACATGGACGGAATGGCCGTCAACCTCAAGATACATCCCACCTCGCTTGCCAGCGACGACGGCATCGACAAGCTGGAGGATATGACAAGGACGTATTTCGACGACGGAGGCATGGAGGTGCAGTACAACATCGTGGACGCCAAGACCCTCCGCGACGCGCAGAAGCACCCGGACCGCTATCACAACCTCGTCGTGCGCATCGCGGGCTACTCGGCATATTTCGTGGACATGACCGAGGCCATGCAGAACGACGTGATTTCAAGAGCGGAGCACACGATCTGACCTTATGTAACGGACCGCCGGGCGAAGGGAGCCGAACGCTTCCTTCGCCCGTCAAATAACGGAGGGATATATGGGACGGTACGACAGCCTCTTTTTTCGCTTTCCGAAGGAGGAGGACCGCAGCGGAGGGATGCTGCCCCCGCTGCAGGCCTGTTTCCGGGGAGAGAATTCCGTGCCCGGCTCGCTGGTATGCCTGCCCTACAGGGCGTACCTGAGGCCCGGGATCATAGAAGACGAGCCCCACTTCCACCGCGACGAGGAGTACCTTGCCTTTGTCGGCCACGATCTGCGCAACGCCTTCGACTCCTTTGACGCGGAGATAGTCATGTATATGGGCGAGAGTCCGGACGACATGGAGAAGATCGTCATAGACAAGCCGACCATGATAAAGGTGCCCGGCCTGTATTGGCACGGGCCGATAGAGATAACCCGCCTCGGCAAGCCCCTTTTCTACCAGCCGGTGCTTTTCAACAGCCGTTATTATTCCATCCGCCGGCGCGTCGACAGGGAAGGCAAGCCCTATCTCGAGACCCTGTGCGAGGGCGTGACCCCCTGCAGGCGGGACAGGACCGTGCTCTGCTCCTTCTGCGGCAGCTGCATCGGCGGGAAGGAGGGGTGAGCATGGGACGCTATGATCACCTCATCCACGTATTCGAAAAGGAATACAATACCGTATGGGGCGACTTCATGCCCGAATATCAGGCATATTTCCGCGGAAAGGGCTGCATGGCCGAGGCCAATCTCTACGCCTCGTACCGCTGCTATATGAAGGAAGCCTTCGTGGACAGAGAGTCCAACTTCCACAGCGAGGAGGAGTATCTCTGCTTCATGGGCTATGACGCGGCCGATCCCTTCGGCTCCTTCGACGCGGAGATAAGCTTCTGGATCGGCGAGACCCTCGACAGCCTTGAAGAGCACATAATCACCGAGCCCACGATAGTGCGCATACCGCCGTATTGGTGGCACTGCCCCCTCGAGTACCGCCGGGTAACGAAGCCCGTTTATTTTGAGGTGCTCCACCTGCGCGGCGAGTTCGGCACGTTCCAATTCCGGGAGATCGACGGGGAGAAAAAGCTGGTCTACACCGGCTTTACCACCTTTACCGGCCGCGTCCCCTGCGTGAAGGACGCGAGCAAAAAATGCGATCTGTGCGGCAAATGCGGCAAAAAGGCCCCGCAGCCGGGGGCAATGCCCCAAAGACCCGCTTTCATTCCCGCGGCGGGCGGGGACAGATGCGTGTTCGACGGCGGAAAGACCTGCGATCTGTGCGGCAGGTGCGGGAAAAAGAAGAAGGAATAGGCGAAAGGATGTGCGCGTCATGGACGGCGAAACGAAAGGCAATGTTTACGATATCCAGAAATATTCGGTGCACGACGGGCCGGGCATACGGACGGACGTTTTTCTGAAGGGCTGTCCTCTGCGCTGCCTGTGGTGCCACAGCCCGGAGAGCCAGAGCTTCGACTCCGACCTCGCCTATATGGAGATAAAGTGCGTGGGAGCGGAGGAATGCGGTCTGTGCGTGAGCGCCTGTTCAAGGGGGGCTATAAGCCTCGGAGAGCCCAAGCCGGACCTGAAGGGCGATAAGGAGATACGCAGGCCGGTCATAGACCGGGAGAAATGCGACGTATGTCTCGAATGCGTCTCTGCCTGCCCCTGCCGCGCTCTTTACGATCCCAAAAAGAGCATGACCGTGGAAGAGGTCATGCGCGTTGTGAGGCAGGATAAGAGGTATTATGAAAAATCGGGCGGCGGCGTCACCGTATCGGGCGGGGAGCCGATGAGCCAGTTCGATTTCACCCTCGCCCTTGTAAAGCGGTGCAAAGCGGAGGGATTTCACGTGGCGCTCGATACCACGGGCTTCGCTCCCGAGGAGCGATTTATGGAGATCCTTCCCTATATCGACCTGTTCCTGTACGACCTCAAGCACATGGACTCGGCCATGCATGAAAGACTCACCGGTGTCCCGAACGAAACGATACTTAAAAACGCCCGCGCCATTGTGAAAGCGGGAGGCAGACTTCAGGTGCGCTATCCCATGGTGCCCAGGCTGAACGCGGACGATAAGAACATACGGGCCACGGCGGAATTCTGCACGGAGATAAAGGACGGGATCGACGTGGTGCAGCTGCTGCCCTACCACGGCTTCGGCGCGTCGAAATACGACCGCCTCGGCAGGCCATACAGGCTGACCAACGTTCAGGCCCCGTCCGACGAATTCATGAAGGAGGCTTTGAAGCTCTTTCAGAGCATGGGCCTCAACGCGATGATACACTGAGAGGAAACAGGAAAGGCCCTCCCCCGCGCCGCGATCCGCGGCGCGGGGGAGGGCCTCAGCTTGTCAAAAAAGCCCGACGGGGCTTTTTTGACCGCGCTTCCCGCCGCGCATTTTTCCCGAAAAATGCGATTATCCGGAAAGCCGCGGCTTTCCGGACGGCGGGCGATCCCATTCGAGGCGGGTCTTTCTCGCTGCGGCTCGGTCACGCCGCGGCTCTGATGTGCCACAGGCACATCATTCACTCCCGCGGTGCCGCTTCGCTGCCCCTCGAGCTCCCCCGCGGCTTCGTATATGCTCATTAGTCGCACTGTTTTTTGACAGCCTCAGGCCCTCTTGATATCAAATGATATCAAAAATCCATGAAGAATAGACCGTCTGTCCCGAAGAGCGGGATTTACGGACAGGTTTTCTCATTGTATGATAAAAAAGAAGGCGAAACGGCGCGGAGGACGGTCCCGTGTGCGCCGAAAAAACAACCGGAGGTTGATTTTTACAGAAAAAAAGTATAGTTGACAGCATAAAAACATCAATGTAAAATATTTATGTATTTCAATAAAGAGTATGGGTTAATAATCCACGATGGCGGAGGATCGGTCGTTATAATAAACTATTGCCCATGGTGTGGAAGTGAGCTGTCTTCTGAGAATATGGGACAGGGGACGGTTTGACGGCACGCGGGACGGCTCAGGACCGCCGCCTGTGCGCTGACGGTTTTTCTCGTGACCGTATGGCTCGGCCGAAAGGATAAGGGCCAATGGAGGGGTGACGTTAAACGGGGAGGCCGAGGGGACGATCAATGCGCAGTCCACTGAGCCCTCTGTGCGCCATATGCCGATTTTCCCGGATTAAGAAAGGAAATAATCATGACTTTGTTTGTGTGCAGCGAGACAAATAAAATAACGGAAGAAGAATACAAAGAAATAAGCGCGGGCTTTTGTATAGTAGAAAAATATGACTATGTATATCAAAAAGAGCTGCCGCGCTTCAACAGAGTGCCAGGAAAGAAACCGTACGGACTGCCATACGGGGATAAACCGGAAAAAGTATACTTGGGAATAGGAAATCTGTCCTCTGAAACTGCCGCTCAAAAATACCCTTTTTATTATGACAGTTGTCTTAAGTCCGAAGAAGAAGTTATTGAGATAAGGAACAAGCTGTTTTCCGAGGAGTATTGCGAAGCGGTATGGTTCAAGGTGTACGGTTCCGACGCCGCCGCGCCGGGCGGATATGAGTTCTGCGGGTATGATATTACCTTCGCGCCGGATATCAACGGCGCATTTTCAATGATCAACGACTGCATGTTTATATGCAAATGGCACGGCTGCGATGAGGAGGGAACGGCATTTCGGGATCATTTCGCGGCCTTGAATGACAACGGCTTGTTTGACGACGTTGAAACAGCGCTCTCCTACATGAGGCTTTACCTCAGCTTTGATTGGTCCGAACGCGGCGAATACTGCATATGCGGGATCTACAGAAAAAAAGAAAACACAACGGGCCGGAGATGACGGAACAGAGGACCGATCCCCGGGACGGCGGTCCCGGGTTTAAAATACGCACAGGGGCCGGTTCTATGTGTTCGCTCCCTCCGCCCCGTAGGCGGGAGCCCGGCCGCCACGTTGGGCGTACAAAATCCATTCCGTTACCGCGGGTATGTGTACGACCGGGAGACGGGACTGTACTGCCTGCAGACGCGCTATTACGATCCGGAGCCGGGAAGATTTATCCCGGCAGACGGGCTAATCAGCACAAACCAGGGACTTCTTGGATCAAATATGTTTTGCTGCTGCTTAAATAACCCAATGAGGTTGGCAGACAAAGCAGTGTTGATTATGATTTATATAGATCTGCAGATGCGCGTTATTTTGCAAGACAGCAATGACAAACGAAACGGAGCAAAATGAAAAAAATGTATTGTAATTGTGTTTATCGGATTGACAGCAGTTTTATACTTGGGTTTCCGGACAAAAACCGATCTTGCAATTCAAGGAGAAAATTACAGGCGAAGGGAGCCGAGCTCTTGTCAATTTCCGGAGATCAACTGAAAGCCGGAGTATCTTGAAAAAGTACAGTTGACATCAAAAAAGCATAAATATATAATTCATATGTTAGCGGTAACAGAGCGCGCGAATAAGAGAGGAGCATCATAATGAGAAAGCCGGTCAAAAATTTCAAGGCGGCACTGCTGTCGCTGCTCTTCCTGCTGGCCCTTCTGCCCGCGAGAGCGTCTGCCGCGGCGGAAACCGTCGCCTCCGGCACCTGCGGAGAGGGGGTTGTCTGGACGCTGGACTCCGACGGAGTGCTGACGGTATCCGGAACGGGGGATATGGCCGATTACGACAGAGCCAATAACCTCCCGTGGTGGAATAATCTGGGAAGTATCCGTTCTCTGGTCATTGAAGAGGGAGTAACGGGCATAGGCAGCAGTGCGTTTTACGGCTGCCGCTGGCTGACGAGCGTGAGCATTCCCGACGGCGTGACGGGCATAGGCAGCAACGCTTTTACCGACTGCAGCGGCTTGACGGAGATCACCATCCCGTCCGGCGTGACGGACATAGGCAGAAAAGCGTTTTACGGCTGCCGCGATTTAATGAATGTGACCATACCGGAGAGCCTGACGAGTATTGAAGACGCTGCGTTTTTGAGATGCAGCAGCCTTACAGATATATATTACGCCGGCAGCAGGGAACAGTGGAAGGCTATATCCATATCCGCAAGTAATAATGAAGAACTTCGGAAGGCGTATGTCCATTACGACGGCAGTACAGACGAGGTCGCGGCCTTTGGTACCTGCGGGGACGACCTTGAGTGGGCGCTCAAAGCCGACGGAGAGCTGAGGGTATACGGCACGGGGGAAATGTACGATTACTACTCCGATTATGCGCCCTGGTATGACCTGCGCGAAAGCATCGGCTCCGTTGTCATAGACGAAGGCGTAACGAGCATAGGCGGCTATGCGTTTGAAAGCTGCGGCGCCATGACGGAGGCGGTCATAGCCGAGAGCGTGACGAAAATAGGCGATTGGGCGTTTTTGGGCTGCGCCGGTCTGACGGACATAACCGTTTCCGAAAGCGTGACGAGCATAGGCGCCGGCGCGTTTGCCGACTGCAGCAGTCTTGCGGGTATAAACGTGGCGTCCGGGAACACGAATTACCTCAGTGAATCGGGCGTCATGTTCAACAAAAGCAAAACCGAATTGCTGCAGTATCCCGCCGGGAAAACAAGCGGCGGTTATACGATACCGTCGGGCGTTACGGTCATAGGCGAAGGTGCTTTTCTCGGCTGCACCGGCTTGACAGACGTTGTGATACCGTTGGGCGTAACGGTCATAGGAGAATATGCGTTCAAAAGCTGCACCGGTTTGACAGACGCTGCGATACCGTCGAGTGTGACGGTCATAGGCGAAGGTGCTTTTCTCGGCTGCACCGGCTTGACGGACGCTGTGATACCGTCGAGTGTGGCGGTCATAAGCGACTATACTTTCGGCGACTGTACCGGGATAACGAGCGTTATTATTCCGGAGAGCGTGACGCGCATCGGCAACGGCGCTTTCGGCGGATGTACCGGCCTCATGAGCCTGACCATACCGTCGAGTGTGACGAGTATCGGCGTGTCGGCATTTGACGATTCGGGATATTACCGCAATATAAACAACTGGGAAGACGGCGTGCTGTATTGCGGGAATAGTCTTCTTCGCGCAGATCATAACGGTATTTACGGCGGGTATGCCGTAAAAAAAGGAACGGCGGTGATCGCAGACGGCGCTTTTTCCAACTGCGTCAATCTTGTTTCGGTGAGCATTCCTTCGAGTGTGACGACCGTAGGCGAGTTGGTGTTTTTAGGCTGCGCCGCGCTGACAAAACTGACGATGACGGATGGCGTGACGGCCATCGGCAAGGGAGCGTTTGCCGGCTGCACCGGTCTGACGGACGTGACCGTACCGTCGAGCCTGGCCGACATCGGCGATTATGCATTTTACGGCTGTACCGGGCTTAAAAGCATCGCCTTACCGTACGGTGTGACCGTCATCGGAGAAGGAGTGTTCGGAGAATGCACCGGTCTGACGGACGTGACCGTACCGCCGAGCGTGGCCGACATCGGCGATTATGCATTCTACGGCTGTACCGGCCTTAAAAGCATCGCCTTACCGTACGGTGTGACCGTCATCGGAGAAGGACTGTTCGGAGAATGCACCGGTCTGACGAGCATGACGATACCGCCAAGCGTGACGAGCATCGGAAGCGGTGCATTTTATCACTGCATCGGCATTACGGGCATAACGATCCCCGAGAGCGTGACGGGCATCGGAAGCGAAGCGTTTGCCGCCTGCGTCGGTCTGACGGAGCTGGAGATACCGTCAAGCGTGACGAGCATAGGCGAATATGCGTTTTACAACTGCGCCGGTCTGGCGAAGCTGGTCATTTCGGAGGGTGTGACGAATATCGGCAACTGGGCGTTTGCCCAATGCTCCAACCTGAAGACTCTTTACATCCCGGAGAGCATGACAAGCATCGGGGACCATGCTTTTTCAGGGAGCAGCCGCCCGCAGCTGTATTACGGCGGCAGTCAGACACAGTGGAATGCCATAGCGATTGGGACCGACAATAATCCCATTCTGAATGCTTCGGTCCTTTACGACAGCGCGCCTCCGGCACCGGTTTTTGAACCCGACGTAAAGGGGCTTGTCTGGTACGGCGGCAGATGGGTATATTACAGGGGCGGCAGACAGGACATGACCTTTACCGGCCTTGTGCAGACCGATTACGGTTGGTGGTATGTGGCGAACGGCGCCGTAGACACGGGCTATACCGGGCTGTTCACGAACAAATACGGCACCTGGTACATATACAACGGTCAGCTTGCCGACTGGTTTGCCGGCCTTTTTGCCGACGATTCGGGCGTCCGGTACATATACAACGGTCAGCCCGCCGATTGGTTCAGCGGTCTCGTGCAGACCGATTACGGCTGGCTGCTGATATATGAGGGATGGCTTGCCGACTGGTACACGGGTCTTTTCGTGACAGATTACGGCACCTGGTACATCTATAACGGTCAGCTTGCCGATTGGTATACCGGCCTTGTCCGGACAGACTACGGCTGGTGGTACGTTTACAACGGACAGGCCGCAAGTTGGTACACCGGCCTTGTGGGCACAGACTACGGCTGGTGGTACGTATACAACGGTCAGCTTGCCGATTGGTATACCGGCCTGGTACAGAACGACTACGGCTGGTGGTTTGTTTACGAGGGACAGATCGCGAACTGGTACACCGGTCTTGTGCAGACCGATTACGGCTGGTGGTACATTTACAGCGGACAGGCCGCAAATTGGTTCACCGGCCTTGTCCGGAACGATTACGGCCGGTGGCTGATATATCAGGGTCAGATCGCCGACTGGTACACCGGCGTCTTTGCCGACGATCAGGGCGTATGGTTTATATATGAGGGCTCGCTCGGCGACTGGTACACCGGCCCCTACGAGCAGGACGGCGTGACGTATCAGTTCGTCGGCGGACGGTGTGATTAGTTGACGGCCGTCGGTCGGTGAAATATTGCGGTCAGCCCCGGAGGAGCTTGCCGGAGAACATGTATTGTTCCGACGGCGGTTTCGGCGGCTTTATCGGTCTTATTATGTATTTATTTACTGAGAACGATAAAAAACAGGGAGGCATTTACCCGTATGAAAAAAACGCTTTCATTTCTGCTCGCGCTTGCCATGCTCTTTTCGCTGCTCGCGGTGGGAGCGTCGGCGGCGAACACCGTTCTTTCCACGCAGAAGCTCACTTGCGAGGGCAAGAACGTCGAGTGCGAAAAGTACAATATCGACGGCAGCAACTATTTCAAGCTGCGCGATATAGCTTATCTTCTCAACGGGACGGTCAGTCAGTTCTCCGTGGGCTGGGACAGCGAGGCCGGGGTCGTTTCCATCGTGACCGGCGAGGCCTATGAGCCCAACGGCGGCGAGCTCGATCTTTCCGCCGGCGATCAGTCCGCGACAGCGGTCCCCAGCAGCCAGACCGTCAAGATAAACGGCACAGAGAGGACCGACCTTTCCGTATACAACATCGGCGGCAGCAATTTTTTCAAGCTGCGCGAGCTCGGCGGCACCCTCGGCTTCTTCGTTGACTACGACAAGGAAACCAACACCGCCGCGATAAAGAGCCTTGCCGACGTTGAAAACCCCGACGAATGGCGCATGAGCGGGGAGACAGTCGCTGCAAGGGGCTTTGTCATGGAGGTAGCGAACAGCTATGATGAAAACGGGAGAATGATCAAAAGCGTGATCTCCGATTCCGTCGGTTTATACAACACCGAAACGACCGTTACCTATGACGCCGACGGCAGGCTTCTTTCTCAGGAGTCCGTCGGCACCGTGGGAGGCAGGTACGATTTTGCTTATGACGCCGACGGAAGGACGATCTCACAGACGTTCACCTCGGCCGACGGCGGCACGAGCTACGGCACGAAGTATACCTACGACGAAAACGGCAACGTCCTGACGGAGGAAAGGGAATCCGTTTCCGCCCGTTCCCCTGACAGCAGCGACAGCTTTTTGATTACCAATACCTACGACGAAAACGGCAATCTGACCAAAACGGTCGCCGAGGGCGGCGATCCCTATACGATCGAGTATACTTATGACGCCGACGGCAACGCGCTGTCCGAGACGTACGCCGGGAAAGACTATTCATATGAAGCCGAATACACCTACGACGCCGACGGCAATATGCTCTCCGAAATCTATACCTGGTCAGACTATTCATCAAAGACCGAATATACCTACGACGCCGACGGAAATCTGCTCTCCGTCAGTACGGAAGCTCACGACGCCGACGGAGACCATTCCTACCATGATGAATACGCCTACAACGCCGACGGAGACCTTATCTCATGGAACGGCGACGACGGAAAAAGCGAATATACATATTCCGCCCCGGGTATTATCTCTTCCTGCGTATCGTACGACGCCGACGGAGCGGAGCTTTACCGCGCCGAATTCGACGCCGACGGCAATGTCCTCCATGAGCGCAGTGAACAGGAGGATACCGAAAACTTCTACTGCTACGACGCCCTCGGCAATCTGCTCAGCAGCAGTGAAGAGGCCGTATACGGGAGCGTCGTCACGCTGTATTCCCGCGATTACGCTGCCGGCACATACAGCGCATATGCCGCCCTTGATCTTGACCTGGCTTCCGTGCTTTCCATGATCGCCGCCGGACGCTTCGGCTTCTGATCATAACATAAACATACCGGCACAAAAAGGCCCTCCCCCGCGGCGCGGGGGAGGACCTTTTGCTTTCCGTATCAGTCGAGCTTAAGGTCGTTTTCCTTGATCCAGCCTGCCTTGCGCAGGGGCAGGGCGATGAGAGGCGTAAGGACGGCGGGAAGGACTATGGCTATGAGCAGCAGCCCTACCCAATCCATGGCTGTGACCGCGGCGCGAAGGCCCTCGGCGGTGTCCGCCGCCCAGCCGGTGATCACGCCTATGGGGCCGCAGAGCCCGCAGGTGCCCATGCCGGAGTTGACCGGCGCGCCGTTCATTTCAAGCCTGAAAAGGCAGGTGGCTATGGGGCCGGTTATTGCCGAGGCGAGCGTGGGCGGTATCCATATGCGGGGATTTTTTACGATATTGCCCATCTGCAGCATGCTCGTGCCGAGGCCCTGCGATACCAGGCCGCCCCAGCGGTTTTCGCGGAAGCTCATCACCGCGAAGCCCACCATCTGAGCGCAGCAGCCGGCCACGGCCGCGCCGCCCGCCAGACCGGTAAGGGCGAAGGCCGCGCATATCGCGGCGCTGCTTATGGGCAGAGTCAGCGCGAGGCCGACGACGACCGATACGATAATGCCCATCACGAAGGGATGAAGCACCGTCGCCCATTTGATCAGATCGCCCACCCAGCCTGCCGCCGTGCCTATGGGCGCGGCTATGAGCATGGCGAGCACTCCGCCGACGATTATGGTAACGGAGGGAGTGACGAGGATGTCCACCTTCGTTTCCTTGCTGACCGCCTTGCCGAACTCCGCCGCGACTATGGCGACGATGAGCACCGCGAGGGGGCCGCCCGCGCCGCCGAGGGAGTTCGTGGCGTAGCCCACGGGAGCGAGACTGAACAGCACCATGGCGGGAGCCTTGAGGGCAAAGCCGATGGCTACGGCCATTGCGGGGCCCGCCATTGCGGAGGCGAAGCCGGCGATATCGACGAGAGCCTGACCTATCACCGTGAAAGCCCCGGCAAGGCCCGTGCCGGGATGATCCGCGGCTATGGCGAGAAACACGTAACTGCCGAGAGTCTTGAAGATGGTCCCTATCAGCAGAGAGCAGAACAGGCCCTGGGCCATCGCGCCGAGGGCGTCGATGCCGTAGCGTTTGCCGGAAAACTCGATGTTTTTCCTCTTCATGAAATCCTTAAAGCCAGCCAATTCGTTTTCCTCCGTAAAATAATTAAATAAACAGTCCCGTTATGAAGGCCGCGCAGCAGGCTGCCAGGGCCACGACGATGAGGGGCAGCTTCAGATAAGCGAGTATGCCCGCGGCGAGAAAGCCCGCCGCCGCCGTGCGCAGATCCCCGGTAGAGTAGAAAATGTGCGGAACGGTCATCGCTCCGAGGACGGCGTAGGGGATATAGTAAAAAAAGCTTTTCAGAAAGGGCGACCTTATTTTCCGCCGGAAGACCGTAAAGGGCAGCATGCGTATAAGATAGGTCGTCAGAGCCATCAGGGCTATGTAGATGTACGTATTATACTTCATCGGCGACCTCCGCCTCCGCGGGTCTTATCAGCGCGGCGGCCGCCGCTGCGGCTCCGGCGCTGATTATCACGGAAAAGCCCTGGGAAATATCGGTGAAGTAATACAGCGCGCAGCTCACCGCGGCGCCGAAAACGACGGCGAGCAGTATGCCCGTGCTGCGCCGCGCGGGCGGGATGATGATGGCGAGGAACATGCCGTATATCGACAGCCCGAGCGCCGAGGTCACCGCGGCGGGGAGCAGCTCTCCGGCGGCGGCGCCGAGAAAGGTGCCGGCGGTCCAGCCTATGATGGGTATTAGCGCAAGGCCGTACATGTACCCCGGCGATATTCGCCCCTCCCGCGAGGAGGCCACGGCGAAGATCTCGTCGGTTATCGCGAAGGCCGTGAGCATGCGGCGCAGGGTGGTAAAGCCGCCGTCGAGCTTCTGCGTGAGCGATATCGCCATGAGGGAGTAGCGTATGTTTATGACCAGCTGGGTGAGCACCGTTTCGATAAGACCGCCCGAGGCGGCGATAACGGCGATGCCCGCGACCTGTCCCGCCGAGGTCAGATTGCTCAGCGACATCACGGCGGCCTGAAGTATGCTCAGTCCCGAGCCCGAGGCAAGTATGCCCACGCCGAAGGATACCGAAAGATAACCGAGGCCTATCGGTATGCCGTCGGTCAGCCCGCGTCTGAATTTGTTCGGAGAAGTTGTTCTGTTCACGTTCGTCCTCAGGGCAGCTTTGCCGGTCTGCGCGCCGTACCGGCGCGTTTTTTCTCAATGAAGGCCTTGAGACGGTCAAGGCCGGAGGAGATGATATCCATAAAGGGCTTTGCCATAAGGGCGAACATTATCAGGATCATCACCTCGGGGCGCGCCAGGGGAGCGAGGGTGAAATACTGCTTGAAAAAGATGAATATAACCGCGAAGGCCGCCGAAACGCCCGCGGTCATGACCGCGCGCAGCGCGTTGTAGGGCCTCGCCGTGCGGTGGACCATGACGAGCCCGACCGTGCCGATAACGGCGGTGCATATCGAGGACAGCGCGCCGTCGCCTATGCTGAACTCGGAATAGAAGAACAGTACGCCCACGATAAGCAGCACGTCCGTCAGCGCGGCGGGCAGGGCGCGGTAGAGCACGTTGGGAAGGAAGCGCCCGGAAACGAGGTTTTTGTTGGGCTCCAGCGCGAGCACGAAGGACGGTATGCCTATGGTCAGCGCGTTCACGAGGCTCAGCTGCGCGGGGCTGAAGGGATAGGGCAGGGTGAAAAACAGCGTGATAAAGGCGAGAATGAAGGAAAAAATGTTCTTCACCAGGAACAGGGACGCGGAACGCTCTATGTTGTTTATGACGCGCCGCCCCTCCTCCACCACCGAGGGCATGGCGGCAAAGTCGGAATTCATCAGCACTATGTGCGCCGTCTGACACGCCACTTCGCTGCCCGAGGCCATTGCCACGGCGCAGTCGGCGGCCTTCATGGCGAGAACGTCGTTCACGCCGTCGCCGGTCATGGCAACGGTATGGCCCGCGCTTTTCAGCGCCTGTATCAGCCGCCGCTTCTGTTCGGGAGAAACGCGGCCGAACACGGTATAGCTTTCCGCAGCCCTGCGCACGGCAACGTCGTTTACGAGGGTGCGGGCGTCGACGTATTTATCGGCGTCGGGGATGCCGGCGCGGCGGGCGACCTCGCTGACCGTGGCGGGGTTGTCGCCGGAAATGACCTTTACCGCCACGCCGTGCCCGGCGAAGTAACGGAAGGTCTCGGGAGCGTCGGCGCGGATCTTGTTGCTGAGAACGATGAGGCACAGGGGCCGCGGGCTTTCGGTGAGCCCGTCGGCCGGAAGAGAGCCGCAGGCGGCCAGCAGCAGCACGCGGTAGCCGAGAGCGGAATACTGCCCGGCGATCCGGGCGCATTCGCCCTCCGGATCGGGCGCGAGGATATCCGGCGCGCCGAGAAGATAGCTTTCCTCCGGAGAGAAGGAGACGCCGCCGTATTTTCTGACCGAGCTGAAGGGCAGGCGGGAGACCGCCGTGCGGACGGAGGAGGCGGTAAAATGCCGCCGAAGCGCCTGCATGGTGTCGTTGTCGCCGCTCAGCGCGGAAACGTATTCCGCCATGAGCGCGGAGGCCTCTTCCTCCGAGGGCCCTCCGCTCAGGGTGATGAGCCGCTCGACGTTCATTTCGCTTTCGGTTATCGTGCCGGTCTTGTCCACGCAGAGGGTGTCCACGCGGGCGAGGGTCTCTATGCATTCAAGCTCATGGGTAAGAGTGCCCTTGCGGGCAAGGCGGAGAGTACCCGCGGCCAGAGCCACGCTCGTGAGCAGATACAGCCCCTCGGGTATCATGCCGATTATCGCGCCCACGGTGGAGGTCACGGCGGAGGTAAGGTCCCTGCCGAGCCAGTGCACTTCCTTGATGAAAAGAATGAGGCCGAAGGGGATCACTATGAAGCCTATCACCTTGATGAGCTTGGTAAGCGAGCGCATCATTTCGGAGCTCTGCGGCTTCTTCGAACGCTTCGCCTCCGTCGTAAGGCGGGAAACGAACGAATCGGCCCCCACGGCGGTGAGCCGCGCGCGGCAGCTGCCGCTGACGATGAAGCTGCCGGAAAGGAGCTTGTCGCCCGGGTTTTTCGTTATTTCGTCGGCCTCGCCGGAAACGAGGGCCTCGTTGACCTGCACGCTGCCGTCCAGTACCTCGGCGTCGGCGTAGATCTGATTTCCCGCGGAGAAAACGGCTACGTCGTCCCTCACGGTGAGAGAGGTATCCAGCGACAGCTCCGCTCCGTCGCGTATCACCGTCGCCTTGGGCGCGCTGAGCAGAGTGAGCCTGTCCAATATCCTTTTCGCCCTTATCTCCTGGACTATGCCGATCACGGTGTTGAAAAAAATAATGCCCATGAAGGTAAGATTGAGCCATGAGCCCACGGCGATAACACAGGCGGCCAAAATGAAGAATATGCAGTTGAAATAGGTAAATACGTTTGATATGATTATTTCGGAGACCGTCTTTGACGGCGGCTCAACGGGCGCGTTGCTCCAGCCCGCCTCCATGCGCTCCCGCGCCTGAGCCGAGCTGAGACCCGTGTCCGGCGGGGCGGCGAACACCGCTACGCCGAGTCTGAGTTGCTGCTGCTTTTTTTTCATCTTGCAAGTTCCCGGCGGCGTCCCCGCCGAAGCGGACGGACGCCCGGCGCGGGGCCCTTCGGTATGATCGGATAAGTCGGTAACCACTACTTTATAACAAACGCACGGTAATTTCAAGCAAATACTTCATTTGTTCCGCTTTCGGCGGCGGCAAACGGAACGGCGGATAATAAGGAGCTGAACAATGGCAAAATTCGAACGGGAGATATACGAGGATCTTGACAGTCTGACCGAGCGCATAGAAAAGGGGATACTCGGCGGCAGCATGACGGCGTCCCTCGAGGACGGCAGCGATTTCCGCAGCGGAGACGCCCGCTGCAGCGTCCGCGTATTCGAGCGGTATTCATATACCGGCGGTAACCGCCTCAGCCTGAGCGTGACCCTGTTTCAGCAAGGGGACGGGCCGGTGAAGCTCTCCGCCATTACGTCGGGAGGGAGCAGCGCAAGGTTTTTCAAGATCAACACCTGGGGCGAAGAGGCGTTTCTCGATAAGCTCAGCGAACTGCTGGACGGCAGGGACGATATATAATAGACTTTTTTGCGGGGGTGCATCACATGAACAGGGAAGAAGCGAGGAAAAGAGCGCGCGAGCTGGTATCGAAAATGACGGTCGAGGAAAAGGCGTCGCAGCTGAAATACACCTCTCCGGCCATACCGAGGCTCGGCATACCCGAATACAACTGGTGGAACGAGGCGCTGCACGGGGTCGCCCGGGCGGGAACGTCCACGATGTTCCCGCAGGCTATCGGGCTTGCGGCCACCTTTGACGAACAGCTCGTAGGCGACGTGGCGGACGCGATATCCACGGAGGGGCGCGCCAAGTACAACGAGTTTTCCTCTCACGGGGACAGGGATATCTACAAGGGGCTCACCTTCTGGTCGCCCAACGTGAATATCTTCCGCGATCCCCGCTGGGGCCGCGGCCACGAGACCTACGGAGAGGACCCGTACCTTACCTCACGCCTGGGCGTTGCGTTCGTGAAGGCCCTGCAGAAGAGGGACGAAGAAGGATATATGCGCGCCGCCGCCTGCGCCAAGCATTACGCGGTGCATTCCGGCCCCGAGGCGCTCAGGCACAGCATGAACGCCGAGGCCTCGCCCAGGGATCTGAGAGAGACCTATCTGCCCGCGTTCGAGGCCTGCGTCAGGGAAGCGGAGGTCGAAGCCGTCATGGGCGCGTACAACCGCACCAACGGCGAGCCCTGCTGCGGCAGCACCGTGCTCATACGGGACATACTGCGCTCCGAGTGGGGCTTCAAGGGACATTTCGTATCCGACTGCTGGGCCATAAAGGATTTCCATGAAAACCACAAGGTGACCTCCGGCCCGGTGGAGTCCGTCGCCAAGGCGCTCAAGGCCGGCTGCGACGTGAACTGCGGCTCCTCCTACGAATTCCTCATGGAGGCTTACGAAAAGGGCGCGATCACCGACGAAGAGCTCACCGAGGCAGCCGTGCGCCTGTTCACCACGCGCATACTGCTCGGCATGTTCGACAAGACCTCCTTCGACGCCATACCGTATGAAAAGGTGGACTGCCCCGAGCACGCCCGCCTTGCGCTCAAAGCGGCGGCGGAGAGCGCCGTGCTGCTGAAAAACAACGGCGTTCTGCCCTTTGACAGGAGCGGACTGAAGACGATAGGCGTCATAGGGCCCAACGCGGACAACCGTACCGCGCTTATGGGCAATTATCACGGCACCGCCTCGAGATACATAACCGTGCTCGAGGGGATACAGGACGCGGCCGGAGACGGCGTGCGGGTGCTGTATTCCGAGGGCAGCCATATTTTCTACGACCGCTCCGAAATGTTGGCAAAGCACAGCGACAGGACGTCCGAGGCCGTGATCACGGCAGAGCACAGCGACGCCGTCGTGCTCTGCCTCGGCCTTGACGAAACGCTGGAGGGCGAGGAAGGCTCGGTAAACAGCAAGGCCTGCGGCGACAAGGAGACCCTCGAGCTGCCCGCGAGCCAGGTCGAGCTGATGAAGGCCGTGCTGGCCGTGGGCAAGCCCACGGTGGTGATACTGATGGCCGGCAGCTCCATGGATCTGCGTTATGCCGACGAGCATGCCGACGCGGTCATGCAGGTATGGTACCCCGGAGCCCGCGGAGGAAAGGCCGTCGCCGATATCCTTTTCGGCGACGCCGTGCCCGGAGGCAGACTGCCCATAACGATATATAAGGATACTGCCGATCTGCCGCCCTTTGAGGATTATTCCATGAAGGGCCGCACTTACCGGTATCTGGAAAGCGAGCCCCTGTATCCCTTCGGCTTCGGCCTCGGCTACGGAAAGCTCACCTTGACCGACGCGGTGAGGGAGGGGAACAGGGTGCGCATAGCTTACCGCAACGACAGCGCGTACGACTGCAGCGAGGTGCTGCAGGTATACGCCGAGCATCCCTCCTCGCCCTTCGATACCCTGCATCCCTCGCTTTGCGGCTTCAGGCGGGTCTACGTCCGTCCCGGAGAGACCGGCAGCGCCGAGGTGGAGCTCGGCGCGTGGGATACCGTGGTGGACGACGAGGGTAAGCGCGTAAAGGCAGAGGCGGTGCTCTGGGCGGGACTGTGCCAGAACGACGGCCGCAGCGTCGCCCTGAGCGGCAGCGCGCCCCTGCGCGTAAAATAAAGTGAAGCTGTATTTCGCTCCCATGGAGGGAGTGACCGGGAGGATATACCGCGCGGTACACAGCCGCTTCTTCCCGGGCATAGACAAGTACTACGCCCCGTTTTTCTCCCCCACGGAGACGAGGCGCATACCGCCGAAGGATATGGAGGAGCTCAAACCGGAGAACAACAGGGGCATGGTCCTCGTGCCGCAGCTGCTCGCGAACAGCGCCGATAATTTCCTGTGGGCGGCGCGCGAGCTTCGGCAGCTGGGCTATGAGGAGGTAAATCTCAATCTCGGCTGTCCCTCCGGCACGGTCACGGCGAAGAAGAAGGGCGCGGGGCTGCTGGCGTACCCCGACGAGCTGGACGCCATGCTCGAACGCATTTTCTCTTCTTCCGGAGCGCCGAGGATATCGGTGAAAACGCGCATAGGCTTTTCCGAGCCCTCGGAGCTTAAAAGACTGATGGAGATATTCCGGAGGTATCCCATATACGAGCTTACGGTGCATCCGCGGGTAAGGGAAGATTTCTATAAAAACGGGGTCAGGCTTGACGCCTACGGATACGCCTGCGGGACGAGCGCGGCGCCGCTTGTTTACAACGGCGATATCTTCACCGCCGGAGACTTCGCCGCGCTGCTGAAGCGTTTTCCCGAGACGCGGGCGGTGATGATGGGAAGAGGCCTGGCGGCGGACCCGGCCCTCGCAAGACGGATAAGGACGGGCGAAGGGGCGGACAGGGAGACGCTGAGGGCTTTTCACGACGAGCTGTTCCGCGCTTACGATGATATCCTTTACGGCGATACCGCGCTGCTTCACAGAATGAAGGAGCTGTGGTCATACATGATATGCCTTTTCAAAGACGACGGGAAATGTTCCAAACGTCTGAAAAAGGCGAAGGACCGCGCCGAATACGCCGCGGCGGCCGCCGCGGTCTTCGACGGGCTTGAGCTGCTCGGAGAGGCGGCAGGCATAAGATAAGGGAGGTAAATATGGGAAAGATAAGACTCGGAAAGACCGGGATAACGGCGGAGAAAAACGCCTTCGGCGCCCTGCCCGTGCAGAGGGTGGACAAGGCCGCGGCCGTAAGGCTGCTCAGACGGGCCCGTGAGGGCGGCATGAACTATTTTGACACCGCCAGATATTACACCGACAGCGAGGAAAAGCTCGGCGCAGCCTTCGAGGGCATGCGCGATGAGGTGGTGATAGCCACCAAGACCGGCTCCGCCTCTCCGGAGGCCTTCTGGGAGGACCTTCATACCTCCCTGCGCCTGCTGCGGACCGATCACATAGACGTTTATCAGTTCCATAATCCGTCTTACGTGCCCGAGCCCGGTGACGGCACGGACATGTACGAATGCATGCTCGAAGCGAAGAAACAGGGCAAGATACTGCACATAGGCTTTACCAATCATAAGCTCGGGCTCGCCCGCCGGTGCATAGAGAGCGGCCTTTACGAAACGCTGCAGTTTCCTTTCAGCTATCTCGCCTCTCCCGAGGATATCGAGGTGGTGCGCGCCTGCGAGGCGGCGGACATGGGCTTCGTGGCGATGAAGGCCCTTTCCGGCGGACTGATAACCGACTCCCGCGCCGCCGCGGCGTTCATGAACGGATACGGCGGCGTGCTGCCCATCTGGGGCATCCAGCGGGAAAAGGAGCTGGACGAGTTTTTGTCGTATATCTCCGCGCCCCCGGTCATGGACGCGGAAACGGAGAAATTCATAATTAAGGAAAAAGAGAGCCTCAGCGGAGACTTCTGCCGCGGCTGCGGCTACTGTATGCCCTGTCCCATGGGCATAGAGATAAACACCTGCGCGAGGATGTCGCTGCTGCTGCGCCGCTCGCCCTCGGAGGGCTGGCTCGGCGAGAGGGGGCAGGCCATGATGAGCAGGATAAGCAAATGCATCTCCTGCGGGAAATGCCGCTCGAAATGCCCCTACGGACTGAATACCCCCGAGCTTCTGAAAAAGAATTACGAGGACTATAAAAAAGTCCTCGCGGGAGAAATAAGCGTATAAAAAAGGGCGGATAAAGTACCGGGGACTTTATCCGCCCTTTTTTACAGGATCGTAAACTCGCTTTTCCGGCTCTCTATGATACCCTCGGCCCGGAGCCTGCTTATCTCCGCCGACAGCGCGCTGCGCTCCACGCCGAGATAGTCCGCAAGACCCTGCCTGTCGTAGGGAATGGTGAAGGAACTGCTTTTATTGAGCTTTGCCTGATACATCAGATAGGTCATCAGCTTTTCGCGGGTAGTGCGCCGCGAGGTTATCTCTATTTTCTGATTGAAAACAAGGTTTTTCTCGGCTACCAGACGCAGCAGATTGAATATCATGCGGCTGTGGAACTGGCAGGCGTTGCTGCAGGTGGTCACGATGCGGGAAAAATCGAGCAGCAGCACCCGGCCGTCGGCCGAGGCCGTCATGCTCACGGGCAGGCTTTCCACCCGGGCGCAGGCGAAGCTCTCGCCGAAGAGCTCTCCCGGCGAGATCAGGGCGACTATGCTGCGGTTGCCGTAGTAATCGTCCCGCACCAGCTGCACCGAGCCCGACAGGACCACGCCTATCGTTTTCGCGTCCGAGCCTTCCTCGAAAATGATCTGGTTTTTTTCCACCTCGGCAACGCGCGCTCCGAGACAGGAGAGCATGGCGGGCAGGTCTTCGTCGCTTATCCCGTTGAAAAGGGCGCAGTTTTTCAGCTCGTTCAGATATTTTTTCATTATTTTCTTCCCTTTTGTTGTATAAACAACGGAATTATCGCCCTCAGTATATTAAGATAAGGGCGAAAAGTCAAGACGAAGGGAGATAATGAAAAATGTCGGTGCCGATTTCGGAAATGATAGAACAGGTGATCAACAAAAGCGGAGTGCTCCTCATAGTGAGCGGAGAGGCCGTGGTATACGACACCCACGCGGCGACGGTATATATACCCAAAAGCCAGTATCGCAGCTCGTCGATGAACCTGATAGGTGATTTCAAGACGCATCTCGGGCATGAGCTGCTCTGGAGCCGGCACGTGGATATGGACTGCTGCTCCTCCGAGCTCCTGAACGAGCTGGGAAAGGCAGGCTTCGGGTACAAGGTGCTCCGGGAGGATCACAAGGGCACGGTCGCGGAGCTGACGCATTCCTGAAAAAGTTCCGGCGGGGGAGGAAAAGGATATGAGCTTTACGGGCTGTCAGAGCAAGTCAAAGGAGATAACGATCGAAGAAAAGCGCTGTCCCCGCTGCGGCGCCGAGATAGAGATATTTTCCGTGGACGCCGAGGCAAAATGCCCTGACTGCGGCTTCACCGTATACAACGATACGATGAGCTGCGTGCAGTGGTGCAGGTACGCAAGGGAATGCGTGGGCGAGGAGCTTTACGAAAAGATGAAAGAGGTCGCCCGGCGAAGGGAAGAGCGGAAACAGCTCGCGGAAGAGTAAAACGGACGGACTTTGCCCCCTTTGGGGGACGGGATAAGGAAGAGGCGCGGGCTGTCCCGCGCCTCTTGACATGATATAGATCCTCCGGTCAGCTAAGGTCGACCGGGGAAAAGCATTGGCTCCACACGGAGGAAGACACTGCGCGGAGCGCATCCGCGATCGCCGCTTCATGATGCGGATGAATAATAAAGAAGAAGTATCGCAGCGATACTCTTGTAAATTTCAGCCCGCGGCCCGAAGCGCCGTCAAAATCGGGACTTTCAATAAGTTTCCGGTGTTGATCGATATAAAACCGGTCGTCTCTTCGGGCTTGATGCTGGTAGTAGATTACGCTTGAGTTTTGATGATAATAATCCACAAGCTCATCAGGCATCACATATTTGTTTTCTTTGGGCTTGCCCGCGGCAGAGGGGACTATCAGGCCGTTGTCGGGATCGGCGAATACTACGTCGACTCCTTTGAGTCTTTGCAGAGCTTCCTCATGCCAGGCTTTGCGCCTTTCGGTTCTTTCGGCTCCGGAAAGACCGGAAAAATCAAGAGACTCGGAATAAAACTGCGCTTTCAGTATACTGCTCGTTTCAAGAGCAAGAATATTCCGTTCACCGGAATCGACGATCTTTTTCAATTCCCGAAAAAGGGGTTCGTCGCATGCGCGATAATCGTCGTCTTCCAAATAATCCACATAACGGCCGTCGCCGTTGTGCTCATCCGGAACGAGATACCAATTTATGCCTTCGGACAGGCCCGAGGTCTGAAGCGCCCTGAGCAGACCGAGCTTTCCAAAATCTCCGATGTCACCCGCGTATCTGTTTTGCATTCGGTTTCATTCCTCCGTTTGCCTGTCCCGCGCAGTTTACAGCGCGTCGATATAATTGCAGGCGGCTATGGCGGCCGAGGCGCCGTCGGCCACGGCGGTGGTCAGCTGGCGCACGGTCTTGGAGCGGCAGTCTCCCGCGGCGAAAACGCCCGGAGTGGAGGTAAGGCAGTCCTCGCCGGAGTCGATGTAGCCGTATTTGTTGAGAGAGACGAGCCCGGCAAAAATATCGTTTTCCGGGATAAGGCCGATCGCGACGAAGAGCCCGTCGCAGGCAAGCTCGCTCTCCGCGCCGGAGGCGCGGTCGTGTATCCTGAGGCCGACGAGGTTTTCGCCCTCGGTCATGAGCGAGTCTATCGCGGCGCCGGTGATCGCGCGGACGTTGGGCCTGGAAAACAGTATGTCCTGAGACTTCTTTTCTCCGGTAAAGTAATCGAGATCCTGTACCATGATGACCTCGCGGCAGTTTTCCGAGAGGAGTATGGCCTCCTGCAGGGCGGAATTGCCGCCGCCCGCCACCACCACGGTCTTGTCGCGGTAAAAGCCTCCGTCGCACACGGCGCAGAAGGATATCCCGCTGCCGACGAATTCGTTCTCCCGCTCCAGGCCGAGCATGCGGTGCTTAACGCCCGCGGCGATTATTACGGCCTTTCCCTCGTAGTCGCCGCCCTCCTCGGTGAGAACGTGCTTTATATCGCCGTCGCAGCGTATGGCGGTGACGGTCTCGACCTCGGCCTCGGCGCCCTGATAAAGGATCTGATCGAACAGGTCGTCGGCGAACTCCGCGCCGCTCATCTGCTTTCTGCCGGGGTAGTTTTCCACCTTGGGAGAGTAGGTTATCTGGCCGCCGAAGCCGTTTTTCTCTATGACAAGGGCGGATTTGTTGTTCCTCCGGGCGTACAGCGCCGCCGTCATGCCCGCGGGCCCGCCGCCGATGATGATTATATCGTACATTTCACGAAGACCTCTCTGTCGTATTTATGCTTCTGCTCCCTCAAAGATCGGAAAACGATCGAGGGAGCAGTTGTCGTTTTGCGCGGGCGGATATTATGCCAGGCAGGCGGACGCTCCGGTGATATATTTCTTTATCTCGGGAACTCCGTAGTATTTATCGTAGCCTGCGCCGCTCTCCACCACGAGAGTGGGCGCGCCCTTTATGCCGTATTTCGTGGCCAGGTCGAGGTTATCCTCGGCTATGAGCTTTTCATAGGCTATGCCGGCCTTGTTCAGCTGGGCCTCGGCGGCGCGGCAGTTGGGGCAGGTCACGCGGGCGAAGAGCGTGAGCTTCACGCCGTCGCCGGAGGCGGCGGGAGCGGGAGCGGAGGCGGACGGGGCGTCGGCCTTTACGGCGGTCCTTTTCATCCTGGAGGCGCCGATGTCGTAAACCTTGCGCTGCTTGAATTCCTGAGACTTGCCGTCGTTCCAGTTCTGCACGGGACGGTAGTAGCCGGTTATGCGGGAATAGACCTCGGCCTTTTCGCCGCAGTGGGGGCACACGTACTGCTCGCCGGTGAGGTAGCCGTCGTTTTTGCAGATGGAGTAAGTGGGGGAGATGGTGTAATACGGGAGCTTGTAATTCTCCGCGATCTTGCGCACCAGCGCCGCGGCGGAGCTCCAGTCGGGCATCTTCTCGCCGAGGAAGGCGTGGAAGACGGTGCCGGAGGTATAGAGGGTCTGCAGCTCGTCCTGGATATCGAGAGCGGTGAAGATGTCCTCGGTATAGCCCACGGGCAGGTGGGAGCTGTTGGTGTAATAGGGCGTTCCGCCGGCCTCGGAGGCGGTGATGATCTCGGGATAACGCTCAACGTCGTGCTTGGCGAGGCGGTAGGCGGTGGACTCGGCGGGAGTGGCCTCGAGATTGAAGAGGTCGCCGTACATTTCCTGATAATCGCTCAGGCGCTCGCGCATGTGGTTGAGCACTTCCTTGGTGAACTCCACGGCCTCGGGCGAGGTGAGATCCTTTCTCAGCCACTTGGCGTTGAGGCAGGCCTCGTTCATGCCTACGAGACCGATGGTGGAGAAATGATTGCCGAAGGTGCCGAGATAACGCTTGGTATAGGGATACAGGCCGGCCTCGAGCAGGTCGGTGATGACCTTGCGCTTGACGTCGAGGGAACGGGCGGAAATATCCATCATCTTGTCAAGACGGGAGAAGAATTCCTCCCTGGTCTTGGAGAGATAGGCTATCCTCGGCATGTTGATGGTGACCACGCCGATGGAGCCGGTGCTCTCGCCGGAGCCGAAGAAGCCGCCGCTCTTTTTGCGCAGCTCCCTCAGGTCGAGACGCAGACGGCAGCACATGGAGCGCACGTCCGAGGGCTCCATATCGCTGTTGATGTAGTTGGAGAAATAGGGCGTGCCGTACTTGGCGGTCATCTCGAACAGCAGGCGGTTGTTCTCGGTATCGGACCAGTCGAAGGTGTTGGTGATGGAATAGGTGGGGATGGGGTACTGGAAGCCGCGTCCGTTGGCGTCGCCCTCGATCATGTTCTCGATAAACGCCTTGTTTATCATGTCCATTTCCTTCTGGCAGTCCTTGTAGCAGAAGTCCATCTCGCGGCCGCCCACGATGCAGGGGAGCTCCGCCATGTCGGCGGGAACGGTCCAGTCAAGGGTGATGTTGGAGAAGGGCGCCTGAGTGCCCCAGCGGCTGGGGGTGTTCACGCCGAAGATAAAGGCCTGAACAGCCTGCTTGACTTCCTTGTAGGAGAGGTTGTCCACCTTGACGAAGGGGGCAAGGTAGGTGTCGAAGGACGAGAACGCCTGAGCCCCGGCCCATTCGTTCTGCATGATGCCGAGGAAGTTGACCATCTGATTGCACAGGGTGATGAGATGTCCGGCGGGCTTGGAGGTGATCTTGCCGGTGACGCCGCCCAGACCCTCGGTTATCAGCTGGCGCAGGCTCCAGCCGGCGCAGTAGCCGGTGAGCATGCTGAGGTCGTGTATATGGATATCGGCGTTCCTGTGGGCCTTCGCTATCTCGTCGTCGTAAACCTCGCTGAGCCAGTAGTTGGCCGTTATGGCGCCGGAGTTCGACAGGATCAGGCCGCCCACGGAATAGGTGACGGTGGAGTTCTCCTTCACGCGCCAGTCGTTCTCGCCGAGATACTTTTCCACGGTGTTTTTGTAGTCCAGCACGGTCTCGCTGACGTTTCTGAGGCTTTCGTGCTGCTTGCGGTAGAGGATGTACGCCTTCGCGACGTTTTCGTAGCCGCCCTGGCTCAGCACGGTCTCGACGCTGTCCTGGATGTCCTCGATGGAAATGAGCTCGTCGCGGATCTTCGGCTGAAAATCGGCGGTGACCTTCAGGGCGAGAAAATCTATGACGCTGTCGTTGTAATTGGTGTCGGTGGCGGTAAAGGCCTTTTTCATCGCCTCGGCGATCTTGACTATGTCAAAATCGACTATGCGGCCGTCTCTTTTTATTACACGATACATGATTATGATTCTCCTTTTGTCTGATAGCGAGGACATGATAACACAAAGCACAAGATATAGTCAAGAGAAAAATGAGGAATAACTATATCTTGTGCATTATTTTATTCTGACGAGTTTTCAGTCCACGCCGCGCAGACATGCCGAAGGCACGTGCTTCCGCGCCGCGGCAAGCATCGCGTCAAGCTCGGCGCGGCTCGGAGCGCCGAAGCCGTCCGCAATGACGTCGCCGGAGTCCTTGAAGCACTGGATGAAATATCTGTCCGCGCCGGCTATCATGCGGCCGATGGCGTCAAAGTCCTCCGGGGTGTGCAGGCCGCTTACGGCGGTGGTCCTGAACTCGTATTCGATGCGGCCCTCGAGGAGCAGGGATATGCTTTCAAGGACGGGCTTGAGATCTACGGCGGTTATGCCGCAGGCCGCGGCGTAGCCCTCCGGGGAGGATTTAACGTCCATGGCGGCGTAATCGGCAAGACCTTCCTCGATGATGCGGCGGAGCATGGCGGGATCGGTGCCGTTGGTATCGAGCTTCACGGCAAAGCCGAGCTTTTTGATCTGCCCGAGAAAATCGGGCAGGTCCTTCTGCAGCGTGGGCTCGCCCCCCGTTACCGCGACCCCGTCGAGCAGTCCCCTGCGCTTTTCAAGGAACGAAAACAGCTCCTCGTGCGAAACGACGGGAAGAGAGGCGGGGCGAAGGACGAGAGAGGCGTTGTGGCAGAAGGGGCAGCGGAAATTGCAGCCGCCGGAAAACACGGTGCAGGCCGTCCGGCCGGGAAAATCGAGCAGCGTGAGCTTTTGCAGTCCGTTTATCGTCATTATGGTTCACCCGATACGGATTATACAGCTTTGCCTCCGTCTTATCAACCGCGGCAAAAAAAAATAATGCCGGCGCGGGAAAAAAATGATATACTGTACGGACAGCAAAAATAATATTTCCGGAGGCAAGGAATGCACGATCAGCTGACCAAGGAAGACATCAGAAAAATGCAGGAGGAGATCGACTACCGCAACCGCGTGCTGCGGCCCAAGATAATGGAGGACGTGGTCACGGCGCGGAGCTACGGCGATCTCAGCGAAAACTTCGAATACAAGGCGGCAAAGCAGGAGCAGCGCAAAAACGACAGCCGCACGCGCTATCTTGAAAGGATGATAAAGACCGCCGTCGTCATAAGCGACGAGTCCGACGAGGATACCGCGGGGCTCTACGACCTGGTGGAGCTGTATTTCGAGGACGACGACGAGCTGCAGCAGATACGCCTGGTGACCACGCTGCGGCAGGACTCGACAAAATGGCTCATAAGCAACGTTTCGCCCCTCGGCAAGGCGGTCATGGGACGAAAAGCGGGCGACAGGGTGAGCGTGAAGGTCAATGAGGAATACAGCTATTACGTTCAGATACGCTCCGTGACGAAGGGCGAGGACGACGGCTCGATAGATATACTTCCGTACTGAGACGGACCGGAGAGCGAAAGGAAGGAGCATGGATATGGGAAAACGCGCGCTCGTAACGGGCGGCTCGGGCGGCATAGGCTCGGAGATCTGCCGCGCTCTGGCCGGGGACGGCTGGGAAGTGTTCGTGGGCTATCACAGCTCGCGGGAGAACGCGGAGAAGGTGGCCGCGGAAACGGGCGGCACGGCGGTTTACGCCGACGTATCGAAGCCGCGGGACGTGGAAGAGATGTTTGAAAAGACCGGGGGCGTCGACCTGCTGGTGAACAACGCCGGCGTCGCGCACTACGGGCTGATAACCGATCTGAGCTTCGACGACTGGAGAGAGCTTTTCGGAGTGAACGCCGACGGCGCCTTTCTGTGCTGCCGCGCGGCGGTGCCGTACATGGTCAGACAAAAAAGCGGCTGCATCATCAACGTGTCGTCAATGTGGGGACAGGTCGGCGCATCCTGCGAATCGGCATACAGCGCGTCGAAATCCGCCACGGTGGGCCTGACAAAGGCTCTGGCCAAGGAGCTGGCCCCGTCGGGGATCCGCGTGAACTGCATCGCCCCCGGCGTGGTGCTCACGCCCATGCTCAGCGTTTTCAGCGACGACGAGCTGGAGGATCTGAGACGGCAGACGCCCCTGAGCTTTCTCGGAGAGCCGAAGGACGTGGCCGCTCTTGCGGTCTATCTGGCTTCCGACAGGGCGAGATACATGACGGGGCAGATAATAGGCATAAACGGAGGCTTCGTGATAGTCTGAGCCCGGGACGGGAGGAGCGTGCATGAAAAGCAGATATCTTGCGGCGATCATAGGGGCGATCGCGGCGGCAGCCGCCCTGGCCCTCGTTTTCGCGCCCCGGTCGGCGGGGACAGCCAAAGTGTATCTCGACGGCGAGCTCGTTTTTTCCGTAGACCTTGACCGGGTGGAGGGGAGCCGCTGCTTCAGCGTCGGCGAGGGCAACACCGTGCAGGCGGAGAAGGGCCGCATACGCATGCTCGACGCGGACTGCCCCGACAGACTGTGCGTGGACATGGGCTGGAGCTCGTCTCCGGCGAAGCCCATAGTCTGCCTGCCGAACAAAGTGATGATACTTATTGACGGCCGCGCCGACGCCGACGCGGTTTCGGGGTAAAAAAATGAAGACAAGAAAGCTTGCCTTTCTCGCGCTGCTTTCCGCGGCGGCGCTCATAATCTTCACCGCGGAGGCGCAGCTGCCTCCCGTGGTTCCCGTGCCCGGGATTAAGCTCGGCCTGAGCAACATCATAATACTGACCGCGCTGTATCTGTACGGCCCGTGGGAGGCCGCGGCGGTCATGCTTGTCAAAATACTGCTCGGCTCGGTCTTTTCCCAGACGCCGTCCGCAATAATATACAGCGCGGCGGGAGGCGCGCTCAGCCTCGCGGTGATGACGCCGCTCAGCCGCATACTGAAGGAAAATCAGCTGTGGGGCCTGAGCGCCTTCGGCGCGATGGCCCATAATATCGGACAGCTTGCCGCGGCGATCGCGGTGCTGGGCAGCCCGGGACTTTTATGGTATCTGCCGGTGCTGCTGCTGTCCGGCACGGTGACGGGAGCGTTCACCGGCCTGTGCGCCGCTCCCGTGGTCCCCCGGCTGAGGAAAATGATAGATAACGGGAAAAAATAAAGGACCGCGCGGTATTCGCTTCCGCACGGTCCCTTGATTTATCTTTTGGGAAGGTACCAGCCGGGGTCCACCGCCACGCCGTCGAGGGTCATGCCGAAATGCAGGTGCGACACGGTGCCCGTTTCCGCGAGCGCGGTATCCCCAACGGAGCCTATCACCTCGCCTATCCTGACCGTGTCGCCCACGGACACCGCGGGCGTGGCGGCGAGGTTCGAGTAAATGCTCGTCATCCCCCCGCTGTGGCGAAGGATGACGGTGGTGCCGTACATGCCGTCGTCGTAAACGTCGGCCACGGAGCCGTCGGACGAGGCCATGACCAGCGTGCCTATCGGGGCCGAGATGTCCATGCCCGCGTGGGTGCGCCAGTCGGCCATGGTGCTGTCGTAGAGCAGCGCGTCCACGGAATGGGGCGTTTCCACCGTGCCGGAGAGGGGCCACTGGAAGTGCAGCACGGCGGGCTCTTCCCGGGCGGGCTCGGGCTCCTCGGGAGGAAGCTCGCTCAGCGTTTCGGCGGCCGCCTCGTCGGCGCCGGGCTGCGGCTCGTCGGGGACTTCGCGGGGGGGCACGGTGAGCGCGGGCGGAGGCTCGGGCGAGTAATCGCCGTAAAAAGGCGCCCGGGTCGCCGGGGCGGAAAGGGTGGGATCGCCGGACTGGGGAAGCTCTACAAGTTCTGTACCGCTGCGGCCGGAGGAGATCATCCGGGCTGCCGCGCCTATCACGGCCACGCAGAGGAACAGGACTATGTAGAAGCCCTTATCCCCCGTAAAATCTGCCGCCCTTTTCAAAAAGGGCTTTTTCTTCTTGCCTGGGTTCAAGCGGATCACCTCGTAAAAAAAGACTCTGCGGTAAGTATTGACCGCAGAGCCTTTTTTTATACATATGGCATATAAGACTTACAGATTGAAGAACGCCTCTCTGCCGAGGTAGCGGGCGGCGGAGTCGAGCTCCTGCTCTATCCTGAGCAGCTGATTGTATTTCGCCACGCGGTCGGTGCGCGAGGGAGCGCCGGTCTTGATCTGTCCGGCGTTGAGCGCCACGACGAGATCGGCGATGGTGGTGTCCTCGGTCTCGCCGCTGCGGTGGCTGACCACGGCGGTATAGCCGGCGCGGTTGGCCATCTGTATAGCCTCTATGGTCTCGCTGAGAGTGCCTATCTGATTGAGCTTGATGAGGACGGAGTTGCATACGCCGAGCTCGATGCCCTTTTTGATGCGCTCCACGTTGGTAACGAACAGGTCGTCGCCGACAAGCTGGAGCTTTTTCCCGAGGGCGTCGGTAAGCAGCTTCCAGCCCTCCCAGTCGTCCTCGGCCATGCCGTCCTCGATGGAGATGATGGGATATTTTTCCGCGAAGCCCACGTACATATCCACCATTTCGCGGCGGCTCATCACCGTGCCGCGCTTGGGCAGATGATAGCAGCCGTCGGCCTTGTCGAACCAGTCGGACACCGCGCCGTCGATGGCGAGCATGAAATCGTCGTAGGGCTTGTAGCCGGCCTTTTCTATGGCCGCGACCAGAGCCTTGAGAGCGTCCTCGTCGCTGTCGAGGTTGGGAGCGTAGCCGCCCTCGTCGCCCACGCCGGAGGCGGGCACTACCTTTTTCAGCGTATGGAAGACCTCGGCGCACATGCGCAGGGCTTCTCTCCAGCTTTTCGCGCCGACGGGCATTATCATGAATTCCTGGATATCCACGTTGCTTCCGGTGGCGTGTGCGCCGCCGTTGAGCACGTTCATCATGGGCACGGGCAGGGTCCGCGCGTTCACTCCGCCTATATAGTTGTAAAGAGGCAGCTCCAGAGACGCGGCGGCGGCCTTGGCGCAGGCCAGGGACACGCCGAGTATCGCGTTGGCGCCGAAGCGGGATTTGTTGGCGGTGCCGTCCAGCTCGCACAGCAGGCTGTCGATGGCGGGCTGCTCGGCGGCGTTGAGCCCGATGATCGCGTCGGCTATCTCGCCGTTTACCGCCTCCACGGCCTGGAGCACGCCCTTGCCGAGATAGCGGCTCTTGTCGCCGTCGCGCTTTTCACAGGCCTCGTAAACGCCGGTGGAGGCTCCGGAGGGCACGGCGGCGCGGCCCATGGAGCCGTCGTCGAGCCAGACCTCGACCTCAACGGTGGGGTTGCCGCGGGAGTCGAGTATCTCGCGCCCGAGAACGTCGGTTATTTCCAGAAATCTGCTCATGTCGTTATACCTCTCTTATTATATGATCAGGCTGACGCCCGACATCTCCGTCGGTTTTTCCAGCCCCATGAGATACAGTATCGTAGGCGCGATATCGCACAGGCGTCCGTCGCGCAGGCCCACGTCCGCGCCGCGGATAATGAAGGGGACCTTGTTGGTGGTATGTGCGGTATGCGGGGTATTGTCGTCGGCGAGCATCTGCTCGGCGTTGCCGTGGTCGGCGGTGATGATCGCGATGCCGCCCATTTCCTCGACGGCGGCCACGGTCATGCCCACGCATTTGTCAACGGTCTCCACGGCCTTTATAACCGCCTCCCATACGCCGGTGTGGCCGACCATGTCGCAGTTGGCGTAGTTGACCACGATAAGATCGTACTTCCCGCTCCTTATGCGCGAGCATACCTCGGCGCAGACCTCGTTTGCCCGCATCTCGGGTATCAGGTCGTAGGTCTCGTATTCCTTGGGCGAGGGGATGAGCACTCTGTCCTCGCCCTCGAAGACCGCCTCTCTCACTCCGTTGAAGAAAAAGGTCACGTGCGCGTATTTTTCCGTTTCGGCTATCCTCAGCTGGGTCATGCCCATGCCGCTGAGATATTCGCCCAGAGTATTTTCGGGAAACTCGGGCGGGAAGGCCACGCTTACGTTGGGTATGTCCTCGGCGTACTGCGTAAGGCATACGAAGTCGACGGGGAAAAAGCCGTTTTTGCGCTCGAAGCCGTCGAAATCCGGCGTGACGAAGGCGCGGGTCAGCTCTCTGGCGCGGTCGGGGCGGAAGTTCATGAAGAACACGGTGTCGCCCGGCTTCACGACGCCCTCGCGGTCGCAAATCACGGGCTCTATGAATTCGTCGGTCACGCCGGCGGCGTAGGAATTTTCCACGGCCTTGACGGGATCGGGCTCGAATACGCCCTCGCCGAGGACGATGTTGTTATAGGCCTTTTCCACGCGGTTCCAGCGCTTGTCCCTGTCCATGGCGTAAAAGCGGCCCTCCACGGTCGCCACCGCGCCGAGGCCGATCTCGCGGCACTTGTCGAGGCACAGGCGCATGTAGCCCTTTCCGGAGGTGGGGGAAGAATCCCGCCCGTCGGTAAAGCAGTGTATCCATGCCGTCTTCACGCCCCGGGCCTTAAGCAGCTTCAGAAGGGCCCAGACGTGGCCTATATCGCTGTGCACGCCCACGTCCGACAGCAGCACGAAGATATGCGCCCTGCCCCGGCAGCCGTCGGCGGCCGCGGTAAGAACGGGATTTTCGAAAAAGCTTCCGTCGGCTACGGAATTGCTTATGCGCAGCAGGCTCTGATATACCACGCGCCCCGCGCCGATATTGGTGTGGCCGACCTCGCTGTTGCCCATGGTGCCCTCGGGCAGGCCGACATGGGTGCCGGAGGCCTCGAGAGTGCTGTGGGGGCAGCCGCGCCACAGAGAGTCGAAATTCGGGGTGGCCGCGGCTCTGACCGCGTTGCCGCGGCCGCTGTCCGACAGGCCGAAGCCGTCCATTATTATAAGCGTTACGGGTGTTTTCATTGCTCAGCAGCTCTCACTATCTCATAAAAATCTTTTGCGTTCAGGGACGCGCCGCCTATCAGCCCGCCGTCTATATCCGGCCGGGCGAGAAGCTCCGCGGCGTTCGACGGCTTCATCGAACCGCCGTACAGCACGGACGTTCCCCGCGCCGCCGCGGCGCCGAACATATCGCGAAGGGTAAGGCGTATATCACGGCACATTTCCTCCGCCTGAAGGGGAGAGGCGGTGTTGCCGGTGCCGATGGCCCAGACGGGCTCGTAAGCAATAACGGTGTTTTTCAGCTGCGGAAGGTCGAGGCCGTAAAGGGCCTCCCTGAGCTGCCGGCGCACCACGTCGAACTCGGCGCCCTTTTCCCGCTGCGCCGCCCGCTCGCCCACGCATACTATCGCCCGCAGCCCGTGCCGAAGGGCGGTTTTCAGCTTGCGGCCGACAAGCGCGTCGTCCTCGCCGTGGTATTCCCGGCGTTCGCTGTGGCCGATGATGACGTATTTTGCTCCGGCGGCCGCGAGCTGCGACGCGGAGACCTCGCCGGTGCGCGCGCCGTTGTCCGCCTCGCTCACGTCCTGAGCGCCCACGGCGACAGGACTGCCGCGGAATACCTCCGCCGCGGCGGGGATCATAAGAAAGGGCGTGCATACGACGATCTCACAGGGGGGCTTTTTGCCCGCAAGAGCGAGCAGCGCCTCGCCGTAAGGGCGCACGTCGGAAACGTCCCTGTTCATTTTCCAGTTTCCGGCGATTATCGTTTTCCTGTACCGTCTGTTCATGCGCTTACCGGTCCTCCAGACAGGCTATGCCCGGCAGCTCCTTTCCCTCCATGAACTCGAGGGAGGCGCCTCCGCCGGTGGAGATATGGGTCATGCGTCCGGCGAGACCGAGCTTCTGTACGGCCGCAACGCTGTCGCCGCCGCCTATCACGGTGGTCCCGCCGCAGCGGGCCATGGCCTCGGCGACGGCCTCGGTGCCCGCGGCGAACGCGGGCTGCTCGAACACGCCCATGGGGCCGTTCCAGATCACGGTGCCGGAGCTCTCGATCTCCGCGGCGAAAAGCCTGCGGGTCTGCTCGCCTATATCCAGCCCCATCATATCCTCGGGGATGCGGTCCGCCGGGCAGCTCACGCCCTCGGCGGAGTCGATTGAGGGCGCCGCGACGGCGTCCGTCGGCAGCAGGAGCTTCACTCCGTTTTTCTTCGCCTTTTCCACCATGGCGGCGACGTAAGCGAGCTTTTCCCCGTCGAGCAGCGACTTGCCTATCTCGCCGCCCAGGGCCTTGATGAAGGTGAAGGCCATTCCGCCGCCGATGAGAAGCACGTCGGCCTTGTCGAGAAGATTGTCTATCACGGCGAGCTTGTCGGCCACCTTGGCTCCGCCGAGCACCGCCGTCATGGGACGGGCGGGAGCCTCAAGAGCGCCGCCGATGGCGCTGAGCTCCTTCTCGATGAGGAAGCCGCAGCAGGAGGGAAGAAAAGCCGCGACTCCCGCCGTGGAGGCGTGGGCCCTGTGCACGGTCCCGAAAGCGTCGGATACATACAGATCGGCCATGGAAGCGAGCTCGGATGCGAAGGCGGGGTCGTTCTTTTCCTCTGCCGCGTGGAAACGGAGATTTTCCAGCAGCAGGACCTCGCCGGGCTTCAGAGCCGCAGCCATGGCCGCTGTCTCGGCGCCTATGCAGTCGGGCGCCATTTTAACGCTTCGCCCCAGCAGCTCGCCCAAACGGACGGCTACGGGAGCAAGAGAAAGCTCGGGCTTAACTTCCCCCTTGGGGCGTCCGAGATGAGAACAAAGTACGGCGCTGCCGCCGTTGTCAAGGATATATCTGACGGTAGGCAGCGCGGCGGTGATCCTGGTGTCGTCGGAGATCCGACCGTCCTTCATGGGAACGTTGAAATCACAGCGCAGAAGGACTTTTTTGCCCTTCAGGTCCATGTCCCTGACGGTCTTTTTGTTGCAGTTCAAAGCAAAAACCCCCTTTATTTAAGCCCGGCAAAACCGAGCTGTCTCAGTGCCTCATAGCACATGACTGCCACGGAATTTCCGAGATTCATGCTCCTGGCGTCGCTGATCATGGGAATGCGGAGGCAGCGGTCGCTGTATTTTTCGCGCAGCCATTGGGGAAGCCCCGCCGTCTCCTTGCCGAAGAGGATATAGCATTCGTCGCTGAAGCGCACGTCGGTATAGCGGTTGGCCGCCTTGGTGCTCGTCAGCCATATGTCCGCGTCGCCGACGAGCTGAAAAAAGCTGTCGAGAGAATCGTATACGCGTATATCGAGCAGGTGCCAGTAATCCAGCCCCGCGCGCTTCACGGCCTTGTCGGAAATATCGAAGCCGAGCGGACGGACAAGATGCAGTCTCGAGCCGGTCACGGCGCAGGTGCGCGCGATGTTGCCCGTGTTCTGGGGGATCTCCGGCTCGACGAGAACGACGTTGATCATATCTTTACCTTTTTATGTGTTTTTTATTTTGCCCGCTTCTTTCATTGTAATACCGCCCGCGCGTCAATTCAAGGGAAAACGGTCGACCGGACGGACAGAAAAATATCCGCGCCGCGCGGATCTCCGATATGTATTGTATACCCCACGGAAGAATAATTCAACCGCTTTGCCGAAAGACGTTACGACAATCATACCCGGCGGGAAAAAAATCACGGATCCGCGTTGGGGGAGCGGGCTGTTGAATACCGTCCGGCCGTGTGTTAAAATCAATGGCAACTGATCATTCGGACAGGCGAAGAAAATGAAAGAGATAAAAAAAGACCTGCGTGAAAACAGAACGCGCGGCGCGATACTTCTCAATATGCTCATGGCGGCCGTCAGCCTGTTCATCAACGGCTTCGGGATATATCTGACCATACAGGCGAATATCGGCGCGGCGCCGTGGGACGTGCTGAGCCTGGGGCTGTCGAAGAGCCTCGGGATACTGTACGGGAACGCCTCCGTCGCCGTATCGCTCCTGATACTGATCATCGATATCCTTATGAAAGAGCCTGTCGGGACAGCCATGTTCATCGACGCGGTGGTGGTGGGAAAAGCCGTGGATCTTTTCAACCGGCTCAATATAGTGCCGCCCTGCGGCTCAGTCGTCACGGCGGTCCCGGTGATGCTCGCGGGACTGTTCGTGCTGGCGTATACGCAGTATACCTACATGCTCGCGGCTCTCGGCTGCGGGCCGCGGGATACGCTGCTGGTGGGGCTGGCGAAGCGTTTCCGGCGCGTTCCCATAGGCCTTGTCAGCATCGCGCTGCTCAGTACGGCCACCCTTATCGGCCGGCTGCTGGGCGGCCCGGTCGGGCTCGGGACCGTTATCTGCGCCTTCGGAGCGGGGCCGGTGATGCAGCTCGCTTTTCGGACGGTGCGCTTTGACGCCACGGCGATAAAGCATCAGCGGCTGGGGAAAACTTTAAGCATACTCTTCGGGGGTCGGGCGGCGCAGCCCTGAGCCCGTCGGGACCGTGTCCGTATTTTAAACAGGAAAAAACGCTGCCTCTGTGCTTTGAGGCAGCACTTTTTTTCGTGCGTACCGCCGGGCGGCGCCGCTCAGTCCGGGCGCTCGCCGAACGCTCCGTCCTTTACCAGCTCCAGGAAGGCCTCCACCACGCGGGGGCTGAGCTGGGTGCCGGAGCAGCGCTTTATCTCCTCGACCACGCTGCCGAGCTCCATTTTCCTGCGGTAGGGCCTCGTGGAAAACATGGCGTCGAAGGTGTCGGCAACGGCTATTATCTGCGCGACCTCGGGTATCTCGTCTCCTTTGAGGCCGCGGGGATAACCCTTGCCGTCGTAACGCTCATGGTGGCAGCCGGCGCCGAGCGCGATATCGGGAGCGATGTCTATTTCCTTGAGAACGTCAAAGCCCTTCTGCGAATGGCCCTTCATGAGCGCGTATTCCTCGTCGTCAAGGCGGCCGGGCTTGTTGAGCACCGCGTCGGGAACGGCGATCTTGCCCACGTCGTGCAGAAGGGCGATGTGGTACATGTGATTGACCTCTTCGCGGCTCTTGCCCATTTTTTCGGCCAGCATCGCCGTGTATTTCGCGACGCGGGAGGAGTGACCGTTGGTATAATGGTCGCGCATGTCGACGCATTCGGAAAAAACCTTGGTGATATCGTCGATATAGCGCTGCTGTTCCTCCTGCCGCTTCAGGAGCAGTCTGGTCTTGCGGCGGATAAAGACCCTTACGGACAGCGCGATGACCGCGGCGAGCAGCACGGCGCAGACGACATAGAACCAGGTCTGTTCCGAGAGCCGTTTTTCCTTGACGATGTACAGACAGTCCTCGGCGGAGTATTCGCCGGTGATGGGATCCGTCACCTGAACCGTAAGCGTATAGCTGCCTCCGGCGAGGTTGGTATAGCTGACGGCGATATGCTTTTCGTGGGTATAGATCATTTCGGTATCGAAGCCGTCGAGACGGCAACCGAGGATGAACTCGGCGGTGTCGGAGAAAAGCAGCTCGGATATGTCCACGGTGACGCGCTTTGCGTTTTTCGATATCCGGAGAGTCGTCGGATGCTCATAAAGCACGTCGTCCACCTCGACGCTGTTCAGCACGACGGGGGGCATCGCCGCGTTCGTGCCCCGGAAAAAGAAGGCGCTCACGCCCCTGCGGGTGGGTATGTACAGCGTGCCGTCCTCGTCGAGCCAGCTCCAGGTGTTGGCGTTCAGCGTGCCGGTCAGTCCGCATTTTACGCCGTACTGAGCCGTATATACCTCCTCTCCGGCAAGCACCCCGGCCTTGTCGGCGGAAAATACGCCGCCGTTCTGCAGCAGCCACAGGCGGCCGCCGACGTCGTAAAGGCCGAAAATGCTTCCGGAACCGGGTTTCACGCCCGCGAGCCTTCGAAAGCTGCCGTCTTCATAATAGAAAAGCTTATCCGCGGCGCAGACGAAGAAATTGCCGTCGGCGTCGGAGTCGGGCTGCATGCGAAGGATGACGCCCTCGCTGAGCCCCCGGTCAAAGCCGAGATTTTCCGGCCCGTTTTCCGTCAGTCTGTATATGCCGCTGCCGTCCGTGCCGACATAAATGCTGCCGTCCAGCTCCATGGCGCACAGCACCGAGGTCGTCTCAAGGCCGTCCTCGGCGCCGAAGCTTTCGACTATCGCGCCGTTTTCGACGATGCAGGCCCCGCCCTGGTGTCCCACAAGCATCCGTCCGTCCGAAAGAGCGTATACCACGCGGACCTTTTCGCTGCTCAGTCCCTCCGCGGGGCCGAAATCGAAGCTTTCCCGGGTCGCGGGATCGTAGCACAGCGCGCCGTGAGGGGAATACGTCGCCATCCACACGCGGCCGAGGGCGTCCGCGGTAATGCAGCGTATCCTTATGCCGCGAAGAGCTTCGACGATGTCGGCCTCGACGGGAGACCAGTTTTCGTCGTAAAGCAGCAGCCCTTCGTCGGTGCCGAGATAGAATACGCCGTCCTGCTTTGCCACGGCGTTGACGGTACGGCTCCCCAGATCGGAATTGTAATTGCAGCTGTCAAAGCAGCCCGAGGAGAAGCGTACGACGCCGTAGTTGGAGGAGGCCACCCAATAGCTGCCCTCGCCGTCCAATATCGCGCTGTTGGCGGAGATGTTGTTTTCAAGCCCGCAGTTCACGCGCCGGTAGCCGCTTTCCTCTTCGAGGACGCCGAAGCCTGTCAGGGAGCTGACGAGTATCGAGCCGTCGGCCGCGGGCCGTATTTCATTGACCGCGCCCGCGCCGGGGAGGGCATACTCGGTGCGCGCGAAGCTGCCCGGGTCCTCCGGCACGGTATCCGGGGCATATGTGAGCTTTACTATCCTTTCATCGGTAAAGCCGACGTATATATTTTCCGAACCGTCGGAGCAGACGGCCGAAACGCCGCCGCTTCCGAACAGCTCGCCGGAGGAATACCCGGCGATGAAGCCGCCGTCGGAGAACACGAAAAGCCCGCCGCTGTCGCTTACCGCCCATATGTTCCCGCGCCCGTCGGCCGCCGCGCCGGTAAAACGGGCGTTTTCCGGCTCGGGACAGGCGCAGGGTATCAGCTCCGCGTCGGCGAGCTTCGCCATGCCGGAGGTGGAAGCGGCGTATACCGTGCCGTCGGGCCCCTCCGCAAAGCCCCGTATACTCAGAAAGGAGGACCCGTCTCCGGACAGGATGCGGGTCCAGACGCCGCCGCGCAGCATGTAGGCTCCGGCGCCGTTGGTGCCTATATACAGCGTGCCGTCGGAGCCTTCGAAAAGGGCGCGTATCGCGGAGTTGTCCAGACGGTCGCTGAAATCCTGCATGACGGAGCCGTCATAGCGTATCAGCCCGCTGTAGCTGCCTATCCACAGATAGCCGTTCCGCGTCTGCAGGACGGCGTTCGCCTCTCCGGAGAGAAGACCGTTCTCTTCGTTGAACACCTCGACGATACAGCCGGGCCGCCGGCCGCCGTCTTCCGCCGCGCGCGCCGGAAGCGTCGGGAGAAGCAGAAAAATGCCGATCAGAAAAACAAATAACCGTTTCACATTTGTCAGCTCCGTATGACTTGGTAATAATATACATTTAAACCTTATCATAATAACATATACCCGGATAATACGCAATGACCGATAACGGACAACGCCGCGAGTCCGGATCTTCCGCGCCGACCGGCAGCCGGCTTTTCATTTTGCGGCGCCGGAGATCGCGGATGCCGGTTTGAAACTCGGCGGGAACGAAAAAAGCTCCGCCGCGGAAAGCTCCGGGGCGGAGTGCTTCTGCCGATATAAGGACGCCCGCGGCCCGGCCGCGCCGTCACAGAAACCCGCGCAGATCGACCGCCAGCTTTTCCTCAAGGGCGATCAGACGGCGGGCGGCGCCCTTGGAGGCCTCGTCCGCGGCCGCGTATTGGTTGAGGTATTTGCTGAGCGATTTCACGCCCATGTTGCAGCCGTCCGTCATCAGATCGGCTACGGCGGCGTCGCCGTCGTGCATCATCAGCTTCAGCCTTGTCATAAGCTCCGACATGGCCGAGGCAATGGCGGGCGGGTCCTTTCCCTCGTCGCGGTAACGGTCAAGGAGCCGCCGCAGCTCCGAGCCCAGCGCCTTATGGTCGTTTTTGCAGTCCGTCAGGCGTTTTTCCGGCGCGTCCGAGCGGACGTGACCGAGAACGCTGTCTATTGATGAAACGCCCATCTTCACGCCCTCGTCGCACTCCCGCAGAAGTCTTACCGTGTCCCGTTCGATCATTTTACAGGTTCCTTTCATCGTTTTCCGAACACAGTATTTCCCGCTGCGGGAAGGATTATGCGGCGCCGGAAGCGGGTATTTCCGTCATTCGCCCTTACGGCAGCCGTCCTTTCCGGCATACGCCAGAGTCCGGCGCAGCGCGCTTTCTTTTTCCACGCCCGCGAGACGCAGCTTGTGAGCGTACCGCAGAAGATCCGAAAACTTCTCCGATGGCGATATGCCCGCCTCGATGAGATCGCGCCCCGTGACGTAAGGTCTGCTCATGTATTCCCGGTAGACGGCGAGGCGTTCGGTGAGATAATCGAGGCAAGGCCCGATCTCGCGGGGAGGCAGCTTCCCGAGTCCGTCGGCCGCGGAAAGATATATCAGCGCCTCGGGGTCCGCCGAGCTGTCGAACAGCCTGTTCGAGGATCTTACCGGAGCGCCGCTTTCGGCCAGCATCCCGGGCTTCATATGGAGCAGGGAAAGGTTTATCACGTATTCCGTGAGCGCCTTTTCCGACGTCAGCCGCGTCATAAGGGAGCGGACGAGAGGAAGGCCCGCCTTTTCGTGCCCGTAGGAGCGGATCTCGCCGCCGACGGTCTGAGTGCAGACCGTCTTGCCCAGATCGTGCGCGACCGCCGAAAGCATGAAGCCGAGAGGATTTTTCACCTTGTCCCGGAATCCGACGGCGGCGTCCGCGACCATCATGGTGTGCGTCCAGACGTCGCCCTCGGCGTGGTGCTTCGGGGACTGCCTTACGCCTATGGTCCGTTCCAATTCCGGGAACCATACGGAAAGACCGTCGGTATCCCGCAGAGTCTCAAAGAAGACCGAGGGCCTGCCGGATCTCAGCAGCGCCTTTTCCAGCTCTCCCATGATCCTTTCCTTCGGAAGAGAGGACAGGTCCATGCGGCGGCACAGCGCGGCCGTTTCGGGAGCGAGAGCAAAACCGAAGCGCGCGGCAAACTGCGCCCCCCGCAGGACCCTGAGCGGGTCCTCCGCGAAGGTCGAGTCGTCGACGTGGCGTATTATCCCCGCGGCGAGATCCTCCGCGCCGCCGAAATGGTCGACGAGCTCTCCGGTAAGCACGTCCTCCAGAAGAGCGTTTATCGTAAAATCGCGTCTCAGCGCGGCCTTGTACGTCCCGATGAACGGATCGACGCTGATATCGAAATCCCTGTGGCCGACGCCTCTGTTTTCCTCTCTGCGGGGCATGGCGATATCGAGAGAATAACCCTTCAGATTGTATATCCCGAAGCTCTCGCCTATCGAAATGCGCTCGCCGAGGGAGTCGAGGATCGCCTCCAGCTGATACGGATAAAGACCGTGGACCTCGATGTCGACGTCTTTGGTTTCCTCGTGACGCAGCCTGTCGCGCACGTATCCGCCCACATAATAGGCCGTGCCGCCCTCCCGCGCCGCCGAGCGCGCGATCCTTACCGCCATGTCGGTGTTTTTTTCATGCATGTCGTCCGATGATGTAAATGATTTCATAAGCAGGCAGCAACGTCTATTTTCCGGTAGTCATCAGTATGTCTTCCAGCTTTTCGAGGAGAAAATCCGCCGGATCCTCTCCGGAATCCCTGAGATCGATCATCTTCAGCAGCTCGTCGTCGTTTATGCTCAGCAGCAGCTTGCCGTGCTCCTTCAGACAGCCGTCTGCGGCGAACTGAGCGTTTTTGGAAAAGCCTTTTCGGGAGATCAGCACGGCGGCATTGCGCGATAGAACCTCTGCCGCCCGAGAGCGTATCTTTTCGGCGCTTTTTGCCCTTTTTTCTTTGTCAGACGTGGGAACGGATGATCGTATCTATACCTAATATACACTCATACCGACGCGCAGACAACGGAAATTTGCGATTCCGGATATCACGGACGGCGCCTTATCAGGATCCCCGTTTTTCAAAAAGTCCCGCCTGCCGGCGGAGCTTTTTCTTATAGGTCCCGTCTGCTGTATGAAATGATATACCGCACATTTTCCGGAAGCGCGATACCGGGATCGGCTTCCGCAAATCGCCCGTTATGCCCTTCTTCCCGCATCGTCAGGTCAAAATGCGCTAAGGCAATACCGACGTCTGCCTTCTGGATATCTCCGAGCGGACTGTCCCTCAGGGATTTCTCTTCATAGAAATGAACGACGTCATCTGAGACAACTGCTCTCCAGGGCTGTTTGTTAGCGGCAGAGGGAGCCCATCTTGCCATTTCCAGAGCATCGGCATAGATACCGGCGGATGAAGCAGTCAGCCGATCCCCGTACTTTTTGTCGAAAAACAGCTGCTCAAAAGGGATCCTTTCATCAGCCTTCAGGCCTTTGCGCATCAGGGATTCGCGGATCGATCTCTTCTGCGCGGGATATCCGACCGGACTCGCAGCCGGGAGGACTTCGTCGCCGTGAACGTCCATAGCCTTTTCGAAAGCAGCCCTGCTGAGCGAGGCAGCAAGCATCACGGTCCCTATACCGAGAGATTCCGCGTAAAGGCACACGTGCTCAAAGCTGTATCCGAAGCCGATCTCATAATGCCTGCAGCGTTTCACCTTTGCGGCAAGATACAGCTCTGCTCCTACGATCACCGGGCTGGAAAGCCCATACTCTTTGGCGTCAAGCAAACGAAAATCCACGGGAACGTCAAAGGGATTTGTCTGAGATCGAGCGAACTGCTCGAGTGCCGCCCGGTCATCATCCTTAAGAGGCTCTCCGGTGAAGGTCCTCACGCTTTTCCTTTTGCGTATCGTTTCTTTTGCGGAGAATGTCATAAGGATCGCTCCCTTTCGTGCTTGTATCTGATACTGATCAGTATGGCGATCCGGCCCTCTTTTGTCAATATCCGCACATAAAAACAGCCGGGTCCGTACCGGACTTCACACCTTTATATGACGTTTGCGCCGCCGGCGCAAGTGACGGATTTGCGGCAAGCGGCAAAAGTGATGCCGCTCCCGTCGACCGCAGGGATGTGATGTGTTCCGCTCCCGCGCCCAAGGCACGTCATTTCCAAGCGATATTGCCGCTTTGGCGGCGGTGATATTATGCCTTGCGGCATAGTGATATTTTTCGCTGCCGCGAAAAGCGATATTATATTCGCCTCAACTGCGCATCCGAAATTATCCCCGCAGGAGTTCAATCGCGGCATTCGCAGGCATTGACCCGGAGGTCGTTGATTCCGGCAAAAAGCACTCGGAGAGCGATCCTTCCACAAAGCACGCCTCGCCGCATCTGCGCAAGACGCTCTTTCAGATCATGTCCACCTATCTCAAGCTCTCGCCGCCGGATGAACCCGTCTACAGGTTCATCGACAAGAAACGTGCAGAGGGCAAGCTCTTAATACTAAAGCATCCGCTTCAAATCTATTTTCACGCAAATATGTATTGACAGAATCCGGGAAAACAGGGTATACTATCATCGCAGAAAAGTATCCGCTTCAAATTATAGTTTAGCTGAAACTTATAAGGTGACCGCAATGCGAAACATTGATACGATCCGATCCGTGTTTGATGCCCATGACGGCATGATGCGCACCGGTGATCTGAGCCGAGAAAAAATATATTATGCCGATATCCGGTGGCTGATCCGTGAGGGGTACATTGAGAAGGTCCGCACCGGGTATTACCAGTGGATAAAAAATACCGATCCCAGCGAGCTGAGCACGATTGCTCGTCTCTTCCCCGATGGGATCCTATGTATGGATACGGCGCTCCGGCATTACGGATACAGCGACAGGACGCCGGCAGAATGGCACCTTGCGGTAAGCAAGGATTCCAATAAAACCCGATTCCATATTGACTATCCTTTTGTAAAGCCCTACTTTGTGGAGCCGGATCTCCTTGAACTTGGCCTTACTTCATGCGAAATAGACGGGGTTTCTGCCCGCATTGTGGATAAAGAGCGCGCAATCTGTGACTGTCTCCGATACCGCAACAAGATGGATCGGGAGATCTTCAACAAGGCTATCCGGAGCTACATCGCCGATCCGGAGAAAAGCATTCCTAACCTGACGGCCTATGCGAAACCGCTTCGAGTAGTCAAGCCGGTTCGGGATCTGATAGGAGTGTGGCTGTAATGGCAGACCGGGCAGCATCGGTACTTGCAAGACTGAAAAACAAAGCGAAGGCCAACGGCATCAGCTATCAGCAATGCTTGCAGCTCTTCTTCCAGGAAGAGTTTTTACGCAAGCTGGCCGCCTCCCCATACAAGAATAACTTCATTCTCAAAGGCGGTCTTTTCATTTATACGCTGACAAACTTTGAGAGCCGCGCAACGGTAGATGTGGATTTTCTGCTGCGCGGGCTGAGCAGCGACATGGCGCGCATGGATGAGATCATCGCTGAGATCCTGGCCGTGCCCACCGGGAATGATTTCGTCCGCTTCGAGGCAAAGCCCACGGCGCCGATCGCCATGCAGCGGGAGTATCACGGGATCAGCACCCAGATCACCGGCTGCATCAAAAACGTCCGGATCCCCTTTTCGGTCGATATAGGCGTGGGAGATATCATCGTCCCCGGCACGACTGTGCGCACCATGCAGACCCAGCTTGACGGCTTCGATGCGCCGGAGATCCTGACGTACTCGCTGGAAAGCACCGTGGCGGAAAAGCTTGATGCAATCCTCCGGCGCTTTGAGCTGACCAGCCGTATGAAGGATTTTTATGATATTTATTATCTCTCTCGAACCTTCGACTTTGAGGGAGAAAAGCTGAAAACCGCGCTGCAGAAAACGCTGCAAAACCGCGGCACGCCCTATGGAAAAGACAGCTTCGCCCGTGTCCTCGCGCTGGCGGAGGATGAAGACATGAATGTGAAGTGGCGGTACTTTCTTCGGACCCTCGGCAGCATGGAGCTCAGCTTTCGGAGTGTTACGGATGCCATTGGCGCTTTCCTCCAACCGGTATGGGCAGCCATGATCTCAGGTGATACAATGGCAAACCATTGGAGTGCGGCAGAGACCAAGTGGAGCGTTTGAATTCAGAAAAGAGAGATAGACATGATTACAAATAAGGAGTAATCACCATGAACGAGAGATTACAGAGATTCACCGATCTGATGAAGCAGATCTTTGAGCTGGACAAGTCCGACCTGGACTTCGGCATCTACCGGATCATGAATATCCGCAAGGCGGAGATCGAGAGATTCCTCACGGAAGGTCTGCCCGAGAAAGTACGGGATACCCTTGCGCCTTTTGCCCAGGGGGACCAGGAGGAGATCCGCCGCCAGATTGCTGAGATCGAGAAGAATGCCCGTGATTTTGGCATGGATGCAGCAGCGCTTCCCGAAGACAATCCCATGGGTAAGAAATACCGCGAACTGCAGAAGCAGCTTGCCGAAGGCACCGATCTCGCCGCGCTGGAAACGGATGTGTACTCCGCTCTGTACTCCTTCTTCAACCGCTATTACGAGGAGGGCGACTTCATTTCCAAGCGCCGGTATAAAGAAGGTGTCTATGCCATTCCCTACGAGGGCGAGGAAGTCAAGCTCTATTGGGCAAACCAGGATCAGTACTATATCAAGACCAGCGAGAACTTCAAGGACTATACCTTCCTTGTCGGGGACTATACCGTTCATTTCCGGCTGGTGGACGCCACCACGGAACAGAACAACAACAAGGAATCCGCAGACAGCAAGCGCGTTTTCATGCTCTTTACGGAGGACGAGGAAAACTATCCCGGCATCAAAACCTTTGAGTACAACGACGAGACGAAAGAACTGATCATCCGCTTCATCTTCGATATTCCCGAGGATAAAAAGAGGAAATACTTCGACGAAAACTATGAAGCCATCCGCAAATTCGTTTTTGAGAATCACCTTCCCATGTGGCAGGATCTGCTGGCACCGATCCCCACGGGCAAGGGCAACGACACCACTGACCTGCTGAAAAAGCACCTGAACGGTTACGTCGCCAAAAACACCTTTGATTACTTCATTCACAAGGACCTGCGGGGCTTCCTGAACCGGGAGCTGGATTTCTATATCAAGAGCGAGATCATGCATCTGGATGATCTGGATACCGGCAACGAAGCCCGCGTGGAGACCTATCTTGCCAAAGTGAAAGCCGTCAAGCGGGTTGGGAAGATCATCATTGACTTCCTCGCCCAGATCGAAGATTTCCAAAAGAAGCTGTGGCTGAAAAAGAAATTCGTCGTGGAGACCAACTGGTGCTTGACGCTGGACAAGGTGGACAAATCTTTCTGGCCGGAGATCATCGCCAACAAAGCGCAGATTGACGAATGGATCGCCATGTATGCCATTGACGAAGCCGAAGGCTGGACCAATCCGCCCAGCTTGGATTTCCTGCGCCATAATCAAAACCTGTTGATCGATACCAAATACTTCAACGATGCCTTTACAACGCGCATTATCTCATGCATTGATCAATTGGATGAACAAATAAATGGTGTTCTGTTTAACAGTGATAATTTTCATGTCGTTTCATTGCTTCAGTCCAAGTACCATCATAATATATCGTTTGTATACATAGACCCGCCATATAACACCGATGCTTCATCAATACTGTACAAGAATAATTATAAAGACAGTGCTTGGCTATCTTTGATTAGTTCTAGGCTTGAGTATACTCAAAAACTAATCCAAGATAATGGTATGATATGTGTGGCGATCGATGATGAAGAAGTCTGTGGTCTGAGGTATTTATTAAGTACTGTTTTTGAAAAACAAGTTGGAGTCGTTGCTGTTAGATCAAACCCAGCAGGTAGAAAAACAAAAGGTAAATTTGCACCATCTCATGAGTATGCGTTGTTTTTTGGAAATGGAGTAGATTCTATTCCGACATCGTTAGAAAA
>JAEEGH010000940.1_pt1 | contig 88284 bp, 68 predicted proteins | sample 9134181 | NCBI WGS metagenome assembly JAEEGH01 (sample SAMN16246544, study PRJNA631951) | gut metagenome | biome: gut microbiome; feature: rumen; material: DP-attached | host: Bos | place: Iran: Karaj | collected 2018-10 | reverse complement strand
TGGAAGGGTGCCAAATTTGCCACGGAGAACGCCCTGCCCAACGTCGCCTTCCTGCGCACCAGAATCGACTTCATCAAATCGATCTTCGCTCCGGGCGAGGTGTCGGAAATCTGGATAACCTTTGCTGACCCGCAGCCCAAGAGCCCCAACCGCCGCCTGACATCGCCGGTATTCCTGGACCGCTACCGCGCCTTCCTGAAGCCGGGCGGTATCGTCAACCTCAAGACCGACAGCCAGTTGCTGCACGAATACACCCTGGAGGTGGCGCGCGGGCAAAACCTTGAGATAATCGAGGCCAACAACGATATCTACGGCACAGGCCGCGTCACAGAAGACGATATCCTTAATGTCAAGACCTACTACGAGCAGAAGTTCCTTGCAGAGGGTCTGCCCATCACCTATCTGGCATTCCGTCTCAAATGATAGCCATTAACGACATACTGGTGTCGGATGAGATTCTCACCGAGTACTTTTCGTGTAATTACGAGGAGTGCAAGGGGACATGCTGCGTTATAGGGGAGAGCGGGGCGCCGCTCTCAGAAGGTGAGGCTGAGCAGTTGGAGCAGGCCTGGCCTGAATTCAGCCCGCTGCTTACCGCCGCCGGCCGTGCTGCGGTGGATGCAAAGGGCTTCTTCGAGATTGACCGCGATGGCGATATGGTGACGCCGCTGATGGAAATCAGCCAGCAGGAGCGGCAGGCAACCGGCAACAAGACCGTCTGCGAGACCACAGACTGTCCGTGTGCCTATTCTTTCTTCGAGAATGGCAACTGCCTGTGCGCAGTGGAACGCACCCACATCAACGGCAAATGCGCTTTCGTGAAGCCCATCTCCTGCAGATTGTATCCGATTCGTGAGGTGACTTTCTCCGACGGCTCCAAAGCGCTGAACCTGCACCACTGGAATCTTTGCAGCGGAGCTTTTGAGAAGGGGAAGAAAGAGGGGATCAAGGTGTATCAGTTCCTCAAGGATCCCATCATTGCGGCATACGGGGCAGACTTCTACGCCCAGCTCTCCGCCGCCGACAGCATCCTCCAGGAGTTATCGGGCAGAAGCCTCGCATAAAAGCCTTGCTCCCTGTCGCTTCGGACATTTTCTGCCCTATTCCTGCGGAGTTTCTTCTACAATAGTAGCGTTCAGGATGCTGAGGGCGCGGTCGTAGTCTTCGTCGGCGACGACCAGCTGGATGTCGTAGTTGCTGCCGGGAAAGATGCTGGCATACAGCAGGTTCTCGTTGAGCACATCGCTTAAGATGCCCTCCGCCTCCAGCAGCGACTGGTCTATGCGGGCTGCCATAGCCTCGGCGTATTCTCTAACGACTTTCATAACTATTCCTCGTTTTGGGGATGTTCCATACGGTAGTTGTAGTAGATGCTGCTCACCAGACGCAGGGTGTCGCGGCTGGGGCCGTCAATCTTCACCAGGGTGGGGTCGTCCTGCAGCTCAAAGGTTACGGCGTCTTCCCACATACGGGTAAAGCGCACCAGCGGACGGCTGTGGCGGAACACCATAGTCTTTTCGTCTTCGCTCTTGAGGACGTATCCGGCGCCCTCCATAGTCTGCATTACGGCGTTGCGGTAGTCCTTCCAATCACCGTCCAGCACAAGTTTTGCCTTGCGGTAGCCGACGGCGGGATAGAGCAGGGCGAAGCCCACGAATATCAGGCAGATGGGCAGCAGTGAGCCCTCCTTGAAGAGCTCTGACAAAGATGTGGGGTGCTGGCGGGAGAAAAGAACCACCAGCGCCAGGCACAGGAAGAAGATAACGACGAAGTATATAAGATACTTTAACGAACGGACCAGGTACTTCATAATCGTGTGGCTTAAGAGTTGTACATTCACAAAATTAACTAAATTTGTGTCAAATATAGCATCATTCGGATATGGAAACCGCGGAAAAACTTCGCAAAATCATAGTGGCTCTGGGTATGCTGGCCGGCATACTGCTTATAGCGCTGGGCATAATCTGGGTCAACAACAGCAAGATTGTCAAGCAGCTCAAGGTAGAAAAGGCCGACCTTACCGAGCAGATGATGGCCCTTCGCACCGACTACGACTCCCTCTACTCGCACAGCACCCTGCTCACAGACTCGCTGGCGGTAGAGCGCGAGAAGGTGGACCAGATGATAGAGCGCCTGAAGAAGACCGAGGCGACCAACCGCGCCCAGATCCGCAAATACGAGAACGAGCTGGGTACGATGCGTTCCATAATGAAGCATTACATTGTTCAGATCGACTCCCTGAACAACCTGAATACTACCTTGCGCCAACAGGCATCCGACGCCAAGAAGGAGGCAGACGCCAGCCGCAAGAAATACGACGAACTGCGCACCACCACCGACAATCTTGAGAAGCAGGTTACCAAAGGCAGCGTGCTCAAGGCGCGCGGCATCACCCTGGTGGGCATCAACGGCAGCGGCGATGTCACCGACCGCAGCAGCCGCGTAGTCAAGCTCCGTACCGACCTCTGCCTGGTAGAGAACGCCCTGGCCAAGACGGGCTACCGTCGCATATACATCCGCGTCAAGGGCCCCGACGGAATCGTGATGACGTCGGCCGACCAGCGAGTGTTCAAGAGCGGCGGTGAGGAGATGATCTGCAGCGCTTCACGCGAGGTTGACTATCAGGGCAGCGAGGTCGACATGAGCATCTACTTCAACGGCAGCCAGGGCTACACCAAGGGCACATATTCCGTGGATGTCTACGGCGCCGACGGTAAGCTGGGCAGCGCCGACCTTATCCTGAGATAGTTTTGGCGGGGATATATCTCCATATCCCTTTCTGTGCATCATTCTGCACCTATTGCGGATTCTATTCCGAGGCTTGCCCCGTCGGCGCTCCGTTTACCAGATATGCCGATGCGTTGCGGCGCGAAATGGAGCTGCGGCGTGGGTATCTGGAGGGCTGCGGCCCTGTAAAGACTTTGTACTTTGGCGGCGGAACGCCGTCGCTGCTTCCGGCAGATATTTTTGAAAAGATTTGCGGAGACCTCCGCTCTGTTTTTGATTTGTCCGCGGTGGAAGAGTTCACCGTTGAGGTAAATCCGGAGGATGTCGTCACCCGCGAAGATTTGCTTCCGGCATTCAGTGCGGCTGGGGTGAATCGCGTAAGTATGGGTGTGCAGTCGTTCTGCGACCGTCACCTTCAATGGATGAACCGCCGTCACGATGCCGCTACGGCCCTTAGGGCGTTTGAAAAACTGCGCACCGCCGGTTTCGACAATATTTCCATCGACCTGATTTTCGGTTTTTCCGGCCTTTCTGACAAAGAGTGGCTGCAGAATCTGCGACAGGCGGTGGAGTTGCGGCCGGAGCATATATCGGCCTACCAGATGAGCATCGATCCCGAAAGCGTCCTTGCAGAAATTGCCGCCCGCGGCGAATACGCCGAGCCCGACGATGAGACCTGCGCCCGTCAGTATTCTATGCTGCAGGACACTCTGGAGGCTGCGGGCTATCAGCAATACGAGATATCAAACTTCTGCCTTCCCGGTCGCCACAGCCGCCACAATTCCGCCTACTGGACGCGCGAGGCATATCTTGGTCTGGGGCCTGCGGCGCACTCGTTCAACGGCTGTGACCGCCGTTATTGGAATCCATCGTCTGTAGATGAGTATTGCGCTGCTTTGGAGGCCGGGCAGGACCCCGTTGGAGGCAGCGAAACCCTCGCCGAAACAGATATCTACAACGAACGGGTAATGCTGGGCCTGCGCACCGCCCGCGGCGTGTCCAAGGAGTTCATTAAAGAGCCCGGCATATTACAAGACACGGGGGACACTTACCGTATCCCCCGTGACAAATACTTTATCTGCGACTCGATAATCGAGGATTTTCTCTTTACATAATGCCATGTGCCCTGAGGCAGGCTACGATTGCGGTCACTGCAAAACCGCCCATGAGAAGGGTGGCGTAGATGATGCCGATGACCTTTGTGCGCTTGAGCCACTTCGGGCCGCTCCAGCCGATTGTCTGGAATGCGCTCCAGAAACCGTGGGTGAGGTGCATCCAGATGGCGAAGAACCAAACCAGGTAGATGATGGTTACAACCCAGGAGCCGAATGTCTGACCCAGCAGCATGTTGGGGTCGGCAGCCTCACCGCCTGTGAGGTCGGCCAGCTGCATGTCAGCCCAGAAATGAGTCAGGTGGAGGCACAGGCCGCAGAGTACGATGAGGCCCAGCCAAATCATGTTCTTGGCTGCCCAGGAATCGGTAGCAGCCTTGTTGGCAACTTCATATCTCTTGAGGCCGCCGCGAGCCTTCATATTGCCTATCTCAAGAATGAAGGCGTAGATGATGTGGAAAACGAAGCCTGCGGCAAGGATCGGGGTCATAATGGTCACGATGGGCAGGGCCATAAAGTCGCACACTGCCTGGAAGGTCTCTGCGCTGAACACGCTGGTGAAGTTGAGCACCATGTGCATAGTCAGGAAGAGGATCATGAACAAACCGGTGACGCTCATGATGAGCTTTTTGCCGATAGAAGAGGTGAAGAGTTTTGCCATAGTATGATTTGTAATTCTTTTGTTTTCCGTTAAAGCGAATGCAAAGTTAACCCGAAAGTTGTAAATAACATAATCTTTGAATACTTTTGTTAGGATAAAAACGAAAACTTGCAGATATGAAATATAACAGGATACTGCTCAAACTCAGCGGCGAAGCGCTTGCAGGCGCTTCCGGAAAAGGTCTTGACGAGGCGGTTATGGGCACATTCGCGCGCCAGATCGCCAAGGTGGCAAAGGCCGGCACACAGGTGGCCATAGTGGTTGGCGGCGGCAACATTTTCCGCGGCCTGCAGGGCGTGGGCGCCGGTTTCGAGCGCGTCCGCGGTGACCACATGGGCATGTTGGCCACCGTCATCAATTCCATCGGCCTGTCGCTCTACATCAAGAGTGCCGGTGTTCCGGCGGAGGTCTTCACCAGCACCAAGATGGAGCCGATGGCCAGGTATTATATCCGTGACGAGGCGGTTAAATTTATGGAGGCGGGCGGCGTAGCCATAATTGGCGGCGGCACCGGCAACCCGTTCTTCACTACCGACAGCGCCGCAGCCCTCCGCGCCTGCGAAATAGGGGCCGACGCGCTGTTCAAGGGAACCAAGGTCGACGGCGTATACGACAGCGACCCCATGAAGAACCCCAACGCGCAGAAATACGGTTGGCTCTCGTTCGACAAGGCTTTGGCAGACAATTTGAAAGTGATGGACGCCACCGCGTTTACGCTGTGCCGCGAGAACAACATCCCCATCGTGGTGTTCGACATGAACTCCGAGGGAACATTGGAAAGGATTGTGGCGGGCGAAAACCTTGGTACGGTGGTTTGCAATGAATAATTAAAAAGTACCGATATGATTGAAAAAGCAAAAGAAGTGCTCGAATTTGCCGAGCTGAAAATGGAAGACGCGGTAACGCATCTCCAGGACGAACTCAAGACCTACCGGGCAGGCAAGGCCAATCCGGAAGTATTCTCGTCCGTAATTGTTAACTACTACGGTGCGGCCACCCCGCTGCCGCAGATGTCAAACATTACCACTCCCGATGCCAAGACAATGCTCATCCAGCCTTGGGACAAGAGCATGATTCACGCTATTGAGAAGGCCATTATGGATGCCAACCTGGGCTTTACCCCGCAGAACAACGGCGAGGTGATCCGCATTAATGTGCCCGCCCTAACCGAGGAGCGTCGCCGCGAGCTGGTCAAGAAGGCCAAGGGCGAGGGCGAGATTGCCAAGGTGGCCATCCGCAACGCCCGCCGCGAGGCAATGGAATCTCTCAAGAAGCTTCAGAAAGACGGCCTTCCCGAAGATGTCGAGAAGGACGACGAGGATCAGGTTCAGAAGTTCACCGACAAGTTTGTGAAGAAGGTGGACGAAGTTCTGGATGCCAAGGAGAAGGAGATTATGACCGTATAGGGTCTACCCATTCGATTTCGATTCCCCTGCGCTCCATTCCGCGGAACCACGTCATCTGGCGTTTGGCAAACTGGCGGATGGCGGTAAGCAGGCCGCTGAACATCTCTTCATAGGAGAGTTCGCCAATAAGATATCGGGTTACGTATTTATATTCAAGCCCGTAGTAAATAAGGTCTTCAGGCGCGATTCCGCGGTCCAGGAGACCTTTTATTTCGTCTATCATTCCCCCTTCCAGTCGTGCTTTAAGGCGGCGTTCAATCCGCTCCCGCCGCTCTTCGCGGCTGACGTTGATGCCTATGAACTTTGTGTTCTTGGGCAGGAAGGCGCTCCGCTGAACCGGGTGCTCCTGCTCGTAGATGGCAATCTCCAGGGCGCGGATCAGCCGGCGACGGGTGTCGTAGTCGGTGGTGTTGTGAAGATGTTTGAGGCTGGCCAGACGGGCGATGAGCGTCTCGTCGTCATACTTTTCGAGCTCCGCCCTCAGTTCTGGGTTGGCGGGGACGTCGGGCAGATGGTATCCGCAGCAGACAGCTTCAATATAAAGTCCGCTGCCGCCGCAGAGTATGGCCCGTCTGCCGCGAGAGATGATGTCCCGGTAGGCCTTTTCAAAGTCGCGCTGGTAACGGAAGATGTCGTACTTCTGGCCGGCATCAACGATGTCGATAAGGTGATATGGCACATCGCCGTATTCGTCCAGGTCCTTGCCGGTACCGATGTCCATGTCGCGATAGACCTGCCTGGAGTCGGCAGAGAGTATCTCGGCGTCCATCCGGCGGGCAAGATCCACCGCATAGCGGGTCTTGCCGCTGGCGGTCGGCCCAAGGACACATACCAGATCGTATTCGTCGAACATAAGACAAAGGTATGGAAATTTGTTATATTTGCGTTGAATACGCATTTCAGACACGATGAAAAGAGGTTTTGCATATTTCTCACTGATATTTGGCCTGATATTGTCACTGTGCGCATGCCAGCCATCGGGAGACGATATCATTCTGGAACTGGTCAATAAAGATCCGTCCAATCTGCTCTATACGTTCGACCACCAGAAGGTCAGTCTGGAGATGGATTGCAACCGGAGCTGGAAAGCCGCCTGTTCAGAGGAGTGGATAGAGATTGAGACTGTGAAGGGCTCTGACGGAGAAGGGCAGAAATTCGTATTCGTGCTCTCATCCAACAAGGCTTATACCTACCGTACCGGAGAAGTCGTGATCAAAGCTGGGGACCGGGATCTGGTTCTAACAATTACGCAGGAGCCGGAAATAGTTTATTATATAAAGGAGAATTTTGACGTTTATAACCTGTATGTAGAGCAAAAACTCCCCAGCGGATGGCTCTCCGTGGATATCGATGGAGATGATTTCGGATGGAAATGCTGGCGGGACCCCGAGACACAGGAAACGTTTGCATATTCCTGTTCTTACGAGTATGACCTGGAGAGGAGCCTGAAGCCCCACAATCTTATGGTCACTCCAAGTTTTACCCTGCCGGGGAAGGGTTTCAGCATCAAATGGGATTCCCGCGGCAGTGATGCCGATTACCTTGGCGACAAGTATCAGGTTTTTGTTGCAAAGCGCGGCGATTTCAACCCCATTGTCCCCAGTGCCCTGTTATGCGAAGAAGTAACCACCAGCGCCACGGAATTGACGCATCATGAATACAGTCTTGATCTCTACGAAGGAGTAGATGTCTGGGTTGTGTTCCGGCATTTTGAATCAGAAGGACTCTCCAGGCTTTTGATAACAAACGTAGAAGTAACCAACGCCAGATAGCCATGCCCAAGGCAAAAAGCACGATAGAGATAAAGAACAGGCGGGCCTCGTTTGACTATGAATTCATAGAGAGGTACACCGCCGGCATCGTGCTTTCCGGCACCGAGATCAAATCCATCAGAGCCGGCAAGGCGTCTTTGGTGGACAGTTACTGCTACTTCATAAATGGCGAGCTGTACGTCCGCAACATGAATGTTTCGGAGTATTGGTGGGGCAGTTACAACCGTCACGATCCCAAACGCGACCGCAAGTTGCTTCTGACCAAGCGGGAGCTTCGCAAACTGCTGCGTGCGACCCGTGAAAAAGGTATGACTATAGTTGCCGTGAAGCTTTTCATAAGCGAGAGGGGCTATGCCAAACTGGACATCGCGCTGGCCCGCGGCAAGCGCGAATATGACAAACGCGAGTCAATCAAGGAGAAGGATATGCGGCGCGAGCAGGAGCGGTCGTAAATCGGTTCACTTTTTTACCCTTTTTTACTTCCCTTTCTCATAAATAATGCTTAATTTTGACTGATATTGCGGCGAAACCTACCGAAATATCATTTAAATCACTGTATATCAGTCAAATATTAATAAAAGCATTATGACAAGCAGAAGACAGTTTCTAAAGGGCGCAGCGGCCACTGCTGCGTTCACGATTTTACCGCGCCACGTGCTTGGCGGTCAGGGTTACGTCGCTCCCAGCGACCAGCTCACCAAGGGCATCATCGGCTTCGGCGGCATCGGCCGTGGCCATCACTTCCACATGCCCGACCGTCTGGTAGCTATTTGCGACGTGGATGAAACCCGCCTGAAACGCGGCGACAACATGGCAAAGGAAGCGGGCTTTGGACAGTGCGCTCTCTATCACAACTGGATGGATTTGGTTCACGACCCCAACGTGGATATCGTGCACGTCTGCACTCCGCCTCACTGGCACGCCCTGATGAGTATCGAGGCAGCCAAGGCCGGCAAGGATGTCTGGTGCGAGAAGCCCATGACCCGTACCATCGGCGAGGGCAAGCGAGTTGTGGAGGCAATGAAGCGCTACAACACTATCTTCCGCCTGAACACCTGGTTCCGTTTCGAGGATACTTTCTACGGACTCGGCACCGAGGTGGCACCCCTTAAGAAACTTGTCCAGAGCGGACTTCTCGGATGGCCCCTTAAGGTCACCGTTTCCAAACATACCGGTTTCGACTGGAAATTCTTCTGGGTAGGCAAGGAACATCTCGATCCCCAGCCTGTTCCCGAGTACTTCGACTATGACATGTGGCTCGGTCCTGCACCCTACAAGCCGTATAACGAGCACCGCTGTCACGACACCTTCCGCGGTTACTGGGACTACGATGCCGGCGGACTGGGCGATATGGGTCAGCACTATCTCGACCCCGTACAGTATCTGCTTGGCAAGGACGACGAGAGCCCCGTCAAGGTTGAGATCGATGCTCCCCAGCAGCACTACGACGCAGCCGGAACCTGGCGCGAGATTAAGTATACCTATGCCGATGGCTGCCAGATCGTTCTCTGGGGCGAGGATTTCGGCGATCCCAAGACCCCTTACATCCAGGGTCCCAACGGAAACGTATACAACAACTTTATCTGCGACATCCCCGGCTGGAAGGACAAACTTGCAGACTTCCCCGATCCGCTGCCGCAGGAAACCGATTTCCTGGAGTGCGTTCGCACCCGCAAGAAATTCGCCCTCAACGAGATCAACGGTCACCGCAGCTGTACTCTGGTCAACATCGGCGCGGTTGCATTGCAGCTTGGCCGCACTCTCTACTTCGACTCCGAAAAGCAGGAGTTCATCAACGACGACGCTGCCAACCGTCTGGTTTACCAGCCGATGCGCGCACCTTGGAAACTTTAAACTATCGGGAGGAGTAAACAATGAAAAAGATATTCAAAAGTATAGTATTAGTCGCGCTGCTTTTCGTATCGGTCTGCGCTTTTGCGCAGCCTTCGCAGCGTAAGGCCAGCACCATAGTGGGCGATGCCCTTGCCAAATTCCCCGCCAAGGACATGAAGCTCTACAACGAGCTCGCAGATGAGCTCCTGGGCACCGGCAAGGAGGGTATGGACCTGCTCTACAACATGCTGGAGAAGCAGGACGATTCCATGGTTCCCGTAGAATTCGCCCTGAGTGCCATCACCACCAAGGCTTCCGAGGTGGGCGGCGATACCCTCAAGGGTGTTGTTGCTGCATTCAAGGAGTATGCAGGCAAAACCAAGGACGAGACCATCAAGCAGCTCTTTGTCCGCCAGCTCCTGTTCCTGGGAGAGAACTACGACGGCAAGAACGTCACCACTACCTCGGAACTGGATCCCGGCACAACCCCTGCCACAAACCTCAAGCAGCTGGCAAAAATTGTCAAGAGTGGTGACAAGAAGAGCATTTTTGAGGCTCTCTACAAAGTAGGTGATATCGCAGCCGCAAAGAGTGCAGTGGTTAAGCTGCTCCCCTCTCTCAAGAGTGACGACACCAAAGCCGACCTGCTCTGGTGGCTTGGTGAGCAGAAGGACAGCGGCCTGATTGACACCTTCAAAGGCTATCTGAACTCTGCCAGCAGTGCCGTCAAGAAAGAGGCTGCATGGGCATTGACCAAGACCGGAGACGCTTCTGTCCTCCCCGTATTGGCAAAGATGGTGACCGGCAGCGCAGAGGATGCTTCACTTGCAGAGGCATGCCTTAAATGCTTCCCCGGAAAGGTTGCGGACGCGGTGACTCCTTACTTTGAAAAGGCAGGAGCTGCCGGCAAGCAGTCTATCCTCAATCTGATTGGCCAGCGTTGTTCCCTCAATTACAAGGGCCTTGTCAATGAAGCGCTGTTTAATAACGATGCCGATGTCAGCAAGGCAGCCTTCGCTGCTCTTGGCAGTATTGCAGAGCCGGAAGATATCGTTTCGCTTTACTCCCTGCTGGAGAGTTGCGCCGACGCAGATTGCGAGGCAGTGCAGAAGGCAATCCTCTCTGCAATGGAAGACAAGAGCAATGCAGAAAAGTATGAGCTGCTGACAAATCGCAAGAGCATCGTGACGCCGGCAAACGCTGCGCGCTACTGGCCTATGATTATAGAAGTGGCCAATCTGCCCCAGACTCTCGACATCTTTGCCAAGAACAGCTCCAACGCCGCCTTGGCTCAAAAGGCGTTCGATTCTTATTTGGAGAAGGTAGAGCTTGCTGAGGAACCTGGTGCCCAGAGGCTGTTACGCTATCGCGCTGCGATGGAATATGCAACGACCGCAGATCAGAAGAATGCACTGTTGGAGCGTATAGGCGATACAGGTGCCTTCCAGGGTATCATGTTCGCAGCAAAATATCTGGATGACAAGGCTACCGAGGTTGAGGCAGCCAACGCAGTCCGCAGGATTGCCACCGGCAACCCCAACTATTTCGGTCCCGCCATCGTAGATGTCATGAACCGCATCAAGAAAGTCGACACCGGCCGCGATTTCCCCTATGACCTTCAGCGTATAGAGAATTATCTGGCAGCCGTTCCCACCGACGATCCCGGTTATGTATCGATGTTCAACGGCAAGGACCTCACCGGCTGGCAGGGTATGATTCCCACCAACGAATATGGCGAGGGCGATCCGTTCCTGCGTGCAAAACTCTCCGCCAAGCAGCTGGCTGCCGCACAGGCAAAGGCCGACAAGGTGATGGCAGAGAACTGGGTTGTAGCAAACGGCAACATCGAGTTCGTGGGTCACGCATACGACAACCTCTGCACCAAGAAGAAATACAAAGATTTTGAGATGTATCTCGACTGGAAGATTTATCCCGGCCAGAAAGAGGGTGATGCAGGCATCTACCTGCGTTCCTGCCCTCAGGTTCAGATCTGGGACACCGCCCGCGTATGGGTAGGTGCACAGGTCGGCAGCGGCGGTCTCTACAACAACCAGAAGACCGAGCGCATTCCTCTGGTAATTGCCGACAATGCGGTTGGCGAGTGGAACAGCTTCTACATCAAGATGCAGGGCGAGCGCGTAACCGTTTACCTGAACGGCAAGCTGGTGGTTGACAACATCGTTCTTGAAAACTACTGGGACCGCAGCCTCCCCATTCCTACCGAGGAATATCTGGAGCTGCAGGCACACGGCAGCCGTATCGCATACCGCGACCTCTACATTCACGAACTTCCCAGCCAGGAGCCGACTCAGCTTAGCGCAGATGAGAAGGCAGAGGGATTCGAGATGCTCTTCGACGGCACCAGCCTTCACAAGTGGCACGGCAACAAGGTCGACTATAACGTAAAGAACGGCGAAATCGCTGTCGAAAGCCGCAGCCGCGGCGGCAGCTGGATCGGTGACCTTTACACCAACGACGAGTATGCCGATTTCATTTTCCGTTTCGAGTTCAAACTCACTCCCGGCGCCAACAACGGCGTGGGTGTCCGTTCTCCCGGCGAGGGTGACAGCGCTTACGTAGGCTATGAGGTTCAGATTCTGGACCACTATAACGACATATACAAGGGCTGGCTGGCACCTTATCAGTACCACGGCTCGCTGTACGGCATCATCCCCGCAAAGAACCGCGATGCCCTCAAACCCGTGGGCGAGTGGAACAGCGAGGAGATATACATGAAGGGCAATTACATCCGCGTCACCGTCAACGGCCAGGTTGTCACCGAGGGTGACATCGCCGAGGCCACCAAGAACGGTACAATAGACGGCAACGAACACCCGGGCCTCCAGCGCAAGAGCGGCTACATCGGCTTCCTGGGTCACGGCGACCGTCTGTGGATCCGCAATGTCCGTGTCAAGAGACTTTAATAAAACCAACTAACATATTATTAAAACACTATGAGCAAAAACATGTCAAGAAGGTCATTCCTTCAAACAAGTGCGATGGCAGCAGGAGCAGCAATGGTAGCTTCTCCGTTCTTCAGCACCAGCGCAACTGCAGCTGAACCCAAGAAAAAAGCTAAAAAGGTAGCAGCTACAGACAAGCTCAACATCGTTGGCGTAGGTATCGGCGGCCGTGGTGCAGCTGACATCAACGGTATGGAGTCCCAGAACATCGTCGCTTTGTGCGACTGCGACTGGAACTATGCAGCCGGCGAAATGTCCCGCTTCCCCAATGCCAAGAAGTACAAAGACTACCGCAAGATGTTCGACGAGATCGGCAACGAGTTTGACGCTGTTGTAGTAGGTACTGCAGACCACACTCATGCCTGCATCGCAGCACAGGCTCTTGCAATGGGCAAGCATGTATACTGCGAGAAACCCCTTACCCACACCGTTTACGAGACCCGTCTGCTCACCAAGCTGGCTGAGGCCAACGGCGTAGCTACCCAGATGGGTAACCAGGGTGCATCCCTGAACTCTACCCGTCAGGTAATCGAGGCTATCCAGAGCGGTCTCATCGGTGAGGTTCGCAAGGTGGACGCTTTCACCGACCGCCCGATCTGGCCCCAGGGTCTGGAGACTCCCGCAGGCGTAGATCCCATCCCCGACACTCTCGACTGGGATATCTTCATCGGCCCCGCCAAGTATCGTCCTTTCAACTCCATCTATCACCCCTGGAACTGGCGTGGCTGGTGGGACTTCGGTACAGGTGCACTCGGTGATATGGCCTGCCATATCCTGCAGCCGGTAGTAGACGCCCTCAAACTCGGCAGCCCCATCGCTTGCCAGGGCAGCTCTACCAACCTGATGATAGACTGCGCACCCAACGCACAGATCGTCAAATTCCGCTTCCCCGCCCGCGACAACATGCCCAAGGTGGCTATGCCCGAGTGCGAAGTTACATGGTATGACGGCGGCCTGAAGCCCGACTTCCCTGAAGGCTGGCCTATCGGCAAGAACATGAATCAGAGCGGTGGTGCAGCTATCTTCTACGGTACCAAGGACGTGCTGGTTTGCGGTTGCTACGGTGTGAACCCCTGGCTGCTCAGCGGCAAGCCCATTCCCGCAGCAAGCACTACCCGCGAGGTGGAGAACCAGGACCACCATGCAGACTTCATCCGCGCCTGCAAGGAGTCCAAGGAGAACCGCGTACCTTGCAAATCTGACTTCCAGTTTGCAGGCCCTCTGAACGAGATGGTGGTTATGGGTGTCCTCGCAGTTCGTCTGCAGGGTCTCAACCGCGAGCTCGCATGGGATGGCAAGAACATGAAGTTCACCAACATTGCTCCCAACGAGACAATCCAGTTCAAGGTTAAGGACGGTTTCAGTGTTCACGACGGTCACCCGACATTCGAGGACAAGTACACCGATCCCATCAACGCACAGGCATTTGCAGCAGAACTTATCAAGCACACTTATCGTGAGGGATACGCTCTTCCTGATATGCCTAACTAGTATTACAAACAACCAATAACAATGAAGAAAATATTCACACTGGCAGTTATCTGCCTCACAGTGCTTTCTCTTTCTGCCTGCAAGAACAATGGTAAGAAGAAAGCTGCTGACAAGCCCGCAGAAGAAGAGGGCGCAGCTATCTTTGACGGCTCCACTTTCGAGGGCTGGCGCGGCTACAACACCGACCACGTTCCCGGTGCCTGGACCATCGAAGACGGTTGCATCAAAATCAACGGCTCAGGCCGCGGCGAGGCCGGTGCAGTGGACGGTGGCGACATCATCTTTGCACAGAAGAAGTTCAAGAACTTCGAGTTTACTTTTGAATGGAAGGTTTCCGAGGGTGCAAACTCCGGCGTCTTCTATATGGCACAGGAGGTTCCCGGCCTGAGCATCTATCAGACCTGCCCCGAGTATCAGATTCTTGACAACGTGCGTCACCCCGATGCAAAACTTGGCAAGGACGGCAACCGCCAGAGCGCTTCTCTGTATGACCTGATCCCCGCTGTTCCCCAGAATGCAAAACCTGCAGGCGAGTGGAACACCGCAAAGATTATGGTTTACGAAGGCACTGTGGTTCACTACCAGAACGGCGAGCAGGTTCTCGAGTACCACATGTGGACTCCCAAGTGGAAAGAGATGCTGGACGGCAGCAAGTTCTCCGAGGCCAATATGCCTGAGTCATACCAGTATATCCTCAACTGCGGCGGCGAGAACCACGAAGGTTACATCGGCCTGCAGGATCACGGCGACACCGTTTGGTATCGTAATCTCAGGGTTAAGGAACTCTAAATCCTGAATTGCCGTGAAAAGGATTTTCACTGCAATCGTTTTGACGCTCTCTCTGTTTGCAGCTTACGGCTGCAAGCAGAAGGGCGCAAACGATTTTATAGGGGTACAGATGTACTCCGTGCGCGACTATCTCGACCCTCTGGACGAGGGTGTGGCCAACATTGCAAAGGCAGGTTTCTCTTTTGTGGAGATGGCCAACTACAACAATGAGGCGGGTCTGTTCTACGGAATGGCTCCCGCCGATTTCAAGGCTCTGTGCGAGAAGAATGGCCTTCAGGTGCTCTCTTCCCACACCGGTGGCCCGAATCCAGACCGCACGCCTATGGACGAGTGTATCGCCTGGTGGCAGCGCGCCATTGAGCATCACAAGGCCGTCGGCTGCAAGACGATTGTGGCCCCCGGAATGGCTGCCGATTCGCTGCAGACGCTTGCGCGCTACTGCGAGCTTTTCAACAAGGTCGGCGAGATGTGCAATGCCGCAGGCCTCAAGTTCGGCTACCACAACCACGACAACGAGTTCAGGTTCAAGTACACTCAGGAAGACGGCAGCGAGATAACCTGGTACGACTACATGCTGGCCAATACCGATCCCGACAAGGTCTTCTTCCAGCTTGACCTCTACTGGGCTACCCGCGGCGGCGTGAACCCCGTGGACCTGTTCAAGGCTCACCCCGGCCGCTTCTATATGTGGCACGTCAAGGACGAGCTCGAAGTGGGCGACCCGGCTACCAACTGCGTGAACTTCCCCGAAATCTACAAGAATGCCTCCCTCGCCGGGATGAAGTATCAGGTAGTTGAGCAGGAAGGTTTCACCAAGGGTGTCGAGCCCTACGAGAGTATCAAGCGCTCCTGCGATTATGTAAAGACAATGCGGCCCGAGTAGCATTGTCCCATACCCCGAGCGAAGTCGAGGGTGTCTCAGAAACCGGTTTTTCTTTGCATGCTGCAATAAATTGACATAATGGCCTCACGTGGTCACCTCATGGCTAAACCATCAACTTTTAAAGATTTGCGACTACGGTTTTTATGATTTGCAACCGGGTGGAGCTGGGCGGTGGATTAAATTTGTTGTATACCGACAATCAATTCCACAAATCATAATGAAAAAGACCATAATGTTGATGATGACGGCGGTGCTGTGTATCGCCGCTGTAACGAGTTGCCAGAAGAAGCCGGAGCCCAAGCCCGAGCCGGAAATCAATATCTCCGGGGCTGCCAAGATAGAGCTCTCCGGCGGAGCCTCCGAAGGCACGGTGAAATTCACCAGCAGCGAAGACTGGACCGCCACTGCGGGTGAAGGATGGGTACACGTTAGCCAGACGAGCGGCAAAGGTTCGGATGCGGAGGTGGAGCTGACCGTTACCTGCGATCCAAATCCAGGTGAGGAATCCCGTACCACCACAGTGACCATCAAGTCGGGAGATGTGACCAAAACCATCACCATCACCCAGCCCGGCAAGGAGAAGGAGCCGGAGGAGGTGATAGAGGTCCAGCGCATCGATTTTGAGCAGCAGGAATACACGATATCTGTAGGTAGCACACTGCAGCTTGTGGTAATATTCACGCCGGAGAACGCCACCGACAAAAGCCTTATATGGCAGTCATTCCGTGGGGTGGCTTCGGTAAGCGAGGATGGTGTTGTGAAGGGCCTTAGCCCCGGATATGAGGTAATCCGGGCTTACGCCGCCAATGGGACGATAGGTACGGAATGCATCATCAACGTCACCAGCGATGTCCAGGGCAGTCACCAGGGAGCGGTTACGGACGATATGTACGGTGGCAGCGGCAGCGGCGGCGATGACGTGAGCGGCGGCTCCGGGGCATCTTTGGGTAATGAAGACTCAGACAAGAACGGTTTCCAGTACAAGTTCTCTGACAAAACAGTCAATGTGACCGAGGCGCTGCAGTCCAAGATGCAGAACTTGAGCAGAAACGGTTTCGCGCTGCCTGCCGACCCGCAGGGCAGCTCCGCCGTCGGCAACGGCGACGTGTTCGTGTTCCCTGCCAGCGAGCAGTTCCCGGGCGGCCGGGCAATGAAGGTCACCGGCGTAAGGGCAGAAGGGGACGGCTACTACTATAACACGACACTGGCAACAATCGATGAGATATTCGAGACTCTGCACATAGAGCAGAACGGGATGTCTATAGGCGACCATATAGAGAAGGTGCTGGACGAGAGTGGCAAAGAGATAGACTTTGTGAAGACCAAGGCGGGCTTCAGCATCTCCATCCCGGAGATATTCGGCGGCTTGAATGGCCTCTCGATAGGCTTTGGCGACAATGTCCAAATCAGCCCGTCGGCAGAGGTCAGCTTCAATTTGGATTTGGCAGCAGATGTGGTGGACTGTAAGCTCACCTACGCCAAGGCCAAGGTAAACACCTCGGCGCGCCTGTCGGCAGACGTGGCCATCAAGAACGGCGCGGAGAAGAAATGGGAGAGCCAGCGCTTCAAAGTGATAATGGGCGCAATCCCTATCGGCCCGGTTATAATCACTCCGGAGATATATGTGTCATTTGTGCTCAAGCTCAGCGGAGAGGTGAACCTGACCTTCTCTGTGAACTATCAGAAGGCATACTACGCATATACTTTTTACGATGGCGCGGGCGGCGTGCACTGCAAGGCTGGCGAGGCTGAGATTCCCGACAAGAAGGACCCGTTTGCAGTGACGGGCAACATCTCCGGCGGTGTGGAGTTCGGCCCCAATCTCGGACTAAGTATAAGCTTATATGGCGGAGCGCTTGGCCTAAGCGTTCATTTTGACCCTCACCTGGCATACTCCTTCACCGGTAGCCTGCCGTTTACGATGGAGACGCTGGCAAACATAGGCCGCACTGCCAACTGGCTCTCCAACGCCTTTACCGAGCCGTCTTGCTCCTTTGCCTTCGGAGGCTCTGCAGATCTGGCCTACGCCTGGCACAAGGAGTTCGAGCTGCCGGACAACATAGGCTTGAGCTACTCGTTTGGCAAGACATACCTGATGCCCAAGCTGGGCGAGAACCTGGACATCAAGACCAGCTCCGGCAATATGGCGATGGTGACCACTACCATCAAGAACAAGGCGTGGTTCGACGACAATATGTACGTGATTGTGCACAAGAACGGCCATGCGGGTGGCGAAGTATTCGCGAAATGCCCGTTCGAGATTCCGGTGAAGCCCGCGGCAGAGGACGAAGAGGTCAACTGTACGGCGTTTGTACGTGGTCTGGATCCGAAAGAGCGCTATTATGTGGAGGGGCCGTTTATGACAATCGGAGCCTTTGGCTATACTGCCGATTTGGAGATGTCACCCGCACCAGTCCACGCAGACCGCATCATCGAGTACTTCGACCCTAGGATAGAAAATGCCGTGAAAGGTATCCTTGGTGACATCTATGCCGGCCGCGATGGCGATTGGGAAGATTGCAACTGGGACAAGGACTTTGATAACATACGCAATTACAAGAATGTGACCGCTTATTATGATTCTGAAGGCATTTGCACCGTAGACATTAAGTTGCCCAAGGAGTGGAAGTCAAAGAATATCATTGTCTCCGATCACAGCGCCGGTATTGAGGGTATGATGAGGTGGAATCTCTCTTCGTCACATGCGTATCCGTATTACAAGGTTAAGAAATTGGAGATTGAAGATAAGTCATTGGAAATGATAGCATCGATAATCGCGACAGACAAGGTGACGATTCACTCTCCGCGTTTAAATTATTATAGTGTTTTGGGTGACTATAATCCCGATACGCAAATAACAGATTATTCGGCGTACAATTGCCCTGACATAGACTTGAGCGGAACTAATATATACGAGTTCAAGTGGAATGCAGTCCAACTGGGAAACATTAAACTCAATGATTGTCCGCGGCTGAAAGAGATCCAACACACGGGTTCCTATATTAATTACAGGGAGCTGGATAAAGAGCAGGCGGAATTCATAGACATAGCCTCTATCCCCGAAACCCTGCCCAAATCTCTCTCATTAGATAACTGCCCGGCATTGGAGTCAATCACTTTTACGAACTGCCGTCTGGATGGTTTTGACAAACTGATGGCCAATGTATTTGTAAACGAGCTTAAAATAGGCGCAGGAGTGGCCTATGACCTGAAGATTCCAGATTGTTGCAAGTATTTGTCCATCCGTACAGAGTATTCAATTTTCTCCAACCTGACCATCTCCGGCTGTAGCAGGTTGAGAGCAATTATGCGTGAGCTGGTGTCGCGCCTTATAATTCGTAATATTACGTTGGAGAACTGCCCTCTACTCGGGGGGATTTACTTGAATAATCCATCGATATCAGGGATCAATGATTCCGATGATTTGTCTATAGCGTGTGAGGATAAGATGATAGTACGCAATTGCCCGGCTCTTAAAGTTTTATATCTTCATACCTACAATCCCGAGGCACAGGTCACTGTGGCTGATATGGAGAAATTGGAGGTTCTTGATGTATGGTGTAAATCGACTGCAGAATTCAATTTTGCAAACATACCGGCTTTGAAAAGTGTCCTTCTGAGTGGCAATTATATTGGAGGCCTTCTTTCGGATTTTCTGCAACAGGCCAAAAAGCAAGGTAAGGCAACGTTCCCATACAAGTACGTTTATGAATATAACGGTAATGTTTGGGTGTCAACCAGGACTAACGACTATGGCTTCTGGTTCCCCGGCGAACCCGGCCAGCACTACCACTTTGATCCCAAGAATCCGAACAAGTAACGGGCAAATGCGTATATTTGTTATCTATGAAGACCTGGCTCATCACTATAATATGCTTGCTGGCCGTAGCCTGCGCTGGCAAGGGTGAGGTACAGGTCTTGGAGCATGACGGCGTCCGTTACCAGTCGCTGGCGGTGGAGCGGCTGACAAACCTCCCAAAACCACTAACCGGGCACGTAGTGCTACCGCTGGGCGATGGTTTCATGGTGGCGGGCGGACATACTACCGGCTTTGTTCCGGTGCAGGAGGCTTACATCTGGCGTGCCGGTGCCTGGACTATCGCCCCGATGCTCTACCCACACGACACCCCCTTCGCGCTTACAATGAAGGACGGCCGGATAGTTATTGGCGGCGGGTATTCAGAGAGTTTTGGAATAGGGCAGACATGGGGTGTGGAGAGTTACGACCCCGCCACCGGCAAATTCTCACCGGAGCCGATAATGAACTTCAAACGGGCGCACGCTACTGCGGTGGAACTTTCGGGCGGCAAACTAATTATCAGCGGAAACTGGTATGTGGCCGATGCGACGGAACGATATGTGTTTGACGATTACGACCGGGAATCACAGCCATCGTCAGACACCCTCTCATATCCGTACGTACTCCGCTGCGATGTGGACAACGCTCTGGTCTTTGGTAGCCGCGACGGAAAGTATAATTTGAAAGACTGCAGCATAGTACGACGCTGGGACGGGGATTCTCTGGAGGTCCCGTTGCTGAAGCAGTGGCACCCTTATTCATTTATCAATCACGGCCCGGTGGCCGGTGAGGGGTTTATCGGTGACATGTCCACCGGCCATTTCTCTTATCTGATACACGCCAAGGACAGTCTCGAACAGCACTCTGCAATACTCAAGGTGAGCGGTGAGACATTCTCTATGCTGGAGATTGATGCTCCGATTCCGTCAAAGGGCCCCTGGGGCAAGATTGAGTATAACGGATATCTTCAGGTTGATCGGCAAAAACAGATGGCATGGCTTCTGGGGGTTGATGACGAAAGGAGAGTTTACCTGGCAGCGGTGGATTATGAAGCAGCCCTTGGCGGGACTCCGGCGCCGCTTGCAATGTATTTCACTGAGCCCTTGGAAGATGTCGGGCAGTTCCCGACAAGCCGTTTGCTGCCAGACGGACGTATGGTGATAGCAGGCGGGATAAGCGACTCAAACTATGAGCCGCACGCGGCAACGTATATATTCTCTGTCAATCCTGTCCCCCGCCGCAGCGCTCTCCTGCCAACTCTGGCAGGAATCATCATAATCGGTGCATTTGCAGCGTTTGTAATAGTCAGGCGCAGGCGCCGCAGGGTATTGGAAGAACCTCCTGCTGCAGAGCGGCTCACAATGGCGCAGCGTATTGAATCCCTGATGCGCGACAGGCAGCTTTTCAAGCGGGCCGATCTGCGCCTTGCCGATGTCGCCAGGGAGCTGAACACCAATACGACGTATGTCTCAGCATGCGTCAATTCTGAAACAGGTTTGTCTTTTCCCGATTATGTGGCCACATTCCGTGTCCGCTACGCACAGGGGCTTTTGTGCGACTATCCGGATAAGCCATTGCCCGATGTTGCGGCCGAGTCAGGATTTGCAAACGAGAAATCTTTCTACCGTACCTTCAAGGCGCACACAGGAAAAACCCCCGGCGCGTGGCGGAACTCACACACCGGGGGAATATCCGATAAATAGTTAATCTTAACTGTTTCTAGCCCTGGATTGCTGCGATGCCGGGGAGGACTTTGCCTTCCAGATATTCGAGCATTGCGCCGCCGCCGGTGGAGACGTAGCTGACCTTGTCGGCATAGCCCATCTGGGTGACTGCTGCAACGCTGTCGCCGCCGCCTACCAGAGTGAAGGCACCCTTATCGGTAGCCTCTTTGAGGGTCTGGGCGATTGCGTTGGTGCCCTTTGCAAAGTTGGGCATCTCAAATACGCCCACGGGACCGTTCCAGAGGATGGTCTTGGAGGCGAGGATAACTTCGCGGAACTTTTCTACAGCCTCGGGAGCTGCATCTACACCCTCGTAATCATCGGGAATATTGTCGGAGGGGCAGATTATTGTTTTGGCATCGTTGCTGAAATCGTCAGCTGCCACTACTGTGTCGGAGAGGTAAACCTTAACGCCTTTCTTCTTTGCCTCGGAGAGCACGTTGAGTGCTACGTCCTGCTGGTCATCTTCGCAGAGAGATTTGCCGACCTTGCCGCCGAGAGCCTTCTTGAAGGTGTAAACCATACCGCCGCCGATAATCAGGTTGTCCACCAGATCCAGCAGGTGGGAAATGATGCCGATCTTGGAGGATACCTTGCTGCCGCCGATGATAGCGGTCAGAGGGCGCTGGGGAGACTCAAGCACGGTGTTGATGGCCTTGATTTCGCCTTCCATCACGTAGCCGAACATCTTGTCATTGGGGAAGTACTCTGCGATGAGAGCTGTAGAAGCGTGTGCGCGGTGTGCGGTACCGAACGCGTCGTTGATGTAGCAGTCGGCGTAAGAAGCGAGCTTCTTGACGAACTCCTTCTGGCTGGCCTTTACAGCTGCCTTGGCAGCCTTCTTCTCCTCGTCGGTAGCGTCGTCTTTGAGGCCTCTGGGCTTACCCTCTTCCTCTGCATAGAAGCGGAGGTTTTCGAGCAGCAGCACGTCGCCCGGCTTGAGGGCTGCAGCCTGTGCATCGGCCTTCATGCAATCATCTGCAAACTGGATTTTGGCGCCGAGCTTTGCCTCTACGGCAGAGATGATGTGCTTGAGGGAAAACTTGGCTTCAACACCCTTGGGACGGCCCAGATGGGACATGATAATCAGGGAGCCACCCTTCTCAAGAACTTTCTTGAGGGTAGGGATAGCCGCACGGATGCGGGTGTCGTCGGTGATTTCGAGTTTTTCGTTCAAAGGAACATTGAAGTCAACTCTCACGATGGCTCTTTTGCCGGAGAAATCGTAGTTTGAAATGTTTTGCATATTGTATTAGGTTAGAATTTTTAAGTCCGTAGCGCTGGGCGCGGACTGCAAAAGTAATAAATAATTCAATTATACTACTTTTTTACGCGGGCAAACACACTTAAAGGCAGTGCTTTGCCAAAAGAATCGCGCAGAACCAGCTCGCCGCAGCTCACATCGGCATCTGCTTTCAGATTGAAAGCACTGCGCACGGCGGTGTCGGCCAGCAGCGATGAGTAGCCGTTGGCATAGAGGTTCAGTATCAGAAAACTATCCTTTGGAGCGAGTATCTGGCCCACCAGGCACAGCATCTCGTACAAGCAGTCGTCAAGTTTCCATTTTTCACCGTCGGGGCCGTGGCCGTAGGCGGGAGGGTCCAGCATAATGCCCTGATAGGTATTGCCCCGGCGCGCTTCGCGGCGGACAAACTTTAGGGCGTCTTCCACTACCCAGCGGATGGAGTCCAGGCGGCTGAGCTCCATGTTCTGGCGGGCCCAGGTGACCACCTGCTTCACCGAATCCAGATGGGTGACGTCGGCCCCCGCCTTGCGGGCTGCCAGCGAGGCTCCTCCGGTATAGGCGAACAGGTTGAGTACCTTGACCGGTTTGTCGCCGGATGCAGCTACCAGGCGGGAAGTGTTCTCATAGATATAGTCCCAGTTGGGTGCCTGCTCGGGGAAAACGCCCACATGTTTGAAAGAGGTCATACCCATACGCAGGGTGATGCCCAGCGGCTGATACACTATCGGCCACTGCTCGTCCATCTTCTTCAGGGTTTTCCACGACCCGCTGTCCTGCTGTCCTGCGGTGGAGAAGCCGCCGCCGGGGATGAACTGGGTGTGGGCCATCTTCATCCATTCTGCATCGGACATGCTCTTTTTCCAGAGCGCCTTGGGCTCGGGGCGGATTGTAATATACTTGCCGAACCGCTCCAGCTTGCAAAAGTCGCCGCAGTCAATCAGTTCGTAGTCCTTCCAGGCAGTTGTGGGGCTCTCTATCAGCATAATATTACTGTTTCATTCCAGCCGCCATACGCTTGGCGTGCGACATGCGCGGACCTTTCTCCTTAGGCTCTTCCGGCTTGGAAATCATAAGCATCGGCTGCTTTTTCTTGTAGCTGATAACCAGTATGATGATGCCGGCGATTATGAACGGCACGCTGAGCAGCTGGCCCATATTGAAGATCATTCCGCTCTCGAAACCGACCTGGTCGTTCTTGATGAATTCGATGAGGAAACGGACTCCGAACAGGACGATGAGGAACACGCCGAATATCCAGCCCTTGTATACTTTGTCCGACTTTTTCCAGTATACCCACAGCAGGAAGAATCCCAGCAGCAGGTAGCTCAGCGCCTCGTATATCTGAGTCGGGTGGCAGGCGACGCCGTCGGGCGGGTTCACGGCCGGACCGTATTCGGCAATCCACTGCTGCGAACGGAGGAACTTGAAGCCCCAGGGCAGATTCGTGCTGCCTCCGAAAATCTCTGAGTTGAACAGATTGCCCAGACGGATAAGGCAGCCGGCAAAGCAGATGGCTATCACCAGGCGGTCCAGCAGCCACATGAAGTCAAAGTTGTTTTTCTTTCCGTAGCGGTTGGCGTACCACCAGATGGCCAGCAGCACACCTATCGCGCCGCCGTGGCTGGCAAGACCGCCGTGCCAGACCTTGAGTATCTCCACGGGGTTTTTAAGGTAGAATTCCGGCTCGTAGAACAGGCAGTGTCCCAGGCGGGCGCCTACGATGGTGCCCAGCAGAAGGGCGTAGAGCAGCGGTTCCAGAAGGTTGGTGTCCTTGCCCTCGCGTTTGTACATCTTTGCCACCATCCAGTAGCCCAAGGGGAACCCCGCCACAAACAGCAGCGAGTAATACCGGATGGCCAGGGGGCCTATCTGGAGCAATATGGGATTGACGTCCCAATTAACGTATAAGAGATTCATCATAAGTCTAAAGATTTGCAATCAGGTTGCGGTCACCCAGGCCGTTGTCCACGCGGGCGCAGGCGGGCCAGAATTTGTTCTCCCTGATCCATTCCAGGGGATAGGCTGCAACTTCCCTGCCATAAGGGTGGTTCCAGGAGTCGCTGCAGCACTCTTCGGCTGTGTGCGGAGCCATCTTCAGTGGGTTGTCGGCAGCGTCCATCTTGCCGGCTTTTATTGCTTCACACTCGGCCTTTATGGTCTTCATCGCCTCGGCAAAGCGGTCCAACTCTTCTTTGGGCTCACTCTCGGTGGGTTCAACCATCAGCGTTTCGTGCACGGGGAAGCTCAGGGTGGGGGCGTGGAAGCCGAAGTCCATCAGGCGCTTGGCTACGTCAGTTGCATCCACTCCATATTCCGCCTTGAAATTGCGCAGGTCGATTATGCATTCGTGAGCCACGCGGCCGCCGAAGCCGTGATATAGCGTGCTGAATTCGGGCTCCAGCACCGCCGACATGTAATTGGCGTTCAGGATGGCCATCTGGCTGGCCTTCCTGAGGCCGTCGGGACCCAGCATCTTGATGTAGGCGTGGGTGATAACCAGCAGCAGCGGGCTGCCGTAGGGAGCACTGCCCACCGCACTCATTCCGCGGCCGCCGCACTCAGCAACGACAGGATGACCGGGTAGATAGGGCGCAAGAGCCTTGGTGCAGCAGATGGGACCTACGCCGGGACCGCCGCCGCCGTGAGGCATAGCGAATGTCTTGTGCAGGTTCAGATGGCAGATGTCGGCTCCGATATGTCCCGGGCTGGTGATACCCACCTGAGCATTCATATTGGCACCGTCCATATATACCAGGCCGCCGTAGCGGTGGATGATGTCCACGATCTGACGGATCTTCTCTTCGAAGATGCCGTTGGTGGATGGGTAGGTGATCATCAGGCCCGCCAGATTGTCGCCGGCAGCTGCGGCCATCTGCTCCAGCGAATCCACCTTGGTATCTCCGTTCTCGTCAAAATCGACTGTCTGGATGTCGAAACCCGCCATAGTGGCCGACGCCGGGTTGGTGCCGTGCGCCGACGCCGGAATCAGCATCACCTTGCGCTGTGTCTGGTCGGTGGCCTTGAAATAGTTGCGGATGGTGATAAGGCCTGCGTATTCGCCCGCCGCGCCGCTGTTGGGTTGCAGGGAGCAGGCGTCAAAGCCGGTGATAACTGCCAGGTCGTGCTCCAGTTCGGAGATAATCTGAAGGGTTCCGGCCACCTGATTTGCCGGAGCGTACGGATGCACGTCGGCAAACTCGCGCCACGAGAGGGGCATCATCTCGGTTGCGGCGTTCAGTTTCATGGTGCAGCTGCCCAGCGGAATCATGGAGTGGGTGAGCGATATGTCGCGCCGCTCCAGGCTCTTGATGTATCGCATCATTGCGGTTTCGCTGTGATACTTGCTGAATATCGGCTGCGTCAAGAAGTCGCTCTCGCGGGCCATGAAACCGCTGCCGGCTGGAGCATCCACTATCTTGACCTGGAAAATTTCGCACAGGCATGCGATTTCACTCTCGCAGGAGAGTTCGTCAAAACTGATGCGTACACTTTCGCTGTCGGGATAGAACAGGTTGACGCCACGCTCCAGAGCCCTTGCGCGGATGGCGTCGACATTAGGTGCGTGCACCTCTATCGTGTCAAAAAACTCTTTGGTGGCAAGGATGTAGCCGTTCTTCTGCAGTGCGCGGGCAAACAGCCGTGCGTAGCCCGCTGCGTTTTCTGCTATGGCGCGGATTCCCTCGCTGCCGTGCCAGGCGGCATACATTCCCGACATGATGGCCATCAGTGCCGATGCGGTGCAGATGTTGGATGTGGCCCGTTCGCGTTTGATGTGCTGCTCGCGTGTCTGCAGCGCCAGGCGGTAAGCGGTGCGGCCCAAACGGTCTTTGGAAGCACCGATGATGCGTCCCGGCAGGAACCGTTTATATTCGTCGCGGGTTGCCATAAATCCTACGCCGGGGCCGCCGAAGCCCATCGGCAGGCCGAATCGCTGCGCACTGCCCACGGCAATATCGGCACCCCATGCAGCCGGCTCCTTGAGAAGCGCCAGTGAAAGCAAATCGCAATATGCGGTAACCAGCATGCCGCGACCGTGTGCCTTCTCGCAGAAAGCGGAATAATCGCGGACTTCGCCGTTGGCTGACGGATATTGCAGGATGGCGCCAAAGCAGCGGTCCTTGAGGATATGGCTCTCGTAATCACCAAGCTCCAGTTCGATGCCCAGCGCCTTGGCGCGTGTTTGGAGCACCGAGAGGACGTTTGGGAAGATGTTGGAATCGACAAACAGCAGGTTGCGGCCGGTGGCCACCGCTTCACGGGTGCGCAGGTTGTACATCATACGCATCGCCTCCGCCGTTGCCGTAGCGTCGTCCAGCATGGAACAGTTTGCAAGGTTGAAGCCGGTCAGCGAGGTAATCATCGTCTGGAAAACCATCAACGCTTCCAGACGGCCCTGGGATATCTCGGCCTGATACGGTGTGTAGGAGGTATACCACGAAGGGTTCTCAAAGATGTTGCGCACAATCACGCCCGGAGTGGCGGTGCGGTACCAGCCCATTCCGATGAGCGAGGTAAAGCGCTTGTTGGCGGCGGCGATGTCACTAAGGCGGCTTAGGTACTCGACTTCAGATACTGCGGCTTCCAGCGGCAGGTCCTCCTTGAGCATTATATCCTCCGGTACCGTCTGGGTGCAAAGCTCTTCAAGCGAAGAAACGCCCAATTTGGCCAGCATCCCTGCCAGTTGTCCCTCGCGCGGGCCGATATGTCTCTGAGCAAAATCCATTTTTATATATTTCTATATTTTTCTGTCGTAGAATTCGAGTTTTATGAATATCGCAAGCATCACCGTAAAGGCCAGCAGCGCGCTGCCGCCGTAGCTCAGGAAGGGCAGGGGGATGCCGATGACCGGCATCAGGCCGATGGTCATGCCGATATTGATGATTACGTGCACCGCAATGCACATTGCCACGCAGTAGCCGAAAATCCGGGTAAATGAGTCCTTGGCTTTGTCGGCCATGATTATGGTACGGAATATTATGGCCAGGTACAGTGCCAGAATAAACAGCGCGCCCAGGAAACCCCACTCCTCGCCGATGGTGCAGAAAATGAAGTCGGTCTCCTGCTCCGGAACGTAGCCCAGGCTGGTCTGTGTACCTTTCATGAAGCCCTTGCCGGCGAATCCGCCCGAGCCGATGGCCACCATTGACTGATGCAGGTTGTATCCGATGCCCTTAGGGTCGTCTACCAGCCCCAGGAACACGTCGATACGGTTGCGCTGGTGGTCCTGCAGCACCTTGTTGTAGAAGAACTGCACCGATAGCACGAACAATATGCCGCACAGCAGTACTATGAAAGCGTTGCGCTCGAATTTCCTGCGGGGATAGCGGATTATGAGCCGCAGGATAAAGAAGACCGATACGGCACTGGCGACAATGGCCAGCCAGGCATGTGCCGGCAGCGGGTTGACTGCAGCCACCGCCTCTATCTCAAGCACCTTTGGCAGGAAGGCCAATGCCACACACGAAAGCACTGTTACAAGCCCGCCCAGGATATATTCCTCCCTCTGGAAGAAATAGACCAGCAGGAAGATGGCCAGTCCTACCACCATGGCGACGTAAGGCGAGGTGATGATGGTGAGGATAAACTCCAGCACAATCAAGAAGCCGATGGCCAGGATCCAGCCCGACATACCTTCACGGAACAGTACCACCAGAAAACCGACGTACACCAGCACGCTGCCGGTCTCCTTTTCCAGAAGGATCAGAGCCATAGGCAGCAGCAGCAGGCCCGCCACTTTCATGATGTTGGGCATGCTCTTCAAGGTGAAGCCGTATTTGCTCATCACCGCCGCCAGGGCCAGTGACGTGGTAATTTTTGAGAATTCTGCCGGCTGCAAGCGGAAACTGCCTATCTGTATCCAGGCCTGGGAGCCGTGGCTGCTTACACCCAGAGCAAGGGTTGCCAGCAGCAAAAGAATCACACCTCCGTATGCAATCCACGATATTCCCTGCCAGAATGCGGCCGGAATCACCCGGATAATGAGTACGGCGGTAATGATAGAGATGCAGATCCAGATGAAGTGCATTCCGTACTTCTGGCTGAAGTCAAAAATGTTATGATTCTCCCCATGCAGCACGGAGAAGATGTTGATCCACCCGAACAGCATCAGCGCCAGCCAGCACCCGATCAGGGTCCAGTCCAGTTTGAGGTATGGATTCTTGCGGCGGTTCATTATCTCCTTCTCTTTCTTACAGGTACTTTATTGAGCAGATAGCCGTTCTTGACGCGGGTCTCAAGGTCCTTGCGGCTGTCGGCAATCTCGCCGTTGAGGTATTTCTCAACTATCAGCGAAGCGATGGGCGCCGCCCATGTCGCACCGAAGCCGCCGTTTTCTATATAAGCCGCCACGGCAATCTTGGGATTGTCCTTGGGAGCGAAGCAGATGAACACCGAATGGTCGTCGCCATGCGGGTTCTGGGCCGTGCCGGTCTTGCCGCACATGTTCACTCCGGGAACCTGCGCCACGTGGCTGGTTCCACCGTCGCCATATACCGACATGTTCATACCCTCTACGATAAGCGGGAAATACTTCTCGTCCACCATCGGATAATTCTTTACCGTGTATGCGGAATCCAGCGGATGCACCTCGTCTCCCTTGATCATGTGGGGGGTGTAGAACCAGCCGCGGTTGGCGATTGTGGCGCAGAAGTTGGCCAGGTGCAGCGGCGTGCAGCCCAACTCACCCTGTCCGATGGAGAGGGAGATGATGGAGAGCGATTTCCAGCGTCCCTTGCCGTGCAACTTGTTGTAGGTGTTTACAGTGGGGACGTTACCGCCAAGTTCGTAGGGGACGTCGCTGCCAAGTTTCCGGCCGAAGCCGAAACTGGTGACATATTCGCGCCACTTGTTGAAAGAATCCTCTATGTTGGCGTATTTCTTATTGTCCAGTATGGATCGCAGCACATAGCAATAATATGCGTTACAGGACATTGCGATGGACTGCGGCAGATTGATGGGGGAGGCGTGGCCGTGACAACCCACATGTACTTTTCCGTTGGTGTAGCCGTGGGCGCAGGGATAGCGGGTATCACGTTTCAATACCCCTTCCTGCAGGCCGATGAGGCCGTTGACCAGTTTGAACACCGATCCCGGAGGCTGCGCGCTCTGCACGGTGCGGTTGAACATCGGGTTGTAGGGGTTCTCGCTGATTTCCCTGTAGTATTTGTTGATTTCCGCCAGCTGGCTCACGTCGATACCGGGACTGGAGATAAGGGTCAGGATTTCTCCGGTGGAGGGCTCTATGGCCACCACGCTGCCCACCTTGTTTTTCATAAGCCGCTCGCCGTATGCCTGCAGTTCGGCATCGATGGTGGTGGTGATGTCGCTGCCGGCCACCGCAGCCTTGTCGGCGGCGCCGTCTTCATAATGACCCTTGATGCGGCCGTTGGCGTCGCGGTAATAGACGGTGTAGCCCTTTTCGCCGCTCAGACGGTTTTCGTAAGCCCTTTCGAGGCCGGTTTTGCCGGCATAGTCGCCGCTGCGGTAGTCGGGATGCTTCTCTATGTAGTCGCGGTCGACCTCGGAGACATATCCAATCAGGTTGCCGCCGGCGTTCACGGGATATACCCTGGCGGTGCGGGCAATCGCATCGAAGCCGGGAAAGAGAAAAGCCCGTTCTGCATAAGCGTTGAACTGCTCGCTGCCCACCTGCTTGAGGAAGGGCATCGAACCGAAGCCGATCTTGCGCGAGTTGGCTTTGTAATAGTCGAACTTCTCCCTTACGAAATCCATATCCACGCCAAATATGCGGCATATAGCCAGGGTGTCGAACTCCTCTACCTGGCGCGGCGTGACCATGATGTCGTAGGTTATCTTGTTCTCTACGATGGTGTTGCCGTAGCGGTCCAGGATGCGGCCGCGGGCGGGGTAGATTGTGACATATTTGAGGGCGTTGTTATCGGCGCTCTCGCGGTATTTCTTCTGGACAATCTGTATGGAGAACAACCTTACGGCAAAAACCGCAAAGATGATGAAAAGCACAAGCAATATCTTGTTGCGACGGCTCATCGGTTGAATAGGGTCAGGTCAATGATAGTCGCAAGGGCAAGGTTTACGGCAATGTTCACCAGATATCTCAGGCCGGATACCAGCAGAGTGCTCTTGGCCAGCCCGTCGAAGGTGATGTAAAACAGGAAGTATATCGCCAGGATTATGAGCATGTACAGGATGGGATGCCAGATGTCGCTCTCGCGGATGGGCGGGATATACTTCTTGCTGTAGTTGTTCTTTTGGAAGACGGGATAGAACAGCGGCCTGTAGACCAAGGCGACGAGGGTCGCGGCCCCGGCATTCAGGCCCAGCACTCCGTCGGAAAGCATGTCGATAAGCAGACCGAGTCCGAAGGCGATTATCAGCGACAGGTAGGGCTTCTGATCCAGCGGCAGATAGATAATCAGCAGAGGGATGAAGCAGACGTAGATCAGCGGTCCCAGATTGACATAGTTGTTTATGATGACCTGCATGAGGATCACCACTGCATATATGATTATCTGGCGGAGATATGTCGGCATACCTACTTGATGTTTCTGGCGTTCTGGCTCAACTCGTCAATCTCGTCCTGATGGTGCCTCTGCACTATGTAGACATATTTGAGGCTGCGGATATCCTGGAAAAGGTCCACATCCATATCCTTGTACATACCGCTCACGGCATACACGTCGGTGATGACACCCACGGGGATGTCGGGGGGATATATCGTGGAGTAACCGCTGGTGCACACGGTGTCGCCCACCGCGGCGGTGCTGGATAGCGGTACGTGCGACAGCGTCGCCCCGTTGCCGTCTACGCCGTTCCAGGTCAGCAGGCCGAAGTCGGTGGTGCCCGCAATCATGGCGCTGGCCTTCTGGCTCTTGTTCAGGAAGGAGATCACATAGCAGTAATTCTCGCTCACAGCCCCGACGACTCCGATAATGGAGTTGTGGGTCACCACGCCCATCTCGGTCTGGACGCCGTCCTTGGCGCCACGGTTAAGGATGAGATAGTTGTGCTGCTTGTTGGGGTTGTTCTTGATGATGCTGGCGGGAATCCATGTGTAGAGTCCTTGTGTGGAGTCGGTCACGGCCCCTGTCTCCTGCAGATACTGAATCTGCGACAGTTTGCCGCGCAACTGGGCATTCTCCTCCTGCAGCGCCTGGTTGTAGGCGCGCAGGCTGAAGAAGTCGCGTATGCTCTCGCTTCTTTTCCAGAAGAACACCTGGGTGGACCGTATCCCGTCCAGAATCAGATACCTCTGCAGAATGCTGTTCTCGGCTATCATTATAATGGAGATGACCTCCAGGATAATGAAGGTGCCGATGGTCAGCAACTGCTTGTATGAACGGGAATTATAGTCCATCCGGCGCTGCTATCTCATCAGGAACGGATACTTGTCGATGTTCTTGAGAGCGGCGCAGGTACCGCGGGCCACGCTGCGGAGAGGATCCTCGGATACGTGGAACGGGATGTTGATCTTCTTGGAGAAGCGCTGGTCGATACCCTTTAGCAGGGCGCCGCCGCCGGTGAGGAAGATACCCTTGTCAACGATGTCGGAATAGAGCTCCGGAGGAGTCTGTTCCAGTACGGAGAGGATACCGGCCTCGATGCGTGCCAGCTGCTTGTCCAGGCAGTGAGCCACCTCCTGGGAGGTGATTTCGGCCTCGATGGGGTGTGCGGTCATGATGTTGGGTCCCTTTACAACCATCGGCGGGATATCCTCTTCCAGGTCGGTAACGGCTGCACCGATCTTGATCTTGATGTCCTCTGCGGTGATTTCACCCACCTTGATGTTATGCTGCTGACGCATGTACTGCTGGATCTCATTGGTGAAGACGTCACCAGCGGTGCGGATGCTTTCTGCAGCCACGATGCCGCCCAGAGAGATGATGGCGATCTCTGTGGTACCGCCTCCGATATCCACAATCATGTTGCCGCTGGGCTCGGTGACGTCAAGTCCGATACCGAGCGCTGCAGCCATAGGCTCGTACACCATGTAGATGTCACGGCCGCCGGCGTGCTCGCAACTGTCGCGTACGGCCCTCTTCTCTACCTCGGTAGAGCCCTGGGGAATGCCCACGACCATCTTGAGGCTGGGGGTGAGGAACGATTTCTTGTAGTTGATCATCTTGATGAGCTCGCGGATCATAATCTCCGCAGCGTCAAAATCGGCGATAACGCCGTCCTTCAACGGACGGATTGTCTTGATACCGGGGTTGGTGCGCTCGTGCATCAGCTTGGCGCGTGTGCCGACAGCCATGGGCTTGTCGGTGTAGGCATCGATGGCAACGATAGAAGGTTCGTCAATGACCTTCTTGTCATTCATGAAAATGACGGTGTTGGCTGTACCCAAGTCGATAGCCAGCTCTTGTGTCAGGAAATTAAATGCCATATCTGTAGTATTTTATTGTTTTGCTAGTGTTTGAAGTGACGCTTGCCGGTGGTGACCATTGCCACTCCGTGGGCGTTGCAGAAGTCCACGCTCTCGGCGTCGCGGATGCTGCCGCCGGGGTGGATCACCGCGGTGATGCCCGCCTCGTGAGCTATTTCTACGCAGTCGGGGAAGGGGAAGAAGGCGTCGGAAGCCATGACTGCACCATTCAGGTCAAAGCCGAAACTGCGGGCCTTGGCAATTGCCTGGCGGAGGGCATCTACGCGGGATGTCTGGCCGATACCGCTTGCCAGCAGCATATTGCCCTTGGCCAGTACGATGGCGTTGCTCTTGGAATGCTTTACCAGACGGTTGGCGAACAGCAGGTCGTTAACCTGCTCTGCCGTGGGCTTGGCGTTGGTCACGGGAGTCAGGTCGGCCGCATTCTCGGCTACGGTGTCACGCTGCTGCACCAGGGCGCCGCCCAGCATTGAGCGGAACTTGACGGCAGATGGTTTCACGTCGCCGCGCTCCAAGATGATGCGGTTCTTCTTGCTCTCGAGTATCGCAAGTGCATCGGGGCTGTAAGAAGGAGCGATGATGACCTCGAAGAATATCTTGTTGATCTCTTCCGCAACCTCGGCGTCGATGGCGGCGTTGGTAATGATAATGCCGCCGAAGGCGCTAACCGGATCGCCGGCAAGGGCGTCCTTCCAAGCCTCGAGCACGGTGGGGCGCACTGCGCAGCCGCAGGCGTTGTTGTGCTTGATGATGGCCAGTGCGGTGGAGTCAAAATCGTCTATCAGTTCTATCGCGGCCTCGATATCCAGCATGTTGTTGTAGGATATCTCCTTGCCGTGCAGCTGTTTTGGAAGGGTGGCCGTACCGCCGTAGTATGCGGCTGCCTGGTGAGGATTCTCGCCGTAGCGCAGCGGAGTCGTCTCCAGGGAGTTGAATGCAAATGCATCCACCTCGCCGTCGCGGTTCATATAGCGGAAGATGGAAGTGTCGTAGTTGCTGCTGGTGGCAAAGGCCCATTTTGCAAAGAACTCGCGCTCTGCGAGGGTGGTGCCGCCGTCGTGCGCCTCAATGCACTCCAGCAACTTGCCGTAGAGCTTCTGGCAGGGAACGATAACGACATCTTTATAGTTCTTGGCGGCGGCGCGGATAAGCGAGATGCCGCCGATATCTATCTTCTCTATGATGTCTTCGTGAGAAGCACCCTTTGCAACATATTCGTCAAAGGGGTAGAGGTCTACCACCACCAGGTCGATGGCGGGGATGTCGTACTGAGCCATCTGGCTTCGGTCTCCTTCCATCTCGCGGCGGGCAAGGATGCCGCCGAATACCTTGGGATGCAGGGTCTTTACACGGCCGCCCAGGATGGAAGGGTAGCCGGTCAGGTCCTCGACTTTTTCTACCTCGAAGCCTTTGGATGCAAGGTAGTCGTATGTGCCGCCGGTAGAGAGCAGCTTGGCCCCGCGGCGGGTCAGGGCGGCTGCGATATCATCTATTCCGTCTTTGTAAAAGACAGATATCAAAGCCCTTTCTATTTTTTTGATTTGGTCCATTTACGATAAGAGTAATATAGCCCACAAATTTAGTCAAATTGTGGGAAATAAATTACATTTGTATTCGAAAAATAGAGCGGTAAATGGAAGGCCGGAAGAAATATGCGATAATCGTTGCGGCAGGCAGCGGAACCCGTATGGGAGGCGATATTCCCAAGCAGTTCATAAGTGTCGGCGGCAAGCCCCTGCTGCGCCATACGATAGAGAAATTCCTCTCGCTCAGTTTTCCCGTAGGCATCATCGTGGTGGTCAACCAGGAGAAGAAGGAATACTGGAAAAAGTATTGCCAGGACTACGACTTTATGGACCGCTACGCGATACCTTCCGGCGGCATCACCCGCTTCCATTCGGTGCAGAATGCGCTGCAGTATCTGCCCGACGACAGTGTGGTGGCCATTCACGACGGCGTGAGGCCCTTCGTTACCAAAGAATTCCTGGAGGAAATGTTCCGTCAGGGCGAGGAGCTGGGCAACGCCATCCCCGCAATCGCGCCGGTGGAGACGGTGCGCGAGGTCAGCGGCCCCGAGAGCTACATCCTGCGCCGCGACGACATCCGCCTTGTGCAGACGCCGCAGGTGTTCCGCAGCGAGGTCATCAAGGCGGCCTATAAGCTCCCGTATGACCCTAAATTTACCGACGACGCGTCGGTGGCGGAGGCGGCCGGCTATCGCATCAATCTGGTGGACGGCCTCAAATACAACATCAAAATCACCACCCCGGAAGATCTTGAGATTGCCAAGCTGTGGTTAGATTAGCCGCGGCGGTGCATTTACTTTTAGTATGAAAAAGATATTGTGTGTCTTGCTCGCTGCTGTATTGTCTATAGCGGCGTTTGCGCAGAAAGTTACCGTGAGCGGCTACGTTTCGGATGCCAAAAGCGGAGAAGTATTGATAGGGGCGGGTGTGATCTACAACAACCCCACGCCCGGAGCACCTCTGGTGGGTGCCGTCACCAACAATTACGGATTCTATACCCTGAGCCTGCCGGCGGGGCAGCGGTCCCTGACCTGGTCGTATATCGGCTACGCCGAGCAGACCGAGACGCTGGATCTGACCCGCGACACCGTGATCAACATCCGCCTGGAGCCTTCGGCCATAATCAAGGAGGCGATTGTTACAGCACGCAAGGAGGCCGGTCTGAATTCCACCAACACCGGTGCCCTGGAGGTGCCCCAGCACGTGCTGGAGAGCATGCCGGCGCTGTTCGGAGAGAAGGACGTGCTCAAGTCGCTGCAGTTCCTGCCGGGCGTGCAGGGCGGCTCCACCGGATCCTCCGGTATCTATGTGCGCGGCGGCGGCCCCGACGAGAACCTGATTCTGCTTGACGACATACCCCTCTACGGCGTCAACCACATGTTCGGTATATTCTCCGTATTTACGCCGGAGGCGGTGAAGAAGGTGACTCTGTTCAAAGGTTCGTTCCCGGCCCGCTACGGCGGCCGCCTCTCTTCCGTAATTGACGTCCGCACCAACGACGGCAACATGAAGGAGTTCCACGGCCTGGTAAGCGTGGGAATGCTCTCCGACAGGGTCCATCTGGAGGGTCCCATCGTCAAGGACCGGACATCGTTCAGCGTGAGCGGCCGCGTGCTGCACTCGTTTCTGTTCACACCTATCCTGAAGGCGTTCGACGTTCCCGCCAACTACTATTTCTACGACCTCAACGGCAAAATCACTCATAAGTTCAGCAACGAAGACCGCATTATTGCCAGCGTCTATCACGGCCGCGACCGTTTCCTGGTGCACTACGACGACGATTTCAGCTACAATTACGACGATTATAACTACCACGGCAAAGATGCTGACGTCGTGAGCTGGGAGAAGACCAAGATAAATATGGACTGGGGCAACACCGTGGCGGCCCTCCGCTGGAATCACGCCTTCGGCAGCAAGCTGTTTGCCAACACAACGCTGGCCTACAACCATTACGAGATGGATGTCGACCTTACGGATACCAATTATTTCAAGGAAAAGGAGGTCGAGACACAGGAGAAGATGGGCGTGACCTACGACTCCGGCATCAACGACATCGACCTCAAGATAGATTTCGACTACAACCCTACTCCGGATCACCTTATCAAGTTCGGCGCAGAGTATATGCATCACGATTTCCGCCCGCAGACGGCGACCCTTTCTGAGAAGGAGACTTCGGGCAAGGAGGTGGTTATTGACACCACTTTGAATATGGCCTCCGGCGGCAAGCTGATTGGCCACGAAGGGACGCTGTACATAGAAGACGACTTTGTGATAGGGCAGAGGCTGTCGTTCAACCCCGGAGTCCACATCGGCCTGTTCCATACCCAGGGCAAGACCTATGCCTCCGTGCAGCCGCGCTTCTCCGGCCGCGTGGACATCGGCGCCGGAGTCAGCGTAAAGGCCTCCTACGCCCGTATGTCGCAGTATGTGCACCTGCTGGCATCCACCGACATTTCGCTCCCCACCGACCTGTGGGTCCCCATCACCAAGGATATCAAGCCCGAAACGGCCGACCAGTTCTCCCTGGGAACCTACTGGGATGCCGGAAATGGCTGGGAAATGTCGCTTGAGAGCTACTACAAGGATATGCATAACATCCTGGAATACAAAGACGGAATGTCGGTGCTGATTACCTCCACCGGATGGGAATCCAAGGTGGCGATGGGACAGGGCCGCGCCTACGGTATGGAGTTCTTCATACAGAAGAAGACCGGCAACACCACCGGCTGGCTGGGATATACGCTGGCCAAGAGCGAGCGCCGGTTCCCCGACGGCTCCATAAACCGCGGCGAATGGTTTCCCTTCAAGTATGACCGCCGCCACGACGTCAGCCTGGTAGTGAACCACAGGTTCAACGACCGCATAGACGTCTCCGGCAGCTGGAAGTTCTTTACCGGCGGTGTTACCACCCTGACCACCCGCGAATTCGCGGTGGTTGATATAAACGGCCACATCCGCGAGTCGGACTATGTCACCTCCCGCGGCAACTACCGCCTTCCGCCTTCGCACAACCTTTGCCTTGGGGTCAATTTCCACAGGCAGAAACGCCACGGAGAACGCATCTGGAACATAAGCGTCTACAACGCTTACAACTATATGAATCCCGACTTCGTGTACAAGGACCACGTGAGCGAATATGACCCTGTGACACACAATCTCAAGCGCGAGGGAGTCGAAGTGAAAAAGATAACCGTGCTTCCGGTACTTCCCTCTTTCAGTTACACCCGTAAATTCTGATGACCGCTATGAAAAGATATATATTGATGATAATTGCGGCTGCGCTTCTGGCAACCTCCTGCGAAAACTCCGTGGAGACCATCTGGAGCGACCAGAACGAAGCGATGCTGGTGCTCAATGCCCAGCTTATGCAGGACAACCCTTCGCACAGGGTATTTGTCCACTGCAGCGAGGGCGGCCAGAACAACGAGGTAACCGATGCGGAAGTCTTCTACAGCGTCAATGGCGGGCCGGAGAAGAAGGTTACTCCCGTGACTTCGTGGAAAGAATGGTACGACGGCTCATTGCATGAAATATCAGACGGATACCGGTTTGACGAGATTTTTGCGGCCGGCGACCGCGTCAGGCTTCGGGCTTCCTGGCACGGCCTCACCGCCACCGGGGAATTCGCCTTCCCGGAAAGTGCTGCCAAAATCACCGCTGTGGATACAGCCAGAATAGTTCTTGGAAACAACGAGGGCTATTATGAGACACACATCACACGTCAGTACCGCATCACCGTCAAGGACGCTCCAAAGGAGAAGAACTATTATATGCTCCGTTTCCAGGATGTATATTACCGGTTGAATCCGGAAGGAGAGAAGATAGCTTCAGTTACTATAGACGGCTCTTTCGATGCCACCGACGACCACGTGCTGCATCCGGTTGAGAACAGTATGATGGAAGACCTGATTGGCAGGGACAACTACTACGAGACATTCACAGACGAGATGTTTGCCGACGGCGACTACACCATCAAGGTTACCGACCGCAGCTGGGCGGTGTACGGTTCGGCATGGACCGAGTTCTGGTATCAGTTCGAAGAGGGCGATTCATACTGTATGGACCGCCGTATCAAGGTGTACACCCTGACATTTGACGAGTATATCTATCTGAGAGCTATAGACGCCGCCGGCAACGATCTTGGATTTATGACGGAGCCGGTAATCTTCCCCGGCAACGTTTCGGGAGGATTGGGATTTGTGGCGGGCGTCACACCGGAAGTGTGGACTCTGGAATTCCCGGCGGAGCCTTATACCGGCGAAGTGCCGTATAACGCATACCGGTATACCGACCCGATTCCCGAGGAACCCCTTTACGAATAACTATCGCATTTCGTAGGTAGTCTCGATTCCGCCCGGTTCCTCAAGAATCATGCGGGTTACGAGGCCGTCCTTGATGCGGTAGGTCAGCACTACCGATTTGTAGCCGCCGCGCGGCACGACGCCTTTGGCGGTGATCTTTACGGTGCGGAAGCCGGTCTTCTCGGTAACGTCACTGTTGGCGTTGTTGTCCTTTGCAGCCTGCTCCCAGTTGCCGGAGAGGCAGTTGAGCAAGGTGGCACGCTGCAGTTTTACCATCGCCACTTTTTCGGAATCCATTTCCGCCTTGACACCCATCAGGTTCATCTTGACCATGGTGCCATCGATTGTGAAAAACTCGCCGGCGGGTTCACTGTAAACCATGTTCAGATGATCCTTCCCGTCAAAGGTCAGGTGGCCCTTCATAACGGTGGTCTTGCCCGAAACTTTCAGGCGGCGGGTCTGGGTAAAGTCAAGGTCGTAAGTTTGCGCAAAAGCGGCTAAGGAGAGCAGCAGGGCGCAGGCAAAAACAATTATGCGTTTCATTTCTCCAGAGAGTCAAGGTAGTTTACCACATCGCCCACGGTCTCGAACTTGGCCAGCGCCTGGTCGGGGATGACCACGCCGTAGTCGTCTTCGAGCCGCATAAGCAGCTGCAGGATATCCAGTGAATCGGCGTGCAGGTCGCGCTTGATCTGGGCGTCGAGGGTTACTTTTTCGGGATCTATGCGCAACTGGCGCGCGAGTATGGCTTTAACTTCTTCAAACATATCAATATTCGTAATGTTCGTATTTCAAAATAACCTCTTCTATCTTGGAAGAGAGTGAGCTGCGTTCCATCAGGTAGGCCTGCTCTATGCATTTGGCCACCGCGGTGGCCTTGCTGCTTCCGTGTCCCTTTACCACGGTCTTCTCGGTGCCCAGCAGTACGCTGCCGCCGTAGTTCTGATAGTTCATGAACTCCTTCTCCTCCATGAACATCCGCTTCATGAGCAGCGCCCCGATCTTGTAGATGGTGCGCGAGAAGATGTCCTTCTTCAGCTTCTTGAGCAGTTCCAGCGCCGTCCCTTCGGTAGTCTTAACCAGCACGTTGCCGGAAAAACCGTCGGCCACAACCACGTCGTAGCTGCCGGAAAGCAGGTCGCGGCTCTCCATATTGCCCACGAAGTTTATCTCGGAGGTTTCAGAAAGCAAATTGTATGCCTTTTGATGGATTTCGTCGCCCTTTTCAGCCTCCTTGCCCACGTTGAGCAGGGCAATTCGGGGGTTGCTGACGCCGTAGACGTGCTGCATGTACAGACTGGACATTATGCCGAACTGGCGCAGCATCTCTTCAGAAACCTCGACGTTGGCGCCGCTGTCGCAAATGCCGACCTTGCCGCCGTCCATAGTCGGAAGGATGGGGCAGAAGGCGGGGCGGATAACACCCTTGATACGGCCGATGCGGGTAAGCGCAGCCGCCACCAGTGCGCCGGTGCTTCCGATTGATACCATTGCCGATATGTCATCGGAATCGCGCAGCATACGCACCGCCTTCATCATGGAACTCTCTTTCTTGAGGCGGATGGCGTTTATGGGCTGCTCGTCGCAGCCGATGACCTCCGGGGCATGGACAATCTCCAGACGGCCGGTGTCATAGCTTTTGCCGTCCAGGCAGCGCTTGATGGCCGCCTCGTCGCCGGTCAGGATCAGGTACAGATCACAGAACTGGGCCAGGGCGGTGAGAGCGCCGTCTACATTTGCCTCGGGGCTATGGTCGCCGCCAAAGCAATCAACCAAGACTTTTAACATAGCAGCGGTGTCGTTTTATCTTCTGTTCGTCAAAACGCTTCCATTGGTTCTGGATGGCGTAGTTGTCCTCCAGGTTCATGTTGGTCTCCGCATAGAGTACGCCGGGCATCCGGAGCATCTTTACCATGGCGGCAGAAATCACCACGCTGATGCCGCGGTTGAGCCATTCGGGATCTACTCCCACGAGGCCGAGGTCCAATACCTTGGGGTGCTTGACGGCGTGCAGCACGCGGATTATCGCACCCGGAGTGAGGCGTCCGCCGGACGGCCTGAGGGCATCGGCAATTGCGGGGAATGCCAGGCCCATACATATCATTTTCTCGTTCTCGTCCAGCACAATCACCAGGTTGTCCTTGCTCAGAATCAGGCTGAAATTGTCCATCATCAGCTTTTTCATGGCGTCGGTGAACGGTACCGAGCCGTAAATCAGATCGTAGGACTTGTCAAGCAGATCAAAGAAGCCGTCGGCATATTTTGCCAGATACTCCTTGGTGGTGCGGGCTGTGGCGATGTGCAGCTTGTAGCGGCGCATCACATAATCTGCCATCTGCTCCAGTTCACCATTGTAGTCCTTTGCCACGCGCAGGCGGCTGCCGGTCCAGTCGACCTCCTTCTTGTAGCCCAGGCGGTCTATGAAATCGGCGTAGTAGGGGAAGTTGTAAGTCTCCTCAAAGGTAGCGGGATATTCAAACCCGTCCACCAGAAGGCCTTCGCGCTCGAGGTCGGAGAAACTCAGCGGCCCCTGTACCTCGTCCATTCCCTGCTCGCGTGCCCACGCCTCAACCGTTTCAAACAGTTTTGCAGCCACCTCAAAATCTTCAATCACGTCAAAGCGGGTAAAGCGGCAGCGGCGCTGGTTGTACTTTTTGTTTGCAGCGCGCTGAATGATGCCGGAGATGCGGCCCGCCATTTTTCCGTCCTTATAGGCGTTGAAATAGACGTGTTCGCACATGTCGTTGTATACGTAGTCCTTGCGGAACAGTTTCTTTTCGTCCATATACAGCGCCGGGGCGTAACAATCGTTGCCCTTGTAGAGCTTGAGCGGGAAGTCGATGAATTCCTTCTGCTGCTTTTTGGTGGTGACTTTTTCTACGGTTATCATGGCTTAGCGGTGTATTGCGTGGAAGCAGATGCCCAGGGCGTTGGGGCCGCAGTGGCTGCCGATGGTGGGGTTCACGTTCTGAATGATGACATTCAGGTCGCTGCCGAATTTCTCTTTGAGCTGGCGCTCGGCTTCGGCGGCGATTTCCGGAACGTCGGTGTGTCCGATAACCACGCGGTGGTCCTTGACGTTATCACCCAGTTCCACGACATAGTTCACCAGACGGGCGATGGCCTTTGCGCGGCCGGTCTCCTTGCCTATGGACACCATTGTGCCGTTATCATCCAGATGGATTATGGGACGGATGCCGATAAGACCGCCCATGGTAGCCGCCAGACCGCTTACGCGACCGCTGCGGCGGAAGAATTTGAGATCGTCGGCAAAGAAGTACATCGGAAACTTTGGCACTTCTACCTTGGCCCATTCCACAACCTCCTCTGCGGTTTTGCCCGCCTTGAGCAGATCTGCAACCTCCAGTACGATGTTGTAAGAGAGGGCGGTGATGCCCAGGGTGTCGATATGGTGGAACTTGCAACCGGGATACTTGGCCAGCAGCTTCTCAACAGCCTGGTTCATGATAGTGAATGTGTTGGATGTGGCGCTTGAGAAGTGGACGTAGAGTATATCGTTGCCGGCGGCGAATTCGGGTTCAAAGGTCTTTACATAGAACTCCTCGCTCATTGCGCTGGTGGTGGGCATGGTGCCGCGCCTTAACATATCGTAAAAAGCGTGTGCGTCAAACTCCTGCCAGTCGACATAGGGATAAATGACCTTGTCATCTACGGTATAAGGCATACTTATGAGCTTTATACCATACTGCGCGCACTCTTTGGGAGTGATGTCGCAGTCAGTGTCGGAGAAAAATGTCAGCATAGTACAAAAATGTAATCATATATCGGCTGCAAGCCGCGGTTAAACATAATTTCGAGATTGGGATAATTGGAACTGAGTTCGACCTGGAAGGCCTCGGCCTCCTCCTGGGGAACATCTTCGCCGGTGAAGACCAGCATCACGTCGCGGCCGGCGGCGCCCATACGCTCCAGCAGCGCCATTGCGGCCTCTTTACGGCAGGGTGAATCGGAAAGGATGTTCTTGCCCTGATAGCCCACAAAGTCGCCTTCCACCACCTTGACGCCGTCGGCTTCTGCATCGCGGATGGCGCGGGAAACCATACCGGTGGCGACCGCCTCCATTATTGACATTGCCCCTTCGATGACCTCCTCTGCATTGTCGCAGCTGCGGTCGGCGGAGGCGATTGCGTAATAGCCTTCACCGATGGTGGTGGAGGGGAGCACGCGGACGTTGGCCTGCTTATACAATTCGGCAGCCTGTTCGGCGGCCATCTTTATGTTGGAGTTGTTGGGAAATACCAGTATGGTGTCGGCGTTGATGCTCTCAAACGCCTGAATGAAGTCCTGTGTGGAGGGGTTCATCGTCTGGCCGCCGGGAATCACCACGTCGGCGCCTATCTCCTTGAAGGATTCTATCAGCCCTTCGCCCGCAGCCACCGTCACGATGCCGTATTTCTCCTTCGGCTTCTTGAACGATGCGTTGTTCTTGTTGCTCTCCTGATGGTGCTGCAGCGCCATATTTTCTATCTTGAGGGTGAGGAACTCTCCGTACTGCTGGCAGTGATTCAGGATTTCGCCGGGGGAGAAAGTGTGCACGTGAACCTTGAAGATGGTGCCGTCGCGGAAGGCTACCACGCTTTCTCCGTGAGCTTCCAGCCAGCTTATAAGTTCTTTCTCGTCAAAATGCTCTATATCTGTCTTGGCGCGGGTCAGGCGCAGCAAAAATTCGGTGCAGTAGCCGAACTCCAGAACGCTGTCTTCGGTGAATTTTGAAAGATCCAGCGTCGGGACTGCGGCTGAAGCCTGCGGCGCCGCTTCTTCGTCAGAAACGATGCCGTGCAGCGCTTCGTTCATTCCGCGGAATATGCAGAGCAATCCGGCGCCGCCGCTGTCCACAACGCCCGCCTGTTTCAACACATCCAGTTTGTCGGGGGTGTGGTCCAGCGAGGTCTGCATCGCCTCCAGCAAAGAGTCGAAATAAGCCTCCAGAGAATTGCCCTCGGCACCTTCTGCCCCTTCGCGGAGCACGGTTATGATGGTACCCTCCACAGGGACGGGAATTGCGCCGTAGGCCTCCTTCACCGCAGAACGCATTGCGCTGGCAAACGTCGCGGCATCGGCACTGTCACGTCCCTCGAGCCCCTTTGCCAGGCCGGCGAAGATGCGGGAAAGAATCACTCCGGAATTGCCCCGGGCACCCATCAGCATCCCCTGCGCGGCGGCTTCGGCTACCTGGGATAGGCTGTCGCCCCTGGCGGCGGTTTCCCCCGCCTTGAGCGTCATGTACATATTGTCTCCGGTATCTCCGTCGGGAATCGGGAATACGTTGAGGTCGTTTACTACGGTCTTGTCTTTATACAGGCTGGCAGCGCCCTGACGGAGCATGCCCGAATACAGTTCTCTATTTATTGTCTGCGACATACGGTTTCTTTTTCAAAACGCTTCTCTTATAGGACGGTATCTTCATCAGCTGGCGGAACAGGAAGGGCTGGATTGCATACGAGAAGAGTATCGTGCATGCCATTCCTATCAGGGTGCTAAGTCCGATGGAACGGATGGACGGGTGCTGTGCGAACAGCAGCGAGCAGGTAACAATCAGCAGGATGATGGCAGAGAAGAATATGGCCGATTTGTGATAGCCCAGCATCTCGTCACTGCCGGTGCGGGCCCTGGCCAGGAGCCCCTCCGTAATGAAGATGCTGTAGTCTACGCCCACGCCAAAGATGAATGTGGATATCACAATGTTTATCAGGTTGAATTTCAGGCCGATGATGGCCATATAGCCCTGTACCACAAACCAGCTGATTACCATCGGCAGGAACGAGAGCAGGGCGGTTATTATGTTTCTGTAAGAGAATATCAGTATCAGCAGCACCAGCAGGGCGGAGATCCATACGGCGATGTTGAAGTCGTCGTGGATTACCTGCACCATATCCTTGCAGTAGTAGAACGGGTCCAGGATAAAGGTCCTGGGATTCTTTACCAGCGCCGCCGTCACAATGTCCTTGTCCCCGGCGGACATGGAAACGTCGGTGAATACCATGAACTGGCCATCGGCGTTGCGCTCTACAAAGTTGCTCAGCAGGTTCTCAGGTACTACGCCGCTCTCCAACAGGGAGGCGGGTTCGTATTCGGTGTCCAGGATGGTGCTGAAGCCGTCGAACAAGTCGGGATAGAGCCCGATCCGGCCCGCTTCGGCATACAGGCGGTCCATCACGTCCTGCTTCTTGGCCGGTGTCCAGAAGGCGTTCCAGGCGTCGATGCGGCTCTGCTGCATCTTCTCCGTAATGAATACTTTGGAGACCATGTCGGAGAAGTCGTGCACGTCGCCGGCCGCTTTGAGTGAATCCAAAATGCCAGCCAATGACAAATTGGCCTCCAGCGCCTCGTCCACGTCGGTAGAGACGGTGGCGAAATACTGGTGGAAATAGCCGTCGTTGTTCTTTGCGTTGAAAAGCGTTTCGCTCTCCAGCTCGTCCGCACCGTTATAGTCGAGATTGCGCAGATCGCTGTCAAACTTGACCTTTGGGGAGAAGACCAGGCCGATGGCTATCACTATGGTAAGAATCCACAGCAGCCAGTGTTGACGGTCAAAGGGGATGCTGTTGAAGCGCTCTATAGTCTTGAAGGTGGCCGCATCGCTGTTCCCCTTCTTGTCCTTGAGGAAGTGAGGGAGGAATATCAGTGCGAACAGCGTGCTGCCCGCCAGCGCCAGGGAAGCAAACATGCCGAAGTCGCGCAGCAGGTCGCTGTCGGTGAAAAGCAGGCTCAGGAAGGCGCCGATGGTGGTCAGGGCGCCCAGGAATACCGGAGTCGATTCTTCTATCAGCAGCTGCTCGACATCGCCCACATAAAAGAGATGGATCAGCAGGTGCAGGCAGTAGCTGATGGCCACACCCAGCACAATTGCGCCGAATCCCAGCGCCAGCAGCGACATGCTCCCCTTGATCCACCAGATGCAGGCCAGCGCAAAGGCGGTGCCGTATATTATCGGCCCCAGAATCTTTATGAAGAACGATTTGCTGCGGAAGCAGAGCCCCAGCAGTATCAGAATCATTACCAATGATATGCCCACAGTCACCACCAGGTCGCCCTTGATGCGGCTGGCGTTGGAGACGCTGCCCACAGGCTCGCCGTGGAACAGCACTTTGGTGTCGGGATTGGCCTGCTCGAACTCCTTGACGGTGGCGCGCATCATCTTGCAGAAGGCGGTGGCGGTGCCGCTGTCCAGGGTCTTGAAGGCGGGGGCAAGATAAGAGATGGTCACGGTGCTGTCAGGGCAGAAGAAATGCCCCTCTATGATGTTGTAGCCGCCGGTGGCCTCGGTAAGAAGGTCGCCGAGCACAGCCTCGCGCAGGTTCAGCGGGTCATTGCTGATGGCCTGGGTTATGTCGCCCGTTTCGTCGGACATCACCAGTTCGGCATCTTTCGCCACCATCTCTTTGATGGTGGCCGGCTCGGTTGCGGCAGCGAATGACGAGTATGCGGTGGTATCTATGAAAGAGGGGATGTGGCCAAGCACAAAGTCGAGTGCATTCAGCGCTGTCTCGCCCTCCATCTTCCAGAGGATGTTGTTAATGAACCTTCCGGAAGAATCTTTCTGCTGGAGCAGGTCTATGAAGGCATCTGTGCGCTCTGCCAGAGTGGCGGCATCCAGCGGTTCGCCGGCAGAAGTTACCTGAATGAATACTTTGTCTTTGAGGCCGATGGAACCGAAAGCCAGTTCGCTCTCTACGCTTGAGGTGGGGAGCAGCCGGGAGATATCCTCTTCGTATTTTACTTTGATTCCGAAGTAGATGAATATTAAACTGGTGGCCACCAGCAGGATATACATCAACGGCTTGTGCTTGCAGAAGAAACGGTATATCGGCAAGAATATCCTGTGCATCGGATGTTAACTAAAATGGTCGATTTGCTTAAAAATATCTTGCAAATTTAACCATTTTAGTTGATTCTTACAACCCTGACGCCCTTGGTGGACTTGTGCGAAAGGACATAGTCGGCAATGGTCTGCGTGTCAATCACCACCTTCATCGCCTTGGTGGATGCGTGTATGAAATGCATCTGCCCGTCTTTCTTTACGGCTATGGCCACGTGGCCGATGTCAAGACCCTGGACGGTGGTGACAAAGCAGATGATGTCGCCTTCCTCTATTCTTTTTGTCAGATTGGTGATATCGCTCTGCGGCAGATAGTAGTATTCATCTTTGTTCAGGGCCTTCTCTGCCTGCATAATCTTAACCACCATCCCCGGATTGTCCTTAAGCTGCTTGTAGGCATCCAGATGGGTGCTCATAAAGTCGATATACTGATCCAGGCGGCTGCCGCCGAGCTCTTTGGAAACCTCGGTGAAGATGCCGTTCTCCTCGCCCTGCTTGATCCAGGAAGAGGTGTAGTGGTTGCGCGAAGCGTAGCCGTCCACAACGCCGCCTGCATATCTCAGGTTCTGTGTGTTGCGGCAGAAAGTCTCGAAGGTCGGGTCATCGCCTTTTACCGTCTGCACCATCGCCAGGCACATCTCCACAAACAGGATGCAGTCGGTCTTGTCCATATTAATGCACAGTTGCTCCGGCTCAATCTCCAGCGTGCCGGCCACATATTCCGTCCCCAGAAACTGCTTTGCGCAGCGGACAATAAGGTCGCTTGCCGGTTCATCTTTGTACGGCTCCAGCGCCTCCGCCACCTTCTCGAAGATGGCCGGCGAAGCCTTGCTGACGCGCACCGTGGACATGAAATCGCCCTGCGCGGCGCAGATAAACGAAGCAATTATCAGAGCAAATATGATGAACAACTTTTTCATAAGATCGGTTTGGGTAAGGATATGCAATAATTATTCCGACAATTCCAGCCAGCGGAGTTCCTTGGAATCGATGTCGGCTATTATCTGTTCGATTTCTTTGCTCTTTGCGGTGAGGGCGGCGATGTCCAGGGTGCCGGAAGAGAGTTCTTCTTCCAAAGCTGCCTTGCGGGCCTCCAGTTGCGGCAGTTCAGCCTCTATCTGCTCCTTTTCGCGCTGCTCTTTCCAGGTAAGTTTCTTTTTGTCCGATGCCGGTGCCGGTTTGCTGCGGGGCGTGGCAGGCGCTTTTTCGGCCCGGGCAGCCTGCGCCTCTGCCCGGCGCCTTTCTTTCATAAATTCGCGGTATTCGCTGTAGCTGCCCACGAAGTCCTTTACGTGGCCGCCGCCGGTGAACACGAACAGGTGGTCCACAATCTTGTCCAGGAAAAAGCGGTCGTGGGAGACCAGTATCACGCTGCCGTCATATTCCTTGAGGTAGTTCTCCAGTACGTTGAGAGTCACGATGTCCAGATCGTTGGCCGGCTCGTCCAGAATCAGCACGTTGGGGCGCTGCATCAGCACTGTGAGCAGGTACAGGCGCCGTTTTTCACCGCCGGAAAGACGCGATATACGCGTGTTGAACATCTCCACGGGGAAGAGGAACTGCTGCAGGAACGTTGTCACCGAAATCTGGGCGCCGGTGGCGTCGCGCACCGTTTCGGCAATTTCCTGCACCGCTTCCAGCACTGTCTGGCTCTCTTTGAAGGACATCCCTTCCTGCCGGTAATAGCCAAAGCGAACGGTCTCGCCGCGGTCGATTGTCCCCTCGGAAGGCTGCAGGGCACCGGTCAGAAGGTTCAGGAAGGTGCTCTTTCCGATGCCGTTGGCCCCCACGATGCCTATCTTCTCTCCCTGTGCAAAGTTGTATGTGAAATCCTTGACGACGGGACGTTTGCCGTAGCTGAAGCCCACTCCGCGGCAGTTGACAATCTTGCGGCCAAGGCGGGCGCTGCCCAGATTGATGGCCAGCTGCTTTGTCTCGCGTATGGGAGCGGCCTTCTCCTGCAGGTCGTAGAAGGCGTTTTCGCGGTAACGGGCCTTGCCGGTGCGGGCGCAGGGGGTGCTGCGCATCCACTCCAGTTCCCGCCGGTAGATGTTGCGGTACTTCTCGTTCAGGGCGCTGGCCACCGCCAGCCGCTCCTGCCGCTTCTCCAAATAATACTGGTAGTTGCCCTTGTAGGTATACAGGTTGCCGCCGTCCAGCTCCAGGATCGTGTTGCAGACGCGGTCCAGGAAGTATCGGTCGTGGGTCACCATAAACAGCGTCCGACGGCTCTTGGAAAGGTAGTCTTCCAGATATTCGATGGCGTCCAGATCCAGATGGTTGGTGGGCTCGTCCAGAATCACAAAATCGGCGTTGGATGCCAGCACCGATGCTATTGCCACCCGCTTGGCCTCGCCGCCGGAGAGGCTGGCGCACCGGCAGTCAAAATCGGTCAGTCCCAACGATGTCAGGATCTGCTTCACCTCGGTCTCCAGGTCCCATGCGTCGCGCTGCACCGCGCCGGGAGCGATGCCTGCAATCACCTGCTCCATAATGGTTTTGCCGGGATCCAGCACCGTCTCCTGCTCCAGGAAGGCGATGACGATGTTTTTCAGGAACTTTATGTCGCCGCCGCGGTCGCTGGAATCCTTGCCCGCCAGAATGCTCAGCAGGGAGGTCTTGCCCGTCCCGTTGGGGGCGATGAGCGCTATCTTGTCCCCCTCGTTGATATTGAACGAGATGTGTTCGAACAGCACTTTGGTGCCGTACGACTTGAAGATGTTCTCTACCTGTAAATAGCTGGGCATAGGGCAAAGATAAGATAAAATGTTAACTTTGTAGGGAGTATACTTATCTTCAAAACCATAAATACTATGTCAGTCAATCATTTAAGAACTTCGTTTCTGAAAGGAACGGTCCTTTTGCTGGCAATTCTGTTCGGCTCGGCAACATACGTGTCGGCGCAGACAGCGGTAAAAGGAAGGATTACTGACCCCGATGGCCAGCCGGTTGTCGGAGCCACAGTCCAAAACTTGACGGAAAAGACATTTACCACTACTGACGCAGATGGTAATTACACCTTGAACGTCAAGGATCTCCAGAACGCTCTTATCGAGGTCGGCTTCCTGGGAATGGAAACCGTCACCGAATCGCTGGGCGGCCGCGCCCGTTTCGATGTACAGATGGCACAGGACCAGATGTTCCTCGAAGGGTCGGTAGTAACAGGTTATCAGGAAATTCAGGTGCGCAAGGTCACCGGCGCCATCGCTACGGTGGGCGCTAAGACCATCGAAGAGCGCTACAGCCCTTCGCTGCTGCAGAACCTGGAGGGCCGCGTGGCCGGTCTGTCGACCTACGGCGGCAAACTGGTCATCCGCGGTATCAGCTCAATGTACGCAGAGTCCAGCCCGCTGCTGGTTGTGGACGGACTGCCCATCGAGGGTGACATCGACGACCTGAACCCGTATGATATCGAGAGTGTCAACGTCCTCAAGGACGCCGCCGCTGCCGCCATCTACGGTGCCCGCGCATCCAACGGTATCATTGTCATCACCACCAAGAGCGCCCGGGAGAAAGGTCATATCGACGTTGATTTCTCCTCCAACCTTACCATCTGGCAGAACCGCAACCTGGATTATGCTGCAAACTTTTATATGACTCCTGCCCAGCAGGTACAGGTGGAAAGGGATTATTACAACTATTATTTCAACACCCCGGAGGAGGTTGCAGACCCGTTCAAGGGTATTGAAAGTACGCTCGCAAACAGCATCACCCGCATTTCGCCCATAGAATATGCTTATTATAAGCAGGCGAAGGGCGAATGGTCCCAGAGCGATGTGGACAATCTCTGCAATAAGCTCTCCAATAACAATTTTGCCAAGGAATTCGGAGAAGCGGTATATCGCCGCCAGATCATGCAGCAGTACAACCTTGCCGTGCGCAGCCGCAGCGACAAGTTCCAGAGCAACTTTGTGGTGAACTACCGTACCGACAATGAAGGCACCATCAACAGCTTTGACAATCAGATGTCAGTCAGCTACAAAGGTTCCTACGATGTGGCTCCCTGGCTCACTGCAACTCTGGCTGTGAACGGTATCTATGGCAAGCAAAGGCAGAAGGGCTATGGCTCTATCGCCAATTATGCATACAATTCACCGTGGTCCTATCCTGCATACGAATCCATTTACGATGAGACTGGCGCTATCCGTTTAATCGGGCAAAACGATTATCGTGACAACACGGAAGGCGGATTGTTCAAAGAGCCGGGCGTGAATGTGCGCGACGAGTATTACAATAACGTGCAGAACACTTCCCGCCAGTACCTTCGCTATCACGGAGACCTGCTCTTCAAGATTGCCAGGGGCCTCACTGCAAACACACAGTTGGTATATGAGACCGACCACCGCACAACGGACTGGCAGGCAAACCAGGAGAGCCGTGTGTCCAGGATGCTCTACAATGCATACAAAGAGATTGACGAAACCACAGGGCAGGCTATTTATCACACTCCCGAGACCGGCGGTTTCCGCAATGTGACCAATATGGACGGTCGCTACTGGACCGCCCGCGGGCAGTTGAACTATTCGGGTACCTTTGGCAAGCACGAGCTTGTAGCCCTGGCCGGTCTTGAGTTCCGCGAGACACTCTACGCCGGAACCCGCAGCCTGATGCTGGGTTATGATGACCAGCTGCAGAACGCCGCCACCCAGTTGGTGAACTTTGGCGAATTGAGCCAGATGATAAACAGTCCCACTTATCTTAAAACCTCCACAACGTCATATCCCGCTTACAGCAACCTGTTCTCCAGTTACATCGATGGTAATATGAGCCCCATTATGGAGCAGCACCACCGTTATGCTTCCGGATATGCAAACTTCACTTATACCTACGACCGCCGGTACAACCTGTTCGGCTCCTTCCGTAAGGATTATGCGGATGTATATGGCTTGAATGTCAAGCTCCGCGGCCGTCCGCTGTGGTCTGTCGGTGCGGCGTGGAATATCGGCGAAGAGAGTTTTGCCAAGGTTACCGGATGGATCAATACCCTTAAACTCCGTCTGAGCTATGGTGTCACCGGTAACATTTATCAGGGAGCCACTAGTTATATGACTGCCAAGAGTGACGAGTTGAATACCATCACCGGCCTGCCGTACGGCTATATCGAAAGCCCCGCCAACCCCAACCTCAAATGGGAGCAGACCCGCACCATCAACGCCGGTCTCGACTTCTCGTTTGTAGACAACCGGTTCCGCGGTTCGTTGGACTACTACCGCAAACGTGGCCTGGATCTGTTCTCTTACAAGACCCTTGACCCCACCGTCGGCTTTACTACAATGTTTGTCAACTCTGCGGATATGGTCAACCATGGTGTCGAGTTGATGTTCACAGGCGACTGGATCCGTGAAAAGCGCCGCCGCGACTTTGGCTGGAGCAGCACACTGACATTTGCCGTCAACCACAACAAGATCACCAACGTGGACAATCCCGCCATCCAGGCATACCAGCGCTTCAGCAATCCTTACGTAGTGGGTTATCCTACCAGCGCAATCTGGAGCTATCAATTTGCAGGCATCAGTGATGCGGAGGATTCCAGAGGTATGACCCTTTGGTACGGTCCTGTAGACGAGGAGACCGGCGAAAGGTCCAAGGGTACATCCGCCGGCGGCAAATCTACCGATGTCCTGGTATATTCCGGCCAGACGGAGCCGGTAGTGGTTGCCGGTATGGACAACCGCTTCGTATGGAACGGATTCAGCCTGAGTATCCTTATGGCATACTACGGCGGGCACAAGATGCGCGCCCTGATTGAAGATGAAATCCAGAATGGTATAGGTTACAACGTGCCCCTGCCGACATATTTCGTTAACGCTTGGACACCGGAGAACCCCACTCTGACTCCCGGTATCGGCCGTTACTGCACCACCGGCTATGGCTCTGAACCTACCCATAGTGACATATCGGTGCGCGATGCAGCCTTCCTCAAGATCCGTAACATAGTGTTCGGATATGAGGCGCCCGAAAGTTGGGCCAAGGCAATCAACGCCGACCGCATCAGCCTCAATTTCCAGATAGACAACCTCCCTCCCGTATGGACGGCTTTCCGCCCCGGCAAGGAGATGAGCTATTACTCAGCGGACGCTATTTTCGATCCTGAAACAGGCGGCATCCCTCTGAGGACTTCTTACATTTTCGGTCTTCACATCAACTTCTAAGACAGCACCGTTATGAAAAAGATAATTACAATTGTATCCGCCCTGCTGCTTCTGGCTGCCTGCGCAGAGTTCACCGACCTGAAGCCCAAGGGTATGAATATGCTCTCTACTGCCGACGAACTTGAGCTGCTGCTTAACAAGGAGTTCAGAGATTTCTACAACTATGATTTGTTTCAGCTTCCCGGCGAACTTCTGGTAGGTACGGTGGGTCCCGTGGCCAACCTGATATCTCTGCCGACTCCCAGCCGTAATTCCATTTTGGTTACCTGGGATGAGGCCCACGTCAAGGAACTGGCAGAATTGACCGCATACGACGACGATTACAGGATGCTCTACGAGTTCATTGGCCAGATTGCCAATCCAATCCTTTCTTCCGTCGGCTTTGCAAGCGGCGACGAAGCCAAGAAAAACCAGATCAAGGCGGAGGCCCTTTGCCTGCGTGCCTGGGCCGAGTTCCTGCTGGTGAATAAATTTGCTGCGGCATACAACCCTGCAACAGCCGAGACAACTCCCGGCATCGTGTATCTGATGGAAGACTGGGATATTTCCATCCCCCCGGAGAAATGGAACGTAAAGCAGGTTTATGACCAGATTGTTGCCGACTGCAACGCTGCCATCGAACTTAACTCCCTGCCGGATAAAAACATCAACGAGATGCGCTGGTGCAAGGCGTGCCCGTATGCAATCAAAGCAATGGCCCTGTTGGCAATGCAGGACTTTGACGGCGCCGAGGCTGCAGCAAAAGAATCCCTGAAGGTAAACGACGCCATCACTGATTATTGGTCGCCGGCATTTACCAAGACCCTGAGGGCCTATATGCCGCCGAACAATCAGTACGAGGTTGTAAACCGCATTCCCCTGGCCTGCGAAGAGGATATCTTCCACACCTTTACCCAGGTTATTTTCAATCCTTTGCGTACTCCCGAATGCGAAGAAAAACTGGAGGCTGGCCACTCAGCCCTTGTCCGGATGCCTGTGGACATCATGATGTTCAATATGAACCCGATGATGGGTATGGGCCTGAGTATGGCAGGCCTGCCTTATCCTGTGGTTGGCGGTATGGGTACCGGCGCCGGTCAAAGCTGGAATACATACGGTCTGAAGACCACCCAGCAATACCTTATCGTGGCCGAGTGCGAAATCCGCGCAGGAAACTTTGCTACGGCTATGGAGTATCTGGATGCAATCCGTGCAAAGCGTATCGATCCGGCTCTCTACGCTCCTCTCAAGGGCACAGTCAACACCAAGGAAGCGGCAGTGAAGCACCTTAAAGAGACCGCCCTCGGCGAGCTTGTGTATTCCCCGTACAATTTTGTATGGCGCAAGCGCTGGAATCAGCTTGACGATATGAAGGAGACCATTACCAGGACATTCGACCTGGCTATGAGCGGCGGCGGAGTCTATACTTTCAACCTAACTCCCGAATCCCCGCTGTGGATATTCCCGTTCCCGATGAACGCAAGGGACAACAACCCCAACCTTACTCCTAACAGTTATGCAGAAGAGTAGGATAGCCCTTTTGCTCTGTGCCGCCATCGCAGGCCTTTGTGCCTGCGGCGGCAGCCAGGGCTATGTTATCAAGGGCGATGCCGAAGGCGAAGGATTTGCGGTACTGCGGAGCTTTGGCCCCGACGTACAGGAAATCCGCGATACCGTACAACTGGGAAATGGCGGCTTCAAGTTTACCGGAAAGGTAGATGATGTAGTTATGGGCGAGGTGCTGGTATGCCCTGTGGAAGGTAAGGAACAGCGCTATTCCATCCTGCTGGAAAACAGCCGGCTGACTCTCAAGGACGGCAAGTTTACCGGCGGTCCCAACAACGATTTTATGTTGGATCTGAACGAAGCTTTTGCCGCCGTGGATACCTCCGCGGCCAATTATCGCGAACTGACCACAAAATCTTTGAACGACTGCTTCGCGGCCCATCCCGACGTGGAGGCGGCAGCGTTTATGTATTACGTGTTCAACCGGGATACCCCGCTGGAGCAGTACGAAGAGGGTTTTGCTAAGTTCACGGAGAGGGTTCAGAATAGCCCGATGGGCAAGAATGCCCGTGAGGAGATCGTTGTCCGCAAAGCCACCCAGCCCGGCATTGAGGCACCTGCTTTTGTACTGAACGACCGCGATGGTAATCCCGTGTCATTGGAGTCTCTGCGCGGCCGGTATGTCCTGCTCGATTTCTGGGCTTCGTGGTGCAAACCGTGCCGTGCCAGCATGCCCGGCCTGAAGGAGTTGTACGCCAAATATCACGACAAGGGTTTTGAGATTCTGGGCATTTCCACCGACACCCAGGCCGATGCGTGGAAGAAAGCCGTAGAAGATGACCAGACGCCCTGGATTCACGTTGTGGATGAAACCGCAGTGGCTGTGGCGAAAACTTACGGTGTCCACGCAGTGCCCTCTTTCTTCCTCATAGACCCGGAAGGGAAGATGATAGGCAAGATTGAACACGATGCCCTGGCCGATAAGCTCAGCGAACTTCTGGACTAACCTTCCGGACATGATTAAACAAAAAAGACGACTGTGAAGTCGTCTTTTTTGTTCTGTAGCGGGAGCCAGGATTGAACTGGCGACCTCATGATTATGAATCATGCGCTCTAACCGGCTGAGCTATCCCGCCAAATGGGACTGCAAAGGTAAACGAATTTTCTAATTACCCAAAATTATTCTCTGATGACCTTGACTTCTCCGCCAAAGCCTATCTTGATAATCTGGGAGGAGAGGCCGGTGCTGCCCTCTTCCAGCGACGGCTCCACGATATGTTCGGCGCCGTCCAGAATCTCTGCATTGATCTCTGCGAAGCAGGAGGGAGTCTCTTCGCCGGAAATGTTTGCCGAGGTCGATACAATCGGTTTGCCGAAGGCGCGTATCATCTCCACGCAGAACTCGTTCTGAGGGATGCGGATAGCCACGCTGCCATCCTCAGCGATAACTTTTGGTGATAGGCCGACCCCTTTCGGATAGATGATGGTCATGGGCTTGTCGTTGATTTCAAGCAGGTCAATGGCCATCGGCGGGATTTGGCGCACATAGCGGGCAAGCATATCGGCATCGCTCACCAGAATGATTACCGACTTGGCATCGTCGCGCTTCTTGAGGTCGAATATGCGCTGTACGGCATTGTCCAGGGTGGCGTCGCAGCCCAGGCCCCACACGGTGTCGGTCGGGTAAAGGATCACATCGCCCGCTTTCAATGCCTTGACGGCGGCGTCGATTTCGTATTTAAGGTCTTCTGTCATATCGTTAGAAATAAATCAGTGTGCTTACAGGATAGTGATCGGAATAGGGGACGCGGGTGATGTGCGTGCGGTCGCAGGAGACGTTTTCCGGCATCAGGATGTAGTCTATGCGAAGCAGCGGCCAGAGTATGGAATAGGTAGCGCCGAATCCGTTGCCGCCGTCGGCAAAACTGTCCTTGTGGCCGGCGGCCAGCGTGTGGTAGGTATACGACATCGGAGTGTCGTTGAAGTCGCCGCACACTATGCTGGGGATGGTGCAGGCCCTGATGTGGTCGTGGATTGTGCCGACCTGTTCGCTGCGCTTGATGTTGCTGTCGGCAAGACGCTCGTGAACGTTCTTGACCTCGTCGGTGAACTGCCCCCTCTTGCCCATCCGGCGGATGGTGTTGGTAAACGAGAGACGGTTGCTCTGCAGGTGGCAGTTATATACGCGTACCGTGACGTCATTGATGCGCAAATCGCACCAGATGCACAGGTTGTGGGTGTCCTTGAAAGTTATGGCCCCTTTGTCCACAATCGGGTAGCGGCTGAGGGTGATATTCCCGGAGAACTTCTTGCTGGTACCGTGGAAGTAATGGCAGCGGTAGGGGAGATATTTGAGGATGCGGGCAACGGCGGCGGTGTCGGTGGTCTGGAATTCCTGCAGGCAGAGCACGTCGGGCGCTTCGCGGGCTACAAACTCGCAGACCTTGCCCAGTGTCTGGGTGGAATTCATCCCTGTGGGTGCGGCGTTGAGACGGCCCACGTTATATGTCATAATCTTGACCTCATCGCCGGCCACGCTCTTCTCTTCACCGCCGAACTTGACAAACAGGTCGGCAAAGAACAGCGTGGGCAGCAACGCCACCAGACTGATTACCAGATAGCGTTTCATCCTCACCAGACCGATTATCAGCAGGATGACGTTCAGTATGAATATCGGGATGTAGTACAGGCCAAAGAAGTACGGCACCGACATGAATGCCGGATCTATGAAGATAGACAGGTAGGATATGAGCAGGGCTACGGCGCTTACAATAACCAGTGCGCGGAACAGGATCTGCCCGAGAGAAAGACCCCGCTCCGATTTCTTTTTGTACCAAGTCTTGTTGCGCTTGGGCTTGTCCGATTTGGGATAGTGTATCTTGGCCATATCAGTCGCTGTACAGTTTACCCCGTTTCTTCCAATATAATATCAGCGCCAGACCGAACAGCATGCCGCCCAGGTGTGCAAAATGGGCGATGTTGCCACCCATCCCGGTAAGGCCGGTGACAAGTTCAATGGCGCCGAAGATTATCACGAACCACTTGGCAGTGAGTTTGACCGGCGGAATGAGCAGCTGCAGAACACTGTTGGGCCAAAGCATGCCGTAGCCCAGCAGCACGCCGTATATGGCGCCGGAGGCACCTACGGTGGGGGTCATCATAGCCACCTGTGCCTTTGCCGTTGCGCCGGAGGCCAGATAGTGGCTGATTTGCAGATGTACCACCAGGTTGTGGCAAAGCGCCGCACCGATGCCGGTTACAAAGTAGAACAGTAGGAACTTCTTGCTGCCCCACACCCGTTCCAGCTGCGTGCCGAATATCATCAGGGTGTACATATTGAAGAACAGGTGCCAGAAACCGCCGTGCATAAACATGTGGGTTATAATCTGCCACGGCTTGAACAGCGTAGATTCGAAAGCGAACAGCGAGAACATCTCGTACATCTTGTCCCCCGTCAATACGGTGAATATCAGCACGATGGTGTTGATGATAATCAGGTTCCGCGTCACGGGCGGAATAGCGCTCAAAAAGCCTCCGAAGCCGTAGTTTCTCATACTCGTCTCTCCAATTCGTCGTTAGATATAATGCTGATGCACTTTGTGGCCAGGTCTGCGCCGTATGTGGCGCGCAGCACAAGTACCTGATTGGCAATCATCTCGGCCTGCACCGCGTTGAGGTTGTGGCTCAGCTTTTTCACTGCGGCCGCCGCCAGCGTATGGGCATAGGAGGCGATACTCTCACCGGTCAGTTCGCCATCCAGCGATGCGGCCAGATTGTCCATAACGTCCTTCAGAGCCTCCTCTTCCGTGGGGAAGCCGTCCGGCACGGCATACACTATGATGGTACCCGCGCCAAAATCGCGGATGTCAAATCCCAGCTGCGAGAGCCGCTCCAGATTCTCCAGAATCACTGAGTAGATGTTGGATGGCAGAACCACCTGCTGGGGATATAAAGATCGCTGGGAGATGAATCTCTCCTGGCTCAGGAATTCGAAATATTTGTGGTACAGGATGGCCTCCTGGGCCTTCTTGATGCTGATTACCGCCAGCCCTTCGCGTACCGGCGCCAGAATCAGTTTGCCGCCCAGCACCAGCACGTTGCGGTCGGGTGCGGCCTCTTCTTCCAGCAGCGGGCCGTAGTTGGGGTTAGGGTCTACGTAGCGGGGTGCGCCGGAGCTGCCGACGGTTTCGCCATCTTCCTCGAACTGCCTCAGCAGCGGCGAATAATCCATCTTTGGCGGGCGCATATAGCCGGGGGTGCCGTATCCTTCGTGGTTGCCGCCGCCGAAACCGCCGAAACCGCCGGACACGCCGCCGGGATTGCCGCCGCGGTCCATTATGGGGAAATCCAGCACCTCGCCGCTTTCAAAGTCGATGCTGGGGCCGAACGCACCGCGTCCCAGTGCTTCGCGCACGCAGGCGGAAAGGATTTCGAAAATTATGTGTTCTTCAGTGAACTTGATTTCGGTTTTCTGGGGATGGATGTTGACATCCACTTCGGCTGGGTCGCACTCCAGGAATATGAAATATGCCGGGGTATAGCCTTCCCGCACCAGATTCTCGTATGGCTTGCAGACCGCCTTGTGCAGGTATGGGCTGCGGAAATAACGGCCGTTGATAAAGAAGAACTGGTTGCCCGGGGTTTTGCGGGCCTCGGCGGGACTGCCGATATAGCCGCTGATCTTGACGATGTCGGTGTCAGTGGCCACATCTACCAGAACTGTTGCCAGGTCGCGGCCGCAAAGGTCGGTGATGCGCTGTTTGAGGCTGTCGGCCGGGCGGATGTTGTACACGTCGCGGCCGTTGTGCTTCAGCGCAAAGGCCCTGTCAATATGAGAAAGGGCCACCCGGAGGAACTCCTGCTCTATGTGGCGCATCTCGGCGGCGTCGGACTTGAGGAACTTGCGCCGCGCCGGGACATTGTAGAAAAGATTGCTGACGGCGATGTTGCACCCTTTTGGCGCAGCTACCGGCTTTGTTGAGAGGATGCGGGAATCGGCCGCTTCTATCTGGATGCCCTCCTCGTCCTCTTCGCGACGGGTTTTCAGGGTGACCTGGGCCACCGCCGCAATTGAGGCTAGCGCCTCGCCGCGGAAGCCGTAGGTGAGTATCTTCTCAAGGTCTTCCGCCTGCGCAATCTTGCTGGTGGCGTGGCGCTCAAAGCAGAGCGAGGCGTCGGTGGCACTCATTCCGCAGCCGTCGTCAATCACCTGCACCAAAGTCCGGCCGGCGTCCAATATGCTAACTGACACGGTCGTGGCCCCGGCGTCGATGCTGTTTTCCATCAACTCCTTGACCACAGACGCAGGCCGTCCTACGACTTCGCCCGCCGCAATCAGATTGGCGATATTGCTGGGAAGGACTCTGATCATATTCTATCTGAACAATTCTACCAGTCCCTGACTCAAATAATAAGCTACCAGTATGGCGGCTATGATGGTGATGCAGACTATGACGGTGCGCAGCGGACTGTGGCCCTTCTCTTCGCTGATGCGGGTGGCCGTGTCCTTGCGGTATGCGCTGCGGATATACTGGCCGGGGATGTAGGAGGCGCCGCTGCGGTTCTCTTTGGGCGCCGCAGTTGAATCCATAACCTCCCTGATTTCGCCGGCCTGGGCAACATCCTTCAAATCCTCGGCTGCCTGCTGCAAAGTGGCCTTGGCATCGCCGGGATATTCCTTCCCGTACTTGGCATAAAGCTCCTTCAGACGCTCCTTGCGCTCGTCGTAATAGCGTGGTGTGTAGTTGAATACCTTGTGCTTTGGTCTGGGAAAGAAAGTGATGGCCATGGTTGCTTTGTTTATCCAAGCAAAGATAGTAAATTTGCCAATATGAATTGTGACTTTCGTATTGGAAACGGCTACGATGTCCACCGCCTGGCGGCGGGGCTCAAACTGACACTCGGCGGGGTGGATATTCCCCACACAAAAGGGTGCGTGGCGCACTCCGACGGCGATGTGATAATACACGCCCTGTGCGACGCGCTGCTGGGCGCGCTGGCTCTGGGTGACATCGGCCGCCATTTTCCCGACACCAGCGATTGCTTCAAAGGTATCGACAGCAAAATACTTCTCAGGCGCACATATGATATGGTTCGCGAGCGCGGCTATGCGCTGGTGAATGCCGACATCACCCTGCTGCTGCAGGCGCCCAAGATTGCTCCGTATGTAGAGCGGATGCGCGAGACGCTGGCGGGCGTAATGGAGGTGTCGGCAGATGCGGTTTCGGTAAAGGCAACGACCACGGAGCGGCTTGGTTTCACCGGTCGCGAAGAAGGGGTGGAGGCATACGCCGCCGTACTTCTTTGCAGGGAATAATTACTTCTCTTCGGGTTTTTCTGATTCAGCGTATCTCAGGCCCACGGTGTCCTGGGCCTCGGCGCTGTGCTCCGGCTCTGCATCGCCGGAGAATTTGTTCTCCACGTCGGTGCGCATGATAACCGGCTGCGACTCGTCATCGTCGTCTTCTCCGTCATCGTCATCATCGTCGTCGGGCAGCTCAATCTGGCGGTAACGCTTCTGACGGCGCTCCCAGCGCTCGCGGGCGTACTGCTGCATGTCGGTCACCTCGTCCATCTCATCCATGATTTCCAGGCCGAAAATGGTCTCTATGATATCCTCCAGCGTTATGATTCCGGTAAAGCAGCCGTATTCATCTATTATAAGACCGATCTGCTCCTTGTTCTTGAGCAGCTGCTCCCAGATGTCGCTGATGGCAATCTCCTCGTTGAAGAGGGTAATATTGCGCTTGATGTCGCCCAGGCGTACCTTGAAGCGGTCGTTGGCCAGCATCTCCAGCGCCTCGGTACGCAGCACGTAGCCGGTGATGTATTCGGGGCTGTCGGCATATACCGGGATGCGGGAGTGGTGTGTATAGGCGGGATTCTTGTAGAACTGAGCCAGTGTCATCTTTTCCGGTGCGATGGCGGCCACCACGCGCGGAGTCATAACGTCGAACGCCTTGATGTTGTCCAGCTTGATGATGTTCTGGATAATCTTGTTCTCGCTCTTTTCCAAGGCGCCCTCTTCCTCGCCTATGTTAGCCATTGCCGACACCTCTTCGCGGCTGACGGTCTGTTCGTCCTCGTCGTCGCCTACAATGCGGGTAATCCATTCAGCAATAAGCACGAACGGATATGTGACCACTATCAGCATACTTATCATTCCGGCGGTGAAGCCTGTCAAATGGCGCCAGTATGTAGCCCCGATTGTCTTTGGAATGATCTCCGCCAGCAGGAGTATCAGCACCGTCATCACTGCCGACACAATGCCGACGGCGGTGCTTCCCCACAGCTTGGCGGCGATACCGCCGATGATTGCGGCACCCATGGTGTTGGCGATGGTGTTCAGCACCAGTATCGAGGCCAGGGGACGGTCGATGTCGGTCTTGTATTTCTTCAGCAGTTTGGCACCCTTGCTGCCCTCCTCTTCACGCATGGAAAGATACGAGACGGGGGTGGACATAAGCACGGCCTCCAGTATCGAGCACAGGAACGATATCAGTACAGTGGCGAGTATGGTGAGGATAAACGCGGTCATCTGGTTTCTCTAAAGGTTATTCCAGACTCCATTCGCTGCCCTCCTTGGTATCCTTGATGCGGATGCCAAGTTCTCCCAGTTTGTCACGGAGCGCGTCGCAGGTAGCCCAGTCCTTTGCGGCGCGGGCTTTCTGACGCTCGGAGAGGATAATCTCCATAAGGCCGTTGATGGTACCGGCGCCTACGCCGTCGCTCTGTTCGTCCTGAAGGCCCAGAATGTCGGTGAGTACATCCTTGAAGATTTTCTTGAGGATTACCAGCCCGGCGGGACTAACCTGGATGGCTTTGTCCTTTACGCGGTTCACTATGTTCACAGCCTCGAATATGTGCGACAGCGCCACGGGTGTGTTGAGGTCGTCGCAGAGGGCGTCGTAGATATCCTCGTAGAGCTTGGCTTCTCCTGCGTCGGGAGCACCGTTCACAGCCTGGATGCCGTTCACGTCGCGTACAGCCTGGAAGAGCTTCTTGAGACCCTTTTCGGCGGCCTGCAGCGCCTCGTTGCTGAAGTCCAGCGTGCTGCGATAGTGTGCCTGAAGTATGAAGAAGCGGATTGTCATCGGGCTGTAGGCCTTCTGCAGTAGGGGATGGGTGCCGTTGAACAGCTCGTCCAATGTGATGAAGTTGCCGTATGACTTGCCCATCTTCTTGCCGTCGATGGTTATCATGTTGTTGTGAATCCAGTAGTGGACGCCGCCACGTCCGCGGGCTGCGGTGTTTTGCGCCAGCTCGCACTCGTGGTGCGGGAACAGCAGGTCCATTCCGCCGCCGTGGATGTCGAATTCCTCACCCAGATACTTGGCGCTCATTGCAGAGCATTCCAGGTGCCATCCGGGGAAGCCTTCGCTCCAGGGTGAAGGCCAGTGCATGATATGCTCCGGAGCCGCCTTCTTCCAGAGGGCGAAATCGTAGGGCGAGTGCTTGTCGCTCTGGCCGTCCAACTCGCGGGTGTTGGAGATCATCTCGTCTATCTCGCGGCCGGAGAGTACGCCGTATTTGTAGTCCTTGTTGTACTTGGCCACGTCAAAGTATACGCTGCCGTTGCTCTCGTATGCATAGCCGTTTTCCAGGATCTTCTTTACCAGCGCGATCTGTTCTATGATGTGGCCGGAAGCGCGCGGTTCAATGGAGGGAGGGTTAACTCCCAGACGCTTCATCGCCTCCTCGTAGCGGATGGTGTAGTACTGCACTACCTCCATAGGCTCCAGCTGCTCCAGACGGGCCTTCTTTGCAATCTTGTCCTCGCCTTCGTCGGCGTCGTTTTCAAGGTGGCCGACGTCGGTGATGTTGCGGACAAAGCGAACCTTATATCCCAGACTGCGCATCAGCCTCACCAGCACGTCGTAGGTGACGCCCGGGCGGGCGTGTCCAAGATGTGCATCGCCATAGACGGTCGGGCCGCAGACATAGATGCCGACGTGGCCCTCGTGTATGGGTTTGAACAGTTCTTTAAGCCTTGAAGCGGTGTTGTACAGATAGATGGCTCTTGACATAGGGATAGTCGCTTGCAATTTATTACAAACTGCAAATTTAACTGGTTTTTGTCAAAAGACAAAATGCCCCGGCTATCTGGCATATCCCCCCGGAGCATAGCTCTGTTCGACATTTTCGTTACAGATTTCCAGATGGTTGGCGGTGACTTCCGAGAAGTATTTGTCCTCTCCGTCCACGCCTGTGTACTTGGAGTTGCGGATGCGTCCGTATATGTGCACCAGTGCACCCTTCTTGATGTTGCTGAAGTCCGGCATCGAGCGTCCCTGCCAGGCGGAGATGTTGTGCCAGGTGGTCTCTTCGTGCAAACCGCCGTTGCGGTCGTGGAACTGTTCTTTGGTGGCTACGGGAAACTTTGCGCTGCGACTGTTTCCGGTGGTAATGATTCTCGGGTCCGCCCCGACTCTGCCCAAGATTTCGACCCGATTGATTGTCAATCTTTCCATAATGATATTTTTTAACTGTTTTTAAAATGTGGCTTACGCTCCGCTGCAAAGAAAGAGGGCGATGCGGCAGATAACAATACTTTAGACACTTATAAACGTTTATAGACATTTGTAAACGTTTAAAGGTTTTTGAAAACAGAAGGTGACCGCAAAATATCCGGGATTTTGCTCTTTTCGGCCTTTATGCGACGCTAAATTTGTGTAAAACAAAACTAAATGGACAGAATATGCAGGGAGTGCGGCGCACCTTTGACCGGCCGCTCGGACAAGAAGTTTTGCAGTGACGGCTGCCGCACGTCCTGGCACAACCGCCGCTATTGTGAGATGCTGGGCAAAGCGGCGGCGGTAAACCGCATTCTGATGCGCAACCGCAGGCTGCTGGAGGCCGTCTATAACAAGGGAATAAGGCGTATTGGCCTCACCGACAGGTCCATGGCTGGCTTTGACATACGCTATTACACATCTGTAAATAAACCACCGCTGCGGGCGATGGTGTATCATTGCTATGAATTCAGTTATGTGCTGAGTTGCGGCAGATTGTGCCGCCTGACCAAAACTACCTGAGCCAGAGTGCGGGATTCTGCTTGGTGCTCCCCTTCCAGATTTGGAAATGAAGCTGGGCGTTGTCGTCGTCCGTTGTTTCCAGGGTGCCAAGAGTTGCCCCTGCAGCAACCTTCTGTCCCGATTTAACCACTGTCTTGGCCAGTTTGCAATAGAATGTGAAGTATTCGCCGTGCTGCACCAGAACGCAGTGGCTGTAGCCCGGCATTACCAGAATCTGCTTTACGACCCCCTCGAACACGCACTTTGCCTCGCTTCCTTTCTGTGCGGTGATGGTGATGCCGTTGCTCTCAGGCAGGGTGATGTTCTTATAAACGGGATGCTTCTGTACTCCGAACTGTTCGGTGACAACACCCTTGACGGGCCAGGGTATCTTGCCTTTGTTCTGCTCGAACTTGCCCGACACGGTGTAGTCTATCTTGTCCTTCTTGGAAATCTCCTTGCTCACCATCTTCTGGACCTCCTTGTTCAGCCGGTCCACCTCCTTGCGCTTGCGGTCCAGTTCGGCCTTGTACTTCTTCTTGTCTCTGGCCAGGTTGTCCACAATGGCCTTGGTCTTTTTCTCTTCGCCCAAAAGGGTGGTGTATTCCTTTTCCCGCTCTTTTTTGAGGTCGGCGGCCTGGTTGTACATCCCGGTCAGAGCGGCTTTCTCCACTGCCAGATGCTCCTTGGCCGCCAGAATCTCCTGGGCATCGGCGTTCATCGTGGCCGCCAGGTTCTTCAGGTATGAATACCTGCGGTATCCCTGCCCCGGATTCTGGCTGGAAAGCAGGTACATGAACCAGACGCGGTTGTCGCGGTTCTTGTATGTGTTGTAGACCAGGGTGGAGTAGTATTTTTCAAGGGTGTCGACCTCGGCTTGCAGCGCCCCTATCTGACGGTCTTTCAGGTATATGCTGTCTTTGAGGTCCTTTATGGCGCGGTCCGATTCTGCCACCAGTTTTTTGCGGCTGGCGCTCTTTTTCTGAAGCAGCAGAAGGTGGTTGTAGGACTCTTTGTGTTTGGAAGAGGCAGCCTTGAGCTCCTTGTCTATGAACTGGATCTCCTCTTTAAGCTTTGCGATAGCAGCTTTCTTGCCCGACGCGTCCTGGGCCGCTGCAGGAGCCTGAATCAGCATCAGGACCGTGACAATCGACACTATATGACGGAAATGCATCATTCGCCCAATCGTTCGGCTTGAGCTTCGTATACAGATGCCAGTTCGTCTCCCAGCGCCCTGAGCACCGTGGCATAGTGGCGCAGTATCACGCCGCTCTCCTTGCCGCCGTGAATCATGGCATGCTTGAAGTGGGCCTTGGCCTCCAGATCCTGCCCCATAAGGTGCAGAATCCAGGCGTAAGTGTCCAGATAGGTGGCGTTGTCGGGCTCCTTCTCAATTGTGATCCGGCTCATTTCCAGCGCCTTGCGGAGGTCCTTCGGCACCTTCTTAACCGGAGCGGGATAGTGTTCGCTGATGTAATATGCGTAATTGTTCAGAACCGGAACATAGGTGCTGTTGATCTTGAGCGCCTTGTCATAGTAGCCGAAGGCGGTTTTCTGATCGCCCTTCTGATGATACAGGTCGCCCAGCGCACTCAGGAAACTTACCTGTACGTCACTGCCCTTAGGCGACCGGGCAAGGGCCTGCTCGTAATCTTCTATGGCATTGTCTATGTCGCCCATCTGCCAGAGGCTCATTCCGCGCAGCTGCAGAAGGTCAATATTGCCGGGGAAGCGCTGAAGCGCCACCGTGGAACTCGAAACCACTCCCGGAAAATCGCTGCTGTAATATTGCATCAGCGGATAGGTGAAGTTGAGGTTGAAACTCTCCGGGTAGTTGTCGGCGTTGCGCTTGGCCATTGCAATGGCGTCGTCCACCTGCCCTTTCTGGTACAGATAGGTGCTGGCGAGCGAGACGACAGATGAATCGGCGGGGGCTGAGGCGTAAAGGGCCATCATCATAGTGTCTACCTGCGGCGCAAAAGTGCCAACAAACTGCGGTTGCTTCAGGACTTCTGCCATATACTCGACCTTTGGCTGGGGCAGAATCTCCGGGTTGCCCAGGAATGGGGTGATGTTCTCGAAATAGAGGTCATACTGTCCCATGGCCCTGTGGACATGGGCTTTCCCGTAACGCGCTTCGGAGTCGTAGGGGTTCATCTCCAGAGCCTCGTCGTAGTAGCGCAGCGCTTCCTCGTTGTTGAAGCCGGCGGCGTTGTATTGCGCCAGCCAGCATGCGGCCCTTGGCGAGCGGTTCTTGGCATAGTAGCCCAGCATATACTCGTAGGCCTCCTTGACTTTGTCCTGGGCCATCAGTATATCGGTTCGGATGCTGGCCAGGATGTCGGAATAGCCGGTCTTGCTTTCTACTTTGTCTATGGCATCCATCGCCTTGTCGTACTGCTTGCTGGCGGCATATACGCCAATCAGGTCGGAATACAGCACGGTCTTCTTGGGGTGGTCTGCAAGCAGTTTTTCCAGAATCTCAGCCGCCTCCTCGTTCTTACCCCTGGACATGTAGTTGTGGGCCAGGGCGTAGTTGTACCAGTAATTGTCACCGTCCAAATCCACTGCTTTCTGCAACATTTCCGCCGCCGCTGTGCTGTCTCGCAGCATAGTGCTCACATAGTAATAGGCAGCGTCGTTGTCGGGTTCCTTGGCCATCACCTTCTTGAACTGCTGGTATGCCCCCTTGACGTCATTGCGGTAATAGAGACGGATTGCCTCCAGAAAGTCTTCTGACTGGGCTTGAACCGTAGCCGTAGAGGCTGTCAGAGCAAGCACCAGAATGAGTATGTGTCGTAGAAATTTCATGTTTTACAAAAATACGGATATTCTTTAAACAAAAACCAGTCCAACGTGAATTTTGAAAACAGAAACGCTTTTTTCAAAAACGTAAAAACTTGATACCGAGAAAGTTTTGCACGTCAGAAAGAGTGCAGCTGACACGTATATTTGTCACAAAAAACTATGATTTGCAAGACTTATGCTGCGGCCTGCATCGGCCTCAATGTGGTGATGGTCACGGTGGAGACGGACATCTCCGGCGGAGTGGGACTTTATATCGTCGGCATGCCCGACATTGCGGTCAAGGAGAGCCTGATGCGCATCACCACCGCCCTTCGCAGCTACGGCTACTCCATCCCTGGCAAGCGTATAGTTATCAACCTGGCACCCGCCGATATCCGCAAGGAGGGATCTTCTTTCGATCTGGCGATAGCCGTGGCGCTGCTAAGCGCGATGGAGGTGATAGATTCCAGCCGGATATCGGAGTTTATTGTAATGGGAGAACTGGCCTTGGACGGCAAGATACGCGACATTTACGGCACGCTGCCGATTGCCGGCAGCTGCATAGAACGCGGCTTCAGGCGGTTCATATTCCCGCACGATTCGGCAATGGAGGCGGTGGACCTGGACGGCGCAACAATCTATGGCGTGCGTACACTGGCCGATGTAATCGCCATCCTGAACGGTGATATTACCGCGGAAGAGCTGATAATGCGGCGTCCCGATAAAGAGACGTTCACCCCAGCCGCAGCCAACGATTTCAAGGATGTCAAAGGGCAGTTGCAGGCCCGCCGTGGGTTGGAAATAGCCGCCGCGGGTGGGCACAACCTGATTCTTATCGGCAGCCCAGGCTGTGGAAAGACGCTGATGGCCAGCTGCTTGCCGTCGATATTGCCGCCTATGACAAAAGAGGAATCGATAGAGACCAGCAAGATTTATTCGGTGGCGGGCAAGTCCATCGGCCGCAGCGGACTGCTGCGCGAGAGGCCCTTTCGCTCGCCCCACAACAGCGCCAGCATAGTGTCGATGCTGGGCGGTGGCACCAACGCCATGCCGGGTGAAATCTCGCTTGCACATAACGGAGTCCTCTATTTTGACGAAGTCACGCTTTTCAGCCGCTCCATGCTCGATTTGCTGCGGCAACCATTGGAGGACGGAAAAATTGTGATTTCACGGGCCCGCTACCGGGTGGAATACCCATGCGAGTTTATGTTCGTGGCATCCATGAACCCTTGTCCATGCGGCTATTTTGGCGACCCGACCCACCGCTGCAAGTGCTCCGAGCGTGAAATCGCCCACTATCTCTCCCGCATCTCGGGACCTCTTCTGGACCGCATAGACCTGCAAATATATGTTGAACGCGTGCCTGCGGAACAACTGGTGGCGGCTCCCGCTGCCGAACCCAGCAGCGCCATCGCGGCCCGTGTGGCAAAGGCGCGCAAGATTCAGGCGGAGCGGTTTGCCTCTGAAGGAATCTTTACCAACAGCGCCATGACAGCCAAGATGCTGACCAAATACTGTCCGCTGAGCCCGTCGCAGGCCGATTTCTTTGACAAGATAATAGACAAACTGGGCCTGTCGGCACGCGCCTACAGCCGGATTCTGAAACTTGCACGGACCATTTCCGACCTGGCCGGAGAGAAAAGCATAACCCAGGAAGCCATCGCCGAAGCGCTCCAGTACCGCAACCTCGACCGTTTAGGAGTGAAATGATTACTGCAGCGGAATCCAGACCTTCATCTTACCCGCCTCTCGGTTGTCCCAGGCGTAGTAGGGGATGAAGTTCAGGGGTTTGCCGCCTGAGGTGGTGGAAACGGCAACGATTCCGCCCAGCAATCCGCTCTTGTACGACTCTTCGAATACGGCGTCTTCTGAGATGGTCAGGGCATCGAAATCTTCTGGATTGTCAGCCTCTTCCAGGCAGTATACCAGCGGGCCGCGCTGCAGTGCACGGCAGCCCTCATCTTCCTTAACGCGAGGGTCGGCGGCAACCAGTTCTGTGGGCATGCTCATATCAAGATAGATAATATCCCCGTCGCGCCATTTGCCTTCAAGCACGGCATATCCCTTTTCTACGGGGGCTTCCACTACATTGCCGTTTACGGTAATGAAATAATCTTTGCACCAGCCGGGAATACGGATGCGGATATCTTTTTTAAGGGCCCCTTTCATGCCAAGGGTAATCCTGACCCCGCCGTCCCACGGATATCCGGTGTCCTGATTGATTTTCACTGTTTTGCCGCCAATCTTCACTGTGGCGTCACATCCCATATATAGATTAACCCAGATTGCATCGTCACTAACCCCGTAAACGTAATTGCCGATGGATGGCAGGAAGCGGCAAATCTGGCTGGGGCAGCAGGCGCAGCCATACCACGCCTGGCGGTGATGATTGCCCAAAGATTCCAGGGGATTGACGTAGAAGAAACGGTCTCCCGCCAGCGAAATACCCGCAAGGGCGCCGTTATACAGCGACCGCTCCAACACGTCGATGTACTTGGAATCGCCCGTGAATTGGTTCATTCTCCAGTTCCACAGCACCATGCCGACAGATGCGCATGTTTCGCAGTATGCGGTCAGGTTGGGAAGGCTGTAATCGGTGGTGAATCCTTCGTTATGGGCACTTTGACCGATGCCTCCGGTAATGTACATGTTGCGCAGTACGACATCGTCCCAGAGACGGTCGAGAGCTGCCATATAGCCCTCGTCGCCAGTGTAGGCAGCAACATCGGCCATGCCGCAGTAGAGATACATCGCACGTACGGCGTGGCCGGCTATGTCGGTCATCTCGCGGACCGGCTTATCGTCCTGGACATAAAGGGGATACCATGGCCTTGGCGGGTTATCCTCCATGCCATACCCGTGTCCGCGCTCTTCCAAAAGCCAGGTTGCAAACTCGAGATATTTTTTCTCCCCGGTCGTCTGGTAGAGTTTTACCAGCGCCAGCTCAATTTCTTCGTGCCCCGGCACCCAGTGGCGCTTGTCCGGGCCAAAGATGCTCATCATATGGTCCGCCATCCTAATGGCGACATCCAGCAGCTTGCGCTTTCCGGTGACATTATAATATGCCACAGCCGCCTCAATCATGTGGCCGGCGCAGTACATCTCGTGCCGGGACATGTCTATCCAGCGGTTCTCCAGACCGGTAAGGGTATAGTAGGTATTAATATAACCGTCTGCCTGCTGCGCGGCGGCAAACTTGTCTATCCATTCGTCGCATTTTGCCTCCAGTCCGGGGTCGGGATTATTCTGCAGAGAGTAGGCCATCCCCTCCAGCGCCTTGTAGACGTCGGAATCGTCAAAGTAGATGCCGGAGTGCTCTCCGCGCCCTTTGGCAGCATTCTCAAAGTTGCGGATGCGGCCGGTCTGGTTCTCAATCTGGTCTATGCAGACCTTGAGGGTGACATCCTTGTGGCTCTGCAGACGGGGGCTCCAGAAGCCGTCTTCGATTTTAACGTCAGAGAAGCCGATGGGGGTGATGAGTTTGTGCGTGTCAGGGGTGTCGTTGCCCATGCAGGCTGCAAGAACGATTGCAGCAGCGGCAAAAGTCAGCAAATAGATAAAGCGTTTCATACCGCTAAGATACAAATAAAGTACTTGCATTTTTTGCCGAAGAACCATTTATTGGTATATTTGGGAACACAAATGCTAATATGGAAATAATCAAGCTATTAAAGGCGGTAATGCTGACGCTCGGAGCGCTTATGTTATGCGCCTGTTCCGAAACGATAGACCCGGGCGGGAACGGCAACGATCCCGGCAAGGAAGAGGAAAAGAACTATTTCAGGTTGATGATAAACCTGAGCACCCCCGTGCCCGACAATCACGAAGTCGTGTTCAACTCGGATGCCACCGGAACCAATTTTATCGTGCAAACCGACCAGAGCGACTGGAGCATCTCGTCGGATGCGGACTGGTGCAAGGTGGAGAAAACCGACGAAACCCCTTCGACTGTGGCAACCGCCGTCATTCTTGTGGGTGATTATGATATCCGTGATGAGGAGGGTTACTTTAAGAATCTGGCCGCACGCGTTTGCAACGTCAGGGTCAAGGCCGGTAATATCTATGATAAAACCATCCGCGTGGTGCAGCAGGGAAGGGTTTATTTCAATTACACAGAAGATTTTGCCTGGAACCAGAGTCTTTTCTCCTATGTCCTTGAAATGAGTGCGGCGGGAGAAGAGAAAGATGCCTTTATCGTCACGAACTGTTACAAATGGGTCCCTACTACAGACGCCACATGGCTGACTGTTTCCCGTAAAGACCAGGTTACTCTGCATCTGGTCTCCCAGCCTGCGGCTGACGGCGCAGACCTCAGGCGTGCAAAAGTGACAATTACCGACAGCAACGACGAGACCCAGTCCACAACATTTACGGTTATGGACAAAGGCGGATTGCTGTCCGGATATGATTACGATTACGAGGATACTACCCCTTGGGATAATTAACAGAAAAGCACGGCATTATGAAGACCAAGATATCTCTCTTTTTCCTGACCGCCGCGCTTATGGCCATATCCTGCGTGCGCGAAGATATGCCTGTGACAGATTTTGGAACCGGGCTACTTTGCCGGATTGACAGCGGCACTCCGGCCACGAAAACAGTTCTCAAGGATGACCCTGGCGTCAGAATGGTATCCAAATGGCAGGACGATGATGCAGTGGGTATTTTTGGAGACAATGCATCCAATTCACAATACCGCATTGTTTCCTCATCCATTTCTGCCGATGGTAAAACGGCTGAATTCAGACCTCAATCGACCGCATTGTCGGGAACGTTGCTGGCGTATAGTCCATATCAAGACGGCGTCACCCGGAGCGGGTCGTCGCTCATTGTGGAATTCCCTGCAAGTCAGCAATATGCTGTTTCTGGTAACCTGTCGGGCCCCGATCCGGCGGCCAATATACTCGCCGGTATGGGAAATGGCGAAACCGGGATTTCTTTCAGGCCAGTTGCCGCCATCCTCAAAATTGGCCAGACGTTCGACGAAGCCGTAACACTTACCGGCGTGGAGTTCAGGGACCTTGACGGGAAAGCCGTTTCCGGCAAGATGAAGATTACTCCCGGGAATACCCCTGGAGCGGAGATAACCGGAAGCGGGCAGGTAATCACCCTGTCGTTTGGCGACGGACTCGCCCTCGAGGCGGGCGAGAAGCGCCTGCTTTATATGATTGTCCCTGCAAGGCAGTATGCCAAGGGTTTTTCGCTGACCTTCGTCACAGAAGACGGCAGCCGTAGCGTAAAGACCGTTGGTGCGGCAAATGGAATCACACTTGCAACAGGTACTGTCTATCCTGTAGGTGATATCACCCGCTACAGTTATCTCGCAGGCGATTCCTTCAAATTGAAAGACGGAGCGATGCTCGTAACGCCGGAAAAGGCGGATATGATGAAAATAGTCCGGAGGACTACCCACGAATTACTAGACGTAAACGGCAATGCAATCCACCTTCCGGACGGCGTGGGATATTATCACGGCCCGGCGCTGGAGTTGATTGTACGTGAGGAACTGAACCTGGAGGTGGGGAATTATCTGATTTTTGAACAGGACTCCGATATGCTGCCCTCCGGAGGTATTCTCAAGGTTATGACTGCTGAAGCCCTTGGAGGCGGATATAGTAAGGTTTATGCCATCAGCGAGGCCAATGTGGCCGCACCATACTCCAAGTTGGATGTGGGCGGAGAAATGTATGATGCAGACGGAAATCTGGACGAGGACAAGGGAGAGAACCTGGACCTTGCAAGTTATGTCACCGATATCAAAGACGATGAGGGCAAATCCGTTTCTTTCAGTATGAGTCCTTCGGGAGAACTGTTGTTGAGCAATGAAAGTGCCGCACAACTGCTTGGAATAGAAACAAAAGGCTCTGTCAACCCCTCTTTCTCGCTGCCGGCATTGAGCCTGAACATCAAGAAGCCTAATCTGGAGGCGGTGTTCTCGGCAGCGCTGACCCTGAATACCAGAATTGCAGCGGGTGTCGTGCTTGGAGAGTTCCAGTACCTTTATATTACGGTTAATCCCGTTTTCAACCTGAGCGCCGATTTCAAGTTGAAGGCAGAATTGTCCGAAACGGTCAGCAAGCACCTGTTTACCCTGTATTGCGCCCCGATACCGATCGCGCCAGGCGTTATGGTGACGCCGGAGATGGATATCTCAGGTTATGTGGGCATTGGGGGCAGCCTGGTCTTCTCCACCTCCCTGAAATACAGATATGATATGGGTACCTTCGGGGTATCATACAACAAGGGCGACGGTTTTACCACACGCCATATCCCGCCTGTGCCTGAAAAGGAAGACGGGCTGCAAATGGAGGTGGGCGGCCTTACGGGTACGCTGTCTGCCAGCGGCGGTTTTTCGCTTCATCCCAAATTCACCATCTACGGACTTATAGAAGTGGGGGTGAAAGCCAGCTGCGGCCTCGTGTTCGGCGTGGATTTCACTGTAAACCATAGCGGATTCAATTCCCCCAAGATATATCTGCAGCCGGCGATAGAGATGTATCCTTTCATTGCTTCACTGGGCGGATATTTTACCAAGGACTTCAAGAACCTGACCGTCAGCGTGAACCTCGACCCCTTGTGGGAGAGGTATCTGTGGCCACGTATAAATGTGAGCTATGGTTTTTACGGATCCGTCAAGCGTATGAATGCCTTCGGATATAAGACCACAAGTGATGTGGGTTCCGAAACGGACAAGCTCGTGGTAAAAATAATGAAACCGGTTCTCAAAGAAAACTTTATTTGGCGAAATCCAGATGCTATTTTTACTCATATTGACGGTATGAAGTACCGCATATTGTCCCCGTTCCAGACGATTGGGGACTGGGACGTGTATGTAGATTATCTCAGTGGTGGAACGATGGGAGCTCCGGTGGAAGAAACCCCTTGGGCTCCAATCTGGTGTACCGACGGTCCATATTTCAAAGCACCTTCAACAGGAATGACCATCAGGAAAAGACATCGTTTGGCCCATATCACTGCAGGAGCGAAAGATATAGATATCACCGACGATATCACCGGCGGTATTCCCGTAAATGAAATCTTCGCCTACCGGTTCGTGCTTGTGAATTCATTTACCGGCAAAGAGTATGATCTTGGTATGGAAGAGATCGGAGACAAAATAGAATCTCCTTCAACGTTCATGGTTTCCTGGCCCAGAACGCCCGACGGTCTCGACTATTTTGTATGCAAGAGTATAGTAGCTGAAGAGGATTTTGACAACAGCGTTCCTATTAAATCTCTTTCCAGTATGTACGAGCCGGATGGATATGTTGATCCGCCTGTCTTAGAATAAAGCAGAGTGAAAAAATCCGGCCCCGGAGAGGGGTCGGATTTTTTAATGCTACTTGCCAGGTATACTATTTGATAGCTTCCCAGGTGAAGATGAATTCGCAGTCAAACTCCAGAGCGCCGGGCTCGCCATAGCTCTTGGTCTCTTTGGTGATAGCACCGGTAGCTGCATCATATTCATATGCGTACTCTGCAAGAGCGGTACGGTCTGCCCACTGTGCGGTAGCGCAGCAGTATCTGGAAGCACGGCCAACGATACCGGACTCATAGAGCCATCTCTTGAGACCTGCATCCTCTGCCCACTCGGTGTGAACGGCGCCGACGTTTTCTTTATCGGTGTAGGTGTGCTCTTTGCGACGCCATGTGTCACCGTCGCCTTTCCTTGTCCAATAATCAACGCATTCGTTAGTTACACTCTGCTGGGTAGCATCTTTGCCATTAACCTTTGAAGAAGCGATAAAGCCGTCGGCATAGGTGAGCTCGATGGTCATGTCCCTATCGTAATCTTTGATCTTGGTTGCGAGACCGTCGGCGTTAAGGTCAATGTCAAAAGCAGGGGAGTCATAAGCCTCTTTGTCTCCATCTGCGTCGTGATGATTAACCACTTCGCACTTATTGGTGGAATAGTTGAAAATATAATTACCATAAACGACACCTTCCCATCTGGCTACAACCTTGGAAACGCGACCTTGAGCGTCATAGGTGTAAGTCCAATCTTCTGTGCCATCTGAGTTGGTAGTGGAAAGAGTCTTCATACGTGCGGTCTGCTTGAAAACTTTTTCATCGTCACCGCCCTTGTTCTCTTTGTTGCAGGAAACAAGTGCGACCAGTGCTACGAGAGCAAATACTAAAAATTTCTTCATTTGATTTGTAAATTAAGTTGGTTAGTAAATAAATGTATTTTGTAGTGTGTATATGCAATTTATAATGTTGCTTTCGGCATCGCTAATGGCATTGATAACCCTGTATTCGAATTGAATATCAGAGCGTTTGCAGGTACGATAGAGAGCGCCGAAATCGCGATAGGAATCGGATTCGTCGGTGCAGCAGAAGCAATATTTCTGCTCGCCGGAGAGTGAAGTGGGAACAGATCCCAACACAGCTTCCGCGAAATAGATGTTGGTGAACAGATTCCTGTTTTCAAATACAGTGATTCCGGCTTCGCCGATGGCCATAATGCCAAGGGTCTCATAGGTGTATCCGTTCAATGCTTCTGCCAGAACTTCGGCAAATGGTCCCTTGGTTACATCCATAGGAATTACGGCATAGGGTTTTAGTGAATATTCCTTGGTCATTGCCCGGGTCAGCATCTCTACTTTGCCCTTTTCAAGGCCTTTGTGGGCAAGAATCATAACGATTTTCCCCTCTGTCACAGAGTTGTATCTTTCGGAGACGAATGCCCCGGACGGCTGCAGGTCTACGGTGGGAACTCTATAATCAATACCGATTCCAGGCCACTGGTTGCCGCCGTTCATATAATAATCGAACATAGGCAGCACTTCGCCCAGGGCATTGAGCCAGTATTTGGAAGTATGGGCGCCGTCGTCAACCCTGAATTCGTGCTTGAAGCCAAAATCGCGGAGTTGAACGTGCAGGGTGTCGTTGGCAATGAGCAGTTGCTCTTCGTCGTCACCGCAGGTAAAGAACCAGTGAACTTTCTCCAAAGTCTCTTTGTTGGCAGGGACAAACTGATAATAGGGGCAGTGCTCCATGTAATAAGGGGTGATTCGGGCTTCGCCGGCCTGTCCTTTCCCTCCGAAAATCTCGCCCCACTGCTTGTCCCAACCCTGCTGCGACTCGGACATGTACTGGTCGTCGGTACGGAAAGACATGCTCAGGGGAGCGCTGCAGAGGAATGTTTCCGGATGCTTTTCTGCAAGCACCATGGCGCCGAATCCGCCCATGGAGTAGCCGGTAATGGATCGGTGTTCGCGGTCGGGAATGGTACGGTAGGTTGCGTCGATATATGGAATCAGTTCCTGGATGAACATGTCCATATAGTTGAAAGCCCCGGTGTGGAAGTTACAGTAATATGTCGTGAATCCCTGCGGGAATACATAAATCATGTCCGAGAGGCCGTTGTTCTCCAAGGCAAAGATCTTGTCGTTGCCGTGCAGCCAGTTGCCATTCCAGGAATTGTTGTCATCGCCGTATCCGTGGAGCATGTACACCACCGGGTATCGGCGTTCCTTGTCTGAAACATAGCTCTTGGGCAGGGTGATGGAATAGTTGACTTTTCTCCCCAGGATTTTGCTGTCTATGGAAAGGTCGGTGGTGTACCTCTCAAATTTATCACCCGGATCGGGAACTACCTTGTTGTTTCCGCCGCAGGCGCAGGCAGATACAATTATAACAAGTGTGAGTATCAGCAGGAAGGGTCTTCTCATAGTGCTATTCCTTGTCATAGACAACCATTTCTGATGCATAAAGCTCGTAATCGGGGTTGGGGTTGTTGAGCCGCAACGTGAGAGTGTGACTGCCACTGTCGAAGCAATACTTCGAGAAAATCTCGTACTTGCGTGTGATGTAGTCTACAGGCATCTTAAAGCTCTCCACCTCCGTGCCGTCCAGCAGGGCGGTAACGTCGGCAACATAGCTGTCGTCGGCATGCCCCGTCATGCGGACGCTGCCCTCCACCACAATGCCGTTACCCTTGAAATTGAGGTCGACAGAATCTGTGAAGGCCTTTTTGAGAACGCGCTTCTCTACGGGAACTATCCCTTCGAAGCTCTGCTCCCAGCGTACCGCCTGCGGAGTCTCCAACTCTATATAAATGCAATCATCCCCCTCATTATCACTTTTTTGATATACTTTTTTCACAAGATCGTAGTTTGCCTTGCAAACATCTTCCAGACTGAGGCTGGTGTAGGGGAATGGAATATCCTTGATGCGTTCGGCCCCTTTCTTCCATTCGTCGGGGACGGCGTTATAGCCATACATAACTCCCAGGATGCCGGCGGCCGATGCCGGATTGCAGTCGGAATCGTTGCCGCAGCGGGTCGAGATGTCCATCGTCTTATACAAATCGCCCTCACCGTAGAGCAGGCCGATTACCACGAATGCAGAATTGATGGTGGCGTCTATGTTGAAGCCGTTCCAGACCCCTTCCGGGCAGCCGACGTCGTTGGCGTGACGGTTGGTGACCTCAAACCAACACTGCTTCCAGTCATCGGGATATTTCTTCCAGTACTTGATTACATCGGCGATGGTGCTGTGGAACTTGGTCCCTGCGGGGATGGTCTTCAGCGCCTCGGTCACAATCGTGGGAATGTCGTTGCAGACGTATGCCAGGCAATACATGGCGCCGATGTATACGCCGCCGTACCAGCCGTCGCCGTAGTTCATTATGTGACCGATACGGTCGCTCAGTTCGGAGGCTGTGTTGATCCGACCGGGGTAGAGCATGCCGATAAAGTCGGCCTCTATCTGGAAATCTATGTCGTCGGCGTGGGGATTGTACATCCAGTGGCCCGATTCGGGAGCGCCGCGGCCATTGAGGATATTGTACCGCGCTGCCTGATTGGCGTGCCACAGCTTGAAGTCGGCGCCCGCGAAGGCCTCGGCATATTTGTCTGCCGGGGCGTCAATTCCATACTTAAGCATCGTCTCCAGAAAGGTCAGGTCCATATAGACATCGTCGTACAGGCCGGGGTCGTCTATGTATGTGTCGTAGATGTAGTCGTCGTACCAGGGGATGGGAATCTCCTCCATTATGATGCCGCCCTTATACTTGAATTCGGTTGGGCCGCCGTAGGTGCAGCCGATTGTCTGGCCGTACCAGCCGCCGCGGATCTTGTCCATCAGCGTGGCGGAGTCCATCTTCACGGTCTGCCCGTAGGGCACCTTGGGGGCCGATGTGCAGGCAGAGAGCAGCACCAATAGCGGTATGAGGATTCTTTTCATTCTAATTGTGATAGTAAGTGTCTGTTATCGGCTTGTCGTCGTAATACTGGATGGCGTTGATGCGGAGCAGATATTCGTCGGGCTTGGGGTTTTTCCAGACCATCTTCACGGTGTGGCGGCCAGGCTCCATACAGTATTTCCAGGCGGGTTCCAGTTTGCGGGAGGTCCCCTTCATGGGGAGCACCGATACCTGGTCCAGGGCGCCGTCTATCCAGACTTCGATTTCGGCCACATAGTCGTCGTTCTCTTCTGCCAGTGCGAATACTTCGCTGCCGACGTGCTTCTTGCTCACGCGGGCGGCATAGTCGGCGCTGATGCCGCGAAGGCACACCAGGTTGCCCCAGATCACGAAGCCGTTGCCGGAGAAATCAAACTCATAGGTGTCGCTCATCCAGTCGTCTTTCTGGTCGCGATATATGGGGTAGGTGTCCACGAAATTCTGCTCTAGGGGAAGCACCTCAACGGGTTTCTGAGGAATGGTGACGTCGGTTTCGCTGACTTCGCCGCCATTCTGCTCGATCAGCTTCAGCGCCTGGTCAAAGGAGTATTGCGAACCCTTGGCCAGAGAGACGTCGGTCCCTTCGAAATCGAGGTCCCAGATCTCCATAACCGGGTCTTTCCAGAATGCCGGCATCGCATCAAGGCCTAAAACCACACCCAGCACGCCTCCGACGGTGGCTGGGTTGCAGTCGGAATCCTGGCCGCAACGGGTGGCTATCTCCAGCGAACGGCCAAAGTCACCGCCGCCATAGAGCAGGCCCATAGCCACATATGCAGAATTGATCTTGGCGTCGATGTCAAAGCTCAGGAAGACACCCTTCGGGCAGCCGGTGTCGGAGCCCCATTTCTTGAGGAGTTCAAACCACGCCTGCTTCCAGTCGTCGGGATACTTCTTATGGAAGACGCGCACGTCGTTGACGCACTGCCAGAAGGTGCTCTCATGCGGGATGCCTTCCAGCGCCATATCCACCAGACGGGCGGGATCACTCTCGATGAAGGCTGCGCTGTACAGCCCTGAGACGAAGGCGCCGCCGTAGAAGCCGTCGCCGCTGTTCATTATGTGACCGACGCGGCCGGCAATTTCAAGCGCCTGCGGAAGCATGCCGGGCGACATCAGGCCTACAAAGTCGGCCTCAATCTGGAAGTCGAGGTCGTCGGCGTGGGGATTGTTCATCCAGTTGCCCGATTCCGGCGGCATAATGCCCTGCCGGATGTTGTAGCGCCCCGCCTGGTTGGCGTGCGCCAGATGATACGGTGCATAGGCAAACCGCATCCCAAGCTGTTCGGCAGTGGCGTCCAGACCGAGCTGCTCAAAGGCTTCCGCAAATGTCAGGTCATTGTATACGTCGTCGAAGAGTCCCGGCTTGCGGTCCCACCAGTACTTTACATAGCCCTCGCCCCAACTGATTGGCTGGTTGTCGGGAATCAGGGTGCCGGTGAACTTGAACTCGGTGGGGGCGCCGTAGACCACTCCGATGGTCTGGCCGGCCCATCCGCCGCGGATCTTGTCCATCAGCGACTCGCGGCTCAAGGTGACGCTCTGCGGTGCCTTTGGGGCTCCGCAACTTGCCAGCAACAGTACCAGCAGCGCAATTATGCTACTTCGCTTCATAAACCTGCAGTTCTGTTATAGAGATAAAGGCCGATACGTCCTTAGTGTACTTGTTCCAGTGAATCAGCACGGCGTCGTCGCCAATCACCCGTATTGCGGTGGTGGTGACTGCAGGGAAGGTGAATATGAACTCGCCGTTGTGCGGCTGGAAGAACACCTCGTCGCTGGAGGGCCAGTCGGGGGTAATCTTTGCCTCAATCGGTTTCCACTCGCCGTTCTCGTCCAGATATTCCGGATGCAGGTTGCTGTACCAGCCGCCGAATTCCTCCAGGGGGCCGTAGTGGAACGAAATCATATCGGTGGTGATAGGTTCGTTCCAGCGATATCCGAAGTAGTCCTGCTTGGGAGCGTTGGACTTCTCGCCAAGCGAGTAGAACGCAGCACCCGGGCCGCCCACCACGCCGTCGTTGATAACATCCACCGTATAGGCGCGGTAGGTCTTGGGTATCGTGAGCCAGCAAGAATCCAGCGTAGCTACGTCGGTGGTGCGGGTCAGCGCAAGGATTTCAGCAGCTTCAGGAGCCAGGTTTCGGCCGCGGTCGGAAGGCAGCGTAAATGTGCTGGCCGCCACCGGTGCCGGTTTGAAGCGGGCCTTGGTGTTGATGGTGTAGATCTTTTCACCATTTTCTTCACGGACGCTGCCACCGCGGGCCAGAATTATCTTCTCCGCCAGCACCACCGTGCGTTCTATTATATCCTCGATGGAAGCATCGGGCATATCGTAGCGGGTCACGTTGATGTAACGGTCGTTGAAGGGCTTGGTCCAGTGTTCGAACGGCATCGCGCGGTCCAGCGGAACGCTCTCCACGCCGTTTATTACGCCCAGCAGGCCGCAAATGGTGGCGGTCTGGTTGTCGCAATCGAAACCGAGGGCGCAGCCGATAAGGAGTGTCTTTTCTATATCTCCTTCGCCGTATAGCAGAGCCAGAATGCCCATTGCTCCGTTGAGGTCGGCATTCCAGATGCTGCGGGTGATGTCGGGTTCGTTCACATAGAGTTCGTCGGCAATTACCTTGCGGGCATCGTGCCAGTCGGCGGGATTCTGCTGCCAGAGGTCCAGGCACTCGTCGATTATGGCGCGGAAACGGTCTTCCTTGGGAAGATATTCCTTTGCGTGGCGCACCAGCGTAGGGATATCGCTCTCGAAGAAGGCCTCGGAATACATGGCGCCGTAGACCACTGTGGGCGAAACAGCCCAGTCATCTGAGGTGATGCGGGCGGCCCAGTCGGAGATGCCGGCGGCATAGGCGGGCATTCCGGGGGCGGTGTAGGCCCAAATCTCGTTGATCAGCTGCGGGTCGATCTGGAACCAATGCGGGTTGTACTCCTTCTTGCCGGTGTAGGGCGGTGTAAAGCCGTAGTGCATCAGGCCCAGGGCGGCGCGGTTGGCCAGCCAGACGCGGTCGCGGATGTGGTACATCCATCCCTCCTTCACCTGGTCGTAATTGATGTCGATGCCGTCCTTCTCCATCATCAGCAGATAGAGATATTCCACGTCGGTGTCGTCGTCGGAGAAGGCGCCGTCCACCGCAGACATCTTTTTCATCGCCTTGTTGAACACGAAGGGGCCTTCGCCGGGCTCATCCACAAACTTGTTTTCGTATTCCAGTCCGTAGATGTTGCCCACCATCTGGCCGAGCCACGCTCCGGCAATCTTGTCCTTGAGCTGGGTGCGTGTTATCTCCTTTTTGCCGCCGGAATTGCAGGCGGCAAGAATGAGGCAGATGATGCAAAATGATATTAATCTTTTCATTCTCTACTAATTGTAACCGGGGTTCTGACCCAGGTTGGGGTTTGCACCGCGTGCAAGTTCGGGAATGGGAAGCAGCAGCATATAATCTTGGCCGGCATCGGGTTTTGCCCACCAGGGCTCAAGATATTTGCCGAAGCGGATAAGGTCCTCGCGTTCCCAGCCCTCGATTGCCATCTCGTGCGCCCTTTCAAGGAAGAATTTGTCCAAAGTGCAATCGGCGGCAGTAAACGGAGCAAGGCCGGAGCGTTTACGTATCTGTGCGAATTCAGGCACAGCTGCCGCCTCACCAGGCTTGTTTGTTCTGATTAATGCCTCTACATACATAAGGACTACGTCAGAGTAGCGCATCAGATAGAAATCATTTTCCATGCTCACAGTATAGTTCGTGAGGGAGCCATCGCTCTGATATGGCCACTTTATGATACGGGCACCATCGGTTTTTGCGAGGCCTGCACCATATTTAGACTCGGGAATGTTGACATCTTCAAGAAACATATCTTTCATTATGGGTTTCTTGTTGGCATCGACACCATCCTGATATTGAACCCTTTTGCCGTTCAGGTCGTAAATTTCTCCAAACAGCCAGGTGGCGCTCTTCCTCAAGTCTCCGGGCTCATACGAGGCCATGAAGTCGGGTTGTCCCATAAACGTACCGTCCCATGTACTGCCAATGTTCCAGATACCCTTGAGGTTATCATTGAGAGTAATCACATAAGGATAGAAGGCCTCTTTGGTGTAAACACTGCTGTAAGGGATGGCAAAGATGGCTTCGGGACCATTTTCGTTGTTGACTTTGAAGTTGTCCTCGTATTGTTTGGCAAGAGAGTAGTTGCCGCTTTTCATAATCTTGTCGCAGGCGGCTTTGGCCTCTTCCCATTTTGCCGTGCCTGTCCAAACCTCTGCGTTGAGGTAGAGCTTGGCAAGAAGGAAGTTGGCCATGTCCAAGGTTACGCGGCCGTAATTGGCTGCGGTACGATTCTGATCCAGAAGGGACATGTTGTCCTTGATCTCCTGCTCCAGCCATTGGTACATTTCGGGACGCGTCTTGGTCTTGGGATAATCAGTCTGAGTCTTGTCTATAGAGAAAGGAACCATTCCCCAGCAATCCACGGCAAGGAAGTAGTAATACGCGCGGAGAATCTTGATCTCCTGGACCGATTTTTTCAGGACATCAGAGTCACCGGCCTTTTCCAGTTCAAAGATGGCATCGTTGCAGGCGGCGATTCCGTCAAAGCAGAAATCCCAGCCCGTGCGGACCAGTTTGTTGGAAGTGGGGATGGCATGTTTCTGAAGTTCTCCATAGCGGGTTTCTCCCCAGGCTCCTGAATATGACTTGGGCACAGCAACCTCGTTGGAAAGTTGCATAATCAAAGTCCACATACTCTGTTCCGCTCCCCATTTTTGAAGGGCCGTGTAAGGCCTTGTCGTGTAGAGCACCAGGTTGTTATCGTCGCTCAGGAAATCATCTCTGGACATCTGAGAATAAGTCTCTTCGTCAAGATTGGTGCAAGCGTTTAAAGCAAGAGCAAACCCCAGTATTGCGAATATTATCTTTTTCATATTCTCACATTTTTAGAAATTGATTTTTGCACCCAGGGTGAATACTCTGGTACGTGGATAGTAGGCCAGCGGCTCGATGCCGGGGGCAAGACCGCTGAGCGAAACCTCGGGGTCGACACCCTTATAGCCGGTTATTGTAAGGAGATTCTGGCCGGTGAGATAGATTGATGCACCTTTCAGATAATTGTTCTTCTTGACAGGAAGGGCGTATGCCAAAGAAACATTATCCAACTTTACATACGTTGCATCTTCCAAATAGTAGTCAGAATAGGTGACCTTGCCCACGAAGTCGGTATGGTCCAGCCACGATGCCAGGATATTCTTCTTGCCAAGCTCGGAAATGTTTTCGTACACCGCCCTCATCTGGTTGAATACCTTGCCTCCGACGGCGCTTCTGATGGTCGCGCTAAGTGAAAAGTTGCCATAGTGCAGGGAATTGCTCCAGCCGAGCGTAAGGATAGGATATGCCGAACCAAGCTTGATCCAGTCGGCCTCCCTGTTCTGCTTTACGCGGACAGATCCGCCTCCGTTGAGACCGTTGTATTCGGGACCGTAGAAGGTACCGATGCTTTCGCCCTCTATCAGCCTCTGGCTATAAGCGCCAACGGGGGTGTTGATCCAGCCCACGCGGTACTCCTGGCCCTGGAACTCCTCGTTGGTGAAGCTGATGAGTTTGTTCACGTTACGTGCGACAACAAACGAGGTATTCCACTCGAAGTTCTCTCTCTTGACGGGAATACCGCCCAGAGTGACCTCTACGCCCTGGTTGCTGATTGCACCAACGTTGGCAAAGTAAGTTTTGTAGTCGTAGGGCGGAACGGGAACCTCGTAGTCATAGAGAAGGTTTGTGGTCTTGCGGAAGTAGTAGTCGATGGAGCCGGACAGCCTTCCCTTGAAAAAGGAGAAATCGGCACCGACGTTGAACTCGGCCTTTTTCTCCCAAGCCAGGTCGGGGTTGGCGTTGCTTGCGGGGGCGTAGGTGTTGGTCCAGCGGCCATTGTAGTAGAAATAACCCGTGGTCTTCACAAGGAATAGGGATTTATAACTCTCGAAATCCTGATTTCCGGTTACGCCGTAGCCGGTTCTGATTTTGAGGTCGTCAAGCCAGGCCACATCCTTGAGGAAATCCTCCTGAGATATGCGCCAGCCGAGGCTGACGGCGGGGAAGAGACCCCATTTGTGGTTGGCGCCGAATTTGGAGGAACCGTCGTAACGCAAAGACACCGACGCGAGATACTTCTCATCGTAGTTGTACATCGCACGGCCGAAGAAGGCGATGTAACGGCTGGATTCGCGGTAGGATGTCATGGAGGCGTTACCAGTCTTCAAGGCGTAGCCGGCGCCGATGTTGTTGGTCTTGAAGAAGTCCACGTCAAAATCATAGTTGCTCATATAGGACTCATTTTCTCCAAGCTGCTGAAATGCGTAGCCGCCCAATATCTGGAGGGAATGACGCTCTATCTTTTTGCTGTACTGCACCGTGCTTTCCCACTGGAGATCTTCCCAGTTGTGACCGGATATCTCTGCGATACCCCTGCTGCCTGTTTCGCCAGGATAGTACCGTGTCTTAAAATCGTTATTCTCGAACCGGCCATTGTTGTAGCTGATGAAATTCTCCCATTTGAGACCGGGAACGGTTAGAATGTTGAGGGTAAAGCGGCCGTTGACGCCCATTCTGTTGACCCTCGACTGGCTCTGGCGCTCATTGAGCATAGCTACGGGGTTGTAGTAGTCCATGCCTTCGATTGTGAAGTATCCGCCGTTCCTGGTGTCGTTCTCGTCATAAACAGGTTCCGTGGGGTTGTGGAAGAACGCCTGGCGGAAGATGCCGGAGCGGGTTCCTTCGTATTCACGGTGGGTATACATCATATTGAAATCCATGGTCAGCCAGCCGTTCAGGGCTTCCTGGCGGATATTCGTCTTGAAGAGGTACTTGTCCGCGTTGTTGTTGCGGAGCATACCCTGGTTCTGCTCTATGTTGATTACAGTACGATGTGAGAAAGTGGGGGAACCGCCGGCTATTGCAAGACTGTGTCTGTGACTGATAGGAGTCCTTGTAACCTCCTTGAACCAGTCTGTCTCTGCCCCGTAAAGCGAGGCGGAAGAAGCGGGTTTATAGTTCTCGATGGTGCCCTTGAACTGTTCGGCGGTCATCGGTACCGCGCGGGAGAGCAGCGTCTGCACGGAGACCTGGCCGTCGTAGTCGACCTGGGTCTTGCCGGCCTTTGCCCTCTTGGTAGTGATGATGATTACGCCGTTGGTTCCGCGGGTACCGTAAATGGCGGCTGCCGAACCATCCTTGAGGACGTCGAAAGTCTCGACCTCCTGGAAGTTGATGGTGCTCAGGTCGGCACCTACGACACCGTCGATAATGATCAGGGGGCCCTGTCCTGCCTTCAGGGTGTTGGTTCCGCGAAGCAGGATTTCGTACGATCCGTTAGGGTCGCCGCCGTTGGGGTTGGAGATGGTCAGACCGGCCACCTTGCCCTGCAGCATTCCCGAAACGTCGGAGAATGCGCCCTTGTCAAGGTCTTCGCTCCTGATGGAGGCCACGCTTCCGGTCACCTCCTTCTTTGTGGTGGTGCCGTAACCGATGACCACGGTCTCATCCAGGGTAAAGGCCTTTGATGGAGTCATTTTAATATTGACGGGCGTCATGTTATTCTCCACGGCAAAGGTATAGTCGTCGTATCCCATACAAGAGGCAACGACGCTTGTGCCCGGCTTGGCCTTCAGGGAGAAATTACCATCCAGGTCGCTGGTCGTGTAATCTCCGCCGGCCATAAGCACTACGCCGGGCAGCGGTTCACCGTGTTCGTCGGTGATCTGTCCCGTGACGGTAATATTTTGAGCCACGGCAGCCCATGTCACCAGAAAAGCGGCTATAGTGAATAAGATTCTTTTCATAGTAAGGGTCAATTACATACCTGCCTTGACAACGCAAGCCAGACCTGCTACGAACAGGACGAACATAAGGGCCAGCAGCCAGTAAACCTTCTTGGGAGCTCCTTTGAATTCCTTCCAGATGAATACGCCCCAGATAGCTGCAATCATGGGTGCGCCCTGGCCAAGTGCATACGATACGGCTGCGCCGGCGGTGCCTGCACAGATATAGTTCAGCGAAGTACCAAGCGCCCAGATGCAACCGCCAAGGATACCTACCAGATGGGTGCCGAAGTTGCCTGCGAAATACTGCTTGTAGGTGACGGGTTCGCCCACGAAGGGTTTCTTCATAACTATGGTGTTCACGATAAAGTTGCTCAGGAATACGCCCAAAGCAAAGATTACCATTGCGGTGTAAGGAGTCATCTTGCCCGCTGCGGGAGATGCAAAGTTGTCGAGGTCGACGCCGTTGTAAACAAGTGCGGAGAAGAACGACATGATGATACCTGCCAGCAGCGCCAGGATGATGCCCTTGCGGTTCTGCTTTGCGTCGCGCTCCTCGGAAGATACTTTGCCGGATGCGATACCGTTGCAGATGATGGCCAGCACTACCAGTGCCACGCCGATCCAGAGCAGGGTGGTGTTCTGACCTGCGGTGGGGTGGAGCAGGAGGTTGTTCAGCACGCCCATAACCAGCGCGATGCCCACGCCCAGAGGGAAGGCAACCGCCATACCTGCCAGCGAAACAGATGCTGAGAGCAGGATGTTGGATACGTTAAAGATTACGGCGCCCAGCAGGACCCAGCCGATGCTGGTCCAGCTTACCTGTGCGAGGTCCTGGAGGAACGGACGGCCCTGGCTTCCGATGCTGCCGGCGGTGAAGGCCAGAATCAGCGAGAAGATGACCATACCGATCACATAGTCCCAATAGAAAAGTTCGTAGCGCCAACTCTTTGCGGCGAGCTTCTGCGTGTTGCCCCAGGAGCCCCAGCAGAGCATTGTAACAAAGCAGAAAATAACTGCAAGTGTGTAACTTCCAACGATGTACATAGTATTAAGTATTTAATTGTTAATTATTGTCATAAGTATATTGTCGACTCGAAATTACAATCAATCCCGGATATAATCAATTTTAATAAATCGTTTCAGAGAATGCTGTGGAAAGAGTTATACCAAAGAGGGAAAGCGTCATTGAGAAGTTCTTCCTGTTTTTGCGGGCACGTACGATAATAGATCTGGACGGAAGAGGCACCTTCACATTGTTCAAAATGGAAAAGCCCGTTGTCCTTAACATCCAATAATACAGGTATCATTCCTTCTTGAAAAACTTTGTCACCTGAAAGAACATTGTCTTTGCGGACAATCATTCCTACCCCATCGCGTTCTACAAGCACGAGAGAGGCCACCTGCATCCACACCGCAGTCTCCCAGACATAGTGTGCGCCGCCGGAGCCATAGAAACGATCGGAACGGAATGATTGTAGAGATATGCTATCTTCTTCCGGCAAATCATTGTCAAGATAGCTTAAGAAATCGGGGCGGTTGTTTTTGCGTAATATATTATAAGCTAGATAGTTTCGAATGTGTTTGTCTCGCAAGGAGAGAGTCCATCCAAGATCCTCGAGTGCCCAGAACGAATTATATTCACCAGTGTCGAAAGGGCCTTCAGAGGTGGCACAGGGATACAGATTAATTGTAGCTCCGCTGCGTAACACCCGTGCCGCCGCCAGAGTATCCAGCGCAATATTCCATTCCATATAATTCTCAGAAGAACTGCCAGCACATATATGTATTGCAGCGATCTTGTCTGAACGGAACAAGTCAGGGCGGCGGTTCATAGCAATGGCGACAGGCCGGAGTGAACCGGTGGATACTATGTGAACAGGCTGACTGGCCTTTTCCAGTGTTTGCAGCAGAAGGTCGATGCCTTTTTGTTGGAAAGCCGGAGCGTCTTCTTTTTTGTCATCGGGAGAAGACAAGAGATCATATGGGGCCGCGGCGCATGGAACATCTTTCCCGAAAAGATAATTCAGTTGCCAGACAGGTATAAACCCAGGGTCGCGAAGGATACCCTCTTCTTCTAGGTGCTCCCTTGTGATATCAAGGATTATCGCCTTCAAATCTATCTGTTCAAGGGCAAAAGGCGTCAAGAGATCCACATTGTCTCCGATATCCTGCGCGGGATAATATAGATCGGAAACCAAGATAACGGGTATGGAAGCAGTGTTCTTGAGGAGTCCTTCACAGGAAACAGTTGCAAGGACTCCAACAGCAGTAATCCACGAAATAATGAATGAGAGATGGCCCCGCATTAGTGTTCACTTGGTTTATCTGCCTGTAACGCGGGTTACCAGAGCATTTTTCGCTTTTTCGGGATCCGGAACGACAAGGTATTGGTGAAGACCGTTGGCCT
>JAEEGH010000938.1_pt1 | contig 88361 bp, 79 predicted proteins | sample 9134181 | NCBI WGS metagenome assembly JAEEGH01 (sample SAMN16246544, study PRJNA631951) | gut metagenome | biome: gut microbiome; feature: rumen; material: DP-attached | host: Bos | place: Iran: Karaj | collected 2018-10 | reverse complement strand
CGTTTATCCTTACATGAAAAGCGCTGATCCTGGAAAGGGAGCAAACCGCATGATTATGTTCGGTGACGTAAAAATCTACGGTCTGGTTCAGTAAAAACTGAAGAACCATACTTCAATTAAGCGCCCCCTAAAGCTGGACGAATAAAGTTCAACTTCAGGAGGCGCTTTTTTTAGAGCCGACTCCCAGACTTGAACCAAATCTATACAATTTACAACGAATATCTAATGCTTTTAGTGTAAATTAGACGGATTTTGCGGCTTTATCAACACTATTTAGCGTGATTTGAAGGCTTTATTTCGAACTTAACATTTGCAAAATTAAATCACTTTACATTTTGCTTAACATTTTTTACCAGACAGTCTTCACATCATATTGAGGAATGATTGTATCCCTTGTAATAATCGTAAAACTCTCTGATTGAGCTATTGCAATAAGAAGCCTATCGAATGGATCTCGATGAATAAAATCTAGAGTCTTTGTTTTCTCAATATGAGAAGAACTGGTAGGTATTTTAATAAATCCAGCCTCTTTACATAATTCATCAAGTTCAGGAATGGTAAGGGAGCCGTTAAGTTTACCGAGTTTCTGTTTTATAGCAATTTCCCAAAGAGACGCAATGCTATAAAAACAGTCTTCTGATTCCATTATAGAACGTGCATTTTCTGATAACTCAGTATTCCCTTGTGCATACCAAAGAATTGCATGCGTATCAAGTAAATATTTCATTACATGTACTCCGCAAAATCTTCAACAGGCTCATCAAAATCAGGTGCAATATAATTGATTTTATTTTTTAGTGCACCAAAATATGATTTCTTTTTATTTGAAAGATACTTTGCTGAAGAGTTATTCTTGTTTACATTATTCGCAATGTAAGCAAGCAAATAAAGTTGTTCTTCCATAGAGAAATCGAGAATCTGTTTCTGAACATCGGCAAGTGCATCACTCATATTGCTACCCCCATCACCTATAATATAACATGAGTTGTTGAAAAATACACCATATTTTAATTGCAGAATACCTCGTCCCTGCTCGGCGCTCTCTCCGCTACTCAGTTCAAGTAGTCTGTTTAAAACAAAACAACTTGCACGAATGTGCAAGTTGTTTAGAGCCGACTCCCAGACTTGAACTGAGTACCTGCTCGTTACGAGGGAGCTGCTCTACCAGGTGAGCTAAGTCGGCGGGTACAATTACCTTACCAAAAATTGTGGACGTGCGCAATTGCTTTTTACTGTAAAAAAAATGTAAGATTAAGCATGCAAGATTCACCAGCTTCCGTACAGGATAAAACGCTCAACGACATGCTCAATAAGAACGTAGGACCCCTAATCATCAAAATGGCTGTTCCTACAATAATCAGCATGATGGTTACGGCAATTTACAATATGGCAGATACTTTTTTTGTATCAAAACTCGGAACTTCTGCCAGCGGTGCGGTTGGAATCACCTTTTCCATCATGGCGATAATTCAGGCATTTGGTTTTACTATCGGAATGGGAAGCGGCAGTATTTTGAGCCGTAAGCTTGGAGCTCGCAACACTAAAAGCGCCGACGAGTATTGTTCAACCGGGATTATCCTCGCCTTTGTCACAGGAACCTTAATTGCCCTTCTCGGTGTAAGATTCAACGGGTGGATTGTAACTCATCTCGGAGCGACAGAAACAATTGCACCGTACGCGCGCGACTATGCACGCTTTATCCTGCTCGGAGCTCCGTTTATGGTTACTTCCTTTGTAATGAACAACCAGCTGAGATTCCAGGGAAAGGCTGCTTTATCCATGGTCGGTCTTACTCTTGGCGGAATATTGAATATAATTCTGGACCCGATTTTTATCTTTGGACTCAGGCTCGGAATCAGCGGGGCCGCAATCGCAACCTTAATCAGTCAGATTGTAAGTTTTTCGATTCTGCTTTCGTGGTTTTTACGCAGAAAAACAAGCACAACACTTTCTCCAAAAAATCTTTCGCACAATCCAAAAGTGTACAAAGAAATTTTTAAACAGGGACTTCCTTCACTTTTGCGTCAGGGGCTTGCGAGCGTTTCTACCATCTTTTTGAACGTTGCAGCCGCCAGATACGGAGCACTCGCCGCCGCAGGAATGGCAGCAGATGTTATTGCACACAGCGCCGACGCAGCCGTTGCCGGAATGAGCATTACAAACCGCGTATCAATGTTCATCATGTCGATTGCACTCGGGCTCGGCCAGGGCTTTCAGCCGGTCTGCGGAATGAACTACGGCGCAAAACGCTACGACCGTGTACGCGCATCTTACATGTTCCTTGTAAAAGTTACCGCAAGCCTCATGTCGGTTTTTACGGTTATCGTCCTGCTTTTTGCACCTCAGATTGTACAGGCATTCCGAAACGATCCTGAGGTTATCGCGATGGGCCGCGTTGCAATGAGATGGCAGGGGATTTTTTTCCCGTTCCACTCGGTGATTTTTGGAACAAATATGCTTTTGCAGACAACGGGCATGGCAAAACAGGCAAGCCTTCTTTCTTCAATGAGACAGGGACTTTATTTTATTCCGTTAATCTGGATTTTACCGCTGTGCTTCGGTCTTTTTGGAGTCCAGATTGCTCAGGGAACTTCTGACTTTTTAACCGCCTGCACAAGCCTTCCGTTTGCAATTCACTTTTTCAGGGGCTTAAAAAAAGCTGATTAGTACATTATAATTCAATTTATGAAAGATGCTTTTGTAAATGAACGCACTGACGAATTGAATCATAAATGGTCCGACGCAATAAAACGCGAAATCCCGATATATTCCCGCGGAAACAGTATCCGGAGCGACTTTGACCGCGACTACACACGTCTCATTCACAGCCAGGCCTACAGCCGCTTAAAGCACAAAACACAGGTTTTTTACGCACCAAAAAATGACCACGTCTGCACCCGCATGGAACACGTCCAGCACGTTGCTTCTGTCGCAGAAACGATTGCCAAATACCTCGGCTTAAATGTTGAATTAACTCGCGCCATTGCAATCGGTCATGATATCGGACACGCCCCGTTCGGTCACACCGGCGAAGACATATTGAATTCACTTATGGCCCAAAAAGAAGGTGCAAACGCTCCAAAAAAATTCTGGCACGAACGCAATTCACTTTTCTTTGCCGATTACATCGAAACTTTAAGCGACCCGGACGGCTATGAAAAAACACTCAATCTGACCTACGCAGTACGCGACGGTTTAATCTGCCACTGCGGCGAAATCGACCAGCAGGGCATCCGTCCCCGCGATGAAGCAATGAATCTTTACGACATCAAACGGCCGGGCCTTGTCCAGCCTTTTACATGGGAAGGCTGCGTTGTAAAAGTCAGCGACAAAATTGCCTTTCTGGGCCGCGACATCGAAGACGCCCGCCGCTACCACATTCTTGATATGGGCTGTTACCGCCAGCTCAGGCAAATCGTCGGCGAAACCCTCGGCATGACAAAAAACGGCCAAACATTGAGCCACTCAAGCGGAAAGGCCGTAAACACAACCGTTTTAATCAACGACATGATTGTCGACATGTGCGAACAGTCCACACCACAAACCGGACTCTGCTTCAGCGACCAGTACTTTAAGTTCATCAAAGAATTAAAAGAGTTCAGCTATTCAAAAATCTACAATCACTGGCGCCTTCTTGAATTCAAATCGTACGCCCAGCTTGTTTTGAGCACAATTTACCGGCTTTTGATGAACACACAGAATTTTGCCAGAAACGGACGTATTCCTCAGAGCATGAAGTATTACGAAAGTTTAAGCCGCACATTTGAAGACTGGCTCATCCGTTATACAAACTACGTGCCAAAGGACGCGCCGGATAAGAAAAAAATCATGCGCTACCAGACACCGGTTGTTTTTGATGTAAACGATTATACTTCTTACCAGAAATGTGTAATTGAATATATTTCGGGAATGACTGACAGCTACGCGATTAAGTGCTACGAAGAAATCATCAGTTTTTAAGCAGTTCCGGGTGGAATTCAAAATGCATATTGTCAAAAATTACCCAGTTTCCGCCCCAGATAAAACCGTGATTTTCAAAAATATCGATTACCTTTTGAGGCGGGCTCCAGCGCGCGCTTAAAGGAGTGAGCATCCAGTTATCAGGGTCCTTGTCCTTTGTCCAGCTCCAGAAAATTGCCTTTCCGCCAAGACTTTTTGGAAGTAAATCGATTGCAATTCCATAAGTGTGGAATGACTTTCGGCCCGTGCCCGCAATCTCCCTCCAGTGATAGCAGTCCGCACTTTTGAGGCTTGCAACAAAGTCCTTAACTGTTGAATCCGACTCTGCGACCAGAAGAATTTCTTTTTCTACCTGTTTCAGAATGCTGTCGATGCGTTCGTGGACGCGCGTTTTTTTACCGAGAAAAGTTGTATTTACAATGTGGTCTTCGATAATTATCCGGGATTTTGCGGCGTACAAAAAGTCAAAAAAGAACATCGGGCTTCCGGAGCCGTTCCGGCGGTTGTCGGCAGAAGAAAAATTGCGTACGCGCTCAATTTCTTCCCCGCTCATAAGGGCAGGATCTTTAAGATGCCGGTAAGGGTAAATCATCTTCCAGTAGCGGTCTTTTCTGGAAAGTTCTTCTTTTGGTAAAAGCCTGCCGTCAGCCCAGTAAAAATCCCGAACCTTAGTTTCCTTTCCGTTAACAAAAACCGGAGCCGTAACAGTGATTTTCCAGTCCGAAACTTCTTCATCAAAGGCAGCGTCAAAGGTAAGGTCAGGATAGCACTTTCTGAAAATCTCAAGTTCCGCGGGCTCTTTTTTTGAAAGTTTTGAATTTATAAAGCGCTTTCCGGTCTCAGTTGCAAAACAGAAATAAAATGCACTGACAGAAAGCACCAAAAGAATCAATAAAACTAATAAACTCTTGCCCTTACCCGTCATTTACACCTGCCCTACTTTTTGAGCATCTGCGGCAAATTCTGACGGACAAGCTTAAAAAAGCCGTCCATCGTATCCATCGCGGATTTTCGGATATCCTTGTCGAGGGAAGAAAATGCCTTAATCATTGCACCTGCGGATTTGAGCCAGTTTTCTGCAAGTTCTGAATTTGTTCTGGCGCCCGTGGATTCAAGAACTCCAAAAATTGTTTCTACAAACTGCCGGCGGTTGTCAGGAGAAAGACCGACAAACCATTCGTTAAAAGTTGAATTAAAGAACTGGCTTGATTTATCAAGCTGCTCATCAAGGGCAAACTGCGGACCATAAAGATTCCATGTGAACGGGTCATGCTGCATTACAAAAACACCGTCGCTGTGAACAACGCAATAATTAGGATCGTGTTCAAAAAGCATGCCGATTACAGAGCCCTGCGGATAATAAGACTCGGTTTTTGCCATAACCTTCTGGAACGGCACTGATTCCAGAACTTCTTTTAAAAAGCCGGGACCGTCAAAATTCAATACTTTGTTCAGTTTTTTGAGATATGTTTCTTTTATGTGAGCTGCGGCGTAGATGGAAAGGTTGCCGCCCTTTGAGTGGCCGCCAATTGTCATTTCCTTGTATTTTAATGAATTAAGAGCGGTTTCAAGATATTCAACAGCATCGTTTTGAGCCGGCACACTTTCTTTGAATGCAAGGTCAAAGTCTTCCTTCCAGCCGACAATCGTGTCATCGGTTCCGCGGAATGCAATAAAAACCTTTTTACTGTCGTAAATAAAACTCATTGCGCAGAACTGCTCGGTAATGTGGCGGTTGTAGTGATTTACATAACCGCAGAGTTTTACGTCACCAAAGCGCCTGCTCTGGGCACAGTCGGAAAGAAGGTCAAGAGTCCTGGTGTTAATCATAAGGCCGGGGCTCTGCTGTTCAGCAGTTTTATTTTCAAAGAATAAAGCGGCGGCCTGACTGAGCAGAATTGAATCTTTAAATGAATCCGGCACAACTGTGCTGTAATCAAGATAGGCAATCTGGCACAAAATAAGAGCATCAATTGAATTAAAAGGAGACTGTTCAAAACTCAAATCTCCGCGCCATTTAAGATAATCAAAAAAATCCTGCATACTTTAATTATAACACATAACGGCCCAGTCTTGAACCAAACATAAATTCAGTTTGATTTATGGCAAAAAATTATAAAATTCACAAATATAACAGTATGTTATAGTTGAATTAAGAACAGTTTATGATACAGGTGCAAAAATCGAATTGTAAAGAATAAAAAAGCGCTTTTAATTCTAACAACCACAAAGGAGGCTTTATGAAAAAACACACACTTATTATCGCAATTTTTGCGCTCTGCGCAGTTGCAGCCTTTGCTTTTGGCGGCGGCCGTGGTAAAGGAAAAGGCGGACCTGGTTCAGGCCCACGCGGAAAAGGTCCTGACCGCCCGCCGCGCATGGAAAAGGAACTTGCAACAATTACAGGAACTGTAACTGTTGAAGCAAGCGTAATCACAATCACTTCATCTGAAGTAACAACCACAGAACTTGAAGTTCTTACTCCACCGGATGAAAAAGACCGTCCGGAAGACATGCCGGAACCAAAAGAATTTGACAAGGACGACAAGGTTGAACCGCCTGAGTCAGAAAACGCTGAAGCCAAAGATGATGATAAAAATTCAAAAGATAAAAAGCATCATCCAAAGCCGCCAAAACCGGTAACAGAAAAAGAACTTTCAGCCTATGCCGGCAAAAACGTTGAACTTAGAGGTTTTTACACACCGACCGGAAAGTTCATCGTTCTTGAAATCGTAGAAAAATAAACAAAGCAAAAAAAAAAATGACACCTAACGGTGTCATTTTTTTTGCTCAAAAGTTATTAGTACATTCCGCCCATGTCAGGAGCTGGAGCGGCTGCTGGTGCCGGTGGTTCAGGAATGTCTGTGATTGCACATTCTGTTGTGAGGAGCATGCCTGCAACAGATGCCGCATTCTGCAATGCCGAGCGGGTAACCTTGGCAGGGTCGATAACTCCGGCCTTCATCATGTCTACCCATTCGCCTGTGTATGCGTTGTAACCAACACCCTTCTTTTCGTTCTTGGCTTTGTCAGCGATAACTGCACCGTCTACGCCTGCATTGTCTGCAATCTGGCGGATTGGTTCTTCAAGAGCGCGGCGTACGATTCTGAATCCGACTTTTTCGTCTTCAGAAAGGTTTGCACAAGCTTCGTCTGAGAGCGCTTTGCTTGCATCGATAAGAGCAAGTCCACCACCAGAAACGATACCTTCTTCAAGGGCAGCGCGTGTAGCGGCAAGTGTATCTTCAACACGGAACTTCTTTTCTTTCATTTCTGTTTCTGTGATTGCACCGATGTTGATTACAGCTACGCCGCCAGAAAGTTTTGCAAGGCGTTCCTTGAGTTTTTCTTTATCATAGTCAGAAGTTGATTTTTCAACCTGAGCCTTGATTTCTGCAACGCGGGCTGCGATAGCGTTTTTGTCGCCTGCACCGTCAACCAGAGTTGTGTTGTCTTTGTCGATTTTAACTGATTTAACCTGACCGAGCTGATTGAGTTCAGTTGTTTCGAGCTTGAGACCAAGTTCTTCAGTGATTACAGTACCACCAGTCAGGATTGCGATATCCTGGAGCATTTCCTTGCGTCTGTCACCAAATCCTGGTGCCTTAACAGCAACGCACTTGAGTGTTCCACGGATTGAGTTCAATACGAGAGTTGCAAGGGCTTCGCCGTCCATATCTTCGCAGATGATTACGAGAGGTTTGCCTGTCTGTGCAACTTTTTCGAGCAATGGAAGAAGATCTTTCATTGTTGAGATTTTTTTATCGTGAATCAAAACGAAAGCGTCGTTGTAGTTAACTTCCATGCGTTCACGGTCTGTTACGAAGTATGATGAAATGTAACCACGGTCAAACTGCATACCTTCTACAGTCTTAACAGTTGTGTCCATGTTCTTTGATTCTTCTACAGTGATTACACCGTCTTTACCAACCTTTTCGATTGCATCGGCAAGAATTTTACCGATTTCAGGGTCGTTGTTTGCAGAAATTGTTGCAACGTGTGTAATATCTTCTGAGCCTTTAACTGCGCGGCTGTTCTTTTTGATTTCTTCAACAGCAAGTGCAACGGCTTTGTCGATACCGCGTTTGATTTCGATTGGAGTCATTCCGGCAGAAACGGCTTTAAGTCCTTCGCGAACGATTGCATAAGCCAGAACAGTAGCGGTTGTTGTACCGTCACCTGCAACATCGTTTGTTTTTGAAGCAACTTCTTTTACAAGCTGAGCGCCCATGTTTTCGTACGGGTCTTTGAGTTCAACTTCTTTGGCAACAGAAACGCCGTCTTTTGTGATAGTTGGAGCGCCAAATTTTTTGTCCAGCATAACCAGACGACCGCAAGGTCCCAGTGTAACTTTTACAGCCTGTGCGATCTGTTCAACACCCGAGAGCATCTTTTTGCGGGCTTCTTCATTAAAAATCAACTGTTTAGCCATTTTTTCAATATCTCCTTATATGCTTTCCGGCCCGTCATCAAAAAAATCGGGGCCGCTATTTAAATTCTTCTACTTCAAAAAATATAAAAAAAAGACTTAAACGGCAAGAAAAATTTGTAAAAATTAAGCGCCCAGAATTTTGTACAAAATTGAATAAAGATTCTTTGAGTCTTCAGGAGAAAGGTTGATGCACTTTCCCATTTCTTCAGGAATTTTTACAGCTCGCTCCCTGAGCTCTTCGCCGGCCGGTGTAATTTCTACCTTTACAACGCGCTCGTCGCCCTTTTCGCGGGTGCGGGTCAAAAGACCTTTCTGTTCCATTGCCTTGAGCAGCGGGGAAAGTGTTCCTGTGTCGAGAAAAAGTTTTTTACCAAGGTCGCCGACAGTAAGTTTTTTGCTTTCCCACATTACCATCATTACGATGTACTGTGTGTAGGTTAAGTCGAGTTCCTTGAGAAAAGGTGTGTATTTGCGTAAAATTTCCCTGCTTGCCGCATAGAGCGGAAAGCAGAGCTGGTTTTCAAGTTTTAAGCAGTCAAAGTTCTGTTCCATTTTTTAGTTCTTCTTTAATTCCCTAATATAATTAACGGCTGAAAGTCCTGCAACACCGCCTTCATAAACAGCCTTGCAAACCTGAAGAAGTCCGCCGGTTGCATTTCCTGCGGAGTAAACTCCCGGTGCATTTGTCTGCATTTTGTCGTCAACTTTTATTGAGTCGCCGTCGAGCAGAAGTCCGAGTTTTTTGGCAAAATCTGCTGCCCCTGCGCTTCCGAGCGCAACAAAAACTCCGCTGCATTCAAGTTCAGTTCCGTCTGCAAATTCAACGGCAGAAACAAGGGCATCACCTTTTACCTGAGCGATTTTGAGGTTTTGAATTTTTACCTTTTCGTTTGAATCAAATGCCTGTCTTACGATTGAATCATCTTTTCCATCTGTCAAAACTGTAACGCTCTTTGCCATATGAGAAAGATGCTCTGCTTCGCTTACCGCATAGGTTCCGTCACCGATTACGCAGACATCCTTACCGCGGTAAAAAAATCCGTCGCATACTGCGCAGTAAGAAACGCCCTTGCCTTCAAATTCAGCAATTCCATTGATTGAAGGACGAAGTTTTTTGTTGCCTGTGGCGATAATCAGGGCAGAACCGGCAAAAGTCTGCTCCTCAGCGGGTACAGGAGTGTTTGCCGGTGCGACTTTTGCCGTAACGGTGTACATTGTTTTTGGCGGAGGCGCATCCATGGAAAGTCCGGTTACTTCGCCCTGGATTACTTCGATTCCAAGGTTCTTTGCCTGTTCAATGCCTGCCTCGTACAAATCGGCTCCGGTAATGCCGTCTTTAAATCCATAATAATTATCGATTTTGTGCGCTTTCTGGAGCTGGCTTTCTCCACTGTAAATAACTGCCACATTCAGGTTTGCGCGCTTTGCATAAAGTGCTGCAGAGATTCCGGCAGGCCCGGCTCCTATAATTAAAATGTCATAATTCATGGTGCACTCTCCTTTTTTTTGCGTTAGGGATTGAAGCGGCGGCGTAAGCCGTTACCGACAGGTAATAGAGTGCGCAAGCACGGAACCGCGAAAAGCCCGGCGGCTTGCCGCAACGTCCTTATACTACAATAACTTTTCTAAATCTTCCACGATTTTCTTAGGTTCAACAGTCGGTTCATAGCGGTTTACAACGTTGCCTTCGCGGTCTACGAGGAACTTTGTAAAATTCCACTTGATGTCAGGGTTGTTCTTAAAGTCCGGATCCATTTTTGCTGCAACAGTATTCATCAGGGCACCCTTGATTCCTGTAAATCCCTTAAATCCCTGCTGGCTCTTGAGGTAGCCGAAAAGTGGAAGTTCATTCGGTCCGTTAACTTCAATCTTTTTAAAGTTATCAAAACTTGTCTTGTACTTCATCTGGCAGAATTCATGAATTTCTTCATCATCGCCCGGTGCCTGGTGTCCAAACTGGTCGCATGGAAAGTCCAGAATTTCAAGTCCCTTGTCGTGGAATTTCTGATAGAGTTCTTCAAGGCCCTTGTACTGAGGAGTAAAACCACAGCCTGTTGCTGTGTTAACGATAAGCATAACCTTGCCCTTAAAATCAGCCATAGAAACTTCGTTTCCCTTTCTGTCTAAAACAGTGTAATCATAAATTGCCATAATTAACCTCCGTTTGCAAAACGTCGTGTTTTGCAGAATTAACTGTGTCTGCCCGTCCACAGGCAGTGTTCTGTTTAATGCTATTTTATTGTATCCAATATAATTTTGTCAACAAGTTTTTAAAAAAAATTCAAATATCGAGTTTTTCGCTGATTTCTGTTATACTTAATCCATGACTTTTGACGAAATGAATTCATCACAAAACAAGGTTATTGTGTATACCGACGGCGGCTGCTGGGGTAACCCTGGAGTCGGTGGCTGGGCCTGCGTTGTAGTTGTTGACGGAGACGCACGCGAACTCAACGGCGGCGAAAAGATGACAACAAACAACCGCATGGAACTCACTGCGGCCATCAGCGCACTTACCATAATTTACAACACAGAGCGGCTAAGAAACCGCCCGATTCAATTGAATATTGACAGCCAGTATGTAAAAACCGGAATCACAGCCTGGATTAAAAACTGGAAAAAGAACGGCTGGCGCACAGCAAACAAAAAGCCCGTCTTAAACCAGGAACTCTGGCAGCAGCTCGACGAGTTGAATTCAAAGCTGAATGTAGAATGGAAGTGGGTTAAAGGCCACGCCGGAGTTGAATTCAACGAACGCTGCGACGCATTATGCCAGGAAGCAATGGAAAAACTGTCAAAATAACCTGCCGCCATTTTTCCGTTAAAACTGCATGTAAACCCACCGATAATAAATTAATGAAGCGCTTATTTATTATGATGAGTTTTTTTGCAGTCTTTGCAGGCCTTTTTATGCTTACAGGCTTTACGGGCTGTTCAAAAAACAAAGAAATAACCCCTGTTCAAATTGAACAGGAATCATCCGACCACGCCTGGTATTTTTTTACCGGCAACGGGTTTGAAAAAACAAGTCTCCCCCAAAAGTCAGGCATTTCTTCGCTCAAGCCGTGGACAGAAACTCTCCGCGCAAGCGACGGAAACACAGACGCTGACGGGAACGGTCTCCTTTTAATCAACCGCCTCGGAATCGTTCTTCTCCAGAAAGGCGGCGAACCTGTCCTGATGCAGGATGTTCAGATTTTTTCAAATTCAACAGCGTCAAATCTTGTTTTTGACGGAACCGACTCATACATCACACTCGGACGAAGTTCATTTTTTAACAAAGCGGCTTCACTCAACATTGACGACAATATGGAACCAAACCGGCCTTTCGTAGTCCGCGCCTCTGTAAATGACCGCGCTTTTTATCCTGTCGTAACTTACGGAGACCTCGGTCTTGCTTCCGGCGGCGAAATTACAGGTTCAAACTATGACGGCAAAAACTGGCTCTGTTCAGTAAAAACAATGCAGCACCAGAAAACTTATTTTTCATATATCAACTGGACTTCAGGGCACGAATTGAATTCGCTCCCGCCTTACACTCAGCCTTCCAAGGTAAGCGTAAAGGAATCAACTGAGGACGAATACCGCAGCAAGAGTTCCCCTCTTCCGCTCAAAAAAGCCCCGGAAAGATTAAAAAAGCTCCTTTCGGCAATTCCAAAAGAATTTGAATATGCGGTAAACTGTCACAGTCAGGGAGGTTTTTCTTCCAGACTTTTTGCGTCGGCAACTGATGAATCAAACCTGGCCTCAGCAAACGCAATTATTGCAGACGGCTGGATCTGCGCAATCTTCACCGACGGAACAACCTACTTTAACGGCGCCGTTGACGGGCGCTCAATTTTGAACGGCGGAAAGAACATCGCCTTCCGTCTGCCTAAACTGCCGGAAAGTTATCAGTACGGACCATTCTGTATCAGCGGTGACAAACTTGCCGTTGCATGGGAAGAAACTGATTTTTACAAAACGGGTCGAAGCGGCTTTATCGTTGTAGATCTGGCAAAGATTTTTTATAAGGACACAAATTTTTGATAAGCTTGAATAAGAATTCACTTTTAGCAGTATTTTTTATATTCGCGCCATTTGTGCTCTGCGCCCAGGAAGCAGAGCCTCAAAGCGGGACAAATTCAACACAGACCGAAAAGTCCTGGGACTTCTTTTTTACACTCGGCCCGTCTGTTTATGTAAATACCGGAAGCAGTAAGACAAGCGCTCCAAACCCCGTTTCCTTTACACCCGGAATCGGATTCGACTTTTTTAACGGAAAGGCAATTGGTTTACAGACCGCCCTTTCGTTCTTCAGCACATACAATCTCTGGGACGGGCAGAACGCGCGCCCTGCCGAAGTAGAAAACCGCGAAGCAAACACAATAAACTTTCTGCTCGACATCGACGGAACAAAAAAGTTTACATTGGATAAAAACATTTTTGAACTGTCAGCGGGCGCGGGTTTTTTAATCCGCTACGGCTTTCTTGCAAACGGTGTGAACGGGGACGAAGCAGGCACGACTTCAGGAAAAACTGTAAAAGATGATATTAATTCGATTAATGACTGGTATTATACGGGAATGAACTTTTTGTACCCGAATGTGGGCTTCTGCTGGCTGCGGGATTTTGAAGGAAAGTGGAATGCGGGGCTTTCCCTCAAATATTATGTTCCGCTGGGTGCTTTGATGGACGGCCGTGGAATGGACACATCCATCATCGCAATCAGTGTTAAGGCCTTAAGAAAATAAGGTCTGATTTTTCCTTAGATTGTAACACCACGTTCATTGATTTTTGATTCAACATACGCAATAAAGTCATCGAGCTTCATTGTCTTCTGCTCAAGACCGCTTGACTGGCGGAATCTTACTGTTACTGTCTTTTCTTTAGATTCGTTTTCGCCAAGAATCAGGATATAAGGAGTTTTGTGTTCCTTTGTAATCATCTTGATTTTTGTGCGCATATTGTCTGTTGAAATGTATGCATTTGAACGGATGTCGTGTGCGAGCAGCGCATCGTTAACCTGTTCTGCATAATCGTCAAATTCATTAGTTACCGGAACAATTGCAACCTGTTCAAATGCGAGCCATGTCGGGAATGCACCGGCAAAGTTTTCAATCAGGATACCAAGGAAGCGTTCAAAACTTCCGAGGATTGCGCGGTGGAGCATTACAGGGTGGTGTCTCTGGTTGTCAGCTCCGATGTATGTTGCGTCGAGGCGCTCAGCAGATGGAAGCTGGAAGTCTGCCTGGATTGTACCGCACTGCCATTCGCGTCCGAGGCAGTCATAAAGTTTGAATTCAAGTTTTGGACCGTAGAATGCACCTTCGCCCGGCTGGATTTCAAAATTGAGTCCGGCTTCGTGACAGGCGTCTGCAAGGGCCTTTTCTGCGCGTTCCCATGTTGCAAGGTCACCAACGTGGTCTTCCGGCATTGTTGAGAATTTAACTACAAGGTCATCAAAACCAAAGTCATGGTAAACAGCCTTTAAGAGCTTGCAGAATTTTGCAACTTCTGCAGAAACCTGACCTTCTGTACAAAGAATGTGGGCATCGTCCTGAACAAAGCCGCGTACACGCATAACACCGTGCAGAGTTCCGCTTGGTTCGTTGCGGACATCGTGTCCGAATTCTGCAAGACGCAGAGGAAGGTCTTTGTATGAGCGCTGGCGGCTCTTGAAGATTTCAAGGGCGCCCGGACAGTTCATCGGTTTAATGGCAAAAAGGCGTTTTTCTGACTCTGTGATGAACATGTTCTTCTGGTAGTGTCCCCAGTGTCCTGAACGTTCCCACAGACTGCGCGGCATGATGGCTGGAGTATTAACTTCCTGATAGCCGTCGCGGCGAACCATTTTGCGCATGTAATCCTGCATTGTTGTGTAGATTGTCCATCCGTTCGGGTGCCAGAAAATCTGTCCCGGATCTTCAGGGTCAAGGTGGAAGAGATCCATTTCTACACCGAGTTTACGATGGTCGCGCTTTTCTGCTTCTGCGAGCATTGTAAGATATTCTTTTAATTCATTAGGTTTTTCAAAACAAAGTGCATAAATACGTGTAAGCATCGGGCGGTCACTGTCACCGCGCCAGTAAGCACCTGCGAGTTTGTGAAGTTTAAAAGCCTGAGCGTTGATTTCTTTAGTTGAAGCTACGTGCGGACCGCGGCAAAGGTCCATAAAGCCGTCCTGTTCGTAAGTTGAAATAACTGCGTCTTCAGGAAGGTCCTGTATAAGTTCAACCTTGTATGGTTCGTCAGCAAAAAGTTTGAGGGCTTCTTCCCTTGAAACTTCTTTGCGTGTAAATTCAGCACCGCTGGCAATGATTTTGCGCATTTCTTTTTCTACAGCGGCAAAATCGTCTTCGGTTATTTTATGGTCGGTTGGAAAATCAAAATCGTAGTAAAATCCGTTATCAATTGCTGGACCAATTGCAATCTTTGTTCCAGGAAAAAGATGTTTAATTGCTTCTGCCATTACGTGTGCACATGAATGGCGTACAACTTGAAGTTTATCATCAGCTGCCATAAAAAATACCTCTTTATTTTATGTATTATTAAAAGAATACTGTTTTCTAGTTTTTAGTTCAAGAACATTGAGAAATAAGCAAAAATGTACGATAATAATAGTATGGCGGATAATAATTTTACAGAGCAGCTGCTTGCAGCGCTTGATGCTAAGGCTCAATGGTTTGACAATAGTCAGCTTCCGGAAATGCTGGAAAATTACCGGTTGCTGCACACGTGTGTAAAATCACTTTTTGATTTTCTTTTAAAAAAGTCGATGATTCACTCGGATCCATACAAAAACGAAAAAAAGATTTCGGACATTACTTCACCGGAAAACTCTCCTTTTACCGAAGCAGAACGCTCAATGGTAATGGGCATGCGTTTTTCTGATTATGACAGCACACTCGACTTTTTGTGCAATTATTACCGCTTTTCAGTTTCCAACCTTACAGTTCAGAATATCCGTAAGTTAATCGATTTGAACAATTCAATCCAGTGGAATTCATTCTCTGTAAATTCAAACAATACAAATACCCGCACACTCGCAACCATGCTTTTGTCTGCAAAACAAAACTGCGAAGCAATTACTGTAAGCATGATCAACGACAGTATTTCTAAAGCAGGAAAAGCCATTACTGCAATCAACAAGCAGTTAAAGGAATTAACAGACTTTCAGCGCGAATTTTACAAGGGAAACATCCGCAAAAATGTTTTTGAACACCCGAACTTTGACAAAGAAAAGGCCCTTTCAAGTCCGGCAGATGAACTTTCACAGATTAAAAAACTCTTTACGGCCGTTATGGGAAAAATTCCTTTCTATAACGAATTAATCGACGAAATCATCAGCGAAGATCAGGGAGCAAACAAGGCTGAACTCCAGACTCTTCTTCTTAAAAAACTTGAAGTTTCAAACACAAAGTCAGAAAAAAAAGAAGCCACAATCGATACAAAAGAAATTCTTCTGACCGCAGTACGCGTTTTTGGCGCAACTCCGGGACAGATTATGCAGATTGCACAGAAACTTCAGGAAAACCACGAACTTCTCGAAAGCGAACACAATTCGTTCTGGGATAAATTCAGGAAGGTTTTGATGAAGGCCTTTAACATCGAAGAAAAACCAACTTTCTATCAGATTACAGTTACAGACCCGTCAACCGACACCCGCTCACATGAAAGAATCAACTTTCACCAGTTTGTGGGCGAACTTGCAGCACGCGCACGCCGTTACAATTCGGTTTGCGTAAAAAGAGCTTCAGGTTACGAAAAACTTGCACAGCTTGAAAGCGAAAAAATTCTTGCATACGTTAACCAGCAGATTACAGAATGCCAGAAGCTTATGAAGACTCTTAACGGTCTGGATGAATTCTTTAAGAACGCTCCGCAGCCTCAGAACAGAAACCGCGTAAAGGGAATCAAGATGGAAATCACGGCCCTCAAAAATTCGGTAGTTAAGGCAAATCAGCACCGCTCAGAATATTCTGCATACGTAGAAGAAGAGGCTCAGCTTAAAAAACTCGGAATTAAAAATGATTAAAAGGACAATACTTTCCACATTTGTACTCTGCGCCCTCAGCGCATCACTTGTTTTTGCACAGGAAATTCCAGACCACAATCACGGCGAAGAAACTGCAGACTCTCTTAACGAAATTCCAGAAGAAGGGTCTCAGAAATTTGACCCGGCCGCTCAGAGGACTTTTTATATCTGCGGAACAAACCATCACATGGACTTAAATCCGCACACTTCGAGCTTTTCAAATGAAGCGCAGATTATAAACGGTCTCCAGGAAGGTCTGTTCAGTTACGACCCGAAATCACTCGAACCTGTTCCGGCACTTGCCGAAACCTATAAAATCTCCCGCGACAAAAAACGCTGGACCTTTACAATGCGCGAAGGAGCCGCATTCAGCGACGGAAAGCCGATCACAGCCCAGACAATCATCGACAGCTGGCTTTTGATGCAGAAAACCCCGAATGCACCGTACGCTTCCCTACTCGACTGCATCCAGGGAATCAAAGATTACCGCGAAGGAAAAATTGCCGCTGACAAGGTAGGACTCAAAGTAAGCGGTAAAAAACTCATCGTTTTGCTGAATACTCCGACCGCCCACCTGCCGCGTCTTTTGTGCCACCATTCATTCAGTGCCTTTACAGGCGACATGAATGTTTTTTCCGGCGCATTTAAAATCGCAGAATTCAATTCAAAAGAACTGACGCTTGTAAAAAATGACAGATACTGGGACAGTAAAAACGTTGCCCTCAGCGAAATAAAAATCACACTCAGTGACGACGAAAAGGAAAACACCTGGCTTTTTAACACCGGCCGCACTGACTGGGTTATGTATTCAATCGACAGCGACAAATTAATCAATAAAAATTCAATAAAAATAAGCGCAATCTTCGGAACTTCATATTTATTCTTTACCTGCCGCAACCAGTACTGGAACGACGCAAATTTCAGAAACGCACTGCTTACGGCAATTCCATGGGAAAAACTCCGTGCAGGCAATCTGATTCAGGCGACAACTCTTGTGTATCCGCTTACAGGTTATCCGCAAGTTGAAGGCCTGACAGAAGGCAACGAGGACGAAGCAGTTGAATTGATGAACGAAGCCCGCGAAAAGGCTTCAATTCCAAAAGATAAGGTTCTGGACATAACCTTCGGAATTACCGACGGTGACTACATGCTGGAAATGGCAAAAATCTTAAAGGAAGCATGGGCTCCGCTCGGCGTAAACCTTGTTACTTTTAAAATCAGGGAAGAAGATTATTTAACGGCCATTCCTTATTTGAATTATGATATTTTCAGTTATTCGTGGATCGGAGACTTTGCCGACCCGCTGGCCTTCCTTGAATTGTTCCGCGAAGGCTCAACTCTCAACCAGACCGGCTGGAAAAATCCTAAATTTACAGAATTGTTGAATCAGGCAGACACGACAACTGACGCAGCTGAGCGCTACAAACTCTTGTCCAGAGCTGAACAGGTTTTAATCGATGACGGCGTTGTAATGCCGGTAAGACATTCGGTAAGTCTCCACGCAATCAATTTAAAGGCTGTCGGAGGCTGGTACACAAACGCCCTCGACATTCATCCGCTAAAGTATATTTTCTTTAAAGACTACACCCAGTCAGACGCCCCGAACGTGGTAGCCGGTCCTGACCTTAATGTCAGTCCCAGCTACAGCGCAGGCTTCGCTTCCTTCTCAAGGTGATGTAACTGCCCATATATGGGCAGCCTCCGGACGAAACTGCCGTGGCAGCCTCCGTGCGGAAAACTGCCGGGGCGGGATTTTACTTCTTTAACACTTCTGCAGCAGCGCTTACAATGCCTGCCATATTCTGCAGGTCTGCAGGGATGATAAGCTTTGTAGACTTGCCGTCGGCAACCTTTTCCAGTGCTTCGAGGCTTCGGAGGCGGATTACAGATTCATCGGCACCAGCTTCCTTAATCATTTTGATACCCAGAGAAGTTGCTTTCTGAACTTCCATAATTGCTTCGGCTTCACCCTTTGCTTTCTGAACAGCGGCTTCTTTTTCGGCCTCTGCTTCCAGAATCATTGACTGTTTTTTACCTTCCGCAATCAGAATCTGCGACTGTTTCTGACCTTCTGCAATCAAAATCTGTTCACGGCGCTCGCGTTCGGCACGCATCTGCTTTTCCATCGCTTCGCGGATTGCAACAGGAGGTTCAATATTTTTAACTTCAACACGGGTAACCTTGATTCCCCACGGGTCAGTTGCTTCATCAAGAATTGAGCGCATTTTTGAATTGATAACGTCGCGGCTTGTAAGGGTTTCGTCAAGTTCAAGTTCACCGATGATGTTACGGAGGGTAGTTGCAGTCAGATTTTCGAGAGCGTTCATCGGGTTTTCAACACCGTATGTGTATAGTTTAGGGTCAGTAATCTGGCAGTAAACTACAGTATCAATCTGCATTGTAACATTATCTTTTGTGATAACCGGCTGAGGTTCAAAATCACGGACCTTTTCCTTGAGCGACATTGTATTTGCAATCCGGTCGATAAAAGGAAGCTTTACGTGAATTCCAACATTCCATGTGGCGCAGTAAGCTCCAAGGCGTTCAATAATGTACGCACTCGACTGCGGGACAATCCGTACATTTACGAGAATCAGAATCAGTACCACAAACAAAATTGCGATAACGATATAAGTCATACTGTTCATTCATTTTCCTCCGTAATTTATTTATTTCGGTTGAATTATCAGCGTGTTTCCGTCAACTTTTACGACAGTGCAGACAGTTCCTTCCGCGATGTCGCCGTCATCTGCTGCCTTTACAGTCCAGATTACGCCGCCGGTCGCTTTTGCCTGCCCCCTTTCGAATTTAGAAACTGCTTTTGTTACAAGCACTTCCTGACCTTCGAGCGTGTTGACGTTGGTAACGTTTTTGCCGAGCTTTAGTTTTTTCATCACGAACGGACGGGTAAAGACGATTAAAACGATGGTGAGTGCGAGAAAAATCAAAAGCTGCCATCTGAAAGCCATTTCTGTTTTGCACAGAAAAATCATCACAAAGGCGCTGAGCGCGGCCCAGATTGTAGTAAACGCAAAGGTTGTAACTGCTTCGATGATAATGCAGATTACCATCACAGAAAGCCAGAACCATTGCAGATGTGAAATAATAAAGTCTGTCATACACAAAAATTATAGCACAGGTTTGAGCAAACTTAAAAAAAGAAAACGAAAAAAAAGAATTGTAAAATTGCCGTTTTTTTTACTTAACCAGCTCTTCGTAAAATTCAAGCCAGTCATAAACTTTGTGAGTCAATTCAATAATCTTTGTTTTTTTAGTTTTTATCTGGACAAACTGCATTCCGCTGCGGCGCGCGCCTTCTCCGTCGGTATCATCCCTGTCACCGACAACGAGGATTTTATCAGGAGCAATCTTCATGTCGCCTGCAATATGAAGAAACGGCCGTGTGACAGGTTTGTAACAGCCAAAATCAGTCGAGCAGTAACATCCGGCAGGTTCTGCAATTTCTTCTTTAGTCAGTCCGATTGCTTCAAGACGTTCCTGAATATAGGGATAATCAGAAAAAATCGCAAAAGGAATATTGTTTTTATAAAGATAATTAAAAAGTTCAGCGACTTTGGGGCGGGCATTATACTTTTTTTTGAGGGCTTTTATCATTGCAGGAAAGTAAACCGTTGTGTACCAGGAAAGGCAGTTTTTTGCAGGCTTTTTAGTTATCTTTTCCCAGCGCTTTCCAAATTCAAGAATAAAGTTTTCTTTAGTTTGAAAATCCTTACCAATCATCATATTGTTAATCTTACGGTCGGCACGCATTGTAAACATGTGCCGCGGATTTTCGAGCACCATGTTAAAACCAAGTTTTCCGGTATCATACAGAGTTCCGTCAAAATCAAAAATTACGCCTTTTACTTTTGAAAAATCCATAATCCTTTCCCCGGCCACCTGCTATCTGACCAGAGCCTTAAACATTGCATGGCGTTTTTCGTCCTGCATCAAAAGGTTCATTTTGAACTGACCTTCGCGCCCCATTCCGTTTTTGATGGACTGGGCTTTAAAATCTTCAAAGGCATTTTCTTTTAAGATGTGAACAACAGGCTCTTTTACGCGGAAACTGTCGCGTTTTGCTTCGTATTCAACATTAATCTTTTTAAGTTTTTCGTCCACAGTCCGGGCAAAGTTATCTGCGCTTTCCTGTGAAAGGTTTGTGTCTGCAAAATCGATGTAATAGTGGTAGCGGCTTTCGTTAACGTCAGCAAAACCGACATAGAAGCGGGTTTTAATTCCTGTTTCTTTTTCTGCCTGCTGAACTGCTTCCATAAACTGGCGTTCGTGAATCTTTTCGCCTGTCATCGAGATAATTCCATTTACTTTCTGGATAAACTGAATTGTCGGAATTGTTCCGAAAAATCCTGTTACTTCGATCATGTCATTCATGTTGTAGCGGTAAAGGCCTGCGTATGTTGTGATGTAAATCAGATAGCGCTTACCTTTTTTGAGTTCATGAATCTGAAGGAATTCCGGATTACTATTATCAATATCGTCGGCGTCTGTAAATTCAAAATAATGCATGTGCGGAAAAAGAACCGTGTCGTTTCCGCCGTTCATTACCAGGCCCGAGCGGCATTCACTGGCAAAGTAACCGAATTCCTGGTAGCATGTATTTTCCGGATACCAGTCGCGGATTTTTTCTGTGTAAACCCGTGTGTTACCGCATTTCCAGGTTGTAATAAACTGAAAGTCAGGCCAGTAGTGCTTTGGAAGGATGCGGCCGTATTTTTGTCTGAGTGCTTCAAGTTCATCGGCGCGTGCAGGATTTGGCCGGTATTTGAGGGCAAGGGCCTTTCGAATTTCAGGCGGAATGTTGAATTTATCACTCAGGGTTCCGTTACGGATATCGATGATCATTTCGTCTATGTATTCGTCGACAGTGCGCTGCAATTCAATTGCCGTACTTGGATTTGCCGTGATGAATGAAGTAACGTTCTGTTCTATACCGGTACGCATGAGGGCGTAGTTTCTGGCAGCATAGTCTTCAATATGAAAGATGTCTGACGGTGCAGAATAAAGTTTTTTGATTAATCCGGGACAGTCGCGCTGGGTTACGCCCGACACTGAACCGCATGGAGTTCCGTCAGGTGCGTAGCCTTCGATTGCCTTTCCTACCGTAGAAAAGCAGATTCCCCAGAAAACTTTTGGACGCTGCCTCATAAATGAATACAGCCAGAGTTTTGTCATTTTTGAAAAGATGTTTGTATAATAAGTTTCTGTGACCGGAATCCATTTTGGTGAGTTTGTAGTACCGCTTGTTGTTGCGTACATCATCGGTTTGCCAGGAAAAAGGACGTTTTCTTCGCCGTGCTTGTGGCGTTCAACAAAGGGGCGCAGATCTTCATAATCCTGCGGCGGAACATTTTTATGCCACAATTCATATAATTCTTTATCAGTTCCGGCTTTTAAAATCTGAGAAAAGTTGTGGGCCTTACCCCACTCGCTGTCTTTTGCAAATTCAAGAATACCGCGCAGAGTGTTTTCTGCAGCGAGCGCACAATTTCTGGAAGTCTTTTTTAATTCTTTAAAGTTTTTGCGGCCAACCCATGCCACGGCAAAGTTGATGAGCCATGCACCCTTTCCTTTTTTCATAGGATAAATTTTATTATGTTTAAAGTTTATAAGCAAGCAAGACTTTCTAAGTTCAATAAAACTTACAGGTTATATATGATTTTTTATATTTTAGCGCCGTTCTCTTTTTACATTGAATAAATCGCCCCAAGTTTTTATAATGGTTTTATAAATTTCATTTTATCGAGGAAATTATGGTAATTTTAACTTTGAACTGCGGTTCTTCTTCCGCAAAATATCAGGTTTATGACTGGGACAACAAAGACGTTCTGGCGACAGGTGTTGTAGAACGCGTTACCCAGGACGGTTCTGTAATTACACACAAGCCAAAGGGAAAGGACAAGTTTGTTTTGGAAAGCCCTTGTCCAACACACAAAGAAGCCATCGAATTGATTTTGAACGCTATCACAGACAAAGATCACGGCGTTATTTCTGACATGAGCGTTATCGGCGCTGTTGGTCACCGCGTACTCCATGGTGGAGACAAGTTCACCAAGTCTGTAAAAGTTACTCCGGAAGTTCTCGACACATTCCGCTCAGTACAGGACCTCGGACCACTCCACAACCCTGCAAACATCATGGGTATCGAAGCTGCTCAGAAAGTTCTCCCGAACGTTCCGCACGTTGCAGTTTTGGATACAGCATGGCACCAGACAATGGATCCTGCACAGTTCCGCTATGCAATTCCAAAAGAATGGTACGAAAAATTCGCAGCACGCCGCTACGGTTTCCACGGAACATCTTTCCTTTACACAGCAAAACGTGCATCAGTTCTCCTGCACAAAGCTCCAAAAGATACAAATGTAATCATCGCTCACGTTGGTAACGGTGCTTCTATGTGTGCCGTTAAAAACGGAAAGTGTTTTGATACATCAATGGGTATCACACCGCTCGAAGGTCTCGTAATGGGAACACGTTCCGGCGATATGGACCCGGCTCTTCCATTCTACATCATGCGCAAAACAGGCATGACACCTGCAGAAATGGACACAGCAATGAACAAAAAATCTGGTCTTCTTGGTTTGACAGGAAAATCAGCTGACCGCCGTGACGTTGCAGAAGCAGCAGAAAAAGGCGACAAAGACTGCCAGCTCGCAGTTGATATGGAATGCTACCGCCTCAAGAAGTACTTTGGTGCTTACATGGCAGCAATCGGCCCTGTAGACGCTATCGTTTACACAGCAGGTGTTGGTGAACACTCAGCCCTCATCCGCGGAAAGGCTCTCGAAGGTCTTGAATGGATGGGCGTAAAAATCGACCCTGTAAAAAACAAGCTTGCCAACACAGGCAACGCAGAAACCTGTATTTCTACAGACGATTCAAAGGTAAAAGTATTTGTAATTCCTACAGATGAAGAGCTCGTAATGACAGAAGATGCATTTGCAATCATGAATGGAACTTACGATGTTCATACAAACTTTACTTACAGCTTCCAGGACCCGGCATACAAGAACAAGGCACGTGAAGAAGGCCTCAAAAAAGACCTCGAAAAATGCCCTGACCTGGCTAAAATCATCGTAAGACCGTAGTTACACAACTTATAAAAAAATGAGCCCTGTTATGAAGTGCACTTCAGTTAACAGGGCTCATTTCTTTTTAATTCAACTTAGAGAACCGGAGCGAGCATATCGTCCGGATTTTCCATAATGATATTGAGGTTTCCGTTGCGCGTTCTGAGCTCGTCAATGAAAACCTTGGTATCAATTTCTTTTTTAGGTTCAACCCAGTATGAAATTGTAAAGAGTGTTCCCATGCTGGAAGTCTTTACGTTTTTAATTCCCCACTTTGCAAGATACTTTTCAAACAAATCTGTAAAAACATCCTTGTAATTCATATCTTCTGGAATTGTGATTTTTAGAATCTGCTTGTTGTTTACCTTCCAGTTACGGCTGATAAGAACAAAAATTACGCTGATTAAAGCAATCATCACAAAACCGAGGAAATATTCACCCAGGCCAATCATCAGACCGGCTGCGGCAGCAAAAAATACATACAGAATGTCCTTTGAGTCGCCCGGAATGCTTCGGAAGCGTACGAGGGCAAAAACACCTGCAAGGGAAAGTGTCTTTTTTAAGTCTGTTGCGATAAATGGAATTATCACTGACATAATCACGGGAATCAAAAGAATCGTAATCACAAAGTTTTTGGAAAACTTCTTTTCCCTGTTGGCGAGAATGTAGCCGAGCGAAATCAATATTCCGCCTGCAAGTCCCATCAGCATGCTGAACATGATTGTCAATGTTTCTTCTGTAATCGCAAATCCTGTTAAATGTTCCATATAACACTCCATGTCAGCGGTTTCGCCCGCTGTATTTTTTAAACTCTGTTCCATATTTTGAGAACGAAGTTTTATACAATTTTCTTTCTGACAAAAATCTGACAAACCACAGAGGAAAAGCTTTGAACGCCTTTGCTTCCATGAGCCACTGTCCTTCCTGCAGAAGCTGGTCGCCGTAAGCAGGACTGTCAAGCCTTAAGTCGGTTCGCCTGCTTTGAATATTTGTATCGATAGTCAGGCGAAAATCCGAGTTGCCCTTTTCAAAAAATGCAAGGCGGTCATACGAAATAAAAACCCTTGGTTTGAGCGGGTAAAAATGCATGATATAATCAATTTCGCTCATTACCTGGTAATTCATTTTGAGCGGTTTTCCATTTGGCCCGACCGGATTTTGAGGAATTGTGCCGTCTTCAAAGTAGCGGTACACATCGCGCAGAATAAAGTTTGTGCGGCGTTTGTTTACAACTCCGTCAAACTTCTTTTTACTTTCTAGAAAAACTTTATCGTCAAGACTCACCTGCCCGTAGCTTCTGAGGCGGATTTTTTCCTTAAAGACCGGTTTTTCGAGAGACTTGATAATAAGTTCGTCAGATGGCGTGTCCAGATACAAGTTGCTTATGGGATAAGTTTTACCGTCCTTGTTGAACTGGTCGCTGTCCATATAATTGCCGATTATCGCAAGGAGAGCGTCCTTATCCTCAGTTGTAAGCATGTATTTAACTTCGCGCCGGTTGAAAACTTCAATTGCCATAATCCGGATTATAATCCCTGTACCTTAAAGTCATCTAAACATATTTTATAAAAATGATAAAATTCTATAATAATTTCTCTTTTCAGTTTGTTTTTAGTATTCAGTGTTAGACTTAAATCAGCATTTTTTAGATAAAACGGAGGCTTATAATGAAAAAATATGCTTTTGTACTGTTATCAGTTGTTTTTGCTCTTTTTCTCCTTTCTTCATGCTTAAAACGATACTCAGAGCCTAAACTCAAAATCGACTGGCAAAACACAAGAGCCTCTTACGGAAACACAATCACAATTGAGCCGGCTGACGGGTCAGTCAGTTTTGGCAAAAACCAGATTATCATTGCCCCGCAGACCGAAAACCAGACTTATACAATTTCCGGTTATTACAACGGTCAGATTATAAGCAAAACAAAAAACACAGTCATTAAACTGAATAACGCTTATCTGGAAAGCACCCTCGGAAAGGCAGCATTAAAATGTACGGCAAAGACAGAAATCTCTGCCGTTAATGGAACAACAAACTTCATCGTAGCAGATGGAAAAAGTTTTTCTAAAAGAGCCGCCCTCCAGGGTAAAAAAGATCTCGTAATCGGAGGAAGCGGAATTCTAAACGTTAAAGGTGACATTTACCATGCCGTAGAAGCAGACGACGTAAAAATCAAGGGCAGCGGAACATATTATTTTGAAGGAACCCGTAAAGGCTCAGCAATCAACTGCGAAACCTTTACAGTCGAAGAAGACAAAAACTTTAACTGCTACATTTTAAATTCCCGCGATGGAATCAAGGCCGACAGAACAATTTTAATCAAAAGCGGCAATTTCTATTTTTACGATAACGCTCTTGCATTAAAAACTTCACTTTCAAAAAGTAACAAATCAAAACCGCGGCAAATCACACTCCGGGGAGGCACATTCCACACATTCAACAACCAGAAACTGTACATGACAGACAAAGACGCTTATGACGCAACAGGTTCAACTTTTATAGTTGAATAAATCAGAACGGGAGAAACAATTATGCTCAGACTCAACAAATTGAATTTTACAATTGCGGCCCTTGCAATGCTCGCAATTTGTCAGCCGGTTTTTGCGCAAAAAGTTGTCATCAGGCCGGAAGCTGCAAAATCAAAATATACCGGTTCAATCAAAATCGAACCAATGGACGGTGGTGTAAAAATTGAAAAAAACAAAATCACCTTTGCTCCAAAAAAAGAAGGCAAAACTTATTTGATTTCCGGCTATTTTAACGGTCAGTTAATCAACAAAACCAAAAATACAGTTCTCAAATTGAATAACGCCTTCCTCGAAAATCAAAACGGCCAGAGCACAATCTACGGTGAGGCAAAAATTGAACTTTCAAGCACTGAAGGCTCAGTAAACTACATCGTAATAAGCGGTTCAAACGAAAAGAAGGTTGCAGCCGTTCACAGCAAAAAAAATCTTGAACTGGGCGGCAGCGGAACAGTTTACGTTAAAGGCGACACTTACCACGCTGTAAAAGGCGACGATGTCAAATTAAAGGGCAGCGGAACCTGGTACCTCCAGAGCACAAAGGAAGGCTCGGGCATCAACTGCAAGAACTTTATCGTAGAAAAGGACAAATCTTTTAACGCGTGGATTATTGAGTCAAAAAATGCAATCAAGGCTGATTTTACAATCAAAATTGAATCTGGCAATTTCTTTATGTTCAATAATGCGACAGCCCTCAAAACAGACACAAAAAAAGACGATCCAAAATCGCCGCACTTTATTCTGTTGAACGGCGGAAAATTTACAGTTTCCGGATTCAGTACGCTGTACAAGACAGAAAAAGATGCCTTTAAAAACAAGGGCGCAAAGATTATCGAATCCATCGAATAAAATCAAATAAAAAACACAAAAAGCTAACAACGGGGTAATATCATGCTCAAATTGAATTTTTCAAAACTCGTAACAGCACTATTTTTATCGGCAGGATTGATTTGTGCTTCCTGCCTCGTAGAAGAAGACGCAAGCCGCACGATGCCGGCAAATTCTTCGGCAAACACAGACTCAGATTCTGACAATGACACAGAGTCTGAAAACGAAGAAATCACCAGCGAACTTACAGGCGTTTCAATTACAGCTTCAAGCATAATAAACTGTAATGCGGCAGTTACTTTGACAGCAGTTGCAAAAGTGACAGGCACTCCATCTGTAAGTTACATCTGGACAATCGAATCAGGTTCAGCGTACGCTTATTTTGGAAGTGTCGGCACGACAAGTGCCTCAGGGCAGACTGTAACACTCACCGCAAGTAATTCAACAACAGAAAGCCAGAGCGTAACAATCACCGTAACTGCAAGCGACGGTACAAATTCAAAAACAGCAAGCCACACAATCACAATCAACGGAACCGAAGCTGAACAGGTTGCGGACGAAGTTACCGGAGTTTCTGTTTCTGAAACAGAAGTTTCACTTTCCGCTTCGGGAAGCACAACTATTTCTGCAGCTGCAACTTCTACAGGCTCGCCGTCAATCACATACACATGGACAATTACATCAGGCGCCTCTTACGCAAGCCTTGGAACAGACGGCTCAGAAGCAACAGGCCAGAGCGTAACAATCACCGCCACTAATTCAACAACAGAAAGCCAGACCGTAACAATCACCGTAACTGCAAGCGACGGAACTAATTCTCAAACGGCAACAGTCACAGTTACCGTCGGCGCAAGTACAGGTTCAACTGATACTCTCTACATCAATTTAACAGACGGAAAAGTTTCCGGAGACAATTCAAACTGGTTTGATATTCCGCTTGGTGGTGCAAACGCACTCACCTTTACCAGCGGAACTTTGAGCATCAACTACACAAAGTCATCAGGCGCAAGCACAGGCCTTGTAAAAATTGACGCAGAAAATTTTGCAGATGATTTGACGGTAAACATCACAGGAACTGCCGCAACAGGCGGTGTAAAAATCCAGACAAACTCATCGTATACAACAAACATTGTTTTGAACGGCGCTTCAATTACTTCTTCAAACTATCCGTGTCTTGATATCACAAAGGGCGGCGACGCTGTAATTACGCTCACAGGAACAAACTCCCTCACCGACGGCCGTATTTACGGAACAGGCTACGGCGACTTTTACACTACAGACTCCAGCCTCGTCGGAACTTACACTTCAAACGGGGATGCCTACGAGTACTGCGACAGCCTCAGCGTTCAAAGCGAAGGAAGCAACAACAAGGGAACAATCTACTGTAAGGGTAACCTTTCAATCGAAGGAACAGGTTCTGTAACAATTACAGAGCAATACAAAAACTGTATCGCAACAAAGGGCATCCTTACTATCAGCGGCGGAACTTTAACTCTCACTTCCAACGGCCGTGCAGGCCTTGCAGGCGAATACGGAGTTATAATCAATGACGGTTCAATCACATTTACGGGAAGCGGTGTCGTTTCTTCAAGCGCATGCCGTAAAGCAACAGGAATTAAGACAAACGACAGTGATGACGGAAGTGAATACTCATCGGCTTACGTCACAATCAACGGCGGTTCGTTGAATTTTACCACAAGCTGGGGCAAGGGAATTTCTGCCCCGGTTGTTACAATTGCAGGCGGAGAGAACACAATTACCGTAACAAGCCCGAGCCAGAAACTGACTGACACTTCATCGAGCTACTTGGACGCAAACGGTATTTTGACAACAGAAACAGTTTCCTTTGCACCTCAGGGAATCGACGCCGGAACAGTTACAATTTCGGGCGGTGAAACTACAATTTCGGCCCCATGGACCGGAGTAAACTCTGACGGCAACATCACGATTTCTGCCGGAGAGCTCCATATTACAACAACTGGAAACGCAGTTTACGACAAATCAGCCAGCGACGGCTGCACCGGAGCCGCATGTCTTAAGGCTGACGGCAACATCTGCGTTACAGGCGGTACCGTAACAGGAACTGCATCCGGAAAAGGCTCTAAGGGCGCAGGCGCCGACGGAACATACAGCCAGTCAGGCGGTTATATTGAACTTGCTGCCACAGCCAGCGATTACACTTATTCAAGTTCAATCAGCAGTTCTTCAAAGGGCCTGAAAATTGACGGCGGAATTACGGTTACAGACGGTGTTCTTTATGTTAAGAGCGCTTACAGCGAAGCAATTGAATCAAAGAGCACGATTACAATTACCGGCGGCGAAGTATTTGGTTACAGTACAGGCGATGACGGAATCAACGCCTCAGGAAACTTTAACATCACAGGCGGTTATGTCTGCGGTTACGCTGATTCAAATGACGGTCTCGACGCAAACGGAAACCTGACAATCTCAGGCGGTCTTGTTTACGCAATCTGTTCAAGCCAGCCGGAAGTTGCGCTCGACGCAAACACAGAAGAGCAGAAAGTTCTCACAATCAACGGCGGAACAATCATCACACTCGGCCCTCTCGAAAGCGGCGCCTCATTGAATCAGGACTGCTACAAGGCCACATGGTCTGCAAACACCAGATACGGAATCACAGTCGGAAGCACCACATACGTAATTACAACTCCGTCTACGACAAACGGTTACGGAAGCGGAATGGTAGTTTCCGCCTCGTCTAAACCGACAGTAACTTCCGGAGCAGCAACCGGCGGAGAAAAATGTTTTGACGCGTTTGGCTTCAGCGGGCTGTACCTGGGCGGAACAGCAGGAAGCACTTCAGTAAGTTTGAGTTCTTATTCAAGTTCTTCAAGTTCAGGTCCTGGAAACAACACACCAGGCGGACATTAATTGTGGAGGCACGACCGCTGACACAAACTTTTACAGGGGATAAGTCATGACATCAAAGATAAAACTTTCACTTACAGCAGTTTTTGCACTGGCAGCCCTTCCGCTTGCCGCAGACAAAATTACGATAAAAAACACCTTTGGCGCAGACCTTGATGAATCAGGCGATTACGACTTTTACACGCGCTCAAAGACAGAAAACACCGGCGGAACAACAGATACGGATTCAAGTTTTGCCCTGGCTGACGAATTTCAGGTTGAACTTAAAGTGTCCGATATCGAAGCCAGGTTCCGGCTGGATGCACTTTATTCAGGCGCTGATGATGCCGCTTCAAAACTCATTATCGCACCGCACGGTTTTGTTCACTACAAGCCGGTTGATCAGTTTGGCATAATTGCAGGAAACGACTTTTTTAAGCATCTTGCAATTCCGTCCGCATATTTAGCGGCAGCCGATACAACGACAAAATGGGGACGCCTCGTTACGGACTCACTCGGTCACGATGCTTACTTTGGCAGTGAGGACGTTTCTGTTTATTCAAATGGATTTGCAGGTGCCGTTACAAGCGACTGGACATTGGGAACATTCCAGGACTTTTATCTTAAACTTGCCGCAGGTGCCACAATGTACCCGGGAGAAGAGTTTGAAAAGGCAGTTGATGCCGGAATTAACGCCGGTATGTTCAATCTTTTTGATATCGGAGCAACCGCTCACAATTTGACCGAAGATGATCGCAAATTCGGCGGGTTTATCGGACTGACAGCAATTCCGGAACTGATTTTTAACGCACAGTTTTACTACAATTTTACGGACAGCGATTTTCTGCCGCAAACCCGTGTTGAACGAAACAACGCCTGGGAATACAAAAAGCAGAAAACAAAGTATGCAGCCGGCGCAAGTGCAGGTTACTATTTTGACAGCATTCTGCTCGGACTCTACGCAGACTTTATTACGGGTCTTACAAATGAATACATCGACGAGGTCAAATACTACGACGCAAGCGGAAATTTGATTTGCAGCAAGGTTACAACAATTGTCCGCGGCGAAACCGTCGTAAAATACAAAAACGGCAAGGCCAAGCGCACGGATGAATTTACAGCGCGTACAATTCCGATGTATGCGGCATTCCGGGCAAATTATTTAATCACGGCAGATCTTGAATTTGATTTTAGTTTTAAACTCCGCTCGATGCTTTACGACTTTATGGGCGACAGCACAATCATGGCTTTTGCGCCAAAATTAACATTCGAACTTCCTGAAAATTACGGAAAGATTGGGGCGGGAGTCCGTCTGACGCTTAACAAAGCACGGGCAGACGGACTGACTTCGATTTCGGTTCCTGTAAGTTATACTTACAAGTTTAAGAAAAAGTTTTAGGCTCTGAAGGCGGTTTACCTTTGTAAACTGCCTTTTTTTATCTGTTCTGCAACTTCAGTTCCGGCAGTAAGTTCAACAAGTTTCATTGCAAACTGTTCTGTCGTGCCCGGGCCGCGTCCTGTCAAAACGTTGTTGTCAAGAACAAACGGTACGTTCGGAATATAAGTTGAATTTTCCATCAGTTCGTCTACACCAAGCGCGCCGCCGCAGAATTTATCAAGTTCCTTTTCAAGTCCAGGATAACCTGTCCACTTTCGTCCCGAAAGGATTCCTGTGTGGGCAAGAACAACTGCCGGGGCTGCACAGATTGCGCTTACAATTTTACCCTTGCGTTCCATTTTTGTTGCCAGCTGGAACAAAAACTGATTGTCCGAAAGATTTTTGGCCCCGTTCGAGCCGCCCGGAAAGAATATTGCGTCCGGTTCTGAGCCGTTCAATTTTTCGATATAATTTTTAAGGCTGATGTCGGCTACAACTTTAATCTGATGCGCGCCTTCAACGGTAGGCTCGCAGTCACTGTGACCATCAGTCGGAACGGCAACTACAACTGTATTTTGATTTGCACGGCGAAGATAATCAACAACGGTCAGCGCTTCAATTTCTTCAAAACCAGGTGCAAGAAAAACTGCTACATTCATAAAATCTCCTTTAAATTCTTCTTCAAAAAACACCGCGTTAGCGGCGCGGAATGATGCACGAATCATTTTAATTATAGCACAATCTGCTGTAAATTGGTCATTGAAAAATCATCGTTATTAAATTACAATATATTATTATGAAGCAAGTTCTTATCATAGATGCATCTCCGATGTTCCGTGAGTTTCTTAAAGAAAAACTTGCAGCCGAAAACGTCTCTGTAGAAACGGCGCAAGGACATCGCGACGCATTTACAAAACTTATATCCCAGCTGCCCGACCTGCTTATCCTCGACATTGAAAATTCAGTCGATGACATGATGGACTTTCTGGATAAAAAACGTCTTGATCCGAACGCTGTTCATATTCCTATCATTATCTCAGGTCCTGAGGTATCAAAGGAAAAAGTTGCTTCATTAACCCAGTACGGCGTAATCAAATATTTTACAAAGCCAATCAAATTCGATTTGTTTTTTGAATCCATCGGCCGTATCCTTAAATTATCTTTCTCGATGGACACCACCCCGTGTGTTCTCGAAATTCACCTTAACAAAAACATCATCTTTATTGAAATTGCCCAGGGCATGAACCGCGAAAAAATGTCCCTGCTCAAATACAAACTCACCGAGTTTATGGACAATCACCGTCTTGATAATCCGAAGGTTATCATCATGATGACAGGTCTGTCGCTGAGTTTTGTCGACGGTGCAAACCTCGAACTTCTTTTTGACAACGTACTTGCCGACAAGCGTATCGACCGCAAAAATGTAAAGGTTCTTTCGCTGGACTCTTTTACAAAAGAACTCATCGCAGGTCATCCCGAATACCACGGAATAGAAGTTGTTACAAACCTTTCCCAGGTTCTCAACGATGTTGTAGAAGCAGGTCCTACTTCAAGCATTCAGGAACTTATCTCCGACCAGATTTTGACATCTACAAACGACTCAAATGACGGCTCGGTAGAAATGCGTTTCTACTCAGACTCGGGAACTGCCGGTGATGGCGGCGAAATGAATGCAATGGCGCCAGGCCAGATACCGCTCAAGATTGCCATTGTAGATGATGATGCAGTAGTGCGTCAGGTTATGCAGGCAACATTCGGTGCAATCAAGGCCCAGTGTGATTTGTTTGCAAGCGGTTCTGAGTTCCTGCAGAAATTCAATTCAAATACATACAATCTGGTAATTCTCGACGTATTTATGCCTGGAATTTCCGGATTCGACATATTAAAAATCTTACATGACCGCAATAACACTGTACCAATCATTGTTTATTCGCAGGCGGCTCAACGAGAGGCAATCATTCAGTCTTTAAGCCTTGGAGCAAAAACCTACCTCGTTAAACCGCAGAAAGGCGAAGTCATTATTCAGAAGGCTCTGGAAATCCTAAATGGCAAAATCTAAGGGCGTTCTTGACGAAGCAAGCCGATACCTTGCAAGTACCCTTCACGAAATCCGGACTCCGATTCAAACCATAATCGGAACAATCGAACTGCTCCAGGACACAAATATGGACAGCGAGCAGCGCGAATACATCCGCCAGATTCAGTTCAGTGCGGACGTTTTACTTGATCTTGCCAACAATATCCTGGACTTTTCCAAAATACGTTCCAATAACTTTCAGCTCGAATCCGTTCCGTTCAACATCTGCGAACTTACCGAACAGGTTGTTGACCTTATCAGTATCGAAGCCTTTAACCGCGGGCTTGAAATCATCACGGACATCGACAGTTCGATTACGCAGCTTGTAATGGGCGACCCGGTACGAGTTCAACAGATTATCCTGAACCTTTTAAAAAACGCCGTTAAGTTTACAAACTCAGGATATATTCATATTGAATTAAAAAAAGACAGGGAAATGATCAAGTTCCGCATCACAGACACCGGAATCGGCATTTCTGACGACACAAAGAAAAAACTCTTTACAGATTATTACCAGGCAGACATTTCGACCTACCGCAAATTCGGCGGAACAGGGCTCGGACTGTCAATCTGTAAAAACCTTGTCGGATTGATGAAAGGAAAAATCGGCGTAGACAACAATCCTGAAGGCGGTGCAAGTTTCTGGTTTACAATTCCGCACAAGAGCGCAATGGATATTCTTGATGCTCCGATGGCACCGACATACTACGATGACAGAAAGATTTTAATCGTAGACGACAGCCGCCTTGCTTCGCAGAGTCTGACTACACTTTTAAACGACGCAGGAATTACAAAAATCACTTCCATCGATTCTCCTGATAATGCGATGGAACTTCTGCTCGCTGCCCAGAAAAGCGGTAACCCGTTCTCACTCGTTTTTATCGACATGATTATGCCGATTATGGACGGCTGGCATTTAGCGAGCGAAATCAAAAATAATCCTGAACTTAGAAACACACTCACTCTTTACCTTCTGGTTCCGGAAGGACAGATGCGCGCCGAAGCCAAAATGAAGATGCTCAACTGGTTTGACGGTTACCTTTACAAGCCGTTCAAAAAGCATAAAATCACAGAGCTTCTTGAGGGCGAACTCCGTAACCAGAGCGATGAACTCGAAGAACTTGAACTTGCAGACGACGAAGAAGTAATGGCACTCTCACGCCCGGAAAAACCTGTTGCCTCTGAGCTTAAAATCCTCGTTGCAGAAGACCATCCTGTTAACCGTAAACTCCTCGAAACCTTTGTCAAAAAGACAGGCGCCGATGTTTACCTTGCAGAAGACGGTCAGCAGGCAGTCCAGGCCGTCCGCGAAAACAAGGACATCGATTTAATCTTTATGGACATCCAGATGCCTGTAATGAACGGTATAGAAGCCACAGTTGAACTCAGAAAAGACGGCTACAATGGAATTATCATCGCCTGTACCGCAAACAATGATTCAACTGATTTTGATTCATACATCAGTTCCGGAATCAACGACATTATCGTAAAACCATTTAAAAGCGATACCATCAAAAATATTCTGGAAAAATGGAGCACGGTTATGGAAACGGCAAACCTTGCTTCGATCACAAATATAAACGTAGAAATCAACAAGGAAAGCGCCTGGGACAAACAGAGTTTTACAGAAACTGTTGCAGGCGACATGGCTCTTGCAGAAAGCATCATCAATTCATTTATTGAACAGACAGACAAGATAATTGCGGACGCAAAAAAAGCCATCGGAGAATGTGACTTTACCGAACTGCGCGCAGCAAGCCACTCACTTTGCGGCAGTTCTGGAACCATAAGTGCCACAAAACTTGCCGAGTACGCAAAACGATTGAACCAGTCGGCAAAGGCAGAAGACATCGCTTCATGCAACTTTGACCTCAACGAATTTGAACACGAATACGAAGTATTTAAATCACTTTCTAAAGATTATCTGGAGAAAAAATAATGGCTGTTCCATATATAAAAACCAATTTTCATACACATTCAATTTTCTGCGACGGAAAAAGCACCCTCGAAGAAAACGTTCTTTCTGCCATCGGCAAAGAAATTAAAATACTTGGATTTTCGAGCCATTCCGTTTACCCGAACGATCTTTCATTCAATATGAAAACTGCGGACTTTGACAATTACTGCATGAATATTGATTTTCTCAAAATGAAATACAATTCGCAGATTGATATAAGACTCGGTTTTGAAGCAGACTACATCCAGAACTTCTGCCGCCCTGATTTTTTTGCATACAGAAAATTCAATCCGGACTTTTTAATCGGCTCCGTTCATTTTATGTACAACGGCGAAAAGGAACTGGACAAGGTTCTGGCTGTGGATAACAGCCCGGCCATTTTAATGGACGGCTTAAAGAAAATTTACAACGACGACGCAAAAAAAATGATCTGCCACTATTTTGAATGCGAAAGGCAGATGCTTGATGAATGCAATTTTTCGATTATTGGGCACGCGGATTTAATAAGAAAGTTTAACGGTAAAATTCACTTTTTTGACGAGAACGAAAGCTGGTACAAAGAGCAGGTAAAACTCACGGCACACGCAATCAAAAAAGCAGGCGTTATTGCAGAAGTAAACACCGGCGCCCTTTCGCGCGGCTACGACTGCATCTACCCGTCTGATTACTTTTTGAGCCTCTTATACGAAGAAGGCGTCCCTGTCATGATAAACAGCGACGCCCACGATTCAAAAAATCTGGATTATGCCTTTGATCTTGCCCTCCGGAAGGTAAAGGAAGCCGGTTACACCGAACTTGCTTACCCGGAAAAGGGCAATATTGTTACAATGTCAATTTAACTAGCGGTTTGAACGCTCGTTGTGTGTCTGGCACTGGATACACATAAAAGCGTATGGAATTGCTTCCAGACGTTCCTGTGGAATTTCCTGGCCGCATTTAAGGCACTTTCCGTAAGAGCCCTGCTTGATTCTGTCAAGTGCATTGTTAATCATCTGAAGTCTGTTGGAATCCTGTGCGCCGAGAGACTCCAGAAGCTGTCCGTCTACTACATCAGAAGCAACGTCAACTTCGTCTCCTGAGATACCGCCTTCAAGGATTTTTTTATAGTCAGTGTTTTGTCCTGCAAGTGATTCAAGAATAACTTTTTTTTGAGCCAGCAGCTGCTCTTTCATTTTTTCAATAAATGCTTGTTCCATAATGTCTTACTCCCGTTGACAATTTTTTTCATAAGTTGATAATAAAGTATAATTAAGATTCAGCAAAAAAGCAAACTTTTTTTGGAGGAAATGTGGCTAAAGAAGAAGCAATTGAAGTTGAAGGTATTGTAAAGGAAGCTCTTCCTAATACAATGTTCCGTGTTGAACTCAAAAACGGCGGTCATGTAATCATGGCTCACTTGTCAGGTAAGATGCGAAAGCACTACATCAGAATCGTTCCGGGCGACAGCGTAAAAGTTGCTCTTTCTCCGTATGATTTGAACCGCGGACGCATCATTTTCCGCGAGCGCTAATCTTCACAAAACTCTCCGCTGTATGCAGGAGAGTTTTTTATTTAGGGTTTATTACAAACCCTAAAAACGGCGAAGTCAAGGCTTTAAGCGTATGCGTGCCTTGACTCGACGTATTTTACTTACCGCTGCCGGTTAAAAGACCGCGCAGACTCCTTATAATTCCACCGATGCCGGAAACAATACCTGCAAGGCACAAAATCGGCCCGAACGGAAATAAAAGAATACTGTATCTGCTCAAAGAAAAACAAACGGCTGTAATTGCGAGGTTTCTGAGCAGGCTAAAAAAATAGTCGCCTTTTGTGTATGAGCGTCGTTCATAATTTGTGTATGTGCGCCATGCGCCGTACGGGTCGTCGTTCCGGCTGTAATTGTTCTGCTGGTTCTGCTGTTGCCATGCACCTGCCCACGCAGACCACGGGTCACGGGCGCTCTGTCCGCCCCAGTTAGAGTTATATGTCGACTGAGAGTCATAACTGCCGTAAGAATCGTACTGTGCGCGTTTGGCGGCGTCTCCCAGCACATCGTATGCGGCGTTAATCTGTTTAAATTTCTCTTCTGCCGTCTTGTCGCCGGGATGTAAATCCGGATGATATTTACGGGCAAGTTTTTTATATGAAGCTTTAATCTGGTCCTGAGTTGCAGTTTTGCTTACTTCAAGAATACTGTATAAATCTTCCACGCTTTTTCCTTTCTGCTAAATTGTTATATAAAAAAAATAATCAAATCAAGGGCGCGTTACAAGAAAAATTTTTTTTTATTTTTCTCAGATCTTGAATTAATCCCGTACCGGCAGAAGCAGGGCTATTTTATTAAAACCCAGGTTGCCCCGGAACCGCCGTGATTTCTGTCGTTGTGTCCGCTTACACCAAGGTGCTTGTTCTGTTCGATAAATGTACGGACCATTGGCCCAAGAACAGGGTCGCTTCCTGTCGAGTGGATTCCCTTGCCGTGAACGATTTCTATTTTTTTAAGACCGCGCTTTACGGCATCATTTACAAAGGTTTCAAGGCGGGCCCAGGCTTCGTCGCGTGTATTTCCGTGAAGGTCAATTCTGGCTTCGGGGCGCATTTTACTTATGTACTCGCGGCTTTGCATCAACGCAGCTTCTTCGCTGCTTTCCCTGATTGCGTCCTTGTCGGTTACGCCGTAACGTCTGAGCCAGAGTTCCATAGGGTTTATGGTCGGATTCTGTTTTTCTTTAGCGGACTCTTTCGGGCTTTCTGCAACCTTTCCTGCGTTCTGGATAAAGTCAGCGTTTGCTTTTTTACGGCTTACCTGCTCAGGCTTTTGAACGCTTTCCTTTTTTTGAGATTTTTTTGCCTTTTCCTGCTTATCCCACTGATTTAAAATATCACCAAAGTCCATTACTGCGCTTTCCTTAATTGATTTCGAATACGAGGTCTTTTAAAACCCAGCCGTTGATTTCGTCACTTTCAATATAATAATAATCTCCGGCCTTTTCCAGAATTTTTACGCGCTTGCAGCTGGAAGCGTTGTGCGATGACGAAGTTACAACTTCCGGAACCGGGCTAACGTTTCCGCCTGCAAAAACGCCCCACTCCGGCAGGAGGGCCGCACCGCTTCTGATTGTCAGAACCAGTGCCACAAAGGTGAGCACAAAAAATATCTGTACTTTTTTTCCGTGCCAGATAAATACGCTCAAAATAAAAAGAACGAGCAGAACAAAGCAGGCAGCAAGACCTGCGATAAAAAGCAGAACGCTTGGTTCACGGTCGCCTTCGCTGCCGTAAAGTTTATATTCAATCCGGCGTCTTTCGCCGGCAGCTGAAGAAAACGGCAGACTGGTCCGTTCCCTTAAACGAAGTTCTGCAAGTTTTTTGCAGTCATCAGGCCTGATTAAAATTTCTTCGTCTCCGGTTGAATCATGATTTGAGCCTTCAAAAGCAGATTTAAATACTTCGTCAGCCTTTCCCAGTTCAAATCTTTCGTAAACATGGTTTTGTGCATGATTTGCCGAAGGCTTGACAATTATCCTGCACTGAGGAAGTGCAACTTGTTTTTTTGAACCGTTATAGGCCGTGGCAAGAATCGCAAAATCCGGGCAGGTATAAGTTCCGCTTTCAAGGATTTTCCAGGAGAATCTTGCAACCGGGTAAAAGTCTGCAGAAAATTCTGAGCCGGTGGTTCCGCCGCGTGTTATGTCGTAGCGTTCAAGTTCCTTAAAAATTGAATTTTTAGGAAGCGTCCACGAAAATTTTAAAATCTGAACAAAATACTTCAGGTTTACGCTGATTATGAGTTCGTCGCCCTGATTTACAGTCACTTCCTTTACACCGCCGGCAGTTCTTGAATTCAATACGGCGCCTTCAAAATTTACATCCATAACCGGAGCAATTACTGCAGGGTTTTCGTAAACTTCAACGCTTTCAAAAGCAAGGTAATATGTCCTGTACCCGATAATTGCGATAAGAGGCGGCATCCGGACCGGACCTGTATCACGAAATGTAAACCAAAGATGAACCGCAGTTCCCCGCGTACCATCGCTGTCCAGGTATTCCTCGCGCTTTGAAGAAACGAGCTGAACTCCCGGAGGAAGTTCCGGCAGATCGGTCTGAACCTGCGACGGAGAATAAGTCGGGATTTTTAAGGTGTAGCCGTTTTCCTGGGCTGTAAAAAAGATTTTGCTGTCAGGCACAACCTTGAGCTGTTTGAGCTGGGAGTGCGACAGTGTCCTGGAAAAGGCCGGCAGGAGGAGCGATATAAATTCAACAAGAACAAAAACTAATAGTCGATTGCAGAACTTTCTTTGCGGTTTGATTGAAGTTTTTTCCATTGTTCCCTTTCCTCCTGTTGAATTAATGTAAACACCTGATCAGAAAGTGTGTTGTCTTTATTGTCTATGCTTGTGGCAGTCATTTCGGTTTCTGCACTTTGTGCTGAACGGCTCTGTGCAAGCTGGACCGAAAACTCCAGATTGATTTTTGCGTCGATGTTTGAGTTGTCGAGCAGGATTGCCTTTTTAAAATATTCACTTGCTTCATCGTAGCGTCCCTGCCGGTTTTTAATGATGCCGATGTTGTAGCAGGCGGCACTTTTTAGTTTTGCGTCGTCCGAACCTTCAACCTGATCAAGGCGCTGGAGGGCGGCTTCGTATTCTTCCTGCATGAGGTAGGTACTTGCCAGATTGAATGAAGCGTAGTGCTGCAAAACCATATTGTCTTCAATTTTTGCATCGATGTAAGTGCGCAAAAACTGGCCGGTCGCCTTCTGGTATTCTTTCTGGTGCCAGTCCCAGATTCCGCGGAGGACGGTTCCCTTGCCGCTCTTACATGAAGACAAAAGATTTACAAGAACAAAAACCATTGTCAGCAGAGAAAGTTTTTTATTCTTAAAAAAGTGAATGTCAAATTCCCCGGCAAAATACGAAAGGACAAAGAACAATAAGCCGAAGAAGAGAAAAATTCCGTGGCGTGACACCGGCAGAAATTCAGTGGATTCAACACTGGAAACCTTTGAAGAAACTTCTTTTAACAAAGTCAAAGCCGAGCCGTCAGAATCAGCCGCCAGATAAGTAATGTACGGGCGGTTATTAAGAGCTGACGGAACTGAAAGTTTTTTCTGGTTTACAAAGGCTGCAGCGTCAATCATTTTGTCGGCGCGCAGTGAAGTTTTTACCTTTGTTTTTCCGTCGCCTGCAGTAATTTCTACGGGATTTGGCTGGCCAAAACCAATGAGCGTTACCGGAAATGCAAACTTTCCGGCGTCTTCAAGTGCGCGCACGAGATTTGAGTCAGTTTCGTCCCCGTCCGTAAAAACCCAGATGTGGGGATTATGAGAGCAGTTTGTCGGAAAGGATTGAATTGCGGCCTGGATTCCCTTGCCGATTGATGAACCGGCAGAAGTCATCAAAGACGGAGAAAGGTTTTCCAGCAGGGATTTTACGGCGCTCACGTCCTGAGTCAAAGGAAGTGCAATTACACCGTCGCCCTTTGCAAGTACGACAGAAACTTCTGTTCCGCCCATGCGCTCCAGAAGTCCGTTTGCGTAGGCAGATGCCGCTTCAAGCCGGCTCAGTCCGTCCGGACAGTCGGTTGCGGTCATGCTGTACGAAATATCAAAGACAAAACTTACGGCGTCTCCGCTTTTCTGGAGAGGAACAGGTTTTAAGCCCCACGAAATTCCTGCAAATGCAAAGATAACCATAACGCAGGCAGCGAGGCGGAAAACCGTGCGCCACAAAATCGCATTTTTGAATTTTGAAAAATCATTGTTTCCGGAAAAAGAAGTTTCCTTATACATTTTTCCGAGGAAGGAGGTTGCTCTTTTAAAACTAAAAATTGAATAGATTGCGATTGGAATCAAAAGCAGTAAAAACACAAATGCATACGGACGCTCAATACCCATTTTAGAAAACCTCCTTTAAGAAAATTCTTTTTATAATCCATGCAATCACGAATAAAACGGCCGCAAGCAGGATGAATTTTTTGTATAAATATTCAACTACGGTCTTGTAGTGAAAAGTCTGAGTTACACTTTCGCGCTGGCTGATTAAGGAAAGCGACTGTGAAAGCTGGGAGGTGGATTCAATTCCAAAATAACGTCCGCCAGCGCTCTGTGCTATTGATTCAAGGCCGCTCGTGTCAAACTCCGATTCATAATAACCGGAATGAACCTGGCCTGTTTTTGGGTCGATGTATTCAATCGGAACAGAACCACGGGTTCCGATTCCAAATGCGTAAAGGGTAATATTGTTTTCGCGCGCAAGGCGGGCAGCTGTCTCCGGATGAACTGAGCCCGCGTTGTTTTCGCCGTCTGTAATCAAGACAATGCATTTTTTTGGCGCCGAAGAGGCAATCAGATGGTAAACCGCACTGCTCAGGCCCGTTCCAATCGCAGAACCTTCTCCAAGGCCTCCGATTACAAGGCTGTCCAGACGATTTAAAAAAAACTCCGAATCGCTTGTCGGCGGAACAACAGCAGCCGCTTCACTTGCCATCGCAACGAGTGCAAAACTTGCGCCGCGGTTTGAGTTGACCAGTGTGTGAATTCCACGGCGTGCGGCTTCGAGGCGTGTCATGTTTGCAATATCTTTTGCGGCCATCGAAGGACTTGTATCAAGCACAAAGAGGATGTCTGCACCCCTGGAAGTGTAAATCTTTTCGTGGTGGTGAATTACAGGTTCTGCAAAGGCCAAAACCAGGCACACATAGCCGAGAATACACAATATGTCAGAAGAAACCTCGAGGAAAGATCCGAACCGGCCGTCCCATTCAAAGGCCCTTCCCTTCCAGTCGGACAAAGTGAGCGGAAAGGCAATGCGCTTAAAGATTTTGAGTTTTCGCAAAATATAAAGCAGAGGAATTGCAAGTAAAAACAAAAAGGCTGCAGGATTTTCAAACGCCGGCATTTTCTTCCTCCACATCAAATAATTCAATCGCCTTGCGGGCACGCTTTGTCATAAGTTCCCGCTCGCCTTCGGCAAGGATGGCTTCATACATGGAAGCAGGCTGACGCTTAGTATCGAGCGAGCCGTTTGCAAAACAGATGTAATCGCACCTCTGGAACACGGTATAAAGTTCATTAACAGCTGTTTCCTGGCTTTCATTCAGCGAGCCGAGTGCAAATTTTTCAAAGGTTGAATACAGACTGCCTGTCGCAACACTTTTGAACGACTCATCAAAACGCGCACAGAGATAATTTCTGAGCAGGCGTTTTAATTCAACACAAAAATCGTAATCACGGCGATTTTTATATTCCTTAACAAGTTTTGCAAGGTTTTTGTCAGTCTGTTTTTTTAGTTTTCTAAGCCGTCTGTAGTCCCTGGCCGAAGCGTAATAAATCAAAAAGGCCGGCAAACGGATTATAAAAATAATCAGCGGGAGTAAAATTACAAGGCTTACGGCGCCGATTATTCCAAGCATGAATGTTGTTCCCGGAACTGCCATCGGAGGCTTTGACGGGCGCATCACCATTGTGCCGGTTGCCTGAGCAATTGAGTAAATTGTAATCGGTGCAAAATCTACAAAAAAGGCAGCGCCTGAGTCATCAAGTTTCTGCGCACGGCGGACAAGGCGTTCAAGGTCAAAGCCTGCAAAATCGATTGTGCCGCTTTTCCACGGAATAAAAGAAATGGTAAGTGAATATTCAAAACCGGTGTGCTCGAGCACGGCTTTTTGAACGAGGCATTTGTCCGAAAGGTTTGCAAAGGCTTCAAAATTGCAGTCGAGTTCGAGGGAGGTAGTCTGGGCTCCGGTAATTTTGTCAGAAAACAAATCCGCGTCAGAGTGGAAAACGTATTTGAGCTCCGAGCGGTCTCCAACGTACGGCGTTTTAGGAATTAAAATCTGAACCGCACCGTGCTCCGACTGAAGTCCCGAAGACTGGGCAGCAGCACCGGCGGTAAAAACGAGGGCACACAAAACAGCCAGAAAGGCTTTTTTTAATTGAATTTGAATCAATGTTTTGCCCTCCTCAAAAAGAACCTGCTCAAAACGAGGGCCGGGTCTTCTGTTGTGGACAGCTGGAGCGGATGGATTCCGTGGCGGATGCAGTGTTCGCTCCAGTTGTCAAGGCGGCGGCGGTTTTCTTCAAGCCATGCATGCTTAAACTTTTTGGAAAGTGTCGGAAGTCTCATCTGGAGCTGGCTTTCAACATCAGAAAAAAGAACTGAACCGATTTCGCTCAGACTTGCGTCAGACGGATCTGTAATGCGGATTGCAACTACATCATTTTTAGCCGCAAGGCGCGCAAGGTTCTGCTGGTACCCCGTTGAACGGAAGTCAGAAATTACAAAAACAAGGGCTCTCTTTCGCAAAAGTTTTGTCGCTCCCGCAAGTGCCCCGGACAAAACCGAGCCGTTTTCGACACTGGATTCAAGTTCATCAAGGTGGGACAAAATCAGCATCTGCTGATCAGGACCGCTTTTGGGAGGTGCAGAGAATCTGATTTTTCCGTCAAATAAAACCGCACCGGCTGACATACCGTTCATCGAGGCGGCAAGGAGAAGAAGGGCTGCGGCTTCAGAAGCGCACTCAAGGCGGCTTTTTCCGTCAGAGCCAAGAAACATCGAGGCCGATCTGTCAACAACAAAAAATACGTTCAGATCGCGATCTTCTTCGTATAGTTTTATAAAAGGTTTACCCATGCGGGCCGTAACGTTCCAGTCGATTGCCCTTACATTGTCGCCGTTCAGGTACTCGCGGACACTGTCAAATTCAATCCCCTGTCCGCGGTAAAGAGAGCGGAAGTTACCGTTCCTCATCTGTTCAGCAAGAGTTGAGGCAGTAATTGTCAGAAGAGAAGCTTTTTTTAAAAGTCCGCTTTTACCGGCGCTTAAAATTTTAGGCATATTCAAAAATTCCTAAGCGGTTACGGAACAGGAACAAAAGAAAGAATGCGGGTGATAATATCGTCGGCAGTAACTCCGTCTGCGGCAGCTTCGTACGAAAGTACAAGGCGGTGACGCAGAACGCTCAGGGCAACGGCATTTACATCTTCCGGAGTTACAAAGGAACGTCCGCTGAACATTGCGTGTGCCTTTGCGCACTGGAGCATTGCAATTCCTGAACGAGGTGAAGCACCAAAAGAAATGTATTTTGAAATATCATTCTTTTTTGAAGTTGCAGTGATGGTTCTTGTTACAGAAACAATCGAAACAATGTATTCAACAATGCTGTCGTCACAGGTAACGCTGTCGAGAATCCGCTGCAGGTCTTTTATTTTTTCTTTTGTAAGAATCTTTTTTACGGCAACCTGGTCTGCCTTGCCGCAGGTTTTTACGATTTGAATTTCTTCCTGGGCAGTCGGATACGGAACCATAACTTTGAGCAGAAAACGGTCAAGTTCGGCTTCCGGCAGGTTGTAGGTTCCTTCCTGTTCAATCGGGTTCTGGGTTGCAAGAACAAGGAACGGGTCTGGAAGAGGATAAGTTTCTTCGCCGATTGTAACCTGCTTTTCGGCCATTGCTTCAAGCAGAGCCGACTGAACCTTTGCAGGCGCGCGGTTGATTTCGTCCGCAAGCACGAGGCTGGTAAAAACAGGTCCCTTTCTTACAGTAAATTTTCCGCTTGTCTGTTCGTAAATCAAAGTTCCGCTGACATCGGCAGGCAGAAGGTCTGGTGTAAATTGAATTCGTTTAAAATCGATGCCCGAGATATCGGCAAAGGTTTTTACGGCGAGAGTTTTTGCAAGTCCCGGAACACCTTCAAGAAGGATGTGGCCTCCGCAGACAATAGCTGTCAGAATTCCGTCGATTACTTCAGTCTGGCCGACAAGGCGTTTTGCGGCTTCTTTTCTGACTGAATCGATAATCTTTTTGCAGTTGTCAAAGTCTTCAGGAGTTACGTTATTTAAATCAGATTTTTTTTCCATTAATTGTGCCTCAATAGTTACAAATTATGCATAAAAACTGCATAATTATACATTTTTATAATTGACTAGTGCATAAAATAGCGATAATATACTTTACCATGTTAAACCCTTTAGCACAAGAATTGAATAAAACACTCCACGGAACAACACCGGGAGATTTATTGTCGGATTTAGGAACTCGTATTTTCTTCCCGCGCGGAATTATCAGCCAGGGCGGCGAAGCTAAAAAATTTGGTAAAGTTGCAAATGCCACTATCGGTACAACCATCATCGACGGCAAACCTGCAATTCTCGAAGCAATTCACAAATATGCTCCGACATTGTCAGCAGCAGAACTCGTAGCTTACGCTCCGACAGCCGGCAATCCGGACCTCCGTGCTTTATGGAAAGACCTCATTTACAGAAAGAATCCTGGTCTCAAGGGCAAAACAACTTCTCTTCCGGTTGTAGTACCGGGACTTACAGCAGGTATTTCATATCTTTCTGACCTCTTCGTAGACGAAAATAAACCGCTTCTTGCAGCTAACCCGTCATGGGACAACTACGCTCTTGTTGTAGAAACAAGACGTAATTCACAGCTCCACACATTCAATCTGTTTGCCGACGGCGGATTTGACCTTAAGTCATTCAAGGCAGCAGTAGAAAAAGAAGCAGAATCAGGTTCAGTACGCATTTTATTGAACTTTCCTCAGAACCCGAGCGGTTACAGCCCGACAAACGCCGAAGCCGCACAGATTGTAAAAATCGTTCGCGACGTTGCAGACAAGGGAGTAAAAGTTCTCGTTCTTGATGACGACGCTTACTTTGGATTGAATTACGAAAATGATATCTACCCTCAGTCACTCTTTGCTGAATTTGCCGATCTGCACGAAAATGTTCTCGCAGTAAAAATCGACGGTCCGACAAAAGAAGACTTTGTATGGGGATTCCGCTGCGGCTTCCTCACATTCGGCGGCAAAGGCCTTACAGCCGACCACTACACTGCCCTCGAAAAGAAACTCATGGGACTTATCCGCTCATCAGTAAGCTGTTCTTCAACACCAAGCCAGAGCCTTGCTCTCCGCGCTTTTGCTGACCCGGCACTCGATCTGCAGAAAAAAATCTTCCGCGAAGTTCTGGAAAAACGTTACAAGGCAGTAAGAAAATTTGTTTCTTCACATACATGTTCAAAACTTGAACCGCTTCCTTTTAACTCAGGCTACTTCATGAGTTTTAAGACAAAGGGAATCAATGCAGAAGAACTCCGCCAGAAAATTCTCCAGGAAAAACAGATCGGAACAATTTCTATCGATGCAAATACACTCCGCGTTGCATTCAGCTCGTTAGAAGAATCCCTGATCGAAACAGTTTATTCGGCAATTTACGATTGCGCCGAACGAATGTAAAAGTTATAATTGGCTCATGGACAAAAAATCTTTTTTACGCTTTCTAGCGCCAGTTTTTTTAATCCTGGGTCTTTTTTCTTCATGCAATAATTCAACAGACACAGATACTTTTACAATCTGGACCGACCGCCCGGAATTTGTCTCATACTCAGAACTTTACAATTCATTAAATCCAAAATCAAAGGCAATCGTAGTTTACAAGCCGAATCTTGCAAACTCGCTCCCGCCTGCAAAAGACGAAGAAAAGCCGGACCTCGTTGTAGGTTCATTCCTCAAAAATAAAAGAATCAAAAAGAATTTCCGGCCGCTCGACGGGCTTTTAAGCGAAGACACCGTCAGGGCAGACACAATTTACAGGCCGCTTCTTGACTGGGGCAAGGCTTCGGGCAAACAGTTTCTGTTTCCTGTAAGTTTTAACATGCCGCTAGTAATTTTTTCCGTAAAAAACGAATACCTTCTTCCAAAAAATTATTCGATTTCCCTGGATGAATTAAAAACGACGGCCGCCCAGTTCAACGCAAAAAACAAAGACGACTTTTACGTAAAAATGGGCTTTGGACCTTCATGGGACAACGAATTTTTGTATCTCGTTACAAAAAACTTCGGCCAGTGCTTTAAGGAAAAGGGAACTTCCTTTACAACCGACATGGCTAAACTCAAGCAGTCAGTTGAATACATCAAGGACTGGACACAAACAGCCAACACTTCGACAACGAGCGAACAGGACTTTCAGTTCAAATACCTGTACACGCCAAAATACCGTCAGGTTACCGAAGAACGAACTTTGTTTGCCTACACATCAAGTGAAGACATTTTTGCAATTACCTCGGAACAGATTAAAAACCTCGCCTTCCGCTGGATTACTGTAAGAGACAAAATTCCGGTTCAGGACAATATGGTTTCTATGGCAATTTACCGGAAATCACGCCAGCCTAAAGATGCAGAAAATTTTATCACATGGTTCTTCCAGGCTGAAAACCAGAAAAGCATGCTTGAACGTGCAAAAAAAATGGATCTTTCGAGCATGACATTTGGTATTTCAGGCGGATTTTCTTCCCTGCACACTGTAAACGAACTTGTATTTCCGACTTATTACCACACACTTTTAGGAAACCTGCCTGCAGAAAAATCCCTTGCAGCCCCATATGCCTTTCCTTCTCGCTGGATAAGCCTTAAGGAACGCGTTGTTTACCCGTATCTTATTTCTGCGGGCAACACAAACCAGGAAAAAGAAACAGAAACCATCACACAGCTTCTTTCTGCCTGGGAAAAGCAGTTCAACTGATCGAATTTCTAAACTTTCTCTGCACTGCGCCGATATTTAAAGTATAGAGGCGCAGTTATGGTTGATTCTATTTCATTAAACGCATATTCATACAATGGAATTGTCTCAGGAAGTTCAGGAAAATTATATGTTCCTGTGAGCCCTTCTGCCGTAATTTACTCTCAGTTTGACCACATTTCAGGCGTTGCCGCACCGGACAACCAGAACGGAATCGCAGTCAGCAAAATCCAGATATTAAATTCGCTTATAAATCAGTTGATTAGTTTAAGAAATGAACCTAAGCAGCCCCTCTACGGAGACAACGAAGACGCCTTTGCTCAGGGTGAACTTGACAGCCTGATTCAAAATTATCAGGGTGAATTGCAGAAAGAAATTGATAAGGCAAATATAAGCGGTTACGGGCTTGCAGGATTGAACCCGCAGCCCGGAACACTTCTCAATATCGAAGCCTAAGCCCAGATAAGCCAGAGAACGATTGCACTTGCAGCAGTTGTAAGAACTGTAAAGGTTCCGCCAACTTTAAGCCACTTGGCAAAATTCATCGGATAGCCTTCACGTTTAACAATACCCATAGCCACAACGTTTGCACTTGCTCCAAATGGAGTTAAGTTACCGCCAAGACAGCTTCCTACAAGAAGGGCAAACATCAGAAGTTCAGCGCCGACACCGGTTACAGGGTCTACAAGGCCAAGCCCGAGTGCCATTTTCTTTGCAACAGGAAGCATAACCATAATATAAGGCACGTTGTCAACAAAGCCTGAAATTATGATGGAAACAACGAGAATTACGATAAAGCCGATAAACTTGCTTCCGCCTGTTTTTGATACGAGGAATGCGGCAAAGTCGTCCAGAAGTCCGACACCGGCAATTGCTCCAACCATAACAAAGATTCCGCAGAGGAAGAAGATTGTTTCCCAGTCCAGACCTTTGATAAGTTCCCAGGTTTCTGCCCTGGACTTTTTCTGATTCAACAGATACCAGAGAACGCCGCACACAGCAAGAATCATTACAAATCCGCCGGAAGACATTTTCATTACAGCAGACGGAAGAACTTTTTCCAGAACAGGAGAAACGAACGAAAGTGCTGCAAGACCAAAAATCATCAGAAGCATAAGAATTGCAGGGAATGCAGAAATAACAGGTTCAGTTTCTACAGCAGTCTTATCCTTGTATTTTGCAAACATAGCGTAAAAGAAAACACAGCCTGTAAGAAGACCTGCCTGAATTACAAAGAAGATTGAAAGGCGTCCGTCGTGAACAAAAAAGTCGTTGAAGTTGTAACCTGCTTCTGCGGCAAAAATCATGCTCGGAGGATCACCGACGAGGGTTGCGGTTCCTTCAAGGTTTGACATAACTGCAAGACCAATCATGAACATGGTCGGGTTCATCTTTAACTTTTTGCACAGCGAAAGAGCGATCGGGGCCATTACAAGAACAGTCGCAACGTTTTCTACGAAAATCGAAATGATACCTGTCATTGCAAGGATGAATACCATTGCAACGCCTGTAGAAGGAGCTGCCGCAACGAGAGCATCTGCGATTTTTGCAGGCACTTTTGAATACAGAAACAAGGCGGCGATAGTCATTGCGCCCACGTAAATCATCATTACGTTCCAGTTAATCAAAGTTCCGAACGAATGCGAAAGGGCAAAAAGCCTGCCTGTTGTTTGACCGTCTGCCTTAAAAATGATTCCCGGAAAAATAATTGCGAGCGTAATTGTCAGAATAGCCGCAATACTTGTAAACCATACCTTTTTTTCCTGAAAGGCAATTACGAGGACGTACATTAAAACGGCAGCTGCCAGTACGACCCATTTTAAAATTGAATCCATGTTTTTCCTCTGTTTTATTTCGTTAAAAGTACCATTTTTTTCGTCTTCTGTCGAGAAAGTCATCTCACGCAGATTACGGATTTTTCTAGTGTATCTGATTGAATATAAGGCCAAAAAACACTATAATGGGCGCAATAGTTTTCTTATAAGGAGCTTCTAATGACAGTTAACGAAATCAAAAACTCAAAGATTCGTTCTTGGGTTGAAGAATGTGTTAAGATGTGTGAACCGGACAATGTTGTAGTATGCGACGGTTCTACAAAAGAGTATGACCAGTTGATGCAGAAATGTGTTGACGCAGGTCTTGCAACACCACTCGCTAAAAAACCAAACAGTTTCTTGTTCCGCTCACTTCCAAGTGATGTAGCCCGTGTTGAATCACGTACATTTATTTCATCAGTAAAAGAAGAAGATGCAGGTCCAACAAACCACTGGATCGACCCTGTTGAACTCAAGGCAACAATGAAAGGTCTTTACAAAGGATGTATGCACGGACGCACAATGTACGTTATTCCTTTCTGTATGGGACCACTTGGTTCACCAATCGCTAAATACGGCGTTGAACTTACAGACTCAGAATACGTTGTATTGAACATGGACATCATGACACGTGCCGGCGAAAAAGTATGGCAGTATCTCGATGACAACTTTGTTCCATGTCTCCACTCAGTTGGTAAACCGCTCAACAACGGCGAAAAAGACAACGGAATCTGGCCATGTGCAGACGTTGAACACAAATACATTTCACAGTTCCCGGAAGAACACCTCGTATGGTCTTACGGTTCAGGATACGGTGGAAACGCCCTCCTCGGAAAAAAATGTTTCGCTCTTCGTATCGCTACTGTTATTGCTCGTCAGGAAGGCTGGCTTGCAGAACACATGCTTATTCTTAAACTTACTAACCCACAGGGTGAAGTTAAATACGTTACAGGTGCTTTCCCTTCAGCATGTGGAAAAACAAACCTCGCAATGCTTATTCCAACAATTCCTGGCTGGAAAGTTGAAACAATCGGTGATGATATCGCATGGATGAAATTCGGCGATGACGGCCGTCTCTATGCTATCAACCCTGAAGCAGGTTTCTTCGGTGTTGCACCGGGAACATCTGCAGAATCTAACAAGAACGCCCTCATTTCTGCTTCTAAAAACACAATTTTCACAAACTGTGCACTCACAGAAGACGGAGATGTATGGTGGGAAGGTATCGGATACCCTGCTACAGGCAAACTTGTTGACTGGAAAGGACAGACACGTGATGCTCTTCCAAAAGACAAAGCTCCTAAGGGAGAAGAAATGGCTCACCCGAACGCACGCTTTACAGCACCTGCTAAACAGTGTCCATGTATCGCTCCTGAATGGGAAGATCCAAAAGGTGTACCTATCAGTGCTATCCTCTTTGGTGGACGCCGCCCGTCAACTGTACCTCTCGTACATCAGTCACGCTCTTGGGAACACGGTGTATTCCTCGGATCAATCGTTGGTTCAGAAATCACTGCTGCTTCTACAATCAATGCCGCTGAAGTTGGTAAAATCCGCCGCGACCCGTTCGCAATCATCCCATTCTGCGGATACAACATGGGTGACTACTTCCAGCACTGGATCGATGTTGGTAACGCAGCAAAAGACAAGAATCTTCTTCCAAAGATCTTCTACGTTAACTGGTTCCGCAAGGACGAAAACAACGCAGATCTTCCAGGCGGATTCATGTGGCCGGGATACGGTGACAACTCACGCGTTCTCGCATGGATTTTTGACCGCTGTGACGGAAAAGACAACTGCGTAGATACACCAATCGGTTTCATGCCAAAAGACGGTGCTATCAACACAGACGGTCTTGCTGACTACTACAAGAAAACTCTTCCTGAAATCCTCAAAGTTGATGTTGAAGGATGGAAGAAAGAAGTTAAGGATATTCGTGAAAACCACTATCCAAAATTTGGAAAACACCTTCCAAAAGAACTTACAGCAATCCTCGATGATTTGGATGCTCGCTTGAACAAATAAATCTGACTGATGTTAGATACGTCGAGTCAAGGCACGCATACGCTTAAAGCCTTGACTTCGCCGTTTTTAGGGTTTGTAATAAACCCTAAATAAAGAACCGCACTTTTGATAAAGTGCGGTTCTTTTATGCCCGGGACAAAAAAAGACCTGCACCGGAAAGTGCAGGTCAGCAGCAGGAAATATATAAAGTGTTTACTTCTGGAGTAACTTGAATACACCGTCGTCCATGTATTCAACGCCGATGTTATCCTGGGCAACCGGTGTCCTGCCCTTTAAGAAGAAGTCTTTAAGGAGACTCAGGTAATAAGAGCAGACATGGTCTTCAGGATCTTTTTTATTCAATTCTTCAAGGAGAGCATTTGCCTTTTCGTACTCTTTAGATTCAAAAAGGTTCATAGCTTCTTCCCAGTCAGAAAGATATGCTTTTTTATCCTCAGTTAAATCAGCTGCAAAACAAATCGGTTCATAAAGGCGTATCGGAGTATTTACGTTTACAACGCGTACGCGGTCAAGTTTACGGACGATGATTGAACTGTCCAGAAGCTTTGCTGTAGCTTCGCTGCACAGAATACCGCCGGTTGAATACTGCTTATTTACACCTTCAAGACGGCTTGCAAGGTTAACGTTGTTTCCCATCATAGTGTAGTTCTTTTTGTTTTCACTACCCATGTAGCCGGCAATCATTTCGCCGCTGTTGATACCGATACGGGTAAAGAGTTTTTTACCGTTCGATACAAGGATCTTAAAGGAATCATACAAATCGTCTTCCATATCAGATGGTTTTGCATCAAGAGAAGCGATTTTAAGGATTTCTTTATTCATCTCTTCTTCGGCAGCCTTCATTTTGATTGCTGCAGTTACGGCTCTGACAGCGTGGTCTTCCATTTTTACAGGAGCACCGACAAGAGCGATGATGGCGTCTCCTTCATACTTATCTACAGTTCCGCGTTCGTCCATGATAATGTCGCTCATGCGGGTAAGATAATAGTTCAACAGAGAAACGAGCTGACTCGCAGTCAAAAGTTCACTGAAAGAAGAGAACTTCTGGATATCAGTAAAGATTGCAGTCATTTCAAGGCGCTGTCCGCCGAGCTTAAAGCTTGAAGGATTTGCGACGATTTCGTTTACAACTTCCTTGGAAAGACACTGGCTGAAAGCGTTTGTGATGAATTTTTTGTCCTTGCTTGCAGTCATAAAGCCGATTACGGTCGTTGCAATGAATGTAAGTACAAGACTCAAAACAGGTGCAATAAATCCGATAAACCTTCTTGTTACAGCAAAGTACAGGAAGAGCAGTAATGCAGTTCCTGCAATCATGACAATGCCAAGAACAATCTGGCGGCTTGTACCCCTGATTTTGTCAGAAAGAAGGCCGTAAGCAAGACAAAGAATAATTGCAATTAAAATGCTGATCCACGGAGCACTGTCATCAACAAAGTCCTGGCTTAGAATCATGTTTGCAAAAGTGTAGTGAACACCCGGATTAGGGAATCCTTCTTCATACTGGTTGATTCCAAAGTCGGTTGTACTTGTGGCAGTTGTACCAAAGATACAGATTGCACCCTTGAGCTGCTCTGAAAGTTCAGCACGGCCAGTTTTTAATTCATTATAATAGTCCCTGGCAACCGCAAATGCATCTTTAACATACTGAGTAAGTTCAGCGTCAGTTTCGGATTCGGAAAGGATTGCCTGTTCAGCATCGCCCGAAAGCAGAAGATCTACATTCGAATAAAAGGAATTTTTGTAATTCATGTATGAATCGAATGTAATTTCGTTTGCTGCATCTTCACCATTTGAAACAATTTCGTTATGCATGTATTCGCAGGCTTCCCAGAGTTCAGACGGATTGTCTCCTTCAAAATAATCAAAGAAGCCGTTTTCATTCATCTCATAAATGACATCTTTTAAGAAGCCTTCGTAAAGGTGAATTCGATAAATGTTCCAGAGAGAAGTAGCATTATAATCCACATACTGCTTTCTCGGATATTTTATTTGAACAGAACCGTCGCGGCATCTAGGTATTTTTATGTCGCGCGTTGTGTTTTCGTCAATTTTACAGTTTTTAAGAACAATACTTGAATTTGAAATCTGTACGAGCGGATTGCCGAATTTCTTTAAAAGCGGAACCAGAACCAGCTGACCGTAGTATTTTCCGTTGAATTTTAATACAGGATGTACCCGGCGGAGATATCCGTCTTCATCTTTATCTGCATTAACAAATCCGGCTCCCTGAGTCTTTGCAATAAGTTCCGGAAGGGCACAAAGTGCTCCCGAATATTCCGGGGTTAAAGTATCGCCCTTAACTTCGATGTTTTTGAGCGGAAGGAAATTTTCCATCTGATCAAGTTCTTCTTCAGAAACTTTATCATCGCTCAAACTGAAGCATAAATACGAATTATTAAAAAAGCCGAGTTCACCCGCAAGAATCTGGTCCAGCGGACGTACAACGTATCCTACAGAAGTCAAAACACTGTTTAAAGTGTCATCTGCAGACTGCTGGCCGGCTTTAAGACGGTCAAAATCGCTTTGTATGTATTGTGGAAGTTCATTGTAGACAAAATTTTCGTCTACCTTGGCAGGGCTTTTATCCAGAAAGCTTAAATCGAATACGGCTGATTCAGCACCTAACTCGCGCATTGTGATAAGTGCAGACGCGTAGATATCGCGGTTAAAAGGCCATGTACCGATGTTTTCTACACTGGCATCATCGATATTAATCATAACGACAGAGGGAGATTCCACTGTCGATTTAAGCGGCCTCTGAAAGAAGTCGCTCATTTTTTTATCAGTAGTTGTCAGCAGAAACAAAGAACTGACAACTACAGACAAAGATACAATTATTAAATTGAGGATCTTTTTATTCATCGATCTCAATATCTTCCTTTGCTTCACTTGCGCGAGAAGAAGCTGTTGCAACACCCTTTGAATTTTCTGTTACTGCACCAGCTGCTGATTTTTTAGCAATTGTACTTGCAGGGTTTTTCTTAAGTCCTTTTGCAACAGAGGCATTTGCTTTTACCAGAGACTCAGCTGTACCTTTCTGCATTGCTTTAACTGTTACAGTTGCGTTGTCTTCAGTAACAAGAACGAGTTTTGAGTTAACAGAAGTGTTGAGTACAGTTGAATCAGAAAGTTTCTGACCAGCCTTAACTTCTGACCATTTGCCAGGTGCGCTTTCGTATGTAACTTTGCCGCTTACTGATTTAACTACATAGTTTTCTGCAAAAAGCATTGCTGCACCGAGTAAAAGTACTGCAAAAATCAAATTCTTTTTCATTTTATATCCCCCTATGGATAAATAATAACTTTATTATAAAACATTTTTTATGAATTCCAACTGAATTCTTAAAAAAGTTAAAAAATTATAATGCCTTTCTAAAGCCCTTTAGGATTTCATCTTTTGAAGGAATTTCAATCTTTGGGTTTGAATCCGGAATACCTACGATGTTGAATTCCTGCCATGCGTCTTTTAAAGGAATCAGAGCACGGTCCTTAGGATACTTTTTCCACTCGCGCATTGCAGTTGAGCGTTCAAGTGCAAATGTATCCTGACAGAGTGTAATTTCGAGCGGAACCCATACCTTTCCGTCCTGAACTACGTAATCACCCTTACCTGCCTGATCAGGAGTAAGTCCTGAGTCAAATGCGATAAAGATATGTCCCGGACATGTGATAAACGCTGTGTCGATACCCAGGGATTCAAGAAGGGCACAATTCAGGATTGAAAGGTCGTCACAGTCACCGCCGTGGTAGAGCAGAGTCTGATACGGGAACTGAAGAAAGTCAACCTGAGTTGTACCTGTATTATCTGAGAAGGCAGAAGCCGGGTCTACAACGTAGTTGATACCGTAAGCTTTGAGCGCACCAAAGAGCGCTGCTGCCATCTGTACATTCTTCGGAGTGGTTGAATTGAATTCATCACTAACAACGGAACGCACATAACTTGCAAAGAAGTTTGCACTGCCATCGCGCGGGCTCACAAAAGCGGCTGCACGGCGGTCGTCTTCCCAGGTCATGTTATTGCGGCCGTAGGTGATAAGTTCAACAGACTGTTCGTTTGTAATACGCTTTCCCAGAGATTTGTACGAAACAATAATCTTTGCTCCTGAGTTTACAGGCATGAGGGTTGTAAGAATTGTTTCATCGAGGAAGGCTGTCAAATCGGCAGTAAAGGTTTCTCCGCGTTTTACACGGTCAATTGTCGTGCAGACACTTGGAGAAGTCATAAACTGTTCAATATAAACACTAACTTCAACAGAAGTAATATCGTTCTTTTCGTTGTTGACAAAGGTTGCAGTACCAAACTTGTGGTCAGCATAACGGCTGTAGAATACAGGGAAGATCGGGTCAAGTTCAATTTCTGAAAGATTAACATCGGAAGAAGAGAACAAACCTTTTGTTACGCTGTATTTTACGGAAAGGCCAATCTGAGTGTTCTTGATGTATGAATCGCCGTCAGTTGAAAAGTCCTTGTAGCCAGCAAACACACCTGCAGAAAGTTCAGGGAAGATGTTGTAAAGGGCAGAAAATCTTCCGCCGTAAGCCACGCCTGAAGTTGCTTCGATTTTTTTGCTTTTACCGGTTACCTGAACTTCAGGAGCCTGCCAGATTCCGGCATAACCTTCAAGAATCAGGGTAAGTCTGTCCAGAAGAGTCATTTCGTAACCGAGGTTTACTCCAAAGTCAGTCAGATTGAATGATTCGATTCCGACTGCTGAACAGGGAATAATACTTGCTTCTGCGCCCATAAAAATGTAATCACGGCCGCGGAGACGGATTGGAGCAAAGTTGATGCCTGCAGTGCCGGTAAAACTTGTATCAAGCATTGTGTCGGAACCGGCATTGTAACCGCCGGACAGACGGAGGCTTACATCAGCACAAAAAGCACAGCTCAGGCAAAGGAAGAAAGCTGAAAGAAAAACAAGTTTTTTCATTTAATTCTCCTTACCTTAAAGTCCAAGCTTAGCATTGGCGTTTTCGAGACCTCTTTTTGCAATCTTGTTTTCCGGATCTTTTGCAAGAACGCGTTTATAAGTAGAAGCAGCTGAATTGTAACTCTTTTCTATCATATAAACAGTCGCAAGGTTGTTTAATGCTTTTACAGTATCCATTTTGCTGAATTCTGCCTTTGCTTCTGCGTAACGGCCCATACGCATAAGAGCGATTCCGACTTTGTTTGCGTCGCCGGTTTTGCGTGCACGGGCAAGAACTGCAGAAAGGTCATTGTTAATGTAATCTTTTATAGAAGCTTCACAAGCGGCATTGAGCGCTTTTGAAGAAGGTTTTTCGTAGTAAGAACCGTTTTCGCTGAAGATTGCAGGGGCGTAAATTTCCCATGCCGCGTGAACAACGGTAAATTCTGCATTTGTTTCTTCGGATTCAAGAACGGTCTGGATTTTCTTTGCGGCGATTTCGCGGCTCTTGGTAAAGCCCTTGCTGAAGTTTGCCATGGAAAGTCCGAAGTAAACTGTTGATTCATCAGAGAGACAGCCCTTTGGATTTGCAAAGAGGTTTTCTTCTGTACCAGGTTTAGTTCCTGTGGCTACAAGGACGATAAAGTCATCATCGAGAGGAAGATAACCTGTGGCAACACCAACTGATTCGAGACAGCTTGCGAGAAGAAGACCAAGTTCATCATAATCACCGCTCAAAGTATTGATGGTCTGAAGCGGATACTTGATGCTGTCGAGTTCTTCCGAATTGTGGAACTGAACATATGGTGTAAGTTTATCATCGCTGTATTTGATGCCTGAAATGCGAAGGGCTTCCATCATTGCGGCAGCCATCTGAACGTTGCGGTTCATGCCGGTAAAGAAGTTGTTGCGGGCAATACCTGCGATGTATTTTGAAATTTCAAGAATTTCCGGAGTATCAGGCGAGATAAAGCAGCTCAATGCTGTTGAATCCGACCAGCTGAATGCATTGCGGTTGTAAACAGACAGTGCAAGGTTCTGGATTGCCTGCTGTTTTTTTCCTAAGAATTCATAATCAATGATGAGTTCACAAAGGATTTTTCCGTTTTCTGTAAAGCGCAGAAGTTCAGAAGAAAAATCTGCGTAAAGAGGAATGTCTACGGCAGCGTACTTTTTAATCTTTTTAATGTTTGCTGATTCGTAAGTACTTGCGCTGTAACGACCTGCACGAAGTGAAACGCGTACGTTGTTGACTTCGGCACCGGTGTTGTTTCTGATTGTAATTGTTGTAATCGGACAGGTTTTATACGCACTCATAAACAGAGGGAATGCGGCGTCTCCCTGGTCATTGCTGATTACAAAGTCTGATGAATTAGTCTTGCTGAGAGGAACTGTGTAGCGGAGGCTCAGGCCGACGTTAATCATATCAAGGGCACTGTCTCCTTCCTTTACAAGGGCAAAGTTTGTGTAACCGCCGTTTGCACTTACAGTAAGCGACGGGCTGAAGCGGTAACCGATTTCTCCGTAACCGCGGTAATAAATGTCAGAAAATGATTTGCTGTCAGTTGAACCAGTTGTAGAAAACTGGTAAATACCGGCTGCCCCGCCAAGTCCAATATAAAGTCTTGATAAAGGATAGAAATAAGCGCCAAGACCAACACCGCCGCCATAAAAATATGCGGACTGGCTCAGGGCGTCAATGTTTGTAGTTGTAAAAAGGCCTTCAACGCCGACTGTCAGAAGACCAAAAAGGTCCAGGTCAAGCTGGGCAGTTCCCCCGAAACCTGTTGAATAATCCTTATTGCCTGGAAGTACGATACCAGGAGTTAACCTGAAAGTGATATCTGCAGAGAATGCAAGGTTTGCAGATAACAAGAGTGCTGCTGCAAGAACTGATAACTTTTTCATTTACTTTCTGTTCCTCGATTTAGACTATATGCTGATTATTATAACACGATATTAACCAAGTTCAAAGGTAATTTCAAGAAATCTCCAGAAAGTAACCATGTTTTTTTTGCCCGCTTTTTACACGGGCAATTTATTTACTCAAAGAGGTTCTGGCTGAGATATCTTAAACCGGTATCCGGGAAAATGACTACAATATTTTTGCCGTCAAATTCCGGACGTTTTGCAATCTGCAGGGCACCCCACAAGGCCGCTCCGCTCGAAAAGCCGGTTAAAACAGCGTCAGTTTTTGCGAGGGTTCTTGCCGCTTCTATTGCTGATTCAGAAGGAGCGATAAAAAACTCGTCATAAAGCTCACGCTTTGATTTGATGTTGATCGGAACACGTTCTTCCGGGACATCTGTAAAGTTATGAATTCCAGTCAGAACTTTGTCATCAGCTGTCGGCTCGACTGCAACAACTTTTATGGAAGGATTTTTTTCCTTGAGATAATCGCTTACCCCGCGGATTGTTCCGCCGGTACCAACGCTGCTGACAACTGCCGCAATCTGGCCGTCAGTGTCTTCCCACAATTCTGCGCCGGTTGTGTCGTGATGAGCCTGCGCGTTGAGCGGGTTGAGCATCTGGTCAACAAAGAAAATTCCTTCGCCTGCTTTCTGGGCATCTCTCAAATGCTGTTTTAATACATTTGTCGCCGCAACAAAGTCATTGTTTGTAGCCTTAAGCTGTTCCTGAATTTCCGGCACGTTGCTGATACGGGTAACTTTAGCTCCGAACGCCCTCATCATCTGGGCGCGTTCATGACTTGTTCCATCCTGAAGATAAATCTGGACTTTATAACCCTTCATCGCTCCGATTGCACTTACAGCGATACCTGTGTTGCCCGAAGTGTATTCAACAAGGGTCGTTTTGTCAGGGCTGATTTTACCTTCCCTTTCTGCGTCTTCGATAATGCGGAGAACGATGCGGTCCTTGATTGAACCAATCGGATTAAAATATTCAACTTTTGCAAGAATATGACTTTTTAAGCCGAAAGCCTTTTCAATTCCATGAAGACGAACAAGGGGTGTGTGGCCCACAAGTTCGGTCAATGATTCGTGTATTCTGGACATTTTAGCGTGCTCCTTCTGCGTTGATGAACTTGTCTGAATTCTGTTCGTACCACCACTTTGTATACGGAAGCTTAATGCGTTTTGCAAGGTTCTTTTCGAACGAACGGTTTGTTACAGTGTCGCGGATAAGTTTTGCAAAACTCAAGGTTCCTTCATAACCAAAGACAGTGTATTCATCAGCAACAAAGACTGCCGCAAAGCCCTGCTTGATTGCCCAGACAGTTGTACCCGGGTGGCGGCTAAAGTAAACATCAGGCTGATAACGGTTCAGGATATTCAATACTTCGTAGTTCTGCTGGTCTGCAACCGCTACCTTCATATCTTTTGGAGATGTTTTGAGAAGGTGTTCGAGAGCCGGAGGAACTTTACCGTTGTCGTACTTGTAGTCGTAGTGCCATGCAAGGGCATAATCAACCTTCATCCCGAATTCCTGAAGAACGCGGGCAATTTCGTAAGTAAAGCCTGGTCCCATACCGATTACTGCGCGCAGTCCGTGGAGAGACTTTGTAACTTCTTCAATCTGAGGCATAAAGATTTTTCTCTGCTCTTCGATGTACTTTTCTACCTGTTCACGGCGGCCGATTGCGTCTCCGATTCCACGGAGCCAGGTTTCAAAACCGGTAACGCCTGAGTGGTTGATTGTCCGTACATATGGAACGCCGTAGGTTTCTTCCAGGGCGTTTCCGAGGTAAGTACCCAGAGTTCCACAGATACAAACAGTTGCAAGAGCTTCGCTCAGGTGAGAGAGTTCTTCAATTGTTGAGTTACAGTACAAAAACTGCGGTTCAGCATCAAAAACTTCGCGGAAAATCTTTGTAATCTGCGGGCGTGCGCTTTCGTAAAAGTTTTTGATATTGATTATTCTTCGTTTTTCCTTTGGCGGTTTAACGATCCCCTGCAGAACGGCATGGTCAGAAATATCAAATCCCGAAGCCCAGATACGGCTCTTAAAGCCTTCGCAGTGTACCGGAATTACAGGAATTGGAAGTTCTTCATTGATTTCGTCTGCAAGACCGTCAACGTCTTCTCCGATAACGCCCGAAACACAACTTGTAGAAATAAAGATTGCGTCCGGTTTGTAAGTGTCGTAAGTGTGCTGAACGATTTTTCTAAGGTCGTTCATGGCACCAAAAACAGTATCCTTTTCGTTTAAGTCCGTGCAGACAAAAACTGAATTTGTAGTTTTATTGATACGTGCCGCAATCTGGCCGAATTTTACACTGTCGTTGGAAGCCATTGCTGTACAGCCTGCAGGAGCATGATAAACAACAGCAACGTTTCTGATGGCGGCAAGTGCGTTCAATGCACAGCCGGAAAGACATGAACTCGACTGGCTGAAGCAGCGCTCACGGTTTTTGAGGGAACCGCATTCTGAACGGTAAACAAGGGTTTCAAGGTCTCCCACAAAACCTGTAATTGAACCAAGACGGTTTTCGCGTACGGCAAGGTTTGCATTTTTAAAATTGAATGGCATGGTTATCTCCTTAAAGCTTTAATTTGCTCATTGCAGCGGTAAAGATTTGTTCCAGAAGGTGCAGCCCGCCTGAATAACCTGCAATGTGATCATTGATTACAAGTTTTTCCAGCATCGGATAGCTTACATTTACATAATGCGCACCAAGTGACTGGGCGAGTTTTTTCTCCCAGTTTGAACCCAGAATAAGCGGAGTTCCCGCAAAGTCTATTTTTTTAATCTGTTCCTGAATGTCATGTCCGTCAGTCGTAAACTGCACCTGCGCCTGAATTCCATAATTGAGTGTGGAAATCTCGCTTGCAATTGACTCGCGGAAACTTTCAGGAGCGTCGTCCGTGATAAACAGTTTTTCCGGGAAGAGTCCCATGTCATTTACCAGGAATTTTGTTACGGCAGTTGTGTACTGGCTGTCACTTACAACGGTAAAGCGCTTTCCAAGAATACGGGTTTCGAGCAGGGTGTCTGCAAAGCGTTCGATGTAATAGTAGAATTCAGCCTCTTTTTCGGCGATGACTTTTTCTACCAGCTCCTTGCTGACTCCTGTAAATTCCTGAACTGCACGCAGGAATTTGCTTGTTTCTGTCGCACCAATCGGAAGTACAGGGTAATGCAGGAGCGGAATCTTGAATTTAGTTTCAAGATATTTTGCGCTTTCAAGACCTACCCATGGCGAAATCAAAATTGAAAACTGAGCGCTTGGAATTTTTTCGATATTTTGAATTCCGCGTCCAAAACCAAAAATTGTGTTCGGCTTTAATCCGATTGATGAAATCAGGTTTTCAATTTCCCGGAGGTTACCGAGCCAGTAAGGATCCTGCTGCGGAGGACCTGCAAAAATGTTTACAAGCCCCTTTTCTGTGATTGAACCGTTTTCAAGAATTGCTTCTTCACGTTTGCTCCGGATATCTTCGCGGTTCAGGTACTGTTCAAAAATAGACTTTAAAATCCAGTCGTGGCCTACATAGTTATTTCCTTTAAAGCCCGGAGTCTTTGCGTAAACAACAGGTTTATCTGCGTCTTCAAAATCCTCTGCAACTTCCTTGATATCATCACCGATGATTTCTCCGGTACAGCCCGAAAGCACAACAAACAAATCAGCGTCGATTACGCGCAGTGCATTACGGATTGTTGAACGCAGTTTTTCGGCACCGCCGAATACAACTTCCTTTTCACTGATCGAAGTACAAGGGAAAATGTTCGGACTGTAGCGTCCGCTGGTTCCGTTATTGTCGTTTAATTTTGCGGCACATCCCGGTCCCGAGTGTAAAACCGGAATTGCCCCCGGAATCGATTGAACTGTTTGCATTGCAGCCAGAGCACATTTGTAGCGTGGCTGGTCTAAGATTTTTGCCATGGTTATACCCCTGTATTTAAATTTTGCTTTCTGGCCTTAATTTTGAGCCGAAAGTCATTTATTTTTTTTATAGCCTGCCCTACCGGAAGGACTATGTCATAGGCACTTACGTTATATTTTGCCAGTGCCCGTATTGCATGAGGCCCGATTTTTGCGCACAAAACGTAATCAACATCACTCAAAGCCTCTGCAAGCTTTTCCATCGGAGTGTCCGGAGCGCCCGAGCCCCCGCACGAAGATGAACCGTTCTGTCCGCCGCATCCCAGCTGTACCACTTGAATTGAACCGCAATTCCCCCCGGAACAGGCGGCAGCGACGTCACGCTCTTCCACATCATCGTACTCACCGGTTTCTTCATCCACATCGTAGATTACAAAACTCAAAACGTGCCCAAAATGACTGTCCACGTTAATTCCGTCACTGGTGGCAACCGCAACTTTGTAAATCATAATTGTTTCCTCCTAGCCGTGACTGAACGTCTCTTTTGTGTTGATTCTGCCCATGTAGATTTCACTTCCGATATCGTATTCCCCGGGAACACCGATTGCGTCGGCGCGGCAATGGGCACAATGAGTAAAAATATTTATGTACGGATACGCTGCCTGTCTGGCCGCATCAAGTTCATAAAAAGTCGGAGCCTTAAGATGCTTAAGTTCATTCTGCGGAATAAGCGGAATGATATTGTAAATATGAGCGCCGGCATCTTTTACCGTGTATGCAATTTCTTCAATATGTTTGTCATTGATTCCGGGACACAAAACAGTGTTCACCTTGATGAGCATTCCGGAGTCTGCAACCTTTTTGATTCCTTCTATCTGGTTATGAATTAGAATTTTTGCCGCTTCGACACCTGTATAGATTTTGCCGTGATAAATAATTTTATTGTTGAGCTGGGCTTCGATTTCAGGATCAACTGCGTTTACGGTAACAGTAAGGGTGTCGATTCCAACTTCAATAAGTTCCTCTGCCCTTTCATTGAGCAGAAGACCGTTCGTGCTCATACAGCGCAGTAATTGAGGATATTCTTTTTTTACCAGACGGAATGTATCAAGTGCATAGCTGGTGGCAAGTGTATCGCCCGGACCTGCAATTCCCACAACAGTGAGTTCAGGACAGCGCTCAAGGGCCTTACCGATATATGCGCAGGCTTCTTCCGGTTTGATTACAGTGCTTGTTACGCCTGGTCTGTCTTCAATCTGATTAATTTTTCTATCGCAGAACCTGCATTCAATATTACAGCCCGGTGCCACAGGAAGATGAATTCTGCCTTTATTGTGCTTGTGCGGGCCAAAACATGGATGCTCGCGATAAATTGTCTCTTCATCAACTGCCATTGTGTGTACCTCTGCAAGAATATGAAGTAATTATTTTAACCTATCGTTTTAGTAGGTTATTTTAACAAAACGATGATACTAATCATTAACCTGACCCGTCAATAGGGTATATAAAAAATATATAACCTATTGACACAGTAGGTTAATCTCGTAATAATACCACTACCTATCAATTTAGTAGGTTTATAAATTCAATTATCAATATAGAGGTACAAAATGGCAAAACGACTTAGACAGATAGCTATTTATGGAAAAGGTGGAATCGGTAAATCAACAACCACTCAGAATTTGACCGCTGGTCTTCTTGAACTCGGAAAAAAAGTCCTTGTAGTAGGATGTGACCCAAAGGCAGACTCAACACGCCTTTTGCTCGGCGGTTTGCATCAGAAAACTGTATTGGACACAATCCGTGACAATAAAACAGAAATCCAGCTGGACGATCTTCAGAAAACCGGTTTTAAGGGAGTACGCTGTGTAGAATCGGGCGGTCCGGAACCAGGCGTTGGATGTGCAGGCCGCGGTATCATCACTTCTATTTCCATGCTCGAAAACCTCGGTGCATATACAGAAGATCTTGATTATGTATTCTATGACGTACTTGGTGACGTTGTATGCGGTGGTTTTGCAATGCCTATCCGCGAAGGCAAGGCACAGGAAATTTACATTGTAGCTTCCGGCGAAATGATGGCCCTCTATGCTGCAAACAATATCTGTAAGGGTATTGCACGCTATGCTGAACGCGGCGATGTTCGTCTCGGCGGTATCATCTGTAACAGCCGCAACGTAGACCGCGAACTTGACCTTTTGCGCGCCTTTACAAAAGAACTCAACACCCAGCTGATTTACTTTGTTCCACGCAACAATATCGTTCAGCAGGCAGAAATCCGCAAGAAGACTGTAATTGAATACGCCCCGGACAGTTCTCAGGCACAGGTTTACCGTGATCTTGCCCAGGCTATCGACGAAAACACAAACTTTACGATTCCGACACCAATAACCCAGGAACGCCTTGAGGAAATCCTCATCGAAAACGGCATGATGGAACCGGAAGGAAACTATACAATCTAACCCGCAATTATATAAAATGTGTGCAGTACAAAAACTGCACACAAGCCCATCCTGAGGAGGAAATCCATGAAATTCGACTTTAATAAAATCACAGACCGCCACGGTACCAATTCAATAAAATACGACCTTGCCGTTCAGCGCGGTAAACCGGCCGACGTTTTGAGCCTGTGGGTTGCCGACATGGATTTTCCGACCGCCCCGTGCATCATTGACTCACTCCGTGCAAGAGTTGACCACGGAATCTTCGGCTACTCGGTTCCTGGCAAAGAGTTTTACGACAGTATAATCAACTGGCAGAAACGCGAGCACAACTATGAGGCCGACAGAAGATGGATAGTCACCACACCGGGTGTTGTTTTTGCAATTGCCTGTGCAATCAGGGCTTTTACAAAAGAAGGTGAATCAATTCTGATCCAGACCCCGGTGTATTATCCGTTTAAAAACATGATTGAATTCAACAACCGCAATCTCGTAACTTCAAGCCTCTACGAAAAAGACGGAAAGTGGGAAATCGATTTTAAGGATTTTGAACAGAAAATCGCGGATAACGATGTAAAGCTTTTTATTCTATGCAGCCCGCACAATCCGGTTGGCCGCGTCTGGACACGCGCAGAACTTGAACGCATCAGCGAGATTTGTCTGCGCCACAATGTAATCGTTTTTTCTGATGAAATTCACAACGACTTTGTATTTGAAGGACACGAGCATACGGTTTATTCAAACATAAGCGAAGAAGCTGCATGGATGAGCATTATTGCAACTTCTGCAAGCAAAACCTTTAACCTTGCAGGCCTTCAGTTTTCTACATGTTTTATCAAAAACCCTGCCCTCAAAAAGAAGTTCAGCGACGAGCGTGAAAAAACAGGTTATGACGAGCCGAGCCTGATGGGCTTTACAGCAACTCAGAGCGCCTACGAAAACGGACTTGAATGGCTGGTTGAATTAAAACAGCATCTCAAAAACAATCTTGATTTTTTACGCGATTATCTTGCCACAAACCTTCCAAAAGTTCATTTAATCGAACCGGAAGGAACTTATCTCATCTGGCTCAATTTTAATGAATACGGACTGAGCGACAGCGAACTTGATGATCTGATTGTAAACAAGGCCAAAGTCTGGCTCGACAGAGGAACAATGTTTGGTCTTGAAGGCGAAGGATACCAGCGTATCAACATCGCAACTCCAAGACCATTACTGGAAGAAGCGCTCAACAGAATTAAAAACGCACTGGATTCTATTTAATTGATTCGTAAGGTTCAAATCCTGCAATCCTGACCGCACCCTTAAGCGAAGCAAGCACGCTCGATAAAACAGCCACGACAAAGGTTATCACTGCATACACAGCGATAATCTCTGCCTGTGGAACAATGAACGGCAGCGAAATATTCTGTGCAATCAGAGCGTTAAACGGAAACACAATCAGCGAAGAAAGAATTATACCTGCAAGGCCGCCTGCAGAACCGAGGCTTACGGCTTCCAGGACGACAATTGCGGAAAGTTTTTTGCGGGTTGCGCCAAGAGTCCTCAAAATCGAAAACTCCTTTAAGCGCTCGTTAATAGACAGGCTGAATACAAAGGCAAGCGTAAAGATTGTCACAACCATAAAGACAGCGACCAGAGCGTACAAAAAAGTCAGGAGGCCCGAAAGCGTTTTACCGTTGTTTTTTAACATTCTGTCGCTTTCAATAACTTTTACACCAGGAACAGCCATTTTAATCTTCAATATGGTCGAATCAATTTTTGCGCCCTCATCCAGCTTAACAAGGACAGTACTTATTTTTGAATTAACATCGCCGTCAGAGATAAAGGCAAAGCCTTTAGCCCTGGCGTCTTCAAAAATAGACTGAAGGGTCTGCTTGTCGGTATACACGGCATAATCCATTCCGGATCCGGTTTTTGCAAGTATGGAGGATACCTGATGAGATTGTCCAAAAAAACGTACACACTCGTTTTCAATAGGAACACCGGCACCGGCAAACAATACCCCTTCAGTATTTTTGATATTTTTACCTGTCCAGCTTTTAACAACAAAGTCAGAATCGCTGTCAAAGCCGATTAATTGAATTGGAAAGTCGCAGCACGACTCACTCAGACTGGTTAAATAGAATTGAGATGAAACGGCTGCAACCCCGCTTACGGACGCTACAATCTGTTCAACCTCTTTATCCATGTAAAAATAATTAGGCTGCCCGCTCATTATTACGGCCTGAACCTGGTTTTCGTATCCTTCAGGAACAACCAGCAGATCTGCACCGAGCCTTTCTTCCACGCTTTTAATCCCCAGAAACAGGCTTGTTACAAGGATGAGAACCGTAAACAGAATTGCCGCTGACAGTCCGATCAGGGACAGTAACAATGCAGTTCTGTATTTTCTTTGAGTCAGGTTTTTAATTGCAATCGTCTTAATCGTAAGCGTATTATTCATTTTTAAATTCTCGAACCATTCAATTCTTTATATGTTTTAGTTTCTTTATCGTAAACATAACCGTCCGGAACTCCAAAAAGTTCGATATAGGCTGTTTCGATATATTTTTCTATATTTGTGCTTGCTTTCAGAATACCGGCTTCCTGGAGCTGGCGTGCAGCATTATCAAAAGTCTTTTTTCCAAGCGAGCGACTCGGCTGGAAGTTCAGTTCGTCCAGGAGGGCAGCGTTAAAATCAAGGTCGCCTGCAACAAGATTGTTTTCTATCTGAAGCTGGGCTACGAGGCGCGGTTCTGCTTCTACAAATGCGGACGCCTTCTGGAGCGCTCTTGTAACGGCAGCAGCCCCGGCCGGATTTTCTGTAAGAAGTTTGTGAGTTACAAACTGCTGGCAGCAATATTCATTCCTGAATTTTTCATCAGTGCCCGTATCAAGGATTTTTCTAAAGCCGTATGCAAGTTCGCCCTTTGTAGCAATCGGATCATGAGCGCCGATTACGTCCACTGCCCCGTTGTTGAGCGCGATGGCAAGGTCAGAAGAAGCATATGCTAAAAATTCAACTTCGTTATTATCAGCGGTAACTCCAATTCCAACGTCCATAAGCTTTCGTTTTAAGTTCATAACAGCGCTGTCTGCAAGCCCCGGAACACCGATTTTTTTACCGCGCAGATCAGCTACGGATTTAATCGGGCTGTCTTTTCGGACATAATACTTTGTACAACCGATATGGATTCCTGAAGTATAGGTAATCGGAAGACCGTTTTCGATTGCCTGGAGCTGTGTGGCATAAAGACCATAGCCGGCATCCACATTGCCAGAACCAATCATTTCGGCAAGAGTTGCTCCGCCTTCAACAACCTGTACATACTCGGCCTTCTGTCCGATTTTGCCGAGTTCTTCGTCAAACAGACCGTTTACCATAGCAACGTGAACAGGTGCATGGCAGAGACTACCTGTAGAAAAGTTGATTCTTACAACTTTCTGACCATCAGCCGAAGCTTTATTCTTTTTATTGCAGCCCGTAAAAGCAAGGGCAGTTACGGTTAAAACCGCTGCAAATACGATAATGGATTTTTTCATACATCCTCCAAAGTTTTTTTTACCCCGCCTATGCAGGGATTATTTTTAATTGAATTACCACTTGATGAGACCTTTCTGCCATCCAAGAAGTTTCTTTCTTATTGAAAACAGAGCGGTCAGAATCACAGTACAAAAAACTGCAATCATCAGAAGTCCCGCATACACGCCTGAATACAGCATCATCGCTTTCTGATAACTTATGTACCAGCCGATTCCATATTTTGCACCAAACATTTCTGCCGTCATGAGCGCAATAAACGCCGCACAAATCCCGTTGAACACGCCCTGAAAAATATTTGGCAGCGACGCCGGAACTGCAATTCTTACAATCTGATAGCAGGTTCCTGCCCCGAGAGTTTTGCCTACTTCAAAAAAAACTTTTGAAGTGTTTTGAATTCCTGAACTTGTCATAAGCTGAACCGGAAACCACACTGCAAGACCGATGATGAATACACTTGCCCCAAACGGAGTCGGAAACACGGTAAGCACGAGCGGAATCCATGCAGTTGCAGGAATAGGACCAATCAGTTTGATATAAGGATTAATCCAGTAATAAACTTTTTTAGAAAATCCAAGAAAAACTCCGGTAATAAAACCGGCAATGGTTCCAAAAATAACTCCCAGAATCAAAAGACGGAAGGAAAACCCGATACACTTTAAGAGCAGCAAAGTCTGTTCAATAAATACCGCAAGAATATTGTCAAAACTCGGAAAGAAGATTACAGGCAAAAGAGCAAATTTCGCAGTAATGATGTTTAACACAGAAAGGAAGATAGCAGCGGCAAAAAGGAACGGCCCCTTTTCAGAATATGCTTCCTTAAGCTTCCTGTTGAACAAAGAAAGCGTCCAGAATATCAAAGAAACTCCAAGAAGAATAAAAAGAACGATAATAAAATACTGTTTACCAGGAAGAGGATGCTGAGGGCTATCTTGAATCAGAAAATCCAAAAAAGCCGCTATCAAAATTCCAGATGATGGCAATAGAGTTTTGTATGACTCTTTTAGTTTTTCTAACATGATAACCCCCGGCACGCAGGTTAAGTTCCATGGTTTAACCTACTAACATAGTATGTTATACAAGGTTTATCATTTTTTTTCTAATATTTATTTTTTATACTGTTATAGAAAAAGACTATAAGGTCAAATCAGCATGAGAAGCCTGCAATGTTAAGAATGCGGCGAATATAATCGATAAAAGTCAGAAAAATATTATCTCGTCTGGCACCTTTGAGAGTGATATATCCAAGTTCAAAAGTGCGTAAATCATCTTGTCCCTGAGAACGCAGCGGCAGGAGAATATAATCTCCTTCCGCCTCTTCGCCCAGGATGCCGGTCAAAAAAGTGTAACCGTTCAGGGCTTTTAAGAGGTTTAGAACAGTAGAACGGTCAACAGCCGTAATCGCCTGCCTGAGTTCACGACGTTTAAGGAGTTCAGGACTAAAAAAAGCAGCAAGATCATCTTTATCGTAAGTAACAAATTGGTACTCAGCCAGTTCATCAAGGCTGATACTTTCCTGCTCGGCCAAAGGATGATTTTTGTGCAGATAAACAAAGGCGTTGCATTCGGTCAGATGATTGAATTCAATATTATTACTTTCAAACTTTTTTAAAAGTTCAGCACGGTTTGCGTCGCTCAAATAAAGAATTCCAATATCACTTTTTCTTTCGGCAACATCGTTAATCACTTCTTCAGCCTTCATCTCGCGGAAAGAAAAGTCAAATTCCTCATTACCGAATTTATGAACAATTTCTACAAAAGCACGACGGGCAAAAGCATAATACAAGGTAGAAACGCTAAAAGTCTTTTTTTCTTTTTCAGTGTAATTTTCCAGGAGAATCTGATACTGTGTGTAGAGTCTTTTAGCATCCTCAAGAAATTCACTTCCGCGTTTTGTAACGGTGATTCCCCGGGGATTACGGTTAAAGATCGGAAAGCCCAGTTCATATTCAAGTTCATGAACTGCGCTGGTTAACGACGGTTGAGAAATATACAGTTTTTTAGAGGCCTGATTAAAGGAACCGGCCTGCTGGACGCCAATAACGTATCTTATCTGCTGTAAAGTCATATTTACCTACCTAGTCAATAGGTTATTACAATTTTATATATAACTTTGCAGCAGGTCAATACATTCTGCAAAAAACTTAAATTTGTGCCATGAGGTTTGCCATTTCGATGGCACCGAGAGCACAGTCATAGCCCTTGTTGCCGGCTTTTGAACCTGCGCGTTCGATAGCCTGTTCGATGTTTTCTGTTGTGATAACGCCGAACAGAACAGGAACCCCGTTTTTAAGGGAAGCCTGAGCCACGCCCTTGCTTACTTCGGCACAAACATAGTCGTAGTGAGTTGTTGAACCGCGGATAACGGCACCAACAGCAATAACAGCGTCGTACTTTTTGCTTGCCGCAAGACGGTCGCAGATGAGCGGGATTTCAAAAGCGCCCGGAACCCAGATGCTTGTGATATTGTCTTCTTCAACTCCGTGGCGCACAAGACCGTCCACGGCGCCGCCAAGAAGCTTGTTTACAATGATTTCGTTAAAGCGGCTTGCAACAATTGCAACACGCATGCCGTCTTTAGCAACCAGTTTTCCTTCAATTTTGTTCATATATGCCTCCTTATAAAGTCCTATAATTTTTCTGTAAAAATGTGCCCCATGCGGTCGCGTTTGGTCCTAAGATAAAACGCGTCAAACTGCTGGCTCGGGATTTCGATTGGTTCGCGACGGGTAACTTTAAGTCCAAAGCCGTCAAGTCCGTAAACCTTGTCCGGATTGTTGGTCAAAAGGCGCAGTGACTTAACTCCAAGATCGCGCAGAATCTGGGCCCCGATCCAGTATTCGCGGAGGTCCGGTGCAAAACCGAGCCTGATATTTGCATCCACAGTATCCAGGCCCTCTTCCTGAAGTTTATACGCCTTGAGCTTATTGATAAGACCGATTCCGCGGCCTTCCTGACGCATATACAAAATGACGCCGCGCCCTTCTGATTCTACGCGCCTGAGTGCTGCCTGAAGCTGAGGTCCGCAGTCACACCTGCAGCTTCCAAAAACGTCGCCGGTCAAACATTCGCTGTGAACACGGCACAGAACGTTTTCTCCGTCACCAAGATCGCCTTTTACGAGGGCAACGTGATGTTCGCCCGTAATGTCGTTGACGTAGCCGTAAATATCGAATTCACCATATTCAGTCGGAAGTTTTGCTTTTGCTTCCATTACGACGTGTTTTTCATTTACGCGGCAATAATCCTGGAGCGCCTTAATCGTGATGAATTTAAGGTCAAATTTTTCTGCAAGCTTGAACAGATTGTCCTTTTTCATCATCGTGCCGTCATCTTCCATGATTTCGCAGCAAAGCCCGATTTCCTTTAAGCCTGCCAGACGGCAGAGGTCCACGGTTGCTTCGGTGTGGCCGTTTCGGACAAGCACCCCGCCCTTCTTTGCAATCAGCGGAAACATGTGGCCCGGTCTTCTAAAGTCTTCCGGTCTTGAATTTTCATCGACGCACTTTAGAGCCGTGATTGAACGTTCAAATGCGCTGATTCCGGTTGTGGTTGAATTATGATCGATGCTTACGGTAAAAGCAGTTTCATGATTGTCAGTATTTTTTGTTACCATCGGATACAGGCCGAGTTTGTCGGCATATTCCTGGCTGACAGGCATACAGATCAGGCCCTTGCCGTAAGAAGCCATGATGTTGAGATTCTGGGGAGTTGCAAACTGAGCGGCACAAATCATGTCACCTTCGTTTTCCCGGTCTTCGTCGTCACTTACAAGAATAATTCTGCCCCTGCGCAAATCTTCAAGTGCTTCCTGAATTGAATTGTAATTCTGCATAAAAAAAAGCCCCGTATTACTACAGGGCCTGTTGAATTCAAAAAAAATAAACGAAGACACACACGGTGTCAGAAAAGTTTACTTCTTCCATCCGGACTATACCGTCGGCCACGGAATTGCACCGTGTCATGTCGCACTGCGACTCGCTGGCTTACGCTTTTGCGCTTACAGCCGGTGGGGAATCACACCCCGCCCTGAAGTTTCCTTATGCTAACACAATAAGGAGTGTTTTGGCAACAGGAATCAAAACTTACGCACGGAAATTCTACTAAGCTGACAAAATTGTCTGTGTTTGATTCAGACTCAATGACAATTCTAGAAATCCATGGTATTATAATCATAGTTTTGGTTATCTTTGAATAACCGCTGTAAGATGGATTTTTAGAAATGACCTGATTATTTATTTCGGAGCTGCCATGAAAAACACCACTCTTAAAAAACAATTCTCAAATTTATTGCTGGGAGGGTTATTATGTATAATACTCACCAGCTGTGAAAATTTTATCGATGGTGGAAATATAAAACAAAAGTTAGAGAATGATATTACTTATGCAAAAGCAGAACAATTTTACATTAAAGTCGGATTGCTTAAAAATGAACATGGGCAGATTACACCATCGAATGAAGAATTATACAGAGTCTCTGATAAAATCAATATAGAATTTACATTAAGCAGTTCCTATACTTTTAATAGATTCAGAATAATTGATAAAGATTCAAAAATTGAAGATACCTCGCAAGCTGTAACACTCAGTGAAGTAACAGAATCAACTAACGGCCTAATAAAAACTTATAAAACCACAGCCTCAGTAAACTTTATAAAGCAAAACCTCATGATACTCCCAGACTGTTATTTAACAACAGACACAGTCGCACCACAGTTTTATTCAAATGACACTACTCCAGCATTAAAGATTGCACGTAATAAATCTGATATAGATAACGGCATCTATATTGATAATCAGGAACTAACTGATACTTCCCTAAACTGGCTTTGGAGTGAAGAAGAATGTCAGGCACGGCATGTCAGTTCGCTTTATATAAAAGCGTCAATAAAAGAAGAAGACAGCTCAACTGTTACAATATGCGTCAAAGAAAATTTTTTTGCTGATGCGATAGGCTCTGACGGTTCGCTGACTTTCGGGCAGATTGAACCCAGCAGAACAGAAACTGTTGAACTGACCAAAATCGGTAATTCCAATGAAGGAATATTTGAATATGAAGGCGAGTATAAATTTAGAACAGACTCCTTTTATAAAAAACTTTCAGACGGGCTTTTCAGACTGGAATTTACCGTAAAAGATTCTGCAGGAAATGAATCCCAAACCCCTGTGTGCTTTTATGTTATAAAAGATACCTTTGTTGATGTTTCAAAAATTACTCTGAAAAACGCTTATCCGAATTATAATGATCCTGATTTTTCACAAGACTCTCTCGATCAGTATAAAACATTTTTTGTAGATTATTCTGAAGCAGTAGAAGACAGCTGGGCTTTTTATACAACAGCAGCGGAAGATTTTACATACAGGCTCATCTGGGGGCCAGACGAAGATAGCCTTAAATCAACAACCGATGCTTTTAACCCGCAAGTCTATGAGAACTGTTTTGGAGCGGTTATTTCTGATATTGACGAAACAGTTTTTAATATTGTCCGTCTGGAAGTAACAGATAAAGCAGGAGCAGTTGGCACCATAGAAAAACTTTTACCGCCACGTCCAGAATTGATTAATGTTGAGAAAGATAATTATGGCAGCTTAACTCTAACTTTTTTTTCGCCGTCATTTGACACGATAGACTTTTCAAAAAACTTATCTTGTACATTGATTGAGTATCAGAGTGAAGAAAGTTGTTATGCTAATTTGGGCAGCTTTTTGTCGATTTATGTAAACTCTGGAAGTATTCCCTATCTTGATAAAGATTTTGCATTTTTAGAATTAGACGGTTTATGTGGTCCTGCTTTGAAAAATATAACAATTCCTTCTTTTTCTGAGAGCAGTGATTTAACGGTTCCTTCATTTAAAGTAGAAGTAAATTCTATAGGTTTAGGTTCCGGGCTTTATAGAGTTGAATTAAAGGAAACAAAAAATAATACTTCTTTTTTTGAAAATATTTCCTCGGATGAAATAACATACAGAGTCTGTGTTTTTCAGGAAACTGCTGAGAAACTCTTTTTCAAAGAAGATTCTTTTGTCTTGAATTATAGTGCTGAACCTTACTATCTTAAAGTTATTGCGGAAAAAAATGGTGAAATAGCGGAATCTGATATCTATAAAATTACGGAAACTCAAACAGATAACAAAGCGCCTCAAATTAGAGATAATGAAGATAATTACAGGAGTCTCACATTCAATAATAAAAACATAAAACAGATTCCTATTTCTTGCATTGCAGACGATAATAATTTTTCTGACACTGTGAATTGCACAATACTTTATTCTGATTATAACCCCAACTGGAAGGGAACACTGGAAATTTTTGACCAGGCCCAGGTGCTTAGCCTGCCGTCTTTTAACATCAGTTTAATTCCTGATTCAAATACAGTTTATTCTATTCCGGTGCCTGTAAAAAACTTAAAAGAAGACGGAAACTATCTTATTACCATTGTTATTCATGACAAGTTCTTCTACAACGAATTAACACAAACTATAGGAATTGCTCATGTAGAAACAGTCCTTCCGCCTGTAATCACTAAGTTTTCTCCAAACGGTTCAGAAAAACTGGTTACATGTAAACTGCAGGATTCTTCGGAGATGGAACGTCAGAACACTTATGAACTGCTTGTGTACTACTGGGAGAACAATGAATGGACTTTGGCCGGAAATCTCTATACACATAACGAAATAAATTCTTCAACACGTACAGGATCGCAGGTTTTATATACAGAAAAGATGCCGGCATTTGTTAAAACATTTCTATATGCATATTCAGAATATGAAGAGGGAAGTTCCACTGGTACTTCTTATAATGGTGAGTATTATACTTCTTCAAAAAGAAAAAACGAAGCTTTTTCTGCTCCAGTCTATAAACTTTTTTCTGAAAGTGAAATTGAATGTTTTTCTAAAGCAATCATCGAAACGAGCAGTAAAACTGTAATCCTTAATGATAAACCTGCCTTTGTTCACCTTGTAAGTGCCTGTGCTGATTATGGAAGTGATGTAACCAAGTGGGAACGCTTTGGCGACTTTTATGATGAAACTGTCATCAAACCGGATGTAACAGGTCAGGTACTCAATACTTATGAGCCTGATTTAAGCAAAATTCCTCAAGGTGACTATTATACGATAATTGCCTGGTTTGCCGACGGAACAAGCGACATAAGCTCCGTGCATAAAAAATAGCCCCGATTGGAGAGCCGAAGTTACCTGCCGTATGGCAGGTAATGGAGCGTCAGCGGAAGCTCGGAAAGCGGGAAAAAGCTCCTATATATCATTTGTAAGGTTAGCGTCGGCCATATCTTCAATATCAAGAACCCTGTAACCGGCCTTAATGCAAAGAGCTGCAAAAAGCCCGTGGCCAGGGATTTTGCGGCCGGAAAAAGTTCCATCATAAATCTGCCTGGTTCCGCAGGAAGGACTTCTGCTCTGGAGAATTATCAGATCGGGATTTTCTTTCTGGACAATTTGAAAAGCTTTTTGAGCACCCAGTTCGAATTCCCTGGTAATGTCCGCTCCCTGAGTGTTCATAACCCTGCCGTTTACAATTTCTGCAGAAGGCCGCGGTGTCGGAAGACCGCCTAGAACTTCCGGGCAGACTTTTACCATCTCGTGATTTTTGAGAAAATCCATCATCTTCTGATTAAAATTGTTGCCGCCGCTGTATTTGCAGTTATCCCCGGCAAGGCAGGCACTGACAATTACTTTCAAAGTTTATTCCCCGGTCACGTTAATCTGGCAGAGCTTCATGGCAGAAAGGGCCGTCTATAAAATCATTCTGCATGTCGATTACGATTAAAAGTTTCATTTGTTTATCTCCTGTAAAAACTCTGCGACAGCGGTTGTGAAGGATGCACGAAACCGCAGTTTTGCCTATCTCAACTGTAAAATTAATTTTTTACCAAGAACATTAGCCGCTTTAGTCAATGTTGCAAGAGTTACAGAATCGTTGTATGGATTTAAAAGCCTGTCCAATGCGGCACGGGAAGTGGACATTTTTTTTGCCATCTCAGTTTTATTTATATTCTGTTTCTGCATTTCTTCAAGCAAGTTATATGAAATTAAGCGTTTGATAGCTTCGTTTTTTACTTCTTCAGCAATACCTTCTTCTTCGAGAAAATCATCAAAAGAACTTCCTACATAATCTTTATTCATTTTTGACCTCCTAATACCAGGGATTTTCTTTTCTTTCCTAACTCCATATCATCTTTTGGAGTTTTCTGACCGTTGGGTAACCTATCGGCCACAACATTTCAACCGCCATAATATCAGCACCAACAGATTTTTTATCTTCTGGTGACAATGACTTTAGGAAATCTCTTACAGGCTCGTTGTTTTGTTCTGTTTTGAAAAATTCTACTTGCAGTTTCTTTTCGATTTCCATACTAATACTGTACCATAATTGATACACATTGTCAAAAAAAATGACGGGCTTGAGCCCGCCGTCAATCTCAACTCAGTTTACTTTCCGCATTTTCGACAAAACATAGTTCCTGAAGGATTTGATTCGCCACATTTTGAACAAACCCAAACTTTTGATGAACTTGAATTATCAGTTGACTTTTGTTCATTTGAAACAGCTGCGGAAACATTCTGTGCAAAATTATTTTGTGAAGAATACAGTCTGTCTAACCTGGTTACCATACCATCACAAGTTTCGGATATATGAATTACTGTGGCAAGAAATCCAAACGACAATATACCACTGATGATTCCCAAAAAAAGGCCAATTACTAAACCAATAAGAAAGCCGATTCCTTCGTGATTATTTTCTGACCCGATTGTATACCCAGAAAATCCACCAGTAATAGTACAAACAATCACAGCCAGTATAAAAAAGACAGCAACTGCCGAAGCAAACTTGTTCCTTAACCATTCAATCATAAAAACCTCCTTCAGATAATATTATTTCACGAAAAATGATTAAAAACTACCCCTCATAAAACTCAGGTCTCCACATAACAACTGACAGCCCTCCAGGCGCCTCTGTCAGCGTACGGTTCTTAAACAACCCTTACGTCAGTTGCCCTGCCATTATTATTTCCAAATCCTCCGTTATCACCCGGAGTATTTACAACTTCAAAGTTTACCTTTGTTCCCTTATCAAGAATATTTCCTTTAAATTCCGGATTTATTTCGCCCATGTAGAAAAAATAATCACCGGATTTATCATCTGCTGCAATTATTCTGTATTTTTGTATTCGTCTCTTTATAATTCCAGTTTTTCTATTCTTTTGTACGGCAGCTTCAATTTTTTCGACAAAAAAAGTTCTCTGAGGTTTGCCGTCATCAGAAAGCTTAAATTTTGAATCTAATTTTAAAATTAATTCGCGGGGAGACTTTACTCCATAATCTTTTACATTAAAATCAGATTTCTGCCGGTAAATTGTTTCCCACACCTGAGACAATAATTTTGTATTTGTACCGTTATAAAACGCTGTTAAATCAAAAGCATTTTCAATGAATTTTTCAAGTGAAAAATCCTTCAATGAATCATCATTATTGTTTTCTTTTTCATCCAGCAAAATAGAATCATCTTTTTCTTCCAGGTCTTCCAAATAAGTGAATTCATTGCATGATTTGATCCAGATTTCCTTACACGTTGTTTTTGAACCAATTCCTATAACGCGTTTTCCTAATTCTCTTAATCGAAGCGCCAACGCATGATATCCATTATCAGATGCAATAACTGCAAATACGTTTATATTTTCATGTTTTATAGCCATCTCAATGGCATCCATCATTATCAGCTTGTCGACTGCCTGCTTTTCATTATGGTGGAATTGCTGGATTGCCGTTATTGGTGTTTTATTTAACTGTTCCCTCCAATTTTTTGTACTGGAAATAGACCAGTCAGCGTATGCGCGCTGGAATAAAATATCACCTTTTCCAGATAAAAAATCTATAATTAAAGGAACTTTTTCAGCCGGTATATTTTCAGAATCAAAAAAAACAGCTATTTTCTCCATACTTTAACTCCTTTTTACGGTGCCTCAAACAGCGGGCTTACCCCGGCATCCGGTTTGATACGCATTTTTCACGTTTATAATATATAATAATACCAGTTACTGTCATATCTGGTATCAAAATTTTCTTTACTGTCAAATTCAATTTTTATTTTTTCTTTTTCCAATTTTTTATGGGAGTCGAATTTCTTTAATGACGAGAAAATATATTCCTTTATTATTTCTTCTATTCTTTCTTTTTCTTTTATATCTGGAATCTGATTATTAAAATAAAAGAATACAACAACCCGTGTACAAAAAACATTCTTTATCAGCCATATATTCTGATTATTAATTTCTTTTAATAAAAAATTCAAATTCTGCGGTAATTTTTCATATATTCTTTCTAATTCATCTTCTTCAAAGGATGAAAAGACAACAAAAAATTCTGCTTTGTATTTATCCTGCAGTTCAAATTCCTTTTCAGTTATGTAGAAGATTATTTCATCTTTCAATTTTTCATCTTCTTGAATACATACATCAGGAAGACCATTTTCTAATTTTATATCAACACGAATTAAGTTTTTATTATTTGAATTTTTCAGCAGTGTAAATAGTATTTGATGAATCTCCAGATTATATGTTTCTGAAATATATTTTTTAATTTCATGATAATCTTTTTTGGAGATTTTATTATTTAAAGATATTTCTGTTTTTGAATTAAAAGTTTTTTTCTTTTCATAAAGAATTATGAAAAATATTGAAAATGCAATTATTATAAAAACGATATTCATTTCTATTCCTAAAAGCGTCTCAAGTAGCGGATCTTCGTGTTACAACTGGTTGTACCGCAGGCAGCCTGACACGCTGAAAAATCATCCCTTAATTATCCTAAACCTGCGTCGCCATATAAACACTCTAATTCAATATTTAATCCGATAAATCTATAGCCGATTTTTAGCATCGGCTACAGGGCAGACTCACCTGCTTCCGAAAGAAACTTTTTAAGGCTCTCTTCCCAGGCAGGAAGTTTGATTCCAAGAGCGGATTGAATTTTTGTCTTGTCCAGCACTGAATAAGCCGGGCGCTTTGCGGGAGTCGGGTAATCGGCTGTGGTACATGGATTTACCACGCAGTTATTTTTGGTTAAAAGTCCGGCTGCAACGGCCTGTTTTTGAATTTCGACCGCAAAGTCGTACCAGGTGATTTTTCCAAGGTCGGTACAGTGATAGATTCCGTATGGAACGTTTTCTTTTTGAATTATCTGAATGATTACATCTGCAAGTGTGCGTGTCCAGGTCGGAGTTCCCCACTGGTCGCTTACAACCTTGATTGAGTCGTGGCTCTGCATAAGTTTAATCATCGTAAACACAAAGTTTTTGCCTGCCTTGCCGTACAGCCACGCAGTCCTGAGAATGTAATATTCGTCAGTGTTTGCGGCAAGTTCTGCTTCACCTCTGGCCTTTGTTGAACCATATACTCCGATCGGAGCAATCGGGTCGTCTTCTTTGAGCGGCCGTGTCGAAGTTCCGTCAAAAACATAATCGGTCGAAATATGAATCACTTTTGCGCCGATTTTCTTTGCAACAATTGCAATATTTTTTGGGCCTGCCGCGTTTAGTGCAAGAGCGGCTTCTTCGTTGCTTTCTGCAAGGTCAACTGCAGTGTATGCAGCACAGTTTACGATATAAGAAATGTCCTTTCCTTTTACAAAGTCCTCGAGAGCGCTCAGGTCGGTAATATCAACCTGTCTGTCAGTGCCTGTAAATTCAATATTGTTCTTTTTTAAAAGCTCAGCAACTTCTGAACCAAGCATTCCTTTGCAGCCGATTAACCAGATCATAGATTCCTCCGCACCGCTAGGCTTTGGCCGCACCAGCATCCGGTCCAATCCATCTGCCGGACTTATCAAAATATTTGCCGTTAATGTCAAAAGAAGGATGCTTTGTATCTTTTTCTGACAGATTAGGTTCTTTTATGTCAGAAGCAACAGCCTTCCAGTCGATTCCTATAGTCGGGTCGTTCCACATAAGGCCGCCCTCGCCGCTGGGATCATAAAAGTCGGTGCATTTGTAGGCAAAAACCGCTTCTTCAGTCAGAACATAAAAACCATGGGCAAACCCCCGTGGAATATAAAACTGATTCTGCTTTTCAGCGTCGAGAATAATTCCATAGTATTTACCAAAAGTTCTGCTTCCGTGGCGAAGGTCAACGGCAACATCATAAACACGGCCCTGCAATGCCCGAACAAGCTTTCCCTGAGGGTGCTTAGTCTGAAAGTGAAGCCCCCTCAAAACGCCTTTGCTTGACTTACTCTGATTATCCTGAACAAATTTTTCGGTAAGGCCTGCGGCAAAAAAATCACGTTCGCTGTAAGTTTCCAGAAAGTAACCCCGGTTGTCGCCGAAAATTTTTGGTTGAATTTCGCACAAACCTTCGATTTCTGAACCGTCTTTAGCAAAACATTTGTTAAATTCAAAAGCCATTTTTATACTCCAACTAATTTTCCGCGATGTATTCAAGATAGCGGCCGTAATCAGTCTTGTAGCCTTTTGCAAGTTCAAGCATCTGGTCTTTTGAAAGCCAGCCGTTACGGAATGCAATTTCTTCGATACAGCTTACATACATTCCCTGACGTTTCTGGATCGTTGCAATAAAGTTGGAAGCTTCCAGCAGACCGTCGTAAGTTCCGGTATCAAGCCATGCCATACCCCGGCCCAGAAGTTCCACATTAAGGTTACCCTGATTAAGGTATTCGTTATTTATGGAAGTAATTTCAATTTCGCCCCGGGCACTTGGTTTAACGTCAGCGGCAATTTTTACAACCTCGTTTGTATAAAAGTAAAGCCCCGGAACCGCATAATTTGATTTAGGAGCAGAAGGTTTTTCTTCGATACCGAGAACTTTGCCGCTCTTGTCAAATTCAACAACACCGTAGGCTGTGGGATCCTTTACGAAGTAGCCGAAAATTACGCTCTTTCTGTCTTTTTCTACGGTTGAACGGGCACGCCTTAAAGTCTGGGTAAAGCTCTGGCCGTAAAAAATATTGTCGCCAAGAACAAGTGCAACGTCGTCATTACCGATAAATTCCTTACCAACGATAAAAGCATCGGCAAGACCGCGGGGCTTATCCTGAACCTTGTATTCAAAAGACATACCGAGCCATTTTCCGTCGCCAAAAAGTTCTTTGAACACAGGAAGGTCCCGGGGAGTGCTGATAATAAGAACTTCACGGATTCCTGCAAGCATCAGAACGCTCAGAGGATAATAAATCATCGGCTTGTCGTACAACGGCAGAATCTGCTTTGAAACAGCCTTTGTGATTGGATATAAACGGGTTCCGGATCCCCCGGCTAAAATAATTCCTTTCATTTTTTATCGCCCCTGTTCCGTATAATTTTTAGAAATCCAGTTTTTATAGTCGCCTCTCAAAATGTGGTCAACCCATTCGTTATTGGTCAGATACCAGTTAACGGTTGCTTCAAGGCCCTGTTCAAAGGTCATTTTGCGCTGCCAGCCCAGTTCCTTTTTGATTTTTGAACAGTCGATGGCGTAACGCTTGTCGTGCCCCGGACGGTCATTAACGTATGTGATTGTTTTTTCAACATCGTCAACGCTTTTGTTGATTTTAGAAGCAGTTAATTCAATTACTTTATGAAGAAGTTTAATATTTTGCCATTCGTTTTCGCCGCCGATATTGTATTTTTGACCGGTAACACCCTTTTTAACGATGAGCCATACGGCGCGGTTGTGGTCTTCAACATAAATCCAGTCACGGATATTGTCGCCCTTGCCGTAAACAGGAAGTTTTTTGCCGTCCCGGATGTTACTGATCATCAGAGGCAGAAGTTTTTCAGGGAACTGGTACGGACCATAGTTATTGGTACAGTTTGAAAGAGTTATTGGAAGTCCATAGGTGTGGAAGTAAGCCATAACCAGGTGGTCAGAACTTGCCTTGCTTGATGAATATGGAGAGCGCGGGTCGTAAGGAGTAGTTTCAGTAAAGTATCCTGTGGGACCGAGGGAACCGTAAACTTCGTCAGTAGAAATGTGGTGGAACAAAACATCGTCCCTGATTGAACCGTCAGCGTTTTTCCAGAAGCTGCGTGCAACATCAAGAAGGGTAAAAGTTCCCATAACATTGGTTTTTACAAAGGCTTCCGGACCGAGAATCGAACGGTCAACGTGGCTTTCTGCCGCAAAGTGAATTACAGTATCAATGTTGTACTGTTTGAATATGCGTTCAATCTGGGCGCGGTCAGTGATATCAACCTTTTCAAAAAAGTATCTTTTGCCGCCGAATTTTGCTTCAACATCAGCGAGGGATTCAAGGTTACCCGCATAAGTCAGGCAGTCAACGTTAACAACAGTGCCGTCAAAATCAGCATCCGTAAAAAGCCCGCTTTCAACAGCAGACATATTAAAAAGATAGTGAATAAAGTTGGAACCGATAAAGCCGGCTCCCCCGGTAACAAGAATGTTGTGCAGTTTACGTGCCATAAAAAACCTCTTATGCCATATATTATACAGTCATAAAAGTTTTTGGACAATGCAGGATATTGTTTTTAGGGTGGTCCGGCTCGTGATGTTGGTGTAACAAGAGCGCGGTGTTAATAAAACAAATATATATCTTGCTTTTCGACTAATTTGGAGTTATACTCCAAATTAGTCGAAACAGGAGGTTCAAATGTATATCAACCGTCATATTCTGCCTTATCTGGAAAGAATGAAAAAACAGTTCAGAGTTCTTCTTATTACTGGTTCCCGCCAGGTAGGTAAATCAACACTATTGAAAAATAAACTTGTTCCTGAATATGACTATGTGTCTCTTGATGATTTTTCGGATTTAAGTATTGCCAAAAAAGATTCAGGCCTCTTTTTCAAGAACCATCCGCTTCCTGTTATTATTGACGAAGTCCAGCGTGCACCAGAATTATTTCTTCAAATAAAACTTCTTGCAGATAATTTAGAAGAAAAAGGAAAAATCGTTCTTACAGGCTCACAGAGTTATAAGCTATTGAGTAATGCAGCTGATTCTCTTGCAGGCCGGGTTTGCATTATTAATATGTCATCGCTGTCTCTTCGGGAAAAACATGAAATCAATTTTAATACAGAGTTTTTACCGACCGCAGAATATATTTCAGAAAGAAAAAAGTCTATAAAAACTTACAAAAACCTCTGGCAGTATATTTGGCGTGGAAGCATGCCGGAACTTGCAGATGATACCATTGAGTGGGAATCATTTTATCGTTCATATATGAGGACCTATATTGACAGGGATGTAGCAGATTTAATTGATGCAAAAAATCTCGTAAAATTCAATAATTTTATGCAATGTATTGCGGCCCGCGTTGGAGAACTGTTTAATGCTGATTCTATGGCTCGCGATGTAGGTGTAACAAGCAAAACAATTTCGCAGTGGACAAGTATTCTGGAGTCCTCTGGTATTATCAGACTCCTCCAGCCGTATGAAAAGAATGTATCTAACCGTGCCATAAAAACTCCAAAAGTATACTTTATGGATACTGGTCTTGTCTGCTATTTGGTTGGCTGGAGTTCAAGCCAGGTTGCTATGAATGGTGCAATGTCAGGAAGCTTATTTGAAAATTTTGCAGTAAGTGAAATTATCAAATCTTACTATAATGCCGGGCATGATACGAAAAATATTTATTTTTATCGGGATAAAGATAAAAAGGAGATCGATTTACTAATCGAGAAAGATAATGTTCTTTATCCGGTCGAAATAAAAAAATCGGCCCAGCCAGCACCCGATATGGCAAAGAATTTTTCTGTACTTAATAAAATTCCAGGAAAGACAGTCGGTCAGGGATGCATTTTATGCCAGTGCGATAAAATGCATTATTTAAGTGACAATATTGCAGCACTTCCAGTTGAATATATTTAGGGTGGTCCGGCTTTGCCGTCGCTACTTCCACCCTTCGCTCACGCTCATCCACGGCCCCAAGGCCGTGGACTGCTTCGCAGGGGTTCCAATCGCTACCACTTAAGAAAAATGTCGCAGATTTATATTTAATTACTTACCCCTTTAAATAATTAAGGTAAAGGGGTAAGATAAAGGGGTAAGATAAAGGGGTAAGTAAATGGCATTGCCTATAAGCATTGACGCACTGATTAAGCAGCAGATTGTTGAAAATACACGACTTGATTACAAAAGAGACTGGAATCCTGAAGATATAATTCATTCTATTTGTGCTTTTGCAAATGATATTGATAACTGGGGCGGTGGTTATATCATCGTTGGTATTGAAGAAGAAAATGGAATGCCAAAATTTCCAATTGCTGGATTAAGCAAGGATTCTCTTGATAAAATTAATAAAGAGCTTCTTCAGTACTGTAATGAAATTTCACCAAGATATTTACCTGTTGTTGAGCAGGTTCAGTTTGAAGGAAAGGAAATAATTGTAATCTGGTGTCCTGGAGGAGAAGCACGTCCGTATAAAGCTCCTGATCATGCTTATTACAAAAAAGGTGATAAAAAGGATTTTTCTTACTACATCAGGAAAATGTCCAATTCAATAAAGGCTAATCAGCTTGAAGAAAAAGAACTCATGCTTCTTTCTAATAATGTCCCTTATGATGACAGGGTTAATTATCAGTCAAAAATCCCGGATTTAAAATCCAGTCTGATTCAGGAATTTTTAAACGAAGTAGGAAGCGATTTGTACGAACCATCTCTTTCAAAAACAGTAGAAGAAGTCGGAACCGATATGAGAATTATCGGAGGTCCGACAGAATTAAGAAAACCTTTGAACGTCGGTCTTATGTTCTTTAATGATGCTCCTGATAGGTTTTTCCCTTACGCCAGAATTGAAGTTGTAGATAAACCTGACCCAACAGGAGAAGGAATGACAGAGAAGATTTTTACAGGCCCGTTAGACAGACAGCTTAAGGATTCATTGAGTTATATAAAAAATTACATTATCAAAGAAAAGATAAGTAAAGTCAGTGATGCCGCTGAGGCTATCCGTATTTATAATTATCCATACGCCGCAGTGGAAGAAGCGTTGTGTAATGCTGTTTATCATAAATCATATCAGATTGGGGAACCGGTTACTGTTATGATTACTCCTGAAAAAATGGAAATCACAAGTTTGCCAGGACCAGACAGAACGATAACCGATGAGGATTTGAAAAACTATCATCTTGTTTCAAAAAGATACAGGAACAGAAGAATTGGTGATTTTCTGAAGGAATTAAAGCTGATTGAAGGAAGAAATACTGGGATTCCGACGATTCTAAGGGCGCTAAAGAATAACGGATCTGACGCTCCTATTTTTGAAACGGATGAAGAGCGGTCATTTTTTACAATTACTATTCCTGTGAATAAAGAGTTTTTATCAAAGAAAAAGAAAAACGAAGCTGATGGAAAGGATAAAATAGAACCTGCAAAGCATCGTAGAACGTCTGCTGAAATAAAGCAGCTGATTCTTGATTTATTGGCTACAGAAGGCAGCCTTTCAAAAGCAGAACTGGTATCTAAAATGGGATATACAAAATTAACTGATACTGTTTCAAAGGCAATAAGAGAACTTATTGCAGAACGGAAGATAAAGTACTCAGAAAAGAAATTAAATTCTAAAAATCAAAAACTGATTCTTTCTTAATAAAACTGGAAATGTCACTGCCGGTGAAAAATTTCGGCAGTGTTTATCATTTTTCATCTCCCCATTTAAAGCCGGAAGCTTCTTCTGCTTTTTTTGTTTTTTCGGACCCGCTGTTGATGTTTTAAGGGTATTAATAAGCTGCAACATACTGGTGTCACTGCCGGTGTTAAACTTCCTAAAAATGCCGGCGAAAAATTTCCGCTTTTAGGCATATAAAAAGAGGCTCAAAAACCTTTAAAATGTTGGTTACCACACCACAATAAAAAGGAGAATGAGCCTCATGGAGAAATTTATGCTAAAAGCGCATGAATTGCAAGCACAAGGATTTACTCAGAAACAGATAGCTGAGCAATTGGGAAAAACAGACAGAACAATCAGAACGTGGTTAAAGCAAATGCCACGCGAACGAAAAAAGCCAGTCAGAAAAAGTAAGCTTGATAAATACAAGCCACTAATCGAAACTCTTGTAAGAGAGAACCCGGAAATCAACGGAGCTAAAATCTACGAAAAACTTATCAAACTTGGTTTTGACGGCAAGAGTTCCATTGTCAGAGAATACATCACAAAAATCAGAAAAGAGGAAACATTAAAAGCTGTAATCAGATTTGAAACAGAACCAGCTCATCAGGCTCAGGTAGACTGGATAGAGTTCGGCCGTCAGTATGTAAACGGTAAGCTGCAGAAACTCTACGCCTTTGTTATGGTCATGGGCTATTCAAGAATGCCGTTCGTTTATTTTACAACAAGAATGGACAGTGCAACTCTTTTATACTGTCACATCAAGTCATTTGAATTCTTCGGCGGTATCCCGGAAGAAATCCTTTACGACAACATGAAAACAGCCTGGTATTACGACGGAGAACACTGGCAGACAAACCGTCAGCTCGCGCGTTTTGCATATCACTACGGCTTTATCCCAAAGCGATGTAAGATCCACAGGCCGGAAACAAAGGGAAAAGTTGAGCGCTTCAATCAGTATTTTGAAAACAACTTCTTCGTTGACTATGACAACCGTTCTCTTGAACTCACGGCTCTTAATGAAGCAGCACTCGCATGGATTGAAAGAATTGCAGACAACAAGCTTTCTCAGTTCAATCAGTCAAGAAATGAAAGATTTGATTATGAGAAACAGTTTCTTAAAAAACTGCCTGCAAGTATGTTTGATGTACGTGATGCGATTCCTCTTGTTGTAAGCAGAGAATCCTGCATAACCTATAAAACAAACAGATACAGTGTTCCTCCGGTATTCATCGGTAAAACCATTACAGCAAAGCCGTTTGTAGAAGTTGAGAGAATTGAACTGTTTGACTCTGAAGGGATCTCAATTCGTGTAATTGACTGTGCACCGGCAGGTAGCAGACAGTCATTTATAAGGCTTGAAGATAAAGATGCAATTCTTGCAGCATGGGAAAAGGGGCTTAAGCGTGATGCCTTCAGACGACAGGCAAAGAAAACTTTCAAGATGCAGAACCCAGACTATGTGGCTGTAAGAAATCCTGTATTTTATGAGCAGTTTCTCGTGGGGGCGCTGTAATGGAAAACGTAAAACTTATAACGCTTAAAGATCGCATGGAAGAACTCGGTCTTTCATTTATGGCAGCAGGATTTGATTCATTTCTTGAAGAACAGGCTCGTAATGAAAACACACTGCTGGATAGAATCTATGATTTGATTGAAACAGAATTGATTCCGCGTAAGGAACGAGCCGGAAAAACCCGTCTTAAGATTTCTGCAATTCCTCAGTATAAAACTCTGGAAACATTTGACCTGGGCTGGCTGAAAGGCGGACTTACACAGGAAAAGTTTAATGAACTTTCAACGCTGTCCTTTGTTGAACGCAAAGAAAATGTGTTCTTTCTCGGGCCTTCTGGAGTCGGAAAAACTCATCTTATGTCGGCACTTGGATGCAAGGCCTGTATTTCCGGGTACTCTGCTTATTACATTTCCTGTCATGATCTCGTTGAGTCTTTGATTAAGGCGAAAGAGCAGAACAGACTTTCCAGGAAACTCAGATGGTTTGCAAAGCCGAATATTCTTCTTGTTGATGAAGTCGGATATGAACCTTTGAACGCAGAAGAAACTCATGTTCTCTTCCAGCTTATAAACATAAGGTATGAAACCGGCTCAATGATTATGACAAGTAATAAAACTTTTGGAAGATGGACTGAGTTTATGAATAATGATGAAGCAGTAGCAACTGCAAGTCTGGACAGACTTCTGCACCACTGCCATATAGTCAGCCTGCAGGCGGATTCTTACAGAATGAAGGACCGCATGAAGGTCGGAGCCGTCGGCTTCGATTAATATATTTTTTTGCCTAAAAGCGGAAATCTGAAACCGGCAAATTCAAGAAATTTATTTTCGGCATTGACATATGACTTCGACTGACGGAACTACCTGGTCTGAACCTGCCCCTGTGATGATGAAAGACGGCAGCAGGATGAATGGTGTTATTGAACAGGATATTCATTCAATCAGTACAGGAAGGCTTGTTTGTGCAGCGCATTTTAGTCCGGGCCTTTATGTGTGCCCAATTTATACTGATGACCTTTCTGGTGTTACCGGCTGGGTTAAGGGAAGTTTTAAGTGCGAAGACACTGGAAGTACCTCGCGCGAAATGGAACCAAGCCTCTTTGTTAATTCAAGCGGACAAATTGTTATGATT